>WNGD01000855.1_pt1 | contig 36096 bp, 33 predicted proteins | sample 5400671 | NCBI WGS metagenome assembly WNGD01 (sample SAMN13153369, study PRJNA577476) | soil metagenome | isolation source: 40 cm soil or saprolite under grassland replicate 2 | place: USA:California | collected 2016-06-15 | reverse complement strand
GGTTCCGCCCCGCGCCGGCGTCACCTACACGGCCTTTCCCCTGAACGCGTGGGTTCGAATCCCATCCGCTCCATCCCCGCCGTCAGCGCGGAAACGCTTCTGGTAGACCGCCGTCGACCGTAATGATGTCCCCCGTCGTGAAGCGGAACCGCTCACTCGCCAGCAGCACCGCGAGATCCGCCACGACCTCGGCCGGGATGAGCGACACGCCCATCACATTGCGCCGGCGGTACGTCTCGAGCTGCTCGTCCACGGAGACGCCCCGGCTCGCGGCCCGCTCCGCGACGAACTTTCGGAACAGCGGCGTCTCGATCTGGTCGGCGTTTATAGCGTTGACCCGAATGCCATCCCCGCCGAGCTCGACGGCGGCGACGCGCAGCGCCTGCAGCAGGGCGGCCTTGCTCCCGCCGTACGCCGCGGCGTCCCGCCCCGGCACGAGCGCCGCCTTCGACACCGACGCGACGATCGCGCCGCCTGTGCCCTGGCGTCGCATCACGGTCGCCGCGCGGCCCAGCGCCAGGACGGCGCCGAGGTAGTGGACGTCGAGCTGCTGCTGCAGGTCTTCACGCCGGATATCCGTCAGCCCCGCGAACCGCGGCGCCTGGCCCGCCGTGTAGAACAGGAAGTCCAGCCCGCCGAACTCGCGGACGGTCCGCTCGACGAGCTGCGCGAGGCTCGCGTCGTCGCGGACGTCTACCGGGACGGCGATGGCGCGGCCCGGGTAGGCCGCCGTGATATCCGTCGCGACCGCTGCTGCCGCCGCGTCGTCGAGATCTGCCACCACGACGTGCGCGCCTTCCGCGGCGCAGCGCCGCGCGGCGGCCTTGCCGATGCCGCTCCCGCCCCCGATCACCAGCGCGACGTGACGCGGCAGCAGCAGCGCCGCACGCTCCCGCGCGTCCTGCTCTTCGATCTTGCGCCGCTCGAGCGGCCAGTGCTCGAAGGCGAACACGTCCGGCTCCGGAATGAATTGAAACGCATCGATCGCTTCCGCGTTCGCGATCGTCTCGAGCACCGCTCGGTAGCACAGATTCGCCGTCACCGCGCCCCGCTTGTCCCGCGACGCCGTGATCATCCCCAGACCCGGCGCGAGCACGACCTTGGCCCAATCGTCGAGCGGAGGCTCGCCCGCCGCGGCGTGGCGCCGGTGATACTCCTCGTATTCCGCCCGCTGCCGCGCGATCTGGGCGCGGACTTGCTCGGCGAGCCGATCCGGCGGTGCGGTCATGTCGAGGTCGAGCCACACCGGCAGGCGACCGGCGCGGAGGATGTGCTCCGGCGTCGCCATCCCGCGGCGCGCGAGCGCCGGCAGGCCCTCTTGGGCGAGAGCCGTGAGCACGTCGTCGCCGTCGTCGCAGTGCAGGATCACACGGCCCCCTCCGCCCCCGCCGCCCGGTGACCCCAGCGCGCCGCGCACCACCGGCAGCACGACATCAGCACAGCGCCGGCGAGCTTCCGCCGTTGGGATCGTGCGGAGGCCTGCCTTCGGGATCCCCCGGCCGCGCCGGCTCGTGTCGAGGTAGTCCGCGATGCGGTTCACTGCACCCACCAAGCGCGCGTGACACTCCCGCGGGTCCGCTCCCCATACCACCAGGCCGTGATGCGCCAGCGCGAGGCCCACGGCGCCGCTGGGAATCCGGTTCACCATGCTGCTCACCGCCCGGGCCAGCGGGAATCCAGGGCGCACATACGGCACGTACACGATCTCGCCGCGAAACAACTCGGCGACGAGCCGCTCTGCCGTCGCGTCGCTGACGTTGGTGAGGCTCATCGTCGCCACGTCGTGGGTGTGGGCGATGACACGGTGGGGAAGCAGCGAGTGGAGCGGAGTCTCGACGCTCGGCGCGGGGCCCGCCTCGCCCCCCCCGAGGTCGAGCATGCAGCTCGCCATGAACCGCATCATGTCGGCGTCGCTCATCTCGTCCGTGTCCCGCAGCGCGGCCAGCGCCGGGAGGGACAGGCGCGTGAACCCCGCCCGCGTGATCGTGCGCAGGTCGGTGCCGCTTCCCTTGACCAGTAGCGCGTCGCCCAACTTGATCGACGTGTTGCCGCCGCCCGGCTGCACCAGCCGGGGCTCTCGCCCGACGAGGTTCGAGAGGTACACGAGCTGGTCGAGCTCGTCGGTGCCGCGCGCGGGGCCGCCGGCCCAACGATCGTCGACACGCGTGGAGGCGGAGGGAGCAGTCATGCCGCGGTAAGATGCTCCCTCGAGTCGCGCATTGCCACACCGGCCGGCGCGCCGCATGTTCCGTCCCGTCCGACCAGCCCGGAGACTCCCTGAGCGCTGAAGCGTGGCTCCCGTTTCTCAGCGACCTCGCCGACCGCGCCGATGAGATCGCACTGCGCTGCTTCCAGAAGCCGGGTCTCCGGGTCGAAGAGAAACCCGACCTGAGTCCCGTGACCGAGGCGGACCAGGCGATCGAAACGATGGTGCGCGCGCTGGCGCGCGAGCGGCACCCGGAGCTGGGCCTGCTCGGTGAGGAGCAGGGAACGGCGACGGGCGCCGGCGACGCCCGGCTCATCGTCGATCCGATCGACGGGACGCGGAACTTCGTGCGGGGCATTCCGATCTTCGCGACCCTCCTCGCCCTGGAGGCGGGGGGCGAGGGGGGCGAGGGGGGCGAAGTCGTGGCCGGTGTGGTGAGCGCGCCCGCCCTGCGCGCGCGCTGGCATCAGGCCGCCCGCGGCGCCGGGGCGTTCCGCGGCGGGCGCCGGCTCCGGGTGTCGGCGGTCCGGGCGCTCGAGCACGCGCAGCTGTTCCACGGCAACCTCGGCGCCGGCGAGGCGGGCCCCCCGCGCGGCATCATGCGGCTCATCGGCCGGGTCGAGCGCACGCGCGGCTTCGGGGACTTCTACCAGCATATGCTGGTCGCGGAGGGCGCGGGCGAGATCGGCGTCGATCCGGTGATGCAGCCATGGGACATCGCCGCACTGCAGGTCATCGTCGAGGAGGCGGGCGGCCGGGCTACGACGGTCGCGGGAGAGCGGTCGATCTACCGGGGCAGCCTCGTGACTTCCAACGGTCCGTTACACCAGGCGATATTGGAGATACTCACCGGCACGGACTAGGAGCACCAACTAGGAGGCTCGATGCTCGCTCGCACGTTGTGGACGCCACTGGCGCTGGGCGTCGCCTGTGTCGGCGTTGCCGCGGTCGCCGGGCTCCACGCCGCACCGACTCCCGGTCCCGAGATCACGGTTTACAAGAGCCCGACGTGTGGCTGCTGCAGGAAGTGGGTCGAGCACCTGCGCGCCGCGGGCTTCAGCGTGACGGCGCGCGATACCTCGGATCTCGACGCCGTCCGGGCTGGCTACGGCGTGCCCCGGAAACTCATGGCGTGCCACACGGCCGTGGTGCAAGGCTACGTGATCGAGGGCCACGTGCCCGCCGATCTGATCGCGCGGCTCCTCAAGGCACGCCCCAAGGTCGCCGGGCTGGCGGTGCCGGGGATGCCAGCGAGCGCGCCGGGCATGGACATGCCGTCGCCGGCGCGCTACGACGTCCTCACCTTCGATCGCACCGGCGCGACCTCGGTGTACGCGACGCGGTGATCAGCGACCCGCCCGATCTCGATCCCCTCGACGACGAGGACTCCCCGCTCGGCGACGACTCCACCGAAACGGAAACGGTCGTCATCTGCCCCCACTGCGGCGAGGCGAACGAGCTCGCCCTCGACCCCGGGAGCGGGCCGATCCAGGTGTACGTGGAGGACTGCCAGGTCTGCTGCCGGCCGTGGCGCGTCACGGTGCGCTACGCCCCCGACGGCACCGCCGAGGTGTTCGCCGAGCCGCTCGAGGAGTGAGCCTAGCTTCGCGCAGCCTCGTAGCGGCGCCCTACCTCCAGCCAGTTGACCACATTCCACCAGGCCGCGATGTAATCCGGCCGCCGGTTCTGGTATTTGAGGTAGTACGCATGTTCCCACACGTCGAGGCCCAGGATGGGAATCTTCCCGTCCATGAGTGGACTGTCCTGGTTCGCCGTGCTCGACAGCTCGAGCTTGCCGCCCCCGCCCCCCAGGGTGAGCCACGCCCAGCCGCTGCCGAAGCGCGTGGTGGCCGCGGTCGCGAGCTGCTCCTTGAACCTGGCGAAGTCGCCGAAGGTCTGCTTGATCGCGTCGGCGAGCGCGCCGCCGGGCTCGCCGCCGCCGCCCTTCCCGGGCGGCGCCATGATGGTCCAGAACAGCGTGTGGTTGTGGTGCCCGCCGGCGTTGTTGCGCACGGCCGTGCGGATGTCTTCGGGCACGCTCGTGATGCCGCGCAACAGCTCCTCGAGCGACTTGGTGTACAGCTCCGCATGCTTGTCCAGCGCGGCGTTCAGGTTGTTGACGTAGGCCTGGTGATGCTTGGTGTGATGGATTTCCATCGTCTGCCGGTCGATGTGCGGCTCGAGCGCGGCGTAGTCGTAGGGTAACGGAGGCAGCGTGTATCGCGTGACCTGCTCCGTTGCGGTTGCCGTTCTGGCCATCGTCTCCTCCTCCTGTGGTTGGCTCCTCGTCGGTGTCAACCCGCCACGTGCCGCGAAGGTTCCCGCTTGATTCCGATTGGAGCGCCCCTATCTTCCCGAACCGGTTGCCGGGTTTCCGTCGGGTTCCCTCACATGGGAGGCGCACGATGGCCCTCTTTTCCGATGCTGGAGTCCAGTTCCTGCTCCGCTGGATTCACTTCCTGTCCGGCATCACCTGGATCGGGCTGCTCTACTACTTCAACTTCGTGCAGGGTCCGTTTTTCGCCGAAGCGGACGCGTCCACCAAGAGCATGGCGACGCAGAAGCTCGTGCCGCGCGCGCTGTGGTGGTTCCGCTGGGCCGCGCTGCTGACGTTCCTGTCCGGCTTCGCGATCCTGTGGCTGCGGCGCGCGAGCCCCAGCGATCCCTGGGGACTCACCATCCTGAGCGGCGCCGCGTTCGGCACGGTGATGTTCCTGAACGTGTGGCTCGTGATCTGGCCCAACCAGAAGGTCGTGATCGCCAACGCCGTGGCGACGGCGCGGGGAGGCCCGGCGAACCCGGCGGCCGCCGCGGCGGGGCGGCGCGCGTTCCTGGCGTCTCGCACCAACGTCGTGTTCTCGTTCCCGATGCTGTTCTTCATGGGCGCCGCGTCCCATTTCACGCTCAATGCGGGCGGGAACCGGGGGCTGTACGGCCTGTTGTTGCTCGTCGTCATCGCGCTGCTGGAGATCAACTCCCTGTGGGGCAGCGCCGGCCCGACCAAGAAGCCGATCGAAACGGTGCGCGGCGTGATCGTCACCGGGTTCGTGACCGCCGCGGTCATGTACGTCATCGCCTGGGGCGTGCTCAGGTCCGCCGCGGCCTGACGTGACCGCGAGAGCCGTGACGGCGGGTCCCCGCTGCGGCGACGTTGTCCCCGACGTTACGCCCGGATGAGGCGCCTGATGGTCTGTTGCCTCGCTGCGGCAGCCGGGGGGGTCGGGGGGGCCGGGGGGGCGTGCGGGTCACCGGCGTTCGCTCCCCCGCCGCCGTCGCCGCAGCGGGTGTACGCCATCAGCGAGGTGGACGAGCGGCCCGAGATCGTCCTCACGCCGCCGCTGCGCTATCCCGACAGCCCTAAGGTCGCCGGCGTGGAAGGGGTCGTCGTGGTGCGGGTCGTGATCGACACCGCGGGCAACCCGGAGCCCGCGACGGTGCGCGTCGTGCAGACGCCTGACTCAGAGCTCGGGATCGCGGCGCAGGAGCTCGCCCTCAAGACGCTGTTCCGCCCGGCGCGCGTGCGGGGGCGCGTGGTGCAAGTGATGGTGGACCTGCCCGTGGAGTTCTCCTTCGCGGCGGCACCGCCGGTGACCATTCACATTGTCGGCGACGTGTACGCGCTCGACGACGTTCAGGTGAAACCCCACCTGACCTCGACCCCGCCGCTCGTGTACCCGGCGCCGCTCCTGCTCACCGGGACCCAGGGCCGGGTCATCGTGGAGGCCGTCATCGACACGAGCGGCCGCGCGATGGAAGGCACGATTGCCGTCGTGGAAACGAGCGACCCGCGCTTCAACCCCGCCGCCGTGGAGTATCTGGAAAGGGCCCGCTTCTCCCCGGGGCGGCTCGCGGGACGCGCGGTGCGGGTGCGGCTGCAGATCCCCGTCGAGTTTCGGCTGCCGAGTCGCAATTAAGGACTCCGCCCTCCCGGGCATGGCTGCAATCACGCTCCGGCGCCTCACCAAGACGTACGCCGTCGGCGCCCGTCCGGCGCTGGAAGATTTTTCGCTCGACGTGCGGGACGGCGAGTTTCTCACGCTGCTCGGTCCGTCCGGCAGCGGCAAGACGACGCTGCTGCGCTGCATCGCGGGGCTCGAGGAGCCGAGCGGGGGCGAAGTCCTGATCGGGGAGCGCGACGTCACGCACCTTCCACCGGCGGCGCGGGACGTCGCGCTGGTGTTCCAGAATTACGCGCTGTACCCCCACCTCACGGTGCGGGGGAACATCGCCTTCGGGCTCGAGGTGCGGGGCGTGCCCGCGCCCGAGGTCGCGCAGCGCGTCCACGAGACAGCGGAGCGCCTCGGGATTGCCGCCCTGCTCGACCGGCGGCCCGCGCAGCTCGCGGGCGGCGAGCGGCAGCGCGCGGCGCTGGGGCGTGCGCTGGTGCGCAACCCGCAGGTGTTTCTGTTGGACGAGCCGCTTTCGAACCTCGACCCGCCGCTCCGCAGCGAGCTCCGCGACGAGCTGCTGGCGCTGCACGGCGCGCTCCGCGCGACCATGATCTACGTCACCCACGACCAGGTCGAGGCGATGACGCTGGGCCAGCGGATCGCCGTGTTGTCCGAAGGCCGCCTCCGCCAGGTCGGCACGCCCGCCGAGGTGTACGGCCGTCCCGCCGACGTGTTCGTCGCGCGCTTCGTCGGCAGCCCCGGAATGAGCGTGTTGAAAGGCCGGGGGAGAGGGAGGGGGGAAGGAGGCAGCGAAGTGGATTTCGGGGAATGGGCGGTCCCCGTGTCGCTGGAACGATACGAGGGAGAGATCCATCTCGGGGTGCGGCCGGAGCACGTGGGCCTGTGCGCGCCCGACCAGGGCGTGGCAACCCTGCGCGTGCGCGCCGTCGAGCCACTCGGCCCCGACACGCTGGTGCGCCTCGACGCCGGCGGGCAGGCGCTCGTTGCGCGGGTGCCCGGCATTCCCAATCTCCGCCCCGGCGATCGGGTCGGCGTAAAGCTCGACCGGCAACATCTGCATCTGTTCGACGCGGCGGGGGCGCGCCTGGGATGAGCGCCCCCTTACGGGGCGTCACCCGCTGGCGCCTCGGAGCGCTCGTCGCCGTCGCGGTGACCGCGCTGCTGCCGATCGGGGTCACCCGCTGGGCGCGCGGCAGGTATGCGCGGGCCCTCGCGGCGCGCAGCGCCGTGTCCACCGCGGCGTACCTCGCGCTCGTCACACGCGTTCCACGGGGCGCCACCGGCTACGACCTGCCGCAGCTGCTGATCTGGTCCCGCGCGCTCGCGGAGCTGCCAGGCTTTCACGCGGAGGTGGAGGTCTACCACGGGACGGCGCCGCTCGTGCACGCGACCGCGTCTCCGCTCGCACTCGGTACGCTCGCCGCGCTCCGCCGCGAAGCCGGCGGCGGGGGCGGGGGGGGCGCGGGGGGCGCGGGAGGCGTGCGCTGGACGGGAGACGCGGCGCTCGCGCCGCTGTTCGACCGCGCCGGATGGGACGTGGTCGGCGCGGTGGAGGCGCGGACGCCCGTTCCCGAGGGCCCGCTCCTCGGCTGGGTCGCTGTGGCGTTTGTGTTCGCGCTCGCTCTGGGCATGCGGGCCGTCGCTACGGTGGGCGGCAGCCGGGACGCGCTCCGACCCGCCTTCCGGCGGTATGCCTTCGCGGCCGGGCTGCTCGGGCTCGTGGCCTGCGCCGACGTACGCGTCGCGGCGCGGGACGTGACGGATCTGTGGCTCACCGACGCCCGACTGCTGATGCAGGACGCCGCAGCCCGCCTTCCCGAGGCCCGCGGCGGGGGGCCCGCGAGCCTCGCCCCGATCGCGCGCGACGCCGAGATGGTGGCGGGAGACAGCGCGGGGCCCGAACCGCGGCGTCGCGAGGTGGCCAGCCTGCCGCGCGCCAGCGTCGCCGTGCGGCTCCGGCCGGGACGCTGGGCGGAGCTCCGGACGGCCCCGGAGGAAACCCGTGCCGGATGGTGGATGGCGGCGGCCTTCGCGCTCGCGCTGCTCGGACCGCTCGGCGTGGCGGGAGCGGCATGGGGCGCGCGCGCGGCCGCGCGGCCGCGCTACTTGCGGGAAACGGTGGCGGCGTGGGGCTTTCTCGCACCGTCGGCGCTCCATCTCGCCGTGTTCTCGTTCGCCCCGCTCGCGTTCGCCCTCTACCTCTCGGTCCACCGCTGGAGCCTGATCGAGCCCGTGCGGCCGTTCGTCGGGCTGGCCAACTACGCGCGCCTGTTCCACGACACCTTCGTGTGGACCTCGCTGCGCAACACCGTGGTGTACGTCCTGTACGTGCCGGTGTCCATGGCGCTCGCCCTCGCGCTCGCGCTGGTGCTCAGCGGCCGGTCCTGGGGCGCGCGGGCGCTCCGGGCGGTGTTCTTCCTGCCGTCCGTCGCGTCGGCGGTGGCGATCGCCCTCGTGTGGCAGCGGATGTACCAGCCCGACGGCGGGCTGATCGCCGCGCTGCTGTCGCGCGCGCATATCGGGCCCGTGGACTGGCTGGGCGATCCCAAGGCCGCGCTCATCGCGGTGATGGTCCTGTCCGGGTGGGTGCAGCTGGGCTTTCAGATGACGCTGTTCTGCGTCGGGTTGCAGGGGATCCCCCAGGCCTACCTCGACGCGGCGCGGGTGGACGGCGCCAGCGCGTGGCAGCGGTTCCGGCGGATCACGTTCCCGCTGCTCCGGCACGTGACCCTGTTCGTGCTCGTGAGCGGGATCATCGGCGCGTTCCAGGTCATCACGTACGTCTACGTGCTGACCGGCGGCGGTCCGCTGCACGCGACGGATGTGGTGGTCTACCGGATGTACCAGACGGCGTGGGAGTTCGCGCAGTTCGGTTCTGCCAGTGCGCTCGCCGTGCTGGTGCTCGTGGTGCTCGGCGGCGTCACGTGGGCGCAGTTCCGGTTGCTCGGGAAGGGGGTGGAGTATGCGTAGGCGAGCAGCGTGGCTGTGGTACCTCCCCGTGCTGCCGCTCGCGGCGCTCGTGGTGGCGCCCTTCCTTTATATGGTGGCGACGGCGCTCACCGACCGCGGTAGCTTCGCGGCGGCGCTCACGGCGCTCCCGTTCGACCGCTTCCTGCTCAACTCGGCGCTCGTGTCGACATGCGTGGTCGCGGGCCAGGTGCTCACGAGCGCCATGGCCGCCTACGCCTTCGCCCGCCTCCGCTTCCCCGGCCGCGACCGCGTGTTCCTCGCGTACCTGTCGGTGCTGATGGTTCCGGGCATCGTGCTCCTCGTCCCGCGCTACCTCATCCTCGGCGCGCTCGGCTGGGTCGACACGTACCAGGGGCTGATCTCCACGGAGCTCGTGTCGGTGTGGGGCATCTTCCTGTTGCGCCAGTTCTTCCAGACGATCCCCCGCGATCTCGAGGACGCAGCGCGGCTCGACGGGGCGGGGGAGTGGGTGATCTTCTGGCGCATCGCGTTGCCGCTCTCCAAGCCCGCCCTCGCCGCCCTCGCCGTGCTCGCGTTCGCCGATCAGTGGCGGAGTTTCCTGTGGCCCCTCGTCATCACACGGTCCACGGAGATGCGGGTGGCGGAGGTCGGCCTGGCGACATTCCACGGACTCTACGGGACGAATGGGCCCTATCAGATGGCAGCCGCCGTGACGGTCATGGCTCCGATGGTCGTGCTGTACATCGTAGCGCAGAAGTACTTCGTGCGGGGAATTGAGTTGTCTAGCCCTTGCTCTTCCTGACCCCTGTTGTGCTCCGGAAGCTCAGCTCCCACTTGATATCTCTCCCGTCGCCTCCGGCCGCCCATTCAATCACCGCGTGTCCGGACTCCAGCCGTTTCACGGTGCAGGGGACGTCTGCCTTGCATGAGCCCGGCCTCATCCCCTTGGGTACCGCGATCGTCACCGCGTAGGCTCGACTGTCCAGGTTCACCGACTTCGCGCGCAGCGTGCGCGTGGCGGCCTCCCACGTCTCGTCCACCAGGTCCACGGCGCCCTGCACAACGTGGCGCGTGGTCCCGATCACCTGCGGGTGCGCGCTCGCCGGGCGCAGCGCCACCGTCAGCGCGCTGCGCGGGTCGAGCGTCGTCGCGATGGTGTCCTTGGGATCGGCGAGGGGCGTGCCGCGCCACACGTCGTACGCGTTGCACTGCGCGCCGCCGATACCAAACGCCGTGAGGGGGAGCGCGATCTCCTGCGCCTCGTCCTCCCAGTTCACAAGCACGACGGTCCACCAGCGCGCGGCGCCCTCCGCCACCCAGGCGCGCGGCGGCCGGTCGCGCCGCACGCTCCACAGGCCCCCCCCTCCCCCTCCCCCTCCCCCTCCGGGCCCCCGGCCGTACACCCGCAGGGCGAGCACGTTCTCCCCGCCCCAGTTGAGCAGCTCGGCTGCAACGGGATAGCGCCGATAGGCTTGGCGATCATTCGTCCCACCGACTCTCGTGCCGTTCACATACGTGTCGTCGCTATCCGCGATCTTGCCCAGCTCCAGGTACACCGACCGCGCCCGACCGCCCTCGCCCGCCTGCGACCGCCCGGTGGGGACGGGCGGCAGGGTGAAGCGCGCTCGATACCACGCAAACCCGTCATAATCCGGATGTCCCGCTTCTTCCCACCGCCGTGGCACGGCGATCGTCTCCCACGCCTCCTCGTCGAACTCGCGCGTACCATAACGGGAGTCGTCGCCGGTGCGAAAGCGCCACCGCCCGCCGATGGGGTAGACGTCGTCGCCGCTCACGAGCGCCGGCGCACGCTCGCGCTCGAGGGCCGTGCCGTCCACGGGCCGCCCGGCCACCGGCGCGACCGGTAATGCGCGCTGCAGCAGCGTCACGCGATCTGCCGGGAGCTTCGGGAGGTCGTCCAGGAACACCGCCAGCCCGCCCGACACCGCGACGAGCGACGCCCACGCCCGTGCCTCGGGCGGGGAGAGCGGCGGGCCGACCACGAGGCGGTCGGGATGGTTCAGCCACGCCGAGCGGTGGTAGAAGCTGCGGAGCGCCGCGGCGCGTGCCGGCGCTTGGACGCCGCTCCAGCTCGCTCCGACGTCGGGTCCGATCCGCATGCCGTTCACGATGCCCGCGGCGTGTTGCAGCGGCGCGCCGCCCCCGAGGAGGAACGCCTCGGTCCCGAGGCCCTCGCGGATGGCGCTGAGCCCGGCGCGGTAGGCTTCGGCGTGGGTCAGTCCGCCGTAGTGCGCCGTTCCCGTGGTGGCACAGGCGAGCGCGTCGATCTCGAGCGCATCGTAGCCCCAGTCGCGCACCACCGTGCGCGCCAGCTCGAGGAGCCACTGCTGCACCTTGGGGTGCGCGCCGTCCAGCGCGTACAGCTTGCCGCCCCATGCCTCGCGCGTGTCCCACACGACGGGTCCGTTCGCGTCCCGCAGCAGCCAGTCGGGATGAGCGGCCGGGATCCCGGAGCGCTCGACCACGGCCAACGGCGCCATCCATAGTGCTGCCTTCACCCCGTTCGCGTGGATCCGGTCGGTGAGCCAGCGGTGCCCGTGCGGGAACCTGTCGTTCGTCTCCCAGTCTCCCGCGGCCTTGTGGTAACCCTCGCCGACCTGGATGTAACGGAAGAAGCGCCGGTCGAACTGCGCGGCGCAAAACTCGGCATGGGCGACGACCTCGGCTTCGGACGCGTCGGACCCGGAGCACCACCCGGCCGGGGCCACCGCCTGTGCGAGCCGTTCCTGATCCAGCGGGGAGGGGGGCACGAACACGGCGCGCAGGGCGCCAAGCCCATCGCCGTCGGGCGTATAGCACATCCGCATCCGCGACGCGTCCCCCTCGGGCCGGAGCGGGCGGCTCGGCAGCCAGTCGCTCACCGCGTCCAGCCCGTCGCGCGAGAGCCTGACCTTCGCCTCGCCGGGCTCCCCGGCGTCGAAGGCGATCCCGAGCCCGCCGCTGCCGCGCGTCAGGCCGAGCGTGCCGTGGCTCGCCAGGTCCTGGGCGTCGGGGCTCCCCACGCTCACCAGGCGGCAGTCCTCGCGGGACTGGTAGCCGTTCACGAGGGCGACGAGCGGCGCTCCACGGTTCCCGGCGAGGGCGTCCGGTTCCGGAATTCGGAAGAAGCGCACGCCTTTCACTGTGGGGAGGTAGCGGTCGGGGAAGATGGTGACGGTGATCGCGGCCTGCGGTGTCGCCGCGGCCGCCACCAGGAACTCCGCCTCGACCCATACGCCGGCGGCGCGGCCGCGCACCACGACCGCTTCCCCCCCCGGCGGGCGCCGGCTTCCGACGGTGCTATCTTCCAGTTGGGCCAGTGTGAGCGGTTGGTCGCCCACCCAGGCGACGATCTCGGCGCTCGGGATCAGGGGAACGGGCTGGGCGTCGCCGTAATACCACAGCGACCAGCGGCGGTGGTCGTCCAGTTCGAAACGAAGTCTTCCGACCGCCCTCGACCGCCCTCGACCGCCTTCGACCGCCCGGGGTGGGCGGAGGGCGGCGGTGGAAAGCGTTCCAGTGAGGAGCACAAACGTGCGTCGGTCCATAGTTGCAATGTTGGCAGCCCTGGCGGGTTTGTCCACGCCGCTCGCGGCGCAGTCGGGCGCGTTCACGGGCGGTCTCGCGTGGACGGTCGGCGGCGGCTGGCAGGTAGAGGGGGCGGACCTGGGCTATGCGCGCGCCGTGCGCGCCGGGCCGGCGTCGGTCGTGTCGCTTACGGCGCGGGTCGGCTCGTTCATCGACGAAGGGGCGATCATCGGCGGCGCGCGGGGCGTCGTGTTCGGCGTGACGCTCGCGGCCCGCACCCCGATGGCGCACCTCGCCGACCTCGGCGCGGACACGAGTGGCAGCCAGCTGGGCGTCGACCTGACCCTCGAGGCGACCGGCTATGCCGGCTCGCGCAACCCGCTGCCCGTGGGATCGCCGTGGGGCGCGGTGTCGGCGCTGCCCGGCCTGCGGTTCGGCGATCCGCACGGCGCGCAGTACGCGCTGGTGTTCGGCCCGACGGTGTTCTTCGGCGATATCACGCAGGTCCGGCCGTTCCTCGGGTTCCGCTTCGAGGCGCCGCTGGCGCGCCGCTAGCGCCATCCCTAGGTTAGCCCCCGATGGTTGTTCCCTCCCTCGATACCGAACACCCCGGGATCCGGGTCATCGCCGAAGTCGCGTCGGTACTCCAGGCAGGCCTCGCCTCGGGAGAGGCCCTGAACGGCGTCGTGAATGCGCTGCGGCGCGGCCTCAACCTGCGCCGCTGCCGCCTCTGGCTGCGGACGCCGGACGGCAGTCGTTACGCTCCCGTCACCACGGCCGGCGACGAAGCCGAGTTGCCGGGCTACGCGCCCCCCGTCGCGGAGTGGCTGCGGCGGGGCGTGCAGCGCGAGGGGATCCCCGGCGGCTCGATCATGCGGCTGCCCGTGATGCACGAGGACGAGCCGCTCGGGGCACTGGAGGTCATCATCCCCACCGGCCGCTACGAGGCGATCGCCCATGACGTGGTGGTGGTCGTGGCGCGGATCCTCGCCCCGCTGATCGCCGCGACCGAGCTGTCACAGGACCTCGCCTCCGAGGTGGCGTTGCGCACCCACGAGATGGAAGCGCAGCGGAGCTTCGCCGCCCAGATCATCGACTCGCTGCCCGTCGGGCTGTACGTGATCGACCGGGGCTACCGCATCCGCGCGTGGAACCGCAAGCGCGAGGCCGGCACGCAGGGCGTGTCGCGCGAGGACGCCATGGGGCGCGAGATCTTCGACGTGCTCGACCGCCAGCCGCGCGAGCTGCTGAAGCGGGAGTTCGACCGGGTGTTCGACAGCGGCGAGATCCAGCAGGTGGAGATGGAATCCGGCGCGAGCGGCGAAGTGCGGCATTACCGGATCACCAAGATCCCGATGCGGCAGGACGGCGGCACGATCTCGCACGTCATCACGATCGGCGAGGACATCACCGAGTGGCACGAGGCGCAGCACCGCCTCGCGGAGACCGAGAAGCTGGCCGCGGTGGGGCAGCTCGCGGCCGGCGTGATGCACGAGATCAACAACCCGCTCGCCACCATCCTCGCGTGCAGCGAGGCGCTGGCCCTGCGGGGCGAGGGGCTCGCGCCCGCTGACCGCAAGGGCTACGACGAGTACCTGAAGATCATCGACGCCGAAGTGCAGCGCTGCCGTCGCATCGTGGAGAGCCTGCTCGAGTTCTCCCGGCCGAAGGCGGGCGAGAAGAAGCGCGTCGACGTGAACGACGTGGTCGAACACACCCTGTTCCTGCTGAAGCATCACGCGCGCTTCAAGCGACTCACCGTGGTGCGCCAGCTCGCGCCCGGGCTCCCCGCGGTGCTGGCGGACCAGGAGCGCCTGATCCAGAGCTTCATGGCGCTGATGCTCAACGCGATGGACGCGATGGACTCGCGCGGCACGCTCACCGTCAAGAGCGGCAAGAACCCGGAGCGCGGGGACGAGATCCTGCTCGAGTTCATCGATACGGGGACGGGGATCAAGGGCGAGGACCTGCCCAAGATCTTCGAGCCGTTCTTCACCACCAAGCCGCAGGGCCGCGGCACGGGCCTCGGGCTCTCCATCTGCTACGGCATCGTCGCGGAGCACCGCGGGCGGATCGAGGTCGAGTCGCAGGTGGGCGTCGGCTCGAATTTCAAGGTGTATCTCCCGGTCGGATGAAGATTCTCGTCATCGAAGACGACAAGACCGTCGGACAGTACGTGCAACGAGGCCTGGCCGAGGCCGGTTACCACGCGGAACTGGTGGGTGACGGCGCCGAGGGGCTGCGGCTGTCCGCCGGCGGCCACTATGACCTGTTGGTGCTCGATCTGCGGCTGCCTAAGCTCTCTGGCCTCGAAGTGCTGCGCACGCTGCGGGACCGCGACAACGGCATCCCGGTCCTGGTGCTGACGGCGCAGGACGCCGTGGACTTCAAAGTGCAGGCGCTCAAGATGGGCGCGGACGACTACGTCACGAAGCCGTTCTCGTTGGAGGAGCTGCTCGCCCGCGTCGAGGCGCTGGGACGGCGCCCCAAGGCGATCGTGCCCCCCGTGCTGAAGGTGGCGGACCTGACGCTCGACACCGGCAGCCGCGAGGTGCGCCGCGGGAACAAGCTGATCGACGTCACGCCCAAGGAGTACGCGGTGCTCGAATACCTCATGCGCCACCAGGGCCGCGTCATGCCGCGGACGCTCATCACCGAGTACGCCTGGGACTACCATTTCGATCCCGGCACGAACATCGTGGACGTGGTGATCACGCGGTTGCGCAAGAAGATCGACCACGCGCGCGAGCCGAAGCTGATTCACACGGTGCGCGGCGTGGGGTACGTCGTGAAGGCGTGAGATGCAGACGATCCGCGCGCGGCTCACCGCCTCGTACTCGGCAGCGCTGGCCCTGACGCTGAGCGCGTTCGCCGCGCTGCTGTACCTGGACCGGCGGAGTGCCTCCTACCAGGACCTCGACCAGCGCATCCAGTCCGAAGCCACGCTGACGGCGGGCATCCTGGCCGAGAGCTACCGCGCCCGCGGCGTCCTGGTGCGGGCGGACACCTCCGGCCGGCCGGTGCTCATCGCCGACGTGGCGGCGCTGCTCGAGGCGGTACCGGACTTCCTGATCATCACGGCGCGGGACGGCAACCTGCTGTTCGCGTCGCCCGACGCGCGGGCGCTCACGTTCCAGCAGGTCGAGCAGCTGGGGCGGCTCGCCGCCCAGCCGGTCTCCGGACGCGCGTCGGGCATCCTGCGCCTCGAGCCCGACGGGCCGAAGATCCACTATGCCGTGCACTACCTGACCGAGGCGGGGCCGCAGTTCGGCGCGATTCTGGCCGGGGCGAACGTGCGCACGGCGGAGCTCGGCCCGGAGCAGCTCCTCTCCACGCTCGCCCTGATCCTGCCCCTCGGCCTCGTCGCGGCGCTGCTGGTGGGATCCTGGATCTCGCGGCGCGCGCTCGAGCCGGTGGACCAGATCATCACCGAAGTCCGCGAGATCACCGATGGCCGCAGCCTGCACCGGCGGCTCGCCGAGCCGATGGTGAAGGACGAGCTCGGGCGCCTCGCCGGGACGCTGAACCAGATGATGACGCGGCTGGAGCGCAGCTTCGCCGCGCTGCGGCGCTTCACCGCCGACGCGAGCCACGAGCTGAAGACGCCGCTCACGGTGCTGCGCGCCGGCGTCGAGCGCGCCATCACGACCCCGAACGTGCCGCAGGACACCCTCGCCACGCTCGAGGAGACGCTCCAGGAGATCAAGCGCATGACGGAGCTGGTGGACGCGTTGCTCACGCTCGCGCGCGCCGACGAGGGAACGGCGCCGCTGCACCGCGAGCCCGTCGATCTGCGGACCATCCTCGAGGAAGCGCGCGAGACGGGCGAGCTGCTCGCCGAGGAGGCGGGCGTCACGATGGAGGTGGCGACGCCGGCGGAGCCGGTGATCGTGCCGGTGGACGCGAGCCGCATCCGCCAGCTGATCCTGAACCTGCTCACCAACGCGGTGAAGTACACGCCGGCGGGCGGCAGCGTGCGCATGCAGCTCGGCCGGGCGGACGGCCGCGTGACGGTCACGGTCGCGGACACCGGGATCGGCATCGCCCCGGGCGACCTGCCGCACATCTTCGACCGCTTCTGGCGGGCCGACGCCGCGCGCACGCGCACGGGGGAGCGCCCCGGCGCCGGCCTCGGCCTCGCCATCTGCAAGTGGATCGCCGAGGCCCACGGCGGCCGGATCGACGTCGTGAGCCGCCCGGGGCGGGGGACGACGTTCACCGTGACGCTGCCGCGAGACACCCCGCCGCAGCCAGCCTCGGGCGCCGTGGTGGTGTAGCGGCCGGGCGGCACCCAGGCTCCACCCGGCTGTCATCATTTTGTAATGCGCGCTCCACTAGCGGTGCAAGGCGCAGTCGCTGTATCTCATACGCAGTCAGCGACCGTGGACCGGAGGACGAAAACCCGTGTTTGATCACCTGATCGAGTCGAAACGGAAGAAGAACACCAAGCGGGTCTTCGGTCTCGGCCTGGTGTCGCTGGTCGTTCACACGGTGTTGATCGGGGCGGCGGTGATCGCGACGCTCAACGCCGGCCAGAACGACACCAGCGTCCGGGTCGACACCGCGATGGTGTTCCTCGAGCAGCAACAGCAGCAGAAGCCGCCGGAGCAGCAGCCGGTGCAGCTCGACGTGCCGCTCAAGGGCTTCCAGACCGTCGTCGCACCCGACGTGATTCCGCAGAACCTCCCGCCCGTGAACCTGCAGGAGCACTTCGATCCGAAGGACTATTCGGGCACGGGCGTCGAAGGCGGCCTTTCCACGGGCATGGTGCCGACGGGCAACGAGGTCTTCATGGAAGCGATCGTGGAAGAGAAGCCCTCCGTGCTGTCGGGGCCAGTCGCCGTGTATCCGGAGCTCCTCAAGCAGGCGCAGATTCAGGGGCGTGTGATCGTGCAGGCCGTGATCGACACGCTCGGGCGCGCGGAGGGGAACTCCGTGAAGGTGCTGCAGAGCCCCAACCCGGGGTTCGACCAGTCGGCGAAGAACTACGTGCTCAAGGCCCTGTTCCGTCCCGCGCGCGTGCACGGCCGGGCGGTGCGGGTGCTGATCAACATTCCGATCGATTACAAGATCACCCAGGGCCGCTAGGCCCCGTCACCCCGTGTAGGTCCAAAGGAGCCTGCGCACATGAGTGTCTCGCTTTACGAACTGTTCGCCTCGATGGGGCCGTTCGCCAAGTTCATCGTCCTCGTGCTGGCGGTCATGTCGGTCATCTCGTGGGCGAACGCGATCCAAAAGCTCGTGCAGATCATTCGCTCGGAGCGGGAGACGCGGAAGTTCGCGCCCGAGTTCTCCCGCTTCCTGCAGGAGGAGCAGCTCGACGGCGCGATCAAGCTGGCCGAGCGGCAGAAGAAGAGCCACGTGGCCCGTGTGGTGGGCGAGGCCCTCTCCGAAGTGAAGCCGCTGCTCCGCGACCGCGCCACGATCACCGCGGCCGACATCAACTCGGTGGAGCGGGCGGTGGAGCGCGAGATCCTCATCGTGGCGGCCGAGCTGAAGCGCGGCCTGGGCGTGCTGGCCACCACGGGCTCCACGGCGCCGTTCGTGGGCCTGCTCGGGACGGTGATGGGGATCGTCAACGCCTTCCAGGGCATGGCGGCCTCGGGCGGCGGCGGCTCGCTCGCGTCCGTGTCCTCCGGTATCGCCGAGGCGCTGATCACGACCGCGTTCGGACTGATCGTCGCGATCCCGGCCGTGTGGCTCTACAACTACTTCACCACGAAGATCGACTTCCTCTCCGTCGAGATGACCTACACCTCGAAAGAGCTGATCGACTTCCTGATCAAGAGCGTCGGGTCGGAGTTCGGCCGGTCGATCTTCACCAAGGAATTCCAGACGCAGAAGGCCCAGTCGACCAGTGGCCCTATCAGCCACTAGCGCCCGGGCGGCCGTCAAGGCCGACATCAACGTCACGCCGCTCATCGACGTGATGTTGGTGTTGCTCATCATCTTCATGATCGTCACGCCGCTCATCGCGGCGGGCTTCCAGGCCACGCTGCCGCGGTCGGCGAACCCCGAGCTTCGCCCCGAGGGGCCGGACGAGGTCCGGCTCGGGATCGACCAGAACGGCAAGTACTACCTCGACCTGGGCGCGGGACCGAAGCAGATCGCGGACGAGGAGCTGCCGGGGCGCCTCCAGGCCGTGTACGAGAGCCGGACGAAGGACAAGATCCTGTTTCTCAAGGCCGATCAGAACATCGAGTTCGGCCGGGTGCAGCAGGCGATTGAGATCGCCCGCCGGGCCGGGGTGCGCGTGGTCGGCGCGATCACCGAGCAGAAGCAGGCGCTCCTGTCGAAGAAGAAAGGGGAGAGCTGACCCATGGCGATGGGATCCACCGGCGGCGGCGAAGGGCTCAGCTCCGACATCAACGTCACGCCCCTGATCGACGTGCTGCTGGTGCTGCTGATCATCTTCATGATCACCCAGCCCCTGTCGCGCAAGGCGTTCGACGTCCAGGTGCCGCCGGAGCAGAAGACCAAGAGCAAGCCGCAGCAGTCGACCCAGATCGTGCTGGAGTTGCGGGCCGACGGATCCTACGCGATCAACGGGCAGCCGTACGCTGTGAGCCAGCTCGACCAGGCGTTCCACCAGATCTACGACGTGCGACCCGCGAAGCTGCTGTTCATCAAGGCGGCGCCGAACCGCAAGTACGCCGACGTGATGACGGCGATGGATATCGCCCACGGGGCGGGCGTGCAGGTGATCGGCTTTACGCCCGCGGAGCAGGGCGGCAAGTAGCAGCCGCGAGTGCCGGCGCTGTAGCGTAGGGGCGCAGCATGTTGCGCCCCTACAATCGTTTTGGGGGTATGTAACCCCGTGACCACGAAGCCGCCCCCCCCGCCCCCCGTTCCAGGCCTGCGCCTGCCGCTGCGCCGCCGGCGCCTCGGGCCCGGCGCCGCCCTCTCGTTCTTGGTGCACGCCGGCCTGATCGTCCTGTTGGTGGTTCGCGGGCGCGAGCTGTTGGCGCCGGGCGCACGGGGCGAGCGAGGTGGTGCAGGCGGAGCGGGCGCGGTCAACTTCTTCGCGCTCCCCTCGGCGTCGGCCCCGGCGGAGATCGCCATCCCGGCCGCCCCCCGCGTCACCCTCTCCGATCTGCCGGCGTTGCGTCAGATCCCCGTCCAATTGCCGCCGATCGACTTGCCGCGCGTGACGTTCCCGCCGCCCCTCCCCGCCGCCGCGGGTGCCGAGACCCGTGCCGGGGGCGGGCCCGGCGCGGGCGGGGGCCCGGGTGCCGGGACCGGCGGCGGCGCCGGGGCCGATCTGGGGCCTGGAACAGGGGGCGAAGGCGGTTACATTTTCGTCGCCTCGCCGCGGACGGCGATCCTGCCGCCGCTGAGCAAGGTTCCCGGCTCCGTGGCCGGGCGCACCTACCGGGTGCGTTTCTGGGTGTCCGCGGAAGGGCGCGTCACCCGGGTGGACGTGGAGCCACCGATCACGGACGCGGGCTACAGCCGGGAGTTCCAGCAGCGCATGCTGGCGTACCAGTTCTACCCGGCCCGCACGCGGGACGGGCGGAACGTGGCGAGCGTCGTACTGGTCCCCCTGCGAATCGGAAACTAGCCCGCCTGTGGCGGGCCCCAAGGAGCCGACAACTCACTATGCTGATCCCCCTCGTCCTGGGGCTGAGTCTTCTCGCCCTGGCCGTCGCCGTGGGTCTCGCGCGCTGGGTGCTCAAGCAGGACAACGGCACCCCGCAGATGCGCACCGTCTCGGATGCGATTCAAGAGGGCGCCGCGGCGTTCCTGCGGCGCCAATACCGCACCATTTTCTCGCTGAGCATCGTGCTCGCCGTGCTCATCTTCGTGCTCTACGCCTTCTTCCGCTCGCCGCATCCCGGGGAGCCGAGCGCGACGACGATGGCCCTGTGGACGACGCTGTCGTTCGTGCTCGGCGCCCTGTGCTCGGGGATCGCCGGACTGATCGGCATGTTCGTCGCCGTGCGCGCCAACATCCGCAGCGCCAGCGCCGCGCGCTCGAGCCTGAACCGGGCGCTGCAGATCGCGCTGCGCGGCGGGGCGGTGAGCGGTCTGTTCGTGGTGGCGATGAGCCTGCTCGGCGTGGGCGGGCTGTATGCGATCGTGCACGCGGTGAACGTCGTGCCGCCCGAGCGCATCCCGCTGCTGATCGTGGGCTACGGATTCGGCGCCTCGTTCGTGGCGCTGTTCGCGCAGCTGGGCGGTGGGATCTACACCAAGGCCGCCGATGTCGGCGCGGACCTGGTGGGCAAGGTCGAAGCCGGCATCCCCGAGGACGACCCCCGCAACCCGGCCGTGATCGCGGACCTGGTGGGGGACAACGTGGGCGACTGCGCCGGTCGCGGCGCCGACCTGTTCGAGTCCACGGCGGCGGAGAACATCGGCGCCATGATCCTGGGCGCCGGGCTCGCGGCCCGGAACCCCACGGCGTTCGGCGGCGTCGCGGCGCTGGCGGTGATGCTGTTCCCGCTCGTCGCCCGCGCCTTCGGGCTCGTGGCGTCGATCGTCGGGATCATGGTGGTCAAGAGCCGGGAGAACGAGGACCCGATGCGCGCGCTGAACCGCGGGTACTGGGTGACCGCGTTCCTCGCGGGGGTGGGCTTCCTCGTGGCGACCCGGTGGCTCTTGAATCCGGCGGGTGCGCCCGACGCCTGGTGGCACTTCTTCCTGTGCGGCGCGATCGGCGTCCTCACGTCCGTCGCCTTCGTGTACATCACGCAGTACTACACCGAATACCGCTACCGTCCCGTGCAGTCGATCGCCGCCGCGTCCGTCACCGGTCCGGCGACGAACATCATCGCCGGCTTCGCGGTGGCGCTCGAGTGCACGGCGCTGCCCACGTTCACGATCGGCACCGCGATCATCGCGTCCTACCAGCTGGGCGCGTCGAGCGGCCTCGAGCACTCGGGCCTGTTCGGCACGGCGGTAGCCACGATGGGCATGCTCGGCACCGCGGCCTACATCCTCGCGATGGACACCTTCGGGCCCATCACCGACAACGCGGGCGGCATCATCGAGATGTCGCATCAGCCCGAGGACATCCGCCGGCGCACCGACCGGCTCGACGCCGTCGGCAACACCACGAAGGCGCTCACCAAGGGGTATGCGATCGGGTCGGCGGCGCTCGCCGCGTTCCTCCTCTTCTCGGCGTATCTGGACGAGGTCGCCGCGCTCGGCTCGCCGCTCGCGGCGGTGGACATCTCGAAGCCGGAGGTCTTCGTGGGCGGCCTGCTTGGCGCGATGCTCGTGTTCTGGTTCTCGGCGCTCGCCATCGGCGCGGTCACCAAGGCCGCGGTGAACGTGATCAAGGAGGTACGCCGTCAGTTCCAGGCCGACCCGGGCATCCTCAAGGGAACGTCCAAGCCCGACTACGGCCGGGCCGTGGACATCGTGACGATCGGCGCGCTCAAGGAGATGGTCGCGCCCGGGCTGCTCGCGGTAGGCATGCCGATCGCGGTGGGGCTCTTCTTCAAGCTGTTCCACGTGGGCGCCGAGGCGGTAGCCGCCTTCCTGATGGTCGGCACGATCGGCGGCATTCTCGTGGCCACGATGCTCAACAACGGCGGCGGCGCCTGGGACAACGCCAAGAAGTACATCGAGGCGGGCGAGTACGGCGGCAAGGGCGGCCCCGCCCACAAGGCGGCGGTGGTGGGCGACACGGTGGGCGACCCCTTCAAGGACACCGCCGGCCCGTCGCTGCACGTGCTGATCAAGCTGCTGAGCACAGTCACGCTGGTGCTGGCGCCCTTGTTTGTCTAGCGCGAAGCAGCTCTTCCGGCGTAAGCCGATCGCCGAGCTGCTCGTACCGGGCGAGAGCCCGTACGCGCTGAAGCGCGCGCTCGGGGCCGGCGACCTGATCATGCTCGGCATTGGGGCGGTCATCGGGGCGGGTATCTTCGGGGCGATCGGCACGGCGGCCGCGGGACAGTACGACGCGGCGGGGCACCTCGTGCGCAGCGGGGCGGGGCCCGCGCTGGTCATCTCGTTCTTGTTCCTGGGCGTCGCGTGCGCCCTGGCCGGGCTCTGCTACGCTGAGCTCGCCGCCATGATCCCGCAGGCCGGTAGTGCCTACGCCTATTCGTACGCGACGCTGGGAGAGCTGGTCGCCTGGATCATCGGGTGGGATCTGATCCTCGAGTACGCCGTGGGGAACGTTGCGGTGGCCATCTCCTGGGGCGACTACTTCACGTCGTTGCTGGGCAGCTTCCACGTCCACCTTCCCAGCTGGCTCATCACGGGCTACCGCACAGCGCTGCTCTCACCCGATCCCGGCCTCCACGGTTTGTTGCAGACCGCGCCGCACGTGCTCGGCGTACCTATTCTGGTGAACGTGCCGGCGTTCATCATCGTCATGCTGATTACCTGGTTGTTGCTGCTCGGCGTCCGCGAGAGCGCCACGGCGAACAACATCATGGTCACGATCAAGCTGCTCGTGCTCGGCCTGTTCGTCATCGCCGGGCTCACGCACTTGAACCCGGCGAACTACCACCCGTTCGCCCCCAACGGCTTCCGGGGCATCCACCAGGGGGCTGCGATCGTCTTCTTCGCCTACATCGGCTTCGACGCCATCTCGACCGCCGCCGAGGAGACCAGAAACCCGCAGCGCAACCTGCCGATCGGGATCCTCGGGGGGCTCGCCATCTGCACCGTCATCTACATGATCGTGGGCGCCGTGCTGACGGGGATGGTACCCTATTCCGAGCTCGGCGTGGCGGATCCGCTCGCCAAGGCGCTGAACACCGCCGGGTTCACGACCGTCGGCTGGATCGTGGCGCTGGGCGCGATCATCTCGATGTCCGCGGTGCTGCTGGTGTTCCAGTACGGGCAGCCGCGGATCTTCTTCGCGATGGGACGGGACGGCCTGCTGCCGCCCTGGGCCGCCCGGGTCCATGCGAAGACGCGCGTGCCGTACATCACGACGCTCGTCACCGGCATCTTCGTGGGGCTCTGGTCTCTGATCGGCGACGCGGGCGAGACGTACAACCTCACCAACATCGGCACTTTGTTCGCGTTCGTACTGGTGTGTATCGGGGTCCTGGTGCTGCGCTTCACCGACCCCGCGCGCCCGCGGCCGTTCCGCGTACCGCTGGTCTGGGTGGTGTCCCTCACGGGCGCCGCGCTGTGCGTGTTCGTCATGATCGGGCTGCCGGGTGAAACGTGGTGGCGGTTCGGCATCTGGCTCGCCCTCGGCTTACTGCTGTACGTCGGCTACGGCTATCGCCACAGCCGGCTGCATCCCTCTTCCCAGACGGGACCGTGAAGCTCCATACCAAGATCGTCCTGGGCCTGGTGCTCGGCGCCGCCTGCGGCGTCGCGGCCAACAAGGTCGCGCCCGGGGCGGCCTGGGTGCGGTGGATCGGGGACAACGTGGCGGGGCCGGTGGGGCAGGTGTTCCTCCGGATGCTGCTCATGACGGTGATCCCGCTCGTGTTCACGTCCATCACCCTCGGCGTCGCCGGTATCGGCGATATCCGCAAGGTCGGACGCGTCGGGATCCGCACGCTCCTCTACTTCCTGCTCTCGACCGCCCTGTCGGCGGCCGTCGGCCTGACGCTCGTCAACGCGTTCCGGCCGGGCGCGGGTCTCGCGCCCGAGGTCCGCGAGCAGCTCATGGCCACGTACCGCTCCCAGGCGGAAGGGCTGCAGGCCGCCGGCACGACGCGGTTCGGGATCGAGACCTTCGTCAACATGGTGCCCCGCAACCCGATCCAGGCCGCCGCGGGGATGGACCTCCTGGGGGTGATCTTCTTCTCGCTCGTCTTCGGGGCGGCGCTCACGCTCATCCCCGAAGAGAAGGCCCGGCCGCTGGTGCGCGTGCTTGACGCCGTGGGCGAAGCGATCGTGAAGATCATCGATCTCACGATGACGCTCGCGCCGTACGGGGTATTCGGACTGATCTTCTTCACGACGTCGCGCTTCGGATGGGGGCTGCTGCGGCAGCTCGGCGTGTACGTCGCGGTGGTGCTCGCCGGCCTGTTGATTCACGGGAGCGTGGGCCTGTCCGTGCTGGTGCGCGTGTTCGGAGGGCTCTCCCCGCGCGTCTTCTGGAGCCGCATCCGGGCCAGCATCGTCACCGCGTTCTCGACCAGCTCGAGCAACGCCACGCTGCCGACGAACATCGCCGTGGCGGAGGAAGAGCTGCGGATCCCGCCCAAGATCGCGGGATTCGTCCTGCCCCTCGGCTCGACGATGTGCATGAACGGCACGGCGCTGTACGAAGGGGTGACGGTGCTGTTCCTCGCCCAGGTGTTCGGCGTGTCGCTCGACGTCCGCGCCCAGGTTGTCGTGCTCGTGCTGAGCGTGATCACCGCGGTCGGCGCCGCGGGGGTGCCGGGAGGGTCGCTCCCGCTGCTGATGGTGGTGCTGGCGACGGTGGGGGTCCCGGCCGAGGGGATCGCGATCATCCTGGGCGTGGACCGGATCCTCGACATGTGCCGGACGACCGTCAACGTGTGCGGGGACCTAACCGCCGCTGTCTATGTGGCCCGCACGGAGAGCGAGTGGAATCCGGAGCTGATCGCTACGGATGCGAGGCTAGCTCAGGCAGCGTAACGGGGAGAGGGGAGAGGGGAGAGGTACGTTCCGGTGCACCGCGACCTTGTCGCTCCCCGCATCGAACCTCTCCCCTCTCCCTTCTCCCGATGTTATTCCAACTCCGCTGCCAGCCTCAGCGCTCCCACCGCCGGATCGATGCGGTTCGGCACGAGCCGCGCCCGCTTGAGGGCGGCGGCGAGCCGCTCCCGGAACGCCGTCGTGAGCGGCGACTGCGGCAGCAGCAGCCCGCCGGCGAGCGCCACGGGTACGGGGCCCGCGCCTGGAAAGTGGCGCTCGAGGGTCACCACCAGCCCCACCAGCTCCCGCGCCGCGTCGTCCACCGCGCCTCGCGCGACCGCCTCCCCTTCGCGCGCCGCGTTCAGCACGTGCGGCGCGAGCGCGGCCACCTGCGCCGGCGTGGCGGTGGTGGTCCAGCGGACCAGGTCGTCGAAGTGTTGCAGGCCGAGGGCGCCGAGCAGCCGCGCGAGGAGCGTGGAGCCCTCGCCACGACCGTCCTGCGCCCGCGCCGCGACGTCGAGCGCCCGGCGGCCGAGCCAATAACCGCCCCCTTCGTCTCCCAACTGCCAGCCGTACCCGCCGGCGCGGTGCAGCTGGCCCTGCGGGTCGCGCGCGTAGGCGATCGACCCGGTCCCCGCGTTCACGATGATTCCCGAGCCACGGTCGAAGGCCGTGGTCAGGGCCACTTCGCCATCCGCGAGGACGCGCACGCGGCGCGCCACGCCGGCTTCGCGCAACGTGGCTTCGAGCTCGGCCTGCTCCTGCGCCCGGCCCGCGCCCGCCGCGCCCACCACGGCGCCGTCGGCCGGCAGCGCGATCCCCGCCTGGGCCGCCGCCCGCCGGGCCGTCTCCGCGAGGATCGCGGCCGACCCCGACGCGCTGCCCGGCTTCATGGACGCGCCGGGCCCGTCGGCGCGACCGAGCACGCGCCCGTCGGCGAGCCCGATGACGACAGTCGAGTGGGACCCCCCGGCGTCGGCCCCAAGAAAGACGACGGAAGGACGGAAAGACGGAATGGGTATGCGGGACTCAGCGTTCATCCCCGTTCCGTCCTTCCGTCCTTCCGTCGCCTCTCGTGACGAGCGACGACAGCACGCCGACGAGCACCGTCACCCCCGTTCCCAGGGGTACATACCACGGCCATGCCAGCCCGGGGAAGACCCGCCGCGGCACGCCCAGCACCACCGGGAGCATGACCAGGACGCTGACCAGAATCGCCGCGATGACGTCGCGCTCGCGCGCGCGCGGCCAGAAGCCCCCGAGCAAGTACGTGCCCAGCAGGCCGCCGTACGTGATCGATGCAACGCTGAGCGCCAGCTGGACGACGGGCGTGTTCTGGTTACGGAACGCCATGGCTCCGGCGACGAGCACCGCGGTCCAGCCGAGCGTGAGCCAGCGGCCCACCCACAAGAGGTGTGCGGGCGCGTCGCGCCGCGTGAGGGGAGCGTAGAAGTCGTGGGTGGAGGCGGAGGCGAGCGAGTTGACCGCGGAGGCGTGACTGCTCATGGCGGCGGCGAGAATCCCCGCGACCACGAGCCCGGCGACGCCGGGCGGGAGCTTGGTGACGACGAACGTGGGAAAGATGGCGTCGCTCCGCATCCCGGCCTGGTCGGCGCCGGCGAGCCAGAGGCTCGTGCCTGCGAGCAGGAACAGCGCGAACTGGGCGATGATGAACACCCCCGACCCGACGAGCGCCCGCTGCGCGTCCTTGAGGTGGCGCGCGGCGAGCAGGCGCTGGACGATCAAGTGATCGGTGCCGTGCGAGGCGCCGGCGAGCAGCGCCCCGCCCACCACGCCGCCCCAGAACGTGTACAGCACCGTGAGCGAGGGCCGGAAGTCGAGCGTCACGAGCTTTCCCGCTTCCCAGGCCCGCGCGAACTCGCCCACGCCCCCCGCGAGCCGCGTCGCGACGATGAGCGTCGCGATCCCGCCCAGGAGATACACGCCCAGCTGGATCACGTCCACCCACACGACGGCGCGGAGCCCGCCCACCCACGTATAGATCACGGTCACGACGCCGATCGCGAGAATCCCGGCCGGGAGGCTCCATCCCGTGATGATCGCGAGCGGAATGGCCGTGGCGAAGATGCGCACGCAGTCGGCGAGCGCGCGGGTGAGCAGAAAGACGCCCGAGGCGGTGCGGCGCGCCGCGCGCCCGAAGCGGCGCTCCAGGCGCTGGTAGGCGGTGTCCTGCGTCCCCTCGAAATAGCCCGGGAGCAGCAGGCTTGCGACCCCGAGGCGGCCCACGAGGTAGCCGAAGGCGATCTGGAGGAACGTGAGGTCGCCGCGCGCGGCGATCCCCGGAATCGAGATGACCGTCAGCGCCGACGTCTCGGTCGCGACGATGGAGAGCATCAGGGCCCACCACGGCAGCCCGCGGTGGCCGAGGAAATAGTCGCTCGCGTCGCGCTGGCGTCCCGCGCGCACCAGCCCGAAGACGACGACGGCGACGCAGTACGCCGCGATGACGGCTACGTCGAGAGAGCGCACCTAGAAAAAGAGCCCGCGACGTGCGCGGGCTCGGAGTGCCGGCGGAGAGAGGGGGGGGCCGGGGGGGCCAACGGCCTCAGACGGTGAAGGACGATCCGCAGCCGCAGCCGCCTGTGGCGTTCGGGTTCTCGAAGGCGAACCCCGACTCCTGGAAGTTGCTCTTGTAGTCCAGCGTGACGCCGTTCAGGTGCTGCGCGCTGAAGCCGTCGACGAAGCAGCGCACGCCCGCGGACTCGATGACGACATCGTCTTCCGCCGGCTTATCCTCGATGTTCAAGCTGTAGCGGAAGCCGGAGCAGCCACCCGGGAGCACTCCGATGCGGAGCCCGGCGGTCTCGGGCGACACCTTCTCCTCCGCCATGAATTTCCGCACCTCGACGGCCGCCCGGTCGGTCAGCGTCAGGGTGATCGGGGTCGTCTTCTGCGTCGTGGCCATTGCGATCCTCCAGTCACATGCGAACTTAGAAGGGCCCGTTGTACCTGTCAACTCTCTCGCCACCTAGGACCGCGCGGTCATGCGACTTACGCTCGCCGACTGGTCGATCGTCGCGCTCTACTTCCTGTTCAACGTGGCCGTGGGCCTGTACTACAAGCGCCGCGCCAGCCGCGACACGGCCGAGTTCTTTCTCTCGGGACGCAACGTGCCGTGGTGGCTGGCCGGCACGTCGATGGTGGCGACGACGTTCGCGGCCGACACGCCGCTGGCGGTCACCGGCCTCGTGGCGCGGAACGGCGTGGCGGGCAACTGGCTGTGGTGGAACCTGCTGGCGAGCGGCATGCTGACGGTGTTCTTCTACGCCCGGCTGTGGCGCCGCGCCGGCGTGATGACCGACATCGAATTCTCGGAGATCCGCTACGCCGGCCGGCCGGCCGCCTTCCTGCGCGGCTTCCGGGCGCTGTACCTGGGCGTGCTGATCAACTGCATCATCCTGGGCTGGGTCAACCTCGCCATGGTGAAGATCCTGCAGCTGCTGTTCGGCGTCGGCAAGCTCGAGGCCCTGGCGATGGTGCTCGGTCTGATCGCGCTGACGTCCGCCATTTCGACGCTCTCGGGTCTGTGGGGCGTGCTGGTGACCGACCTGTTCCAGTTCGTGATCAAGATGGGGATGGTGATCGTGCTCGCCGTCGTGGCGGTGCACGCGGTCGGCGGGATCGACGCGATGAAGGCGAGGCTGGCGCTCTTGCCCGGTCACGGATCGGTCCTGAGCTTCGTCCCCGACGTCGGGTCGGCGTGGATGCCCTTGATCACGTTCTTCGTCTACATCGGCGTGAACTGGTGGGCCACCTGGTATCCGGGCGCCGAGCCGGGCGGGGGCGGCTACATCGCGCAGCGCATGTTCAGCGCGAAAGACGAGAAGCACTCGGTGCTGGCGACGCTGTGGTTCAACATCGCGCACTATGCGGTGCGCCCGTGGCCCTGGATCCTCGTCGCCCTGGCGTCGCTCATCCTGTTTCCCGGTCTCGCCGATCCGGAGACCGGCTACGTGCGGGTGATGATCGACTACCTCCCCTCGTCGCTGCGCGGGCTCATGGTGGCCGCGTTCGCGGCGGCGTACATGTCCACCATCGCCACGCAGCTCAACTGGGGTGCGAGCTATCTCGTGAACGATTGCTACCGCCGCTTCCTGCGGCGCGACGCGACGGAGCGGCATTACGTCCGGGCGTCGCAGGTCGCGACCGTGCTCCTCACTGTGATCTCCGCCATCGCCACCTTCTACATGGGCTCGATCGCGGGCGCCTGGAAGCTCTTGATCGTCACGGGGGCGGGCACGGGCAGCGTCCTGCTGCTGCGCTGGTACTGGTGGCGCATCAACGCCTGGAGCGAGGTGTCCGCGATGATCGCGGCGTTCGCCGTGTCCGTGCTGTTGCAGACGGTGGCAGGCCTCGACAGCGATCAGCCGCGGGACTTCGCCTGGATCATGCTCATCACCGTCGCGATCACGACCGGCGTGTGGCTCGCGGTCACGTTCCTCACGCGCCCCGAGCCCGAGGGCACGCTGGTCGCGTTCTACCGCCGCACGCGGCCCTCCCGCGCGGGGTGGGGGCCGGTGGCGGCGGTCGCGCCCGACGTCCGGGCCTCCGCGGACGGGCTCGCCAACCTGCTCGACTGGGCGGCGGGGTGCGTGCTGATCTACGGTGTGCTGTTCGGGGTGGGGAAGCTGCTGTTGCACGAGACGCTTCCGGGCGTGGTGCTCGTCGGCCTCGGTGCGATCGCCGGAGCGGTCATCTATCGCGACCTGTCGCGGCGCGGCTGGGGCAGCGTCGTGGCCTGAGCCGCCTCATAGCTCCGGGTGGGTGAGCGCGGCCACCACCAGGTCGGCCACCCGGGGCCGGACGTGGAGGATGGCCGTGTTGGCGCGCGTGGGATGGACGCGGTTCGTGAGCAGGATGATGAAGAGGTCTCGGTCCGGGTCCATCCACATCGAGGTGCCCGTATACCCGGTGTGGCCGAACGCGCGCCGCGACAGCTTCGCTCCCGCGCTCGAGTAACCGGAGTCGGCCGGCGTGTCCCAGCCGAGCGCGCGCGTCGAGCCGTGCGGCACCTGCTGTCGCTCGGTGAACTCGGCGACTGTCTCCGAGCGGACGAGCTGCAGCGTGTCCCAGGAGCCCTCGTTCAAGAGCAGAGCCGCGAAGCGCGAGAGATCGAGCGCGTTGGAGAACAGGCCGGCGTTGCCCGACACCCCGCCCAACCGCGCCGCGCTCTCGTCGTGCACCTCGCCGCGCAGGGTGCGGTGGCGGAACACGGTGTCGCGCTCGGTCGGGGCGATCCGGGTCCGCCAGGCCGCGGGCGGCCGAAACCGCGTGGCGGGCATCCCCAGGGGCCCGAACACCCGCTCGGCGAGAAAGCGATCGAGTGGCTCGCCCGTCACGCGCTCGACGACCTGCATGAGGACGATGGCGCTCAGGTCCGAGTACAGATACTCGGTCCCCGGCGGGGAGAGCAACGTGGCGGTGTCCACCGCGGCGAGCGCGGCGGCGCGCGTCGCCGTCGAGTCGTACAGCGGAAGGTCGGCGGGAAGGCCGGCGCTATGCGTCAGCAGGTGACGGATCGTGATCCGCTCCTTGCCGGTGCCGCGGAACTCCGGCACGTAGCGCTGCGCGGGGGCGTCGAGCGCGAGCTTCCCCGCGTCCACGAGCAGCATGCATGCGGTGGTGAGTCCCACGACCTTGGTGAGGGAGGCGATATCGTACATCGTGCCGGCCGCGACCGGTCGCGGGTCGTCCACGCCGTAGTGGCCGACGGCCGCGAGCAGCGCGAGCCGTCCGTGCCGCCCCACGGCCAGCACCGCGCCGGGGAACGCGCCGCTGTCCACCTCGGCGCCGAGGTAGGCGGCGACCTGGGCGAGGCGGGTGCTGTCGAAGCCGAGGGTGGCTGGTGGCGCGGCGGGAATCCCGACGCTGGCGGGGAGCGGCGCCGCGGTGTGGCACGCCACCGCGAGCGCCGCCAGCGCGACCAGGGCGCGCGCCCTCACGGGTGCGTGTGTTTGATCGCGACGCCCCAGCCGACGGGGTAGTCGGGCGGGATGCGGATCGGCAGGTGTCCGGTGATCGGGGCCCGGCCGAGCAGCGCGAGCGCCACGGCGCGCTCGCAGGCGCGTACGCCGCTCCACGCGATGAGGTACGACTTCACCGCCGGCGTCTGGTTCAGGAGATAGGGGCTGCCGAGCGAGACGAGCACGCTGGGCCGGGCCGCGTCGGTCGCCGTGATGAGCTGGGCGAGCGAGTCGGGGAGCGCGATATTGCCGCGCCCCGAGAGCGGACGCACGTTCGCGACGAACACGGTGGCCGGCGCGCGCGCGATCACGGCGCGCGCCGAATCGTACGACAGGGGCCCCGACATCGGCCAGAGCCGAAAGTACTCCACGGTGTCGCCGCCCTTGTGCAACAGGTCGGTGAGATACTGGCCGGCGCCGCCGCTTAGCTCGTCGGCGTACGCGATCAGGGCGATGCGGGAGCGCTTGGCGCGCAGCGCGTGCAGCCGCCCGCCGGCGTCGCGCACCAGGGTGAGGGCGCGGGCGGCGAGGTCGTTGGCGGCGTCCTGCCACCGCTTGCCGCCGACTAGGAGCATGATCGAGTCGAGCGGCACGGTGCGGCGCGCGAACAGGGCGAGGTGCTGCTTGATCTCGAGCAGCCGGCGCACCGACTGGTCGAGCCGGCCGCGCGTGATCCGCCCGCTCTCGACGGCGGCGGCCATCGCGTTCACCGCCGAGTCGGGATCGGCGGGGATGAGCAGCAGATCCGATCCCGCGAGGAAGGCCCGCACGGCGGCCTCGCCCGCGCCGTACGCCGTCACGATCGCGCCCATGTCGAGCGCATCGGTCACGACCAGTCCCTGGAAGTGCAGCGAGTCGCGCAGCAGCCCGGTGAGCACGGCTGCCGAGAGGGTCCCGGGCTCGTCCGACCCCGTGAAGGACGGGAAGGCGATGTGCGCGCTCATCACCACGTCCGCGCCGGCCGCGATCCCCGCGCGGAACGGCACCAGCTCGAGCGAGTCGAGCCGGGGGTAGCCGGCGCCGATCACCGGCAGTGCGATGTGCGAGTCGGTCTGCGTGTCGCCGTGTCCCGGAAAGTGCTTGATCGTGGCGAGCATCCCGTGCTCGTGCAGCCCCCGCACGTACTCCTGGACGAGGCGCGACACCGCCCGGGGGTCCTCGCCGAACGAGCGGGTGTTGATGATCGGGTTGGCCGGGTTGTTGTTGACGTCCGCGTCGGGAGCGAAATTGATGTGGATGCCGACGGCGCGCCCCTCGCTCGCCGCGGCCGCCGCGATGGTGTAGGCGTCGCGGGGGTCGCCGGTGGCGCCGACGGCCATGATGTGGGGGAACGCGGTGGCGCCCACGACGCGCATCCCGGCGCCCCATTCGAGGTCCGCCGAGACGAGCAGCGGCAGGCGCGAGCGCCGTTGCAGCGCGTTGAGCTTGGCGGCGATGTCGAACGGCGAGCCGGCGAACACGATCACGCCGCCGATCTCGAGCGAGTCTACCCAGCGCGCCGCGACCTGGAACAGGGAGTCGTCGAGCGCGGTGTAGCTGCCCGGCAGCCGGGGCATCACCAGCTGGGCGACCTTCTCCCGGACGGTCAGGCTGCTGAGGAGCGAGTCGATCTGTTCACCGGTTTGCCCGATCGGCCTCCCGCCCAGATCGGACGGTCGGACGGTCGGACGGGCGGTCGCGCAGCCCGTTGCCACAGCGATCACCAGGAGCCCATGCGCCCGCATCTTTTCTCGCTGTTAGGGTTCGTCGCTTGCGCCGCGCCGGGCGCCGGCCAAGTGCGTCCCGGAATCGAGGTGCTGCTCTCGGACTCGATCCACCTCGTCGCGGGCCGGCGCGTCGCGCTGCTCACGAACCAGACGGGCGTGGACCGGCAGGGGCGACGCGACGTGGACCTGCTGCACGCCGCCGCTCTCGTGCAGCTCCGCTGGTTGTTCAGCCCCGAACACGGATGGCGGGGCTCCGAGGATCGCCCCGGCCTGCCCGATGGCTTCGACTCCGTCACGGGGCTTCCAATTTACAGCCTCTATACCGGGGCGCGCCCTGCCAACCTGGCCGCGCTGGACAGCGGCGACGTGCTGCTCATCGATCTCCAGGACATCGGGGCGCGCTACTACACGTACCCCGCGACGGCCGTGGTATTGATGCGCGAGGCGGCGCGCCGGGGCAAGCGGGTGGTGGTGCTCGACCGGCCGAACCCGATCGGGGGTGAGGTGGTGCAGGGGAACGTGCGGCGCGAGCCGGGCCCGCCCGACTTCGGCAAGCTCGACTTCCTGCCGCTGCCGATGCGCCACGCCATGACGCTGGGCGAGATCCTGCGGATGGCGAATGAGGTCTACGGCATCCACGCCGACCTGCGCGTGGTGCCCATGGCCGGCTGGCGGCGCTCCCAGTACTACGATGAAACAGGTCTGCCGTGGGTGGAGCCGTCTCCCAACATGCCGGACCTGGAGAGCGCGCTGCACTATCCGGGGACGTGCCTGTTCGAGGGCACGAACCTGTCGGTGGGGCGGGGGACGGCGTTCGCGTTTCAGGTGATCGGGGCGGCGTGGCTCGATGCCCCCGCCCTCCTCCACCGCCTGCAGGGAGCAGGGAGCAGGGAGCAGGGAGCGCTGACGGGGGTCGCCATCGACACCGCGACGTTCACGCCCCGCTCACCGACCGACGGAAAGTACGACGGCGTCGAGGTGCGCGGGATCCGGCTGCGGGTCACGGACCGGGGGCGCTACGATCCGACGAAGACCGCCGTGGCGCTGTTAGCGGCGATCCGCGCCGTTCATCCCGACTCGTTGCGGTTCAACGCGGCGCGATTTGACCAGCTCGCCGGGGGGAGTGCGCTGCGCGCGGAGCTCGTCGCGGGGCGGGCCCCGGCGGAGATTTGGCGGAGCTGGGAGGAAGGCCTCGAGCGGTTTCGGCGGGAACGGGGGACGTACTTGCTGTACTAACTTGCTCTGTCGCAGATCCGCCCGTCGGTGCCGCAAAAACGCCCTAGTGAACGGGAGGCGCGCGCGGCATGTTCCCAGCGGCTAAGCACGATCAGCAGCATCACGCTGCAAAGGTCGCCGGGTAATCTAGTAGGCGGCCAACTCGGAACGGCATCTGGCACGCGGGAGGCTCCGCATGCGCGCAGCCCGTCTAGTCGCCCTCTTCACTCTAGCCCTCCCCATAGCGTCTGCCCGTGCTCAGGACACGCTGAGCACTACGGACACCCTTGCCTACACGACGACAATCGTCACGGTGAGGACAAAACCGTTCGCCAACGCGCAATCTCTGGGGCGGGTGGACGCCGCCGCCCCAGTTCGCCTTTACGCGTGCGCGGACGGTTGGTGCAGCATTGCCGCAGGTCGCTTCGCCGGGTACGTACCGAAGCAGTATCTCAGTGCCCAGCCGACCCCGGTCACACGCCGGCCCGGACCGGGATATGTCAATTCGCGCGGGCAGTGGGTTCCGTCCCCGACGCGCACGCTCAACGATAGTGCGCCGGTCGGTGCCTCCGCGCATTGCCGCGACGGCACCTACAGTTTCAGCCGGAGTCGAAGAGGTACGTGCTCGCATCATGGTGGGGTGGCCGAGTGGCTTCACTAGATCCCTCACTAGATCGAGGTTGGCCGCCTAACACGCGCGCGATCCGTTAGGCAGCCCGAAACAACTCCTGATAATGGCCGACACCCGCGTTCAGTTGGAAGTTGAGGATTGGGTCCGCCAGAACTGGATGCCGAAGCAGTTCGGGCAACAGTTTAGGCGCGAGCGACTCCGCCTCACGTCGGGTGGCGTCTTCGATTTCGATGCGGTTAGCCCCGACAATTCCATCGTAGCAACGATCTCCACGAGCGTCGGCGTCACATCCGGCGGCAAGCATCCGACCGGCAAGGTGATGAAACTCCGGTCTGACATGCTCTTCCTCTTGCTAATCGAAGCCAAGCGCCGGATCATCGTTCTTACGGCTCCTGACATGTACCAGCTCTGTCACAAGGAGAAGGAGGGTGGCCGGGTACCATCTTCAATCGAATTCGCTCTAGCCCCGATCCCGGCCGAGCTCGGCGAGCGCTTACGCCATGCACAAAGTGCCGCTTCACGAGAAGTACGCCCAGGCCAAGAGCGATGATCTGCGGGCCGCCCAAAAGCGCTTGAAGCTGACGGGCGGTTCTCGTTCTAAAGGAAACGGAGCGTTTGTGCCCTGGCGGGCACGGACTAACGCCCACCACCCTTGCGCCGGTTTGCGGGTCGCCCGCAGCTTAAGCGCCGATCCGTTAGGCGGCGCATTGTCCACGTCATCGACTGCGGCCGCCACTCCCCAATCCCTTAGGCCGACGACACCTGCAACCTCGGGGCTCTCTGAACCATGGAGGAGGAATACATGCCTTGTCGTCTACACCTCTCACTGGCGGCTGCTCTGTTGGCCGGCAGCCTTTCGCTGCACGCACAAGAAGCCGTTGTCGGCGCGAGCGATCCGGAGGCCCTGTTCCACAGCAGCGACCCGACGCTCAATACGAATAAGCAGGCCGCCTACCACATCGTAAAGGACCTGCTTGAGGCGGGGCACTGGGAACTGGCAGACAAATACCTGACGGAGCGGTACATCCAGCACAATCCGAACGCGGCGTCCGGACGCGATGGTGTAGTGAAGTACTTCACCGAGGTCCGGAAGGTGAAGCCCGTACCAATACCGGAGAAGATGAAGACGAAGGTCGTGTCGGTGGTGGCGGAGGGCGATCTCGTAGTCGTCGCGTATGTCCACGAATTGAAGGACGCGAAGGATTCCTCACAGAGCTACACGAGGACTTGGTTCGATATGTGGCGTTTCAAGGACGGCAAGGCGGACGAACATTGGGATCCGGCGACGCGGATAGGTCGATGATTGTTAGGAATGCACGACGGGACTCTGACCTACTCCTGGACGGTGGGTGCCGATCGAATCGTCGAGACGGCTACACGCCGCATGCCGTATCCCAGCGGCACCTACACCACTGTTATGAAGACGACCTTTCATCGACGGACCCTCGCCCCCACG
>WNGD01000699.1_pt1 | contig 36143 bp, 40 predicted proteins | sample 5400671 | NCBI WGS metagenome assembly WNGD01 (sample SAMN13153369, study PRJNA577476) | soil metagenome | isolation source: 40 cm soil or saprolite under grassland replicate 2 | place: USA:California | collected 2016-06-15 | reverse complement strand
GCCTAGCCGACCTTCACTTCGCTGATCTGAATGGTCGGCGGAATGTCGGTGTAATTGGGGATGTCCGCCATGATCTCCTTGGCGTGCGGGCCGAAAGCGGCGCGGAACGCCTCGACCGAATCGCAATAGAGATGGCCCGCAGCGGCAAAGCCGGGCTTGGAGCCGGGGGCGCCGCCCTCGATGCCGTAATCGACCGCGATCTTCTTGCACGCCGCGCCGAGTTTTTGCTGCACCATCGGCATGTGCTTCTTGCAGTAATAATCGATGTCGAACTTGCTGCCCTGGTCGCTCGGGTAGAGCACGCTCACCTTGATCATGGGTTCCTCCCTGCTGTGATAGTTTGGTAGCCCGGATGGAGCGGAGCGAAATCCGGGAACCCCGCATTCCGCTTCGCTCCATGCGGGCTACAAGGCGGTGTCCGCATCGGCGCGCTCGCGTTCGAGCCGCCGGTAGACATAAGGCTCCTCGCGCCGCTCCTCGGCAAGCGCCGCCACGATGGCATGCTTGGGGGACAGATGGCACACCGGATCGGTCGCGCGCGCGTCGCCGGTCAGCGCGAACGCCTGGCAGCGGCAACCGCCGAAATCCTCAAACCGGCGCGGGCAACTCGCGCACGGCTCTTGCATCCAGTCGGTGCCCCGGAAGGCGCGGAATGCGGGCGAGTTTTCCCAGATCTCCGCCAGCGAACGCCCGCGTACCGACCAGAATTCAAGGCCCGGAATGCTCTCCGCCGCATGGCAAGGCAGCACCTTGCCGGCCGGCGTCACGTTGAGCGAGCGCCGGCCCCAGCCGCCGACGCACGGTTTTGGAAACCGCGCGTAATAATCCGGCACCACCGCGTCGATGACGATGCGGCCCTGGTGGCGGGCGCGCAGCGTCTCGACGGCCACGACCGCGCGCTCGACCTGCGCGCGGGTCGGCATCAGCGCCGCGCGGTTCTTGAGCGCCCAGCCGTAATATTGCACGTGCGCGATCTCGACCCGGCTCGCGCCGAGCTCGATTGCCAGCTCCACCATGTCGGCGACGTGATCGATATTGGCACGGTGCATCACCGCATTGATGGTGAGGGGAATCTTGTGCCGCACGACTTCGGCCGCGAGCATGCGCTTGCGTTCATAGGCGCCCGCATAGCCGGCGATATGGTCGGCCGAGTTCGGCTGATGGTCCTGGATCGAGATCTGCACGTGATCGAGCCCGGCGTCGGCGAGCGCGGCGAAGCGCTTCGGCGTCAGCCCCACCGCGGACGTGATCAGATTGGTGTAGAGCCCGGCCTGATGCGCCGCCGCGGTGATCTCGGCAAGGTCGCGCCGCGCCGCCGGCTCGCCGCCGGAAAGATGCACCTGCAGCACGCCGAGCCCGGCCGCCTCGCGAAACACCCGGGACCAGGTCGCGGTGTCGAGCTCGCCGCGATCGAGCGCGAGCGGGTTCGAGCAATAGGGACAACCGAGCGGACAGCGATGGGTCAGCTCCGCGAGCAGGCCGAGCGGCTTGAAGACGGATTCCGCCGCATTCATCGGTCAGAGCTCCAACAGTTTCTTGTCCGCGAGCGAGCGAAGCAGCGCCGAGACGTCGGCCAAAATCCGCTCGCGCGGCGCCGAATAGGTTTTCGCCAGATCATCGACGATCGCGTCGAGCGTCGCCTCGCCGGTGCAGCGCTTGAGAATCTCGACCGCGATCGGATCGGGCTTGAACACCCGCTCCGGCGCCAGCAGCACCAGCCCGCCGTGCGCCTCGTTGTGCACGAGGCGCACGCCGTGCGGCAGCCGCGGCTTGGCGTCGGCGGAGATGGGCGCAGTTTGGGAAGAGTCAGTCACGTTCCCTCACACGAATGCCCATATTCCGCCCCACCCGATCGCGCTTTGCGCGATCGACCTCCCCTGAAGGGGAGGTAAAGCGCGCTTGCGGCCCAGCCCTGCATTTTCACTCCTTCGGCACGAAGGCGCCGGGCGGAACGTGTTTTGGCGCCACATAGGCATGATCGAGCGCATCGAGCATCGCCCACAGCACGTCGCATTTGAACTCGAGCGCGGCGAGCACCGCTTGCTGGGCATCGGGCGTCGACGCGTTGGCCTTGACGTAGGCGAGCGCAAAGCCGGAGTCGCGCTCCGCCTGCGGCGGCCGTTTCTCGAAATAGGCGAGCGTTTCCCGCGTGACGAAATCGTAACCCTCGAGCATGCCTTCGACGCGCTCGCCGATGATGGCCGGCGAGAACAGCTCGGTGAGCGAGGAGGCGACCGCCTCCAACAGTGAGCGATCGCGCACGAAGCGCACATAAGCATCGACCGCGAACCGCGTGCCCGGCAGGATGCCGCGGGTCGAGATCACGTAATCGGGATCGAGCCCCAATCCGCCGGTGAGTTTCAGCCAACGCGCAATGCCGCCTTCGCCCTCGGCGGTGCCGTCATGGTCGACGAGACGGCTGCGCCACTCGCGCCGGACCGCCGGATCCTCGCAGCGGGCGATCAGGCCCGCATCTTTCAGCGGGATCATCGCCTGGTAATAATAACGATTGAGCGCCCAGGCTTGCACCTGGCCCTTGCTGCACTTGCCGCCGTGCAGCATGCGATGGAACGGATGCAGGTTGTGATAACGCCGTGCGCCGATGTCGCGCAGCCGCGCTTCGAGCTCGTCGGCGGAGAGCAGCTTCACAGCACGATCTCCATACCGTCCTCGGCGATCTCCCATCCGGCCGCTTCGACCCGGCGCCGCTCGGGCGAACCGTCGACCAGCACCGGATTGGTATTGTTGATGTGGATGTAGATACGCCGTCCGGGAAGCCCGGCAAGGTGTTCGAGCGAGCCGTCGGCGCCGTCGATCGGCACATGGCCCATGCGACGTCCGGTCTTGGTTCCGGTCTCCTTGCGGATCATCTCATCGTCCGTGAACAGCGTCCCGTCGAACAGCACGATGTCGGCGCGGGAAAGCCGGGCATGCAGCGCCGCGGGAATCGCGGCGGCCCCGGGCACGAAGGCGAGTCGGCGCTTTCCCGCGCGAACCTCGATGCCGACGCTGACCCCGGTTTCGCCGCCGATCTCCGGCGCGTCGCCCTCGACGTAGAGCGGCGGCTTGCCCGGCACCGCGAACATTTCCGCTTCGATGCCGCCCGGCAGGCTGAACGGCGCGCCCGGGCGCACGGCAATTCGCGATACCAGGCCCGGAGCCAGCACGCCGAAAATCGGATTGGCGTCGATCAGCCCGAGGGTCTCGGCGGTTCCATGGAGCGCAAACTCCTGGCGCTCGCGCAACGTCAGCAGCCCGGCGATCTGGTCGACTTCGCCCCCGGTCAGCACCACGGCCTTGACCGGGCTGCTCCGCAACGCTCCCCGAGGGTGCAATGCCGCCGTGCGATCGAGCTGGGATTTCAGGTCCGGTGCGGCGTTCAGGATCGTCCACTGCTCGCCGTCGGCCGTAATGGCAACGCTGGCCTGGGTTCGCGCCCTCACTCGCGGGTCGCGCGCCCAGGCCAGGCGACACACGTCACATCGACAATTCCATTGCGGATAACCGCCGCCCGCACCGGAGCCGAGAACGACCGCGGTCAGGTGCCGGCCGCGCAGAGCCGCCGGAAGGGCTTGCTCAGAACTCGGCCGGCAGATAGCCGTTGATCTCGAGGCCGATGCAGATTTCGACGAGGGTCGGGGTTGTCCAAGTCATGATTTTCCTCACCTTTTTCGGCCGCATCCACGGCGTCTTGTTTCAGGAGAAAACGGTAGCGCAGCCTCGGCACGAACGCAATAGAGCCAGCGCCATCGCGGGCACGCCTCATGCGTTCGCGGCAGCGGATGCATGCATTCGGCTGATAACTCCGCGTCCTCCTTGGTGATCGGAGAGGGTTGCCGGGCGCGGCGGTATGATCGTGCTATGAATGTCGGCCGGGAACCTTTTCGCGTTACGGAAATCGTTGGGTCGTGTTTCGAAATCGATGTGAGGGCGGCATGGCCAAGCTGGTGAACATGGGCAATCGGCGCGCGGCACGCGGATCGGCCGGCGAACCGGGGCGGGATCTCCGACCCTCGCGTAGCGAGGCGGAAGATGCGGTGCGCACCCTGATCCGCTGGGCCGGGGACGATCCCGATCGCGAGGGGTTGCGCGGAACGCCGGGCCGGGTCGTGCGCGCCTACGAGGAATGGTTCTGGGGCTATACCGAGGATCCGGCCGAATATCTGCAGCGGACCTTCGAGGAGGTGGCCGGCTACGACGAAGTGGTGGTGTTGCGCGACATCCGCTTCGAATCCCATTGCGAGCATCACATGGCGCCGATCGTGGGCCGCGTACACGTCGGCTATCTGCCGCGCAACCGCGTAGTCGGCATTTCGAAACTGGCGCGCCTGGTCGACGCCTTTGCCCGCCGGCTGCAGATCCAGGAACGGCTGACAGCGGAAATCGCCAATACGCTCGACGAGATCCTCAAACCGCACGGCGTCGCCGTCGTGGTCGAAGGCGTGCACGCGTGCATGACCACCCGCGGGGTGCGGCAATCGGCCTCGACCATGGTGACGAGCCGCATGCTGGGGGTGTTCCGCGATCGGCCCGAAACCCGGCAGGAATTCCTCGCCTCCATCTGCTTTCACGGAGCGACGCACTCCGACGCGCTCTCGCTGTGATCCTCGGCTTTCACCGATCCGGAGCCCGTCGGTCGCGCGAAATCGGGTGGGCGGGCGGGGCCGTCACGGTACGATGCAAAGCGGCGATGATCGGCACGCCCGTGTCGGCGCAGAGAGCGGCGCGATGAAGCGAATATTTGCCCTGCTCGGCGTCTGGATTTCAGCTTCGGCCCTGCCGGCTGCCGCGCAGCCGCCGCGCGGCAGCGCCATGGCGGCCGCCACCACGGCGGCCGCGACCGGGAAGGAACGGCTGGGCGACAAGGCATCGGACAATCAGCGGGTCAACGATTGCCGCGTGCCGCCCGAGAAACGCGGTCCGAGCAAACGTCCCACCGAGTGCGCACAAAAGTGACGCTTTCGCCGCGAGGCTCGCGCGACGAGCCCGCGTCGATTTCCCACCATCATTGAGTTCGCGCGCAGATCGCCGGATACTCCCGCAAATCCATTCAGCCGGGAGGAAACCATGCGCGAGTTCTCACAAGCCGACCAGGTGCTCCGCGAGGCGGCCGAGGCCGGAGCGGTACCAGGCGTGGTCGCCATGGCGGCGACACGGGACGGTCCCGTCTACCAGGGTGCGTTCGGCAAGCGCGTGCTGCCGTCGGGCGCCGCCATGACCGTCGACACATTGTTCTGGATCGCCTCCATGACCAAGGCGATCACGTCGACCGCCGCCATGCAGCTCGTCGAGCGCGGCAAGCTCGCGCTCGACCGGCCGATCCGGGACGTGCTGCCGCAGCTCGCCGCAGCCAAGGTGCTGGAAGGATTCGATGCCGCGGGCGAGCCGAAGCTGCGCCCGGCCGGACGCGACATCACGCTTCGGCATTTGCTGACCCATACGGCGGGCTTCGCCTACGACATCTGGAGCCCCGATCTCATCCGCTATCAGGAAAAAAAGGGAATCCCCGGCGTCATCAGCTGCCAGAATGTGGCGTTGACCACGCCGCTGCTGTTCGACCCCGGCGAGAGATGGAACTACGGCATCAACATCGATTGGGTCGGCAAGGCGGTGGAGAAGGTCAGCGGACAGAAGCTCGACGCCTATTTCCGCGACAACATCTTCGGGCCGCTCGGCATGCGGGATACCGGCTTCAAGCTCGATGCTGGCCGGCGCGCACGGCTCTCCGGCATGCATGCGCGCCAGCCCGACGGATCGTTGCAGGAAATACCGTTCGAGCTGCCCCAGGAACCCGAATTCCACATGGGCGGGGGCGGCCTGTACGGCACGGCGGGCGACTATCTCAAGTTCGAGCAGGCTTTTCTGCACGAGGGCCGGTTCAACGGCGCGCAGGTGCTGAAATCCGAGACCGTGCGATCGATGGCTCAGAACCACATCGGCGATCTCCATGTGCGCCTGCTCGAGACCGCCATGCCGCCTTATTCCAACGACGCGGAATTCTTTCCCGGCATGGTCAAGAAATGGGGCCTGGGATTCATGATCAACACCGAGCGCGTGCCGGGCCGCCGCGGCGCAGGGAGCCTCGCCTGGGCGGGGCTGGGCAATACCTATTTCTGGATCGATCCGGATGAGGGGGTGGCGGGCGTCATTCTCGCGCAGCTCATCCCGTTCGCCGATCCGAAGGTGCTCGCCCTGTTCGAACAATTCGAAACCGCAGTCTACGCGGCGCTGCACTAGGTCGAGCGCAATGCGGACGGCCGTCAGGTCCCGGCTCGAGCTTGCCGCCCTGGTGCTTGCCGCCGGCCCATGCTGCGCCGACGCCCAGACGCCGGAGCGGATCGCGCCGGATGTGGACTGGGCGAACGCCGAAATCGTGGCCGTCACCATGGTGAACTACGAATTTGTTCCGGACCGGCTCAGCTTTCGCCGTGGCGTGCCGTATCGCTTGCACCTGGAGAACCACGGATCCGAGATTCACGATTTTTCCGCGCCGGAGTTCTTCAAGGCGATCGAGCTGAGAAATCCGGAAGTGCTGGGACCCTATGCGACGCGGATCGTGGTGCGGGCGAACGAAGCAAAGGACATGGATTTCATCGCGACGCGGGCCGGCTCCTACGAGCTGACTTGCGCCGACCACGACTGGGCCGGCATGACGGCTCGGATCACGGTCGAGTGATGCCATGCATCTAACAGAAAGGCCGTCGCTCGCGCGCATAGCAGGCAGCCGAACGGAACAAATTCTCGGCCATCAGCCCGGGCTCGGCGCTGGCGCGCGCTTCATAGATCGCCGCAACCGCATCGCCGACTTCGGCCGCCTCCGGGCTGCACTCGAGCGCGAAATCGGCGAGATGGCAGGCCAGGCGCAGGTCCCCGGATCGGGCCAGCTCCCGGGCGCGGCGAGCAAGCACGTCACCGCCGCCGCAAAGCTGCGCGATCTCCCGCGCCAGCGCCTCGCGCGACGCCGGCTTGAGCTCGCTCGGGCGTCCGTTCCACCAGCCGCCGTAAAAGCGGATGATGTTGCGGACGATGAACTCGGCTTCGTCGTAGACGGGCTGCAGCCAGGGCGAGCCCGACGCCGGAGGCTCTACGCGGTGCACGATGTCGGTGTGAGGCGGCGCTCCGTCGTTGAGCGCGGCGAGCGTCTGCTCGACGATCGCTTCCAGATATTCGGCGGTCTCGATCAGCATGCGCTGGATTTTCGCCGGATCGCGGACCACCGGGCCGCCGTGCCCGGGACAGAGGCTGCTGGGCGCGAGCGCCGCGATCCGGCGCAACCCGTCCGCCCAGTCCCAGGGATAGCGCTGCACCTTCTGCGGATTGCCGGCGTTCGGCACCGCGTTGATGATCAGATCGCCGGTGCACAGCACGGAGCGTTGTGGACACCAAACCCAGCAATGGTCGTCGGTCTCGGCGCGGCAGTGATGGATTTCGAACTCGAGCCCGCCGACTCGAAACGCGAAGTCGCGGTCGAACAGGGTGTCGGGCAGCAACTCGGGGCGGCGGAAATTGTCGTATTCCTCGCCCGCCTGCGTGCGCTCGGCGCTGCCGCCGAATTGCCGGGCATTGATGGCGGCATTGTAGCGGCGGGTTCGCTCGTATCGCTCGAAACGGTCGAGAATCGCCCGCTGGGCGATGATCCGCGGCTCGGGCTGTCCGGGTTGCAGGAACGCCGTAAGCCCGAAGGCATGATCGACGTGACCATGGGTGAAGATCGCGGTGTGGATCGGCGCCGCCGTCTTCTCGCGCAGCAGGGCGGCGAGCGCGGGCGCGAGCGGCGCCATTCCGGAATCGACCAGCACGATTCCCTCATCGGTCTCGAACGCGGTAACCCCGCTGAATCGCGATTGGAACCAGGTCCGTTCCGCGACTTCGACCGGGCCGCCGGACCAGAAGAATTTCGCCTCCTCGGGGCTCTTGCCGCGCATCGCGCGAAAATGATCGGCGGCCTTCATGCTCCCTCCTCCCCGCAGGATTTCATCCATCGTGCCGACGCGATCGGCCGGCAAATCCGGGTTTTCCATGTAGCACATCGGCGGATCGCGTGCCGGAGACGATGCGGCCTCAGCCGGCGGGAACCAGGTCGCGCCGACATAGTTGTTTGCAGGTACAAGCGAGAGCGGGAGGAGTTAGGAGCGTACATTGTTCACGACACTGGTCTTGATCTGCTCGCTGGCGATCACGCCCGATCTGCGCGAGTGCAATCGCAATAATGCCGTTCACGTGGTCCAGGTACCCGAACAATACGCGGTGCCCGGCTCCTGCTTCATGCATGGTCAGGCCTATGTGGCCGGGACCTCGATCGGCCAGCAATTGGCCGAAAACGAGAGCGTCAAAGTGCTCTGCATCAAGGGCACCACCCCGACCAAGAACGTCGGCTGAGCCGCTCACCGCTCGATTGCACGGCGGCCCCGCCCCGCCCGTCTGCGAACGCACGCGCCCGCCCGCGCCGGGCGGCGGCGCGCTTGCGCGGCCTTCATCCGCGATTGGCAATCGCGGCCCGCGTCCACTAGCATCGTGCCGAGCTGCGCGTGCCGGGGTGGTCGATGGCGGGGTGCGTTCGCGTCACTGCAGCAGGGATGCTGGTGCTCGTGCCCGCCGCGGCATGGGCCCAAGCTTCCCCGCGTGCCGTCGAGCTGCCGACCATCGAAGTCGTCGAATCCTCGCCGCTGTCGCCGGCCGATCTCGACCGCGACAAGGTTCCGGCAAACGTGCAGAGCTTGTCCGCGCCCGATTTCGACCACGCAAAATCGCCGGACTTGCTCCAGGCGATCGCGCAACATCTGCCCGGCGTCACGCTGAGCGACCAGACCGGCAACCCGTTCCAGCTCGACCTGAATTACCGGGGATTTACCGCCTCGCCGGTGCTGGGAACGCCGCAGGGCATCGCGGTTTATCAGAACGGGGTGCGCATCAACGAAGTGTTCGGCGACACGGTCAACTGGGACCTGATCCCGGAAATGGCCATCCAGCGCATGACGCTCGTTCCCAACAATCCGATCTACGGACTCAATGCGCTCGGCGGCGCGCTCTCGCTCGAGATGAAGAACGGCTTCACCTATCAGGGCGTCGAGGGTGAGGTGCGCGGCGGATCGTTCGGCCGGCGCGCCGTGGCCGGCCAGGCCGGGGGACAGAACGGCAACTGGGCGGCCTACGTCGCCGCCGACGCCATCAACGACGACGGCTGGCGCGACCATTCGCCCTCCCAGCTGCGCCGGATGTACGCCGACGTGGGTGCGCGCGATGACAAGAGCGAGTTCCACGTCAATTTCACCGGGGCTTCCAACGACCTCGCGGGCATCACCGTCACGCCGATCGAGCTGCTGAGCCGGCGCTGGAACAGCGTCTATACTTGGCCGCAGACCACGCAGAACGATCTCGCGTTCCTGACCGCAAACGGAAGCTACAAGGCGACCGACACGCTGTCGTTCCAGGGCAACCTCTACTACCGCGGATTTTGGCAGAGGCATGTGGACGCCAATACGTCGGAGGCGCAGCCCTGCACCGACCCGAAGTTGCTCTGCATCGGCGACAACACGACGTCCCTGATCCAGGGCCGGAAAGTTCCGAACCCCTTTCCCAGCGGGACGGTGTTCGGCGAGATCGATCGCACCCGGACCGCCGCAAACAGCTTCGGCGGGTCGTTGCAAGCGACGAGTACCCAGCGGGTGTTCGAGCACGACAACCATTTCGTCGTCGGCGTCAGCCTCGATCATGGTCGCGTGCAGTACACAGGCAACAGCGAACTCGGCACCATCGGCCAGGATCTGTTCGTCACGGGAACCGGCGTCTTCATCGACCAGCCGGCAGGAGACGTTGCGCCGGTCGCCCTGCTGGCGACGACACGCTACACCGGCATCTACGCCACCGATACGCTCGACGTGACGGCGAAGCTCGCGGTGACGGCCGGCGGGCGCTTCAACATCGCGCAGATCAAGCTCGAGGACGAGATCGGCACCGCGCTCAACGGCAACGAAAGATTCTCCCGCTTCAATCCGGTGATCGGCGCGACCTACAAGATCGCGCCGGAGCTCACGGCTTATGCCGGCTATTCGGAGGCGAACCGTGCGCCGACCCCGCTCGAGCTCGGCTGCGCCGATCCGACGCGGCCGTGCCTGATCGACAATTTCCTGGTCTCCGACCCCCATTTGAAGCAGGTGGTCTCCCACACCTACGAGGCGGGCCTGCGCGGTCGGCTGGACCTGGGCGAGGGCCACGGCCGCCTGAACTGGAGTCTCGGCCTGTTCCGGACCGGCAATACCGACGACATCATCAATATTGCCAGCCCCGTCGCCGGACACGGATTTTTCCAGAACGGCGGCAAGACGCGGCGGGAAGGCCTCGAGGCCAGCGCCTCCTACAAGCAGGACCGCTGGACCGCGTATGCCAATTACACCTTCATCGACGCGACCTTCCAGAGCCGGCTGACCTTGTCGTCGCCGAACAATCCCGCCGCGGATGCGAACGGGAACATCTTCGTCGTTCCCGGCGATCGCATTCCGGCGGTGCCGCAGCATCGGTTCAAGGCCGGCGCCGAATACGCAGTGACCGAGCCGTGGAAGATCGGAGCGGATCTCAACGTCGTCGGCAGCCAGTACCTGGTGGGCGACCAGTCCAACCAGAATCCGAAGGTGCCGGCCTATTGGGTGGTAAATCTCCACACCTCGTATCAGGTCTCCAAGCACGTCGAGCTGTTCGGACTGGTGCAGAACCTGTTCGATCGGCGCTATTACACGTTCGGGACGTTCTTCGATCCCCACGCGATCCCGTTCCTAGGACTGACCGACCCTCGCACCTTGGCGCCCGGCATGCCGCTCGCGGCCTATGCCGGACTGCGCGCGACGTTTTGATGCCTCAAAACTCCAGCCCGAATTGCACCTTGGCCTGATGGCGCTCGAAATTTGTCAGGTCGAGCGAGCCGGAAAAATTCGCGGCGCGGCCGGCGATCTGCGGGCTCCAGGCCGCGATCACCCACAGGCGCTTCGACAGTCGCGCATACAGCGTCGGGCCGAAGAACAGCGCCTGCCCGGCGAATTTTTCGAGCGCGAAACCCTGATAGGCGCGCAGATAACGCGCTTCGGCACCGATGAGAATGCCCGGCTCGATTTGGACCATCAGTCCGGCGGCGGGCCCGAACGTGGCCTCGCGCGACCAGGCGCCGGTGAGGTGCGAGTGCGTCGCCTCGGGCTGGTAGACGAGGTTGAAGGCGGCGAGCACCCGATCGGGCACGAGCTCCTTGTCGAGCAGGAGCGAGAGATCGGCGCCGTAGCGGTCGACCGGCTCGCCGCTCGTGGGGTCGACACGGCCCCAGTGCGGCTCCGCGTCGATGGCGAGCCCAAATCCCGCCTGTTGGCGCTCGATCAGCCGGTATCGCAGATCGAACGAGAGCGAATCGAAGGCGCCTTGCCGGCGGTCCTCGAGCCCGGCAATACGCGAAATATCGTGATAGGCCGCGGACAAGGTTGCCGAAGCGCGCAAATTCTCGATCGGTACGAACTCGGCTTCGAACGCCGGAGCCGCGGCGAAATACGATCCGGGCCGCTTGCCCCAGCGCGCGACGGTCTCGCCTTCGATCTCCTTGTCGCCGGGCTCGCCGACGTCGGTCCCGATCATGAATCCGAACAGATGCTCGGTATCGATGCGCTGCGCGTGGGCAACGGAAGACCATAGCATTGCCGCAAAGATGGCAGCTGCAACGAAGCTTGTTCGCTGTGAGCGTGCCTCGGCAGAATCGAACAAACACCCCCCTCCCCATCCCTCCCCCACAAGGGGGGAGGGAGCAGAACGTGGCTCGGTTGGAGTCAAATGCGATAGGCCTGCTTCTCGAGGGGGAGGTGTTCGGAGCCAGCCGCTAAGCACGTGCGATCTCATAAGCGCCATCTCAGTCCGTACCCGCCAGCAAGGCGAGCGCCGCCGCGGGCGCGCAATGAGACGCCGCCGCGCGCACATGCGGCGCGACATCGAGCAAGCTCTCGAAGCCGACGCGGGTGCGGCCGAGACGGCGCGCGACTTCGCCGATGATCGCGCCACCGATGCCGGCCGCGACGATCGGCGCCTCGCCGGGTAGTTCTCCGCGGGACACGACCAACAGGGCGGCATCGGTGATGGTGCGGATCTGGGCCTCGGCGAACCATCGTGCCAGCAGGGTCCAGTCTTGGCCGTCCGCCACGTCGCGCCCCACCATGCGGGCGAGCCGGGCGCGCGAGGCGGCGAGCGTCTTGGGGCGGCCGTCCGCCGTCGGCATCTGGTCGACGCCATCGGCCAGGTTCTCCAGCAGCCGGTAAACGTCGGCCATATTGGCGAAATTCTCGGCGACCAACGGCGTCCAGCTACCGGCGACCGGCGCGCGTTCGGCAATCGCGATGACGAAGCTGCGCACCAGCCCGGTGTAGACCAGCTCGCCGCACGCCAGCCGTTCGGCATCGGTGTAGCCGCGCGCCACGATGGCGCCCGCCGTGACCGGAACGATGTCGGTCGTGGTCGATCCCATGTCGATCAGCAGCGCGGTGCCCGGAAGCTTTGCGAGCAGCGCCGCGGTCGCGTGCCAGTTCGCCGAAGCGATGTCCTCGGCGTGGCGCACCGCCGCTTGCGGCGCGATGAAACCCGCCCGGCCGGCATAGAGCACGACCCGTTCCGGCTCGAGTGCGCACACGGCCGCCGCCGCCAGCCGTTCGACCCCTTCAGTCCGGGACGCAAACGTGTCGGCCAGTTCGCCGGTCATGGTGCAGATGTGGCGGTCGGCCCTGCCCATCTTCGGCTTGGCTCGCGCAAAAGCCTGCTCGAGCGCCTCGAGACCCAGCCGGAGCGGAGATGCGACCTGTACGGCATCGACGATGCGGCCGTGTTCGGCACGCGCCGCTTTGAGATGCGCGCCGCCGATGTCCCACCCGACCACACAAGCCATGTCCCGACCGCGCCGCCCCATGATAGCGTCGCGGCACAATACACCCGGCATCGCTCTCTTGGAAAAGCCGCGAACCATGGAGGTCATTCCGGTTCTCGATCTGATGGGCGGGTCGGTCGTGCGCGCCCGCATGGGGGATCGCGCGCACTACCGGCCCATCGCGACGCCGCTGTCTCCCGGCAGCGATCCGCTCGACGTGGCGCGCGGATTGTTGCGCATCGGCGCCTTCGAGCGCTTCTACGTGGCCGATCTCGACGCAATCGCGGGCAAGGGCGAGCATCGCGTCGTGCTGTGCCGGCTGCGATCCGAGCTCGACCTGGAATTATGGGTGGACGGCGGCATTGCCGATCTCGCCGCCGCGCGCGATTGGCTGGACGCAGGACTGGGTTATTTGGTGTTCGGCAGCGAGACGCAGACGGATGCGGCGCCCGTTCGCCGTCTTTCCGCCGACCCGCGCGTCGTGCTCTCGCTCGATTTCCGCGGCGAAGATTTCCTCGGGCCGCCGGCGCTGCTCGCCGAGCCGGATGCGTGGCCCGATCGCGTGATCGTCATGACGCTGGCGCGCGTCGGCAGCGGCGCGGGACCGGACTTCTCCCGCATCGCCGCGATCCGCGCCCTCGCGGGACCGAGAAAACTCTACGCCGCCGGCGGCATTCGCGGCGCCGCGGACCTTGCCGATCTCGCGCGCGCCGGCGTCGCGGGCGCGCTCGTCGCCTCCTGCCTTCACGACGGCGCTCTTACCGCGCGGGACATTGCCGCGCTGAGCGGCGCGCGCGCTTACGCGCGCGGAAGGGAGCCATAGCTCCCTTCCGCGGCATTTCGGCGGATACGGCCGATCTCGTCCGGCCTCCGCTTAGGCGGCGAACGGATGCTTGACCTTGTCGCGCTGCGCGACCACTTGCGAGGGCTTGGGCTCGCCGGCCACCGCGCGGGCCAGCGCCTCCTTGGTGGCGCGATAATTGTAATCCTGGATCTTCTTGTTATCGGTCGCATCCCAATGGATAAACACCCCGACGCAGATGAAGAGATCGTCCGCCTCGGATTCCGGGACGACGCCTTCGGCGACGCTGTCGGCGACCGCCTTGGCCACCGCATGCTGCGCCGGCCCGAACATCTGCACAGCCTGCTTGGCACCCTTGATCGTCACCTTGTTGAACAGAATCGTCGAAGGCTTGCAGGCCAGGTTTGGGGCCACCAACGCAAGCAGCGAGGTGAAGCCTTCCTTGTTGTTCGTCAAGGCATTCGCGAACGCGGTCTCGGCTGCGCTGCCGCGCGGTCCGATCAAGAGATCGATGTGGGCGACCTCGTTGCCTTCGCCGACGAGCGATTCACCGACGCAGAGTTTCGTGATCTTTGCCATTTGCCAACACTCCTCCCGAGGAAAAGCGACGCCTCGCCGACGGCCACGTGTCCGTCGACCGGCAGAATGGCTACCCTTGTTGTCAGCATCCGGCAGGAGATGCCGGACCGGTTAGCCGGATAGCTGCGGAAGCGCGTCCCGCTCGGCAAAGTCAATCATTGTTGCAGGCGGACGGCAAGATGTTCCGTAGCCGATTTGCGAACAGCGTCGCGACGGTCAGATCCGCGCTGGTGCCGGGATTGACCGATCGCCCTTTCAGCGATCGGTCGTACGCCAGCAGCTCCGGCAGGATCTCGGTCGGGTCGCGTGCGGCCTCGAGCCGGTCGCGCAAATGCGCGGCGGCGCGACGAACCTCCTCGGCGGTTTCGGCGCCGTGCTCGCGGACGATATGGCTGTCGCAAAACGCCGAGGCAAAGCCGAGGAACACCGATAGCGTCGCCCATTTGCGCTCGCTCCCGCGCGCGAGCGCCGCTTGCAGCACCGGTTCGCCGAGCGTGAACACGTCGTCGAAATCCGACACGTATTGCCGCGCGATGCGGTCGCGATCCGCCGCCTCGGCCATGGCCTGCCGCAACGTCACCTGTGCGGGCGCGAATACGTCGTGCCGCTCGGCGCGGCCGAGACCCCCGGGAGCCGCCGCGACGATCGCGCGGAATGCGAGCTCGGCGTCCGCGACATCGAGCTCCCGGAGCACGCGCGCCAGTGCTTCGCGCAAATCCGGTGCTTGCTGCTCGGCCGCGGCTGCAAGCGGCGCGCACAACAGAATGATGCCCAGATTGGTGTTGCGGCCGACCGCCGCCCGCGTCGTTTCGACCGCGGCGAAAATGCGCCGGCCCACCCGCGCGCCCGCGACGGTGAGCGGCGCCGCCGCCGCTTCCGCGCTGCGCAGAAAATCCGCCGGGGTCTTGCGGCCCGCGGCCGAAAGAACATGGACATTTCCCGGCTTGGGCGCGTCGAGCTCGTCGCGACAGGAAGCCTTGAAAGCCGCCGCGATGCGCTCGGACAGCAGGTTCACCCGGCCGCTCCCCGCCCCGCCCGGGCGCCGAGAGCGGCGAGAAGGTCGGCGGCGAGGATCGCGGCAATGTTGGCGCTCGCAACTTTCTGCAGTCCCGACCACGCCGGCATGCTGTTGACCTCGAGCACGGTCGGTCGTCCGCCGGCATCGTGCACGACGTCGACCCCGGCAAAATCCGCGCCGACCGCGGCCGCGGCGGCGAGCGCGAGTGACTTCATGTCCGCATCGACGACGGCAGCCACCGGGCGCCCGCCGCGCTTGACGTTGGTGATCCAGCTCGTCGAGTGGCGCATCATCGCGGTGACGACGCGGCCGTACGACACCAGCAGGCGAAAATCGCGAAAACCGTCGCGCTCGATGCCGACGAAGCGTTGCAGGTAATAGACGCCTTTCACGGCTGCGGGATCCGGCAAATCTTGCTCGGAGCGGACCAGCAGCAAGCCGCGGCCTTGCGATCCGAACAACGGCTTGAGCACCAGCGGCCCCGCGCCGATCTCGCGGCGCACGATCGCGGCGGCGGCCTCATGCGATTCGACCGCCCAGGTCGCCGGGGTCGCGATGCCGGCCCGGGCCAGCAGAAAGCTCGTCGTCGATTTGTCGACGCAGCGCTCGATGGCGCGCGCGTCATTGATCACCGGGACGCGGTTTTCGCGCAACGCATGCAGGATCCCGAGCCGCAACGTCACCGCTTCGAAGCTTCCGCCCGCCATGGAGCGGACCAGAACCGCGCTCGGCAACCGGTCACGAAATCCCGCGATGCTCAGCCCGAAGGAGCTTTGGGTGTCGAACCCGCATGCCGTCAGCGCAACGCAAACCGCGCGGGCGCCCAAGCCGGCCAGCGCCTTTTCGAGCTCGCGCGCGTGCCAGTCGCGCCGGTCCGTGATCAGTGCGATCGACAGCGAGGAGGTGCCGCCGGCGGCGGCGAGCGCATCACCGGAATGCGGCATCGAGCAGCTTCGGGTCGAGACCGCCGGCGTGGAAACTTTCGCCGGTTTCGAGCGCGGTGGCGATCACCGCGGCGGGCGCGAACAGCATGGGATCGATGGCATAGAAATCCCGATTGAAGCTCGCGAAGATCTCCGCGAACGGCCGGCCGTAATCCCGCGAGCGCCGGCTCGGCAGCTGTTCGGCAAGAGCACGCGCGTCGCTTGCCGGCCCGTTCACGAACAGATGAACCCGCCCGCCGTAGATGATGGCATCGTTGGTGCGGCCCATGGCGACGACGAAGTCCGGGTGGGGCGGTGAAAGCGGCGCCGCCCCCATGCCCTCGATGATGCGATCGAGCGGGAATTTTAGCTCATGGGCCTTGTGCAGCGCGACTTCCAGCACCCGCGCCACCACTTGCACATTGCCGGCGAGGCTTTGGGTGGGAGCATACAGGAAGGTCAGGCGGTCGGGCGCGAGGCCGCAATCCTGCGCGACCTTGCTGACGATCGCGGGCGGCGGCGGGCGGGCGCTCTCCAGGACGAGCGCGGCCGTTTCCGTCTCGTCGCGATAATCGAGTTCGGAAAACAGCGGCTCCTTGCGCGCCAGTGCCCGGGCCGGCCCGGAGCCGAGCGCGAAGAACGCGTCCTTGCCGGCGCCGTGCGACAATTTCCAGCCCGCGTATTGGCTGGCAAGGCACGCCGTGACCGGATGCGAGGAGCGCACGACCAGCGTCCAAGGCCAATTCGGCGTGGCGGCGCTGGCCGTGATCTCGACCGTTCCCAGCCCGCCCATGCAGATTTGAGCCAGGCTCAGCCCCGCCGCAACGCTGCCCTGACATCGGCTTCCCGCATCGATCCGGGTTTCGCCGAGCTCGCCTTTGTCGATCGCGACGCGGAACTCGGCCGGATCCGCTCGCAATCGCTCGATCAGCGCCGCCGCCCGGGCATTCACGCTGATCCGCGGCGAGTTCATCATTTAAGACGCGCATCCAGCATTGCGAGAATGGCCGCGGCTCGTTGTTTCACGAGTTGCCTGGCCTCGGCCGCGGTCGGCGCGCGGCCAAACACCGTGCAAAAAGGGTCGCCGGTCCTGACCGAGCTCGCGGCGCTTTGGCGATCGGCGGCCCAGGCCGGCCAATCCATCACCGGCACGGACCCGACGTCTCGATCAGCGTAGACGATGCAGGCGGCGGCCGCACCCGGCAAATTCGGCGCTTGCTCGGGAAGCGCGCCTTCGCAGGAGGCCACGTGCAGTCCGAGCAGGGAACCCGCGCTCGGCTCGAAAATGTCCAGGGTCGCGCCCGGCCGTGGATTGATCTCGAGCAGCCGACACGCGTTGTCCTCGACCAGGAAGTCGAAGCTGTTGAGCCCGATCAGCGGCAGCGCCGATGCGAGCCGCTCCACCGCGCCCGTCAAGGCGGCGCTCAATTCCGCTGGCAGCATGGCGGGCCGTACCGCGCCGCCGTAACGAAACGGGCGGCCTTCTGCGGGAGAAGCCCATTGCGCGCTGAACCCGAGCACGATCGCCGCGCGGCCATTGCCCAGCACCAGCGCGGAGACCGGACTGCCGGAGACGCGGCGCTGGTAATAGGTCGTGCCGCGGCCCGCTTCGCGATCGATCCGGCTGCGTACATGGGTGCCGCCGGCGCCGCCCGCGCGCTTGGCGAGCCAGCCGGCCATGTCGGCGGGGCGGTCGATCCTCGTGTGCGGATGCGCAACGCCGCAGTCCCGGCACAGCGCCGCGAACGAACCGGGGTGCTTCAGCCGCGCAATCGTTTCCGGCGCATTGCCGAGCAGCCGCCATCGCCCCGCGATACGCCCGAGAAGCTTCGGCCGATCCTCGAAGCCGGTGCCGTACACGAATCCCAGCGGGCGGTGCTGCGCGGCGAGCCGCTCCAAAGCCGGCAGCAGCTCCTCGGGATCGATCCCGCGCCCGGCGCCCCAGCGCAGACGAACATGGGCGCGCGCCAGTGCCAGCGTGTCATCGTCACCGAAGCAATCGGCGACCAGCGGAACGAAGCCGGCCCGGCGTGCCGAGGCGGCGAGCGCCCGCCCGGACACCGCGGCGATCAGCACTGCGGCCGGTTCAGGCATTCAGCTCGCGCGCGAGCGCAAAGGCGTCGCGGAAATCGAAATGCACGGGTTTGGTCGCGGAAATCATCTTCTGGAACAGCCCGAATTCGGTCTTGTATTTGACGCCGCCGATCGCCAGCGGCCCGATGCCGAGCGCGCTCGACGCGGTCAATGGCGTACCGTTGGCGTTTGCTTCCAAGCCTTCGATGCCGGAAGGCGGCACCGCATTGACGTCGGCGGCGAGCAGCAGATTTCGCGCCGCTTCGATCTGAGCTTTGGAGAGCACGCGGACACCCGCGCGGCCCGCGCTGAACACCGCGTCGGCATCGGCGAGGATGCTCGCCTTCTTGGCGTCGTCGCTGCCGTCCGCCGGCGTGACATCGACGTCGAACCGCGCCTTGACGTCCTTGGCGGCGTCGCTGACGCGGCGGATTCCATCATAGCCGACGAGAACGACCTTGGCGCCTTCGAGCGCGGCAATCACGCCGGCCGAGAAGCCCACGACGCCGGTGGCGCCGAACACGGCGACCTTCAGGCCGCGCAGATCGCGGGTCTTCTTTTGCCGCAGCGTCTTCTCCACGCAGGCCACCAACGCCGCGGCCGTGGTGAACGATCCCGCCGGATCCGCGAACAGCGACAGGCCGAACGGAGGCACCAGCGCCTTCTTGGCCGCCGCCATCATGTCGAGGGCGAGCACGGCGTTCTTGCCGCCGAAGAACATCCCGGTCCGCGCGCCCGTCTTCGGCGGGCGCGAGAAAATGGCGTCCTGGACCAGACCGGAAACTTCGCCGAGGCTCGCGTCCGTATGAGTAATGACGACGTCGCAACCGGCGTCCACCGCCATGTTCACGTCGAACGGACTCATGTGCTTGAGCGGCGTCACCATGTGCAGAATATATTTTTCGGCCATGATCCCGTTCTCCTGGCACCTCATCCGCTTTGCGAATCGAGCGCAGAATGGACGTCGATCTGAGCTCCGCGATTGAGCCCCGTGCAGGCGCGGATGTCCAGTGCCCGCAGTCGCGCGTCGTCACGCAGAAGCGCGACGAGCCGGCTTGCTTCCGCCGCCGAGGAAGCGAACGCAAACCCGGTCGGTCCCCAGGAGCTTTGTCCGATGCCGTAGGCTCCCGCCTCGTCGAGGCGCGCGAGCGCGGCGGCGACATCGGGGCTGGTGAAACGGCCGCCGCCCTGGATCGGCGCAAAATAATCGCCGACGCGGGACTGCAGCTCACGGATCGCTGCGCCGAAGCTCGCCAGGTCGCCTTCGGCGACGGCCGGCAACGCCTGCATGAGCACGAGACGACAAAGGTGCGCGGCTTCCCGTTCCGGAAACGGCGCAAGCATTGCGAGGGCTGCGCCTTCCTCCGGTCCGTGCACACCGCTTCGGCTCGGATCGAGCACCAGGACGACGCGCCATTGCTCCGGAAACCGCAATCGACTGATGATCGGCGGCGGCGTCGCCGCGCGGCCGCGCCCGGCGTCGAGGATGAGGCCGCCGCGATCGAATACCCCGATGCCGATGCCGGAGCGGCCACCGCGCCCGAGCCGAATGGCGTCGCCGCAGAGATCGGGTGGCAGATCGTGCAGGCGGCGGATGCCCGCGGCGACCGCCAGCGCGATCTGCGTTCCGGACCCCAGACCCGCATGGGCGGGAACCGTTTGCTCGATCTTGGCCGCATGGGCGCCGCGCAGTCGCAGATGCCGCTGCATAATCTCGAGGTGCCGAGCCGCGCGCGCGTGCTCCGGGCCCTCGATGCCCGCCGAAGCTGCGGCGCGGAGGCTGATCCGCGTGCCCAATTCGGCGATCGCCAGCCCGATGCTGGCAAAACGCCGCCCCAAACCTCCGCTCGGGTCGAGGAAACCCAGATGCAACCGCGCCGGCGCCGTGACGGTGACGCTTGCCGCAGTCGGCGCAGAATTGCCGGCCAATCGGTTTCTCCCGGTGTTCTTCCGCCAAACGGTTTTTGCTAGGATAGTGGAGACAAGCCGTACAAGCGATCGGCACGGGGGCGGGTCGGCAAAGGTTGGTCCACATGAACGAGGTCAAGAAGGAACGCACGTACAGCGATGCGGAGGTTGAGGCGCGGCTCAAGCAGGACTTGCCGCATTGGTACCTGGAGGGCGGCTGGATCCGGCGTCGCTACCGAACCCACGGCTGGAAGGGCACCCTGATGGTCATCAACACGGTCGGGCATCTGGCCGAGGCCGCATGGCACCATCCCGACATCACCGCATCCTATGCATGGGTCGAGGTGCGTCTGCAGAATCACGCCGCCAAGGGCATCACGGACAAGGATTTCGAGCTCGCGAAGAAGATCGAGGAAGTGGTGCACTGGCAGCCGGGCAAGCAAGGTGGCGCGCTCGAGGGAACTCCCGAAAAAGACCAGCGCTTCGCCTACGTCAAATATGACGCCTGAGCGCCGAACCGCGCGGTGAGGAAGCGGAAATGGCCGACGCCTGGATCGACGGCAGACCCGTGGCGTTGCGCGCTGCCGCGACCGAAGCGGCGAAATTGCTGAAAGCAAGCCGGCTGCCTTTGGTCGCCGGGCTGGGGACCGATGTGGACGGCGCGCGCGCCGCCATCGGCCTTGCCGCGCAGCTCGGCGGCGTGATCGACCATATGCATTCTGGGGCGCTGCTGCGCGATCTCGACGTCGCGCGCGAGGCCGGCATGATGGTGACAACGCCCAACGAGGCGGCTTTGCGGGCCGATACGCTGCTGATGGTCGGCCCCGGACTTAAGACCGCATGGCCGGATCTCGACGCCCGGCTGATCGAACGTCCACGGGCGCCGGAAACCGCCGAACCATTCCGTCGCCGGGTATTTTGCCTCTGCCCGGAAACGAAGACTCGATCGCGCCACCAGCAGGAGGCCGCGATCGGCCACACCCCGAAGGATCTGCCGGCGGTGCTCGCCGCGTTGCGCGCGACCCTGGCCGGCCGGCCACGCAGAAGGCTGCGCGATGCACGGGCGATCGATCGGCTCGCGGTGGAGCTTCGCGCCGCGCGCTTCGGCGTGGCGCTGTGGTCCGCAGCGGCGCTCGACGTGCTCACGATCGAAATGCTGTGCGGCTTGGTGAACGACTTGAACGGGACCACGCGTTTCTCCGGATTACCGCTCACGCCCGGCGATCACGCCGCGGGCGTGCTCGAGGTCTGCGGCTGGATGACCGGATTTCCGATGCGCACCGGATTTTCCCGCGGCTTCCCCGAGCATGATCCCTGGCGCTTCGAGGCAAGCCGCCTCGTGGCGAGCGGCGAGACCGATTGCGCGCTGTGGATCTCGGCCTATCGCGCGGCCGCGCCCGATTGGGACGGGAATTTGCCCACCATCGCCCTGACCGGCGCCGACGCGAAATTCCGCCGCCGGCCGCCCCGGGTGCATATCGCGGTCGGCAGGCCGGGGCTCGATCACGACGCGGTCGAGTGGTTCGTCCCGACCGCAACGCTGGCGTGGACCTCGGCAAAGCACAAGAGCGAAGCGATTTCGGTCGCGCAGGCGATCGGCCAGATCGCGTTGGGGCTGGCGAGCGACAGGGCATTGCCTTGCTGACCTGCATCAAAAGCGGCCGCGTCATCGATCCCGCCAATGGCCGCGATGCGGTCGGCGACGTGTGGATGCGTGACGGCAGGATCGTGGGGGCGCCGCCGGGCGGTACCCGTGCCGACGAGATCCACGACGCGACCGGCAAGATCGTAATGGCGGGCGCGATCGATATCCATTCCCACATCGCCAGCGACAACGTGAACCGGGCGCGCTTGCTGCTTCCGGAGCTTCACCGCGCTTCTGCGCCGAACCCCGCGGCAGCCCCGCTGTCGAATGCGCCTTCCTCTACGTTCGAGACCGGGTGCCTGTATGCGAGCATGGGCTTCACGACCGTGGTCGAGCCGGCGGTCGCCCCCGACGCGGCACTCCACGCGCATCTGGAGCTCGCGGACGTTCCCATCATCGACAAGGCGATCCTGGCGGTTCTCGGCAATGACGATTTCCTGCTCGAGGCGCTGCGCCGAGAGGAGACGGCTTCGCTCATCGGCGACTACGTGGCCTGGACGCTCGAGGCTTCTCGCGCGCTCGGCATCAAGGTCATCAACGCCGGCGGCGCCGCCGCATTCAAGGCCAATGTGCGGGAATTCTCGCTCGACGACGTCGTGCCGTCCTACGGCGTGTCCTCGCGGCAAATCGTCAAGGCGCTGCAACGCGCGGTCGACGAGCTCGGCGTGCCGCATCCGCTGCACGTGCATTGCAACAACCTTGGCCTTCCGGGAAATTCCGAAACCGCGCTGGCCACCATCGCGGCCGCCGAAGGTCTGCCGCTGCACCTGGCCCACCTGCAGTTCTACGGCTACGGCAACGAGGGGCCGCGCGGATTCTCGTCCGCCGCCGCGCGCATCGCGGAGGCGGTGAACGCCGCTGACGGCCTGACCATCGATGTCGGCCAGGTCATGTTCGGGCAGACGGTGACGATCTCGTCCGACGTGTTGCGCCAGTTCAACGCCCGCACCGGGGCGAGCCCACGAAAATGGACGATCTTCGAGGCCGAGGGCAACGGCGGCGGGATCGTGCCGTACAACTACAGGCCCGGTAATTTCCACAACGCGGTGCAATGGGCCGTGGGCCTCGAATTGTTTCTGCTCATCACGGATCCCGCACGGGTATTCTTCACCACCGATCATCCCAACGGCGCGCCGTTCACGACCTATCCGGAAATTTTTGCGCTGCTGATGAACCGCGACCTCCGCGCCGAATGGATGGCGAAATTGCTTCCGGAAGCCTTGACGGTGACCAATCTGCGCTCGATTGAGCGCGAGTATTCGTTCACGGAGATCGCCACGATGACGCGTGGCGCGCCGGCGAAGCTTCTCGGTCTCGCGGACCGCGGACATCTCGGGCCCGGCGCGGTTGCGGACGTCGCGGTCTATTCGCAGGCGAGCGACCGGGCCAAAATGTTCCGGGCCGCCGCGCTGGTGTTCAAGGATGGCGAGCTCGTCGTGCGCGACGGTCGGGTGACGCGCTATCGCTGGGGCCGGGCGCTCTACGTGCGCCCCGACCACGACGCGGGCATCGATCGGCGCATGAGGGACCATTACGGGGACCGCTATGGGCTGCCCCCGGATTTCATGAAGGTGCCCGACGGCGCGATTCAGCGGCCCGATCCGTTCGAGCTGGTGCCATGCCACGGCTGATTGCAAACGGCGTGCGGGTGGACGACACGTTCGCCGAAGCCTTCGGCATGCGCGCGACCGCCATCGTGATCACCGCCGACAGCGCGCGTTGGGCGCGCCAGGCGGCGGAGACGATGACCGGCTTCGCCACATCGGTGATCGGCTGCGGGTGCGAGGCGGCGATCGACCACGAGCTCGCGGCCGGTGCAACGCCGGACGGCCGGCCCGGCGTGCGCGTGCTGCTGTTCGCGGTCTCCACGGCCGAACTGCAAAAGCAACTGCAGACCCGGGTAGCGCAATGCGTGCTCACCAGCCCCGGATCCGCCTGTTACGCGGGGCTTGCAGGCGAGGAGACGCTCAAGCTCGGCAATGCCTTGCGCTATTTCGGCGACGGCTGGCAGATCGCCAAGCGATTGGGAGAAAAACGTTACTGGCGCCTGCCGGTCATGGACGGCGAGTTCGTCTGCGAAGCGACGACCGGCCTCACCAAAAATGCGGTAGGCGGCGGCAATTTGATCCTCATGGGCCAGGAGACGCGCCGGACGCTGGCGGCGGCCGAGGCGGCCGCAAAGGCGATCCGGGCCGTGCCCGACGCCATCGCGCCGTTTCCGGGCGGCATCGCGCGCTCGGGCTCCAAGGTGGGCTCGAAATACAAGAAGGTGCCGGCGTCGACCAACGATGCGTATTGCCCGACCTTGAGGGGCGCGGTCGAAAGCGCGCTCGATCCCGACATCGCCGCGGTGCTCGAGATCGTCATCGACGGGCTTACGCCTGCGGCGGTCGCCGCGGCGATGCGCGCCGCGATTGCCGCGGTGGTGAGGTTCGGTCCCAAGCGCGGCGTCGCGCGCATCGGCGCGGGGAACTACGGCGGCAAGCTCGGGCCCCATCACTTCCATTTGAAGGACCTGTTGCCGTGAGGCCGCTGGTGCTCGCCTTGCGGCAACGGCCGGACCAGCGGCTCGATCTTTCCCCATTGGTGCCGCATCTGCTCGCGGGCAAAGCGGCGGCCGAAATCGAACGGATCGAACTGCAGACGACCAAGCATCGCGTGACGGTCGGCGACGCGTTTCGACTGCGCATCGGCGACGCCGACCGGCTGCGGATCGAGGGCGCGTGCGACCGGCTCGACCGGATCGGGCAGGACATGGACGGCGGCGAGATCCGGGTCGAGGGCGACGTCGGCATCCGGGCCGGCCGAGGGATGCGCGGCGGCCGGCTCGCGATCGAAGGCGGCGCCGGCGCTTGGGCCGCGTCCGGCATGCGCGGGGGGCACGTCGAGATTTCCGGGACGGCGGGAGAACGACTCGGCGGCCCGCTGCCGGGCGAGACGGCGGGAATGCGGGGCGGCGTCGTCGTCGTGCGTGGCAAGGCCGGCGATCGCGCCGGCGACCGCCTGCGCCGCGGCACGATCATCATCGAGGGCAATGCGGGCGCTCATGCCGGCAGCCGGATGATCGCCGGGACGCTGATCCTGTGCCGGAACTGCGGCCCCATGCCCGGGTATCTGATGAGCCGGGGCACGATCGTGCTGGCGGGTGATTGCGAGGAACTCTCGCCGACCTTCGTCGATTGCGGCACTCATGGGCTCATCGCCATGCGGCTCATGGCGCAATTCGCGGGCCAGTACAGCAAGCGCGCCGCATCTTTGGTGAGCGGCAGGTTGCGACGCTTGGCCGGCGATATGGCGGTGCTGGGCAAAGGGGAGCTGTTCATGAAGGATCGAGATTAGGGCCTCGGCATCATGGCCGGCTTGTCCGGGTCGTTCGCGGCTCCAATCTTTAGCCGACGCAAACAAGAACGCACGGATTAAGGCCGACCATGCGACGTCGATTCTCCGGGAGGCCGCCATGGGTTTGATCGAGCTGATCGTGACGGTCTGCGCGACGGCGCACATGAACGTCTGCGAGGAGCAGCATCTGCAGTTCGCATGGAGCGGTTCGCTGCGGCAATGCGCGTTCGCGGCGCAGCCGTATATTGCCCAATGGGTCGGCGAGCACCCGAAATGGACGGCGGTGCGCTGGCGCTGCGAGGATCCGGCCGGGCGAAACGAGAAGAGCTGATGCAAAGCGACGCGCGCGCCAAGCGGGACGCCTTTCTGGGCAAGATCGGCTCGCGCGCGATCATCATGGGAATCCTGAACCTGACCCCGGACTCCTTCTCCGACGGCGGCCGGTTCCAAACTCTCGACGCGGCGCTCGCCCAGGCGAAGAAGATGGTCGCCGAGGGCTGCGACATCGTCGATGTCGGCGGCGAATCCACCCGGCCCGGCGCCGCGCCGGTGCCGGAAGCGGAAGAGCTTGAGCGCGTCGAGCCGATCCTCGCCGAACTGGCGCGCGGGCTCGACGCGCCGCTGTCGATCGATACCTACAAGGCGGCGGTCGCCCGGCGCGCCGCCGAGCTTGGCGCCATCCTCATCAATGACGTGTGGGGACTGCAGTACGATTCCGGCATGGCCGATACAGTCGCGGAGACGGAAACCGCGGTCGTCATCATGCACAATCGCGCGCAGAAGGATGCGGCGATCGACATCCTGGCCGACATCCGCCGTTTCTTCGATCGCTCGCTGGCGCTGGCGCAAGCCGCCGGCATCCCCAGAGCGCGCATCATCCTCGATCCGGGCGTGGGCTTCGGCAAGACCTCGCGGCAGAATGTCGAGGCTGTGGCCCGGATCGGCGAATTGCGCGACTACCGGCTGCCGGTGCTGATCGGCGTTTCGCGCAAATCGTTCCTGGGCTCGCTGGTCGAAGTTGGCGTCGAGGGACGGCTGATCGCGACATTGGCCGCCAACCTGGCGGCAGCGGCGAGCGGCGCCGCGATCTTCCGCGTGCACGACGTCGCCGAGCACGTCGCGGCCTTCAAGGTGTTCGATACGATCCGCGGCGCGTATCCGCGATAGAAGCTCGCTCCCGGAATGTAGGGTGGGCAAAGGCGCGGAACGCGCCGTGCCCACCTCCGCAACCAGCAATCAGAGCTCAGAAATCAGAGGTCAGGAATCGGATTTCTGATTTCTGACCTGATCCCTGGTGGGCACGCTTCGCTTTGCCCACCCTACGGCGCCTCACCTCCCGCACTCGGTCAGGTCCTTGTCCTCGATCGAGAAGACGCCGTTCTCCTTGATGTCGAGGTTGTGCACGGTGCAGGTCCGGCCGGCCTTGTCGGCGAGCTTGGCGTCATAGCGGCCCGGCGCAATCCCGACGATGCGCAGCCGCTCGTCGTGATCGACCGCTCCGTCGGGATCGTTCGCGCATTGATTGGCGCCCCAGGCGTTTTGCCCGGCAGGCGAGAGCTGCAGGTTGGTCACGGTCGAGGAGGTGAGATTCCAGAAGCGGATGCCTTTACCCTTGCCGTCGGCCGCAAGGTTCGGGTTCGAGAACAGCGCCGCAACCGCGATGGCCAGGAGGAATGCGCGTATCCTCGCGCCGCGGGCGAAGCCGGCGTTCATTGCCGCACAGCGCGCTGCAGGTTCTGCGCTTTGTCGAGATTTTTTGCCGCGTCGAGCCCGAACGGCGCGATCAGCTTGGCCGAATTGAAATCCGCGCCGGCGAGATCCGCGCCCGCGAGCGTGGCGCCGCTCAGATCCGCGCCGCCGAGCGAGGCGCTCACGAGCGAGGCGCCGGTGAGGTCGGCGCGCTTGAGCGAGGCGAATTCCAGATCGACGCGGGCGAGATCCGCGCCCCGCAGGTTCGCGCCTTCGAGATTGGCCGATCTGAGCACGGCGCGCATCAGCCCCATGGATTGATTTTTCATGTCGGCGGCAAGATTGGCGCCGGCGAGCGAGGCGCCGACGAGACTCGCGCCGGAAAGGTCGGCCGCAACGCGGGCGCCGGAAAGGTCGGCCCGGTCGAGCTTCGCGCGTTGCATCTGTGCGGCGAAGATGTTGGCCCCTTTCAGGCTCGCGCCGCTCAAATCGGCCTCGAGCAGCCACGCCTGGTCGAGGATCGTGCCGTCGAGCTTGGCTCCGACGAGCTTGGTCTTGTTGAGCTTGGCGGCGCGCAGCACGACGCGCGAAAGATCGAGCCCCGACAGATCGAGGCCGGACAGTTTCTTGCCGCTGAAATCGACAGGCATGCCGGATTTCGCCGATGCGAGCGCGGCTTCGACTTCGGCCCGCGTCATCTCCGCGCTCGTCATCTCGGGCGAATTGACGTCGACGTAGCGCATCATGTCCTGGGCAGAGACCGTCGAGGCCAAAGCCAGGAGACCGATGGCCAGCATCCAGCGCACTCGAGCGATCATCGTCGCCGTCCTCGATGCCGTCCCTATCTCGGGCTTTGCATTCAGCGCCAATGCGGCGCCCGGTTCAAGACCTGTGCGCTTGGACTGCAGCCGGCCGGCCGTGGTCCTTGCCCGCGCATGATCTGCTGGCTAATGCTGTAGCGCGCGGCCGGGCGGTTCCGGTCGAGACCATCGCATTTGGTCGAATGATTCTGGGAACCATGAGATGCGCATCCGATCACTCGGTTTGACGTTGGTCGCCTTCATCGCGCTCGACGGAGCGGCAATCGCCCAAGACGTTGCGGCAGGCGAAAAGGTGTTCGCGAAATGCAAAGTCTGCCACCAGGTCGGCCAGGGCGCCAAGAACGGCGTCGGGCCGGTTCTCAACGGCATCGTCGGCCGCAAGGCCGGGTCGGTCGAGGGCTACAATTACACTCCGGCCAACAAGAATTCAGGCCTGACCTGGGACGAGGCGACGCTGAAGGAATATTTGAAAGACCCGAAGGCGAAAATTCCCGGCACCAAGATGATCTTTCCCGGGCTCCAGAACCAGGCCGATACCGACAACCTCATCGCCTATCTGAAGCAGTTCGGTCCGGACGGGAAGAAGTCTTGAGAGCGGCGCGGATGGCAGCATTCCGCCTGGCGTGCATCTCCGTCATGGCGCTCGCGAGCGCTGCCGCCGATCGCCCTGCGCGCGCGGCCGATCTCAACGATTATCCGACGTCGGCCCGTGCCGATTATGTCTTCGCCTGCATGAAGGCCAATGGCGAGACCCACCAGGTATTGGAGCAGTGCTCCTGCTCGATCGACATCATCGCCTCGATCCTGCCGTACGAGCGATACGTGAGCGCCGAGACGGTGCTCTCGCTCTCCCAGGTGCCCGGCAGGTTCGGGGCGATGTTCCGCTCGCCCGAGGAGGCAAAAGCGGCCGTCACCGAGCTGCGCCGGGCCCAGGCCGAAGCCGAAGTCCGCTGCTTCTAGCGGCCGAAAGTTCCAGCGGCCGGGAGCCCGCGAAGGCTGATATTGCATCAGTCGCGCACATCCGGCGGACCATGCACAAAGTTTCAGCAAATATCGACGGCCGACGCCGGGCCGGTCGCCGATTTTCAGAGAATGGCGATTCATGACCGGAGCGATGCATCCGATTCGGGTTTTCTCTTGCGCGCCCTGAAACCCCGGCATAAGCTTTTGCGAGTTTCCGGCTTCAAGGGCGCCAGTTGACCGGGATTGCTGGCGTTTCTTCGAAAGTCGCGCGAGGCGTGGATCTCGCCCTGCCTCGTCGAGGCTGTGACACGCTGCCGGAAGCGCATCCCATTTGCCAGGGTCGGTGCCGGGGCGCGGCACATCGGGCCTCTTCACCTCGCAAGACCCACGCAGAAGTCGCAGGGAGGACTCGTGATGCGCAAATACCTATTCACGACCTGCGTTGGCGCACTGGCGGTGTTCGCCGCCGGAGGCGCCAATGCCAATGACGAACTGATCAAGATGTCGCAGAACCCGAAAGATTGGGTGATGCCGACCGGCGACTACGCCAACACTCGCTACTCGAAGCTCAAGCAGATCAATTCGGGCAACGTCGGCAAGCTGCAGGTCGCGTGGACCTTCTCGACCGGCGTGCTGCGTGGCCACGAAGGCGCGCCGCTGGTGATCGGCAACGTGATGTATGTCCACACGCCGTTCCCGAACATCGTCTATGCGCTCGATCTCAACAACGACGGGAAGATCCTGTGGAAATACGAACCCAAGCAGGATCCCAACGTCATCCCGGTCATGTGCTGCGACACCGTCAACCGCGGGCTGTCGTATGGTGACGGCAAGATCATCCTGCATCAGGCGGACACGACGCTCGTCGCGCTCAATGCCAAGGACGGCTCGGTCGCCTGGTCGGTCAAGAACGGCGATCCCGCCAAGGGTCAGACCGGCACGTCGGCCGCGGCGGTGATCAAGGATAAGGTTCTGGTCGGCATCTCGGGCGGCGAGTTCGGCGTGCAGTGCCACGTGACCGCGTACGATCTCAAGAGCGGCAAACAGGTATGGCGGGCGTTCTCGGAAGGACCCGACGATCAGACCCTGATCGACGCGCAGAAGACCACCGAACTCGGCAAGCCGGTCGGTGCGGACTCGAGCGTCAAGACCTGGCAAGGCGACCAGTGGAAGATCGGCGGCGGCTGCACCTGGGGCTGGATCTCCTACGACCCGCAGCTCAACCTGTTCTACTACGGCTCGGGCAATCCCTCGACCTGGAACCCCAAGCAGCGTCCGGGCGACAACAAATGGTCGATGACCATCTGGGCGCGCAGTCCCGACGACGGCAAGGCCCGGTGGGTCTATCAGATGACGCCCCACGACGAGTGGGACTACGACGGCATCAACGAAATGATCCTCGCCGACGTGAACATCGGCGGGCAGGCGAAGAAAATCCTGGTCCACTTCGACCGCAACGGCTTCGGCTATACGCTGGACCGCACCAACGGCGAGCTGCTGGTCGCCGAGAAATACGACCCGAAGGTCAATTGGGCCACCAAGGTCGACATGGACAAGTCCTCGAAGACCTACGGGCGTCCGCTGGTGGTCTCGCAGTACTCGACCGATCAGAACGGCGAGGACAAGAACACCAAGGGCGTGTGCCCGGCGGCTCTGGGATCGAAAGACGAACAGCCGGCGGCCTATTCGCCCGACACGCAGCTGTTCTACGTGCCGACCAACCACGTCTGCATGGACTACGAGCCGTTCAAGGTGAGCTACACCGCCGGCCAGCCCTACGTCGGGGCGACGCTGTCGATGTATCCGCCTCCCGGCGATACCCACATGGGTAACTTCATCGCCTGGGACGCCAAGACCGGCAAGATCGTCTGGTCCGACAAGGAGCAGTTCTCGGTCTGGTCGGGCGCGCTCGCCACCGCCGGCAACGTGGTGTTCTACGGAACGCTCGAAGGCTATCTCAAGGCGGTCGACGCCAAGACGGGCAAGGAGCTTTACAAGTTCAAGACCCCGTCCGGCATCATCGGCAACGTGATGACCTATGAGCACGGCGGCAAGCAGTACGTGGCGGTGCTGTCGGGCGTCGGCGGCTGGGCCGGCATCGGCCTTGCGGCCGGATTGACCAACCCGACCGACGGCCTCGGCGCAGTGGGCGGCTATGCGGCCCTGCGCAACTACACCGCACTGGGCGGCCAGCTCACGGTGTTCGCGCTGCCCGGCAGCTGAGCTTAAGGCTCGCTGCAGCGCAAAAGGATCCGGCGCGCCGGCCGAAACCGGCGCGTCGGATCTTCCTTGCCGGTTCCGGGTTTCATCAGCCGAAGGACACGCTCGTGCGAACCAGCTCTTTGGCCGGGACGCTCCTCATGGTGCTCGTGCTCCACGCGGGCTTGGCCTGGGCCGACGGACCCGGCGATCCGACAGCGGTCAAGGAGGAGGACGGAAAATATTACGACGCCCAGGGCAACCCGACCTACAAGGTCGAGAAGGACGGAACCGTCGACTGGTACACCTATTCGGGTTTCCGCAGATACCACTCCGATTGCCACACCTGCCACGGCCCGGATGCGGAAGGCTCGAGCTACGCGCCGGCGCTCAAGGAATCGCTCAAGACCATGAGCTATTCGGATTTCGCCGACGTCGTGGTGAACGGCCGCAAGAACGTCACCACCGCGCAGGAGAACGTGATGCCGGCGTTCGGCACCGATCCGAACGTCATGTGCTATCTCGACGACATCTTCGTCTACGTGCGCGCCCGCGCCAACGAGGCGGCCCCGCGCGGACGACCGCAGAAACATGCGGAAAAGCCCAAGCCGGCCGCGGAGGCCGAGACGAGCTGCATGGGCCATTAGCGTCGGGATGCGCCGGGCGAGGATCGTCGATCCCCGCGTTGAGCGGATCCAGGCCGCGAGCGAAGATGACCAGGGCAAGAACCGGCATGGGCCGAGGGTGGACATATTCGATCGTTTCCGTGTCGCTGGTCGCGGCGGTCGCGGCGGCGAGCTCGCGGGCGCACGCGCAGGAGGAGAGCAAAGAGCTTTCGATCGAGCTCGTCGATCCCAAGGTGCTCCGGGTCTGCGCCGATCCGCGCAACATGCCCTTCTCCGACGAGCAGAGCGAAGGTTTCGAGAACAAGCTCGCGGAATTGTTCGCCCAAAAACTCGGCAAGAGCCTGGCCTATGCCTGGTATCCGCAGGCCACCGGCTTCGTGCGCAACACGCTCGGCGCGCACAAGTGCGACGTCATCATGGGATTCCCGCAAGGCAACGACATCGTGCAGAGCACGAATCCGTATTACCGGACCTCGTACGCGCTGGTGTTCAAGTCCGGCAACGGCCTCGACGGCGTGGAGACGCTGAGCGATCCGCGGCTGAAGGGAAAGCACATCGGCGTCGTGGCCGGCACGCCGCCGAGCAATTATCTGGCGGCCGGCGGCCTGATGGCGACCGCCAAGCCGTATCCGCTGGTCATCGACACCCGCGTCGATTCTTCCGCCCAGGCGATGATGAAGGATCTCGCCGCCGGCGTGATCGACGCCGGCGTGCTGTGGGGGCCGATGGCAGGCTATTACGCCAAACAGGCGAACCCGCCGCTCAAGGTCGTGCCACTGACCCGGGAAGCCGGCACGCCGACGCTCGTCTACCGCATCACCATGGGAGTGAGGTTCTCGGATCAGGAATGGAAGCGGTCGCTCAACCGGATGATCGAGGAGAACCGGCCCGCCATCAACGCGATCCTGCTGGGTTTCGGCGTCCCGCTGCTCGACGAGAACAACCAGCCGATCCGGGAAGAACCGCCGTCGAAGCGGCCATGAGGTGCGCCCGGCCGCTGGCGCTGTTGTTGGCGATCGCAGCCCGACCCGGGGACCTCGGTCCGTAAAGCTCCCGCCTTGCACGGCGCTCCGCTCCATGCGGGCTACGAACCAGCCGATGAGGGCCTCACTCCAGCGCCTGCTGGATCATGCGGCTGAGCGCGAACAGGCGCCGCTCGATCAGCTGCGGCACTTCGCAGACGTAGCTCACGGTCTTCTTCTCGTCCTCGTAGACGCGGATGTCCCAATCGAGCTGGTTGGCAAGCTCGTCGATCTTGCTCTCCTCGGCATGGGCGTCCTGCAGCTGATGCAGCGCCGCCGTCTTCGAGCGGATCTTGTCGACGACGCCCTTCTGCTTGCGGGAAAAGCGTTCGATGCCGTCCATGACCTCGGAACGCTCGCGGGAGAGCGTCTCGAACAGCCCCGCGAACAGCAGCTTGCCCTTTTGATCTCGCTCGGCGGGGCTGCCGAGGAACTCGGCGATCAGCTTTTCGGCCTCCTCGAGCGGCGTGCGGCGTGCGGCAAGCCGCGGCACGAGCTCGGCGACCTTCGCCTCGCTCTGCCATTGGCCGCGCACGTCGTCGATCGGCGGCCCGGTCCACACCGCCGCCACCGAGATCTCCGGCACCTTGATCTGAGCGCACGGCCAATCGGGAAAGCGCGGGTCGGCCGCGAACGTTTGGAAGGGCGCGGCGATCCCGATCGCGGCGATTACCGCAACCAGCGCAAGTTTCGTCGTGGATTTCACCGACTTGCCGCGCGCTCCCACCTCCCCCTGGAGGGAGGAGGTCGGCAAGCCGCGAAGCGGCGAACCGGGAGGGGGTGAAACTAATTCACCCCACCCCGCGCGCTGCGCGCGCGACCCTCCCCCTCCAGGGGAGGGTGGGAGACTGTCGCGCAGGCGAGGGAACTGACTATCGGTGGAGATCATGGCTCGCCTCCCGGGGCGCCGCGGCGCGCCAAAACCCCGCGCGCGGGATCGTAGGCGAGGATCGCCGCGAACATGAACCCAAACGTGCAGCCGCACACGACCGCGAGCGAAACCCAGTTCACCTGGGCGTAGAGCGCAAACCGCACCAGCTCGACCGCGTGGGTGAACGGGTTGAGCTCGCACACGTAATACAGCAGGGGGCTCGATTCGCGGACGCGCCATAGCGGGTAGAGCGCGGAGGAGGCGAAGAACATCGGGAAGATCACGAAATTCATCACCCCGGCGAAATTCTCGAGCTGCTTGACCAGCGAGGAAATCAGCATGCCGAGCGCGCCCAGCATGAGCCCGGCGAGGATCAGCGCCGGCAGCACGGTCAGATAGCCGATCGGCGGCGGCTCGATGCCCCAGAACCAGGCGATGAGCAGATAGGCATAGACCTGCAGCACCGACACCGCGGTGCCGGCGAGGAGCTTCGCGGAGAGCAGGTACCAGCGCGGCAGCGGGCTCACCAGCAGGGTTCGCATGTTGCCCATCTCGCGGTCGTAGACCATGGAGAGCGAGGACTGCATGCCGTTGAAGAGCTGGATCATCACCATCAGGCCGGGGGTGATGTATTCCTCGTAGAGCACATAGACTTCGTACGGCGGAATGATCGAGACCCCGAGCACCTGCCGGAAACCGGCCGCGAAAATGAACAGCCACACCAGCGGGCGGACCAGGGCCGCGACGAAGCGTTCGCGCTGATGCAGGAAGCGCAGCGCCTCGCGCCAGACGATGCCCTTGAGGCAGATCGCGTAGCGGGCCAGCGACGGCGGGCTCGGTCGCGTTTCCGACAATGTGCTCATGCGGCCTCGTCCGGCGCGGAAGCGCTGGTCAGCGCACTGAACGCGCCGCGAATGTCGGCTGCCCCGGATTGCGCCACGAGTTCGGATGCCGGACCATGCGCGAGGATTTTGCCCAGGTGCAGCACGATCACGTCGTCCTTGTCGCCGACCTCGTCGACGAGATGCGTCGCCCACAGCACGCAAACGCCCTCTTCGATAACGAGGGAATGGACGTGGCCCAGAATCTCGGAGCGCGCCTTGATATCGAGCCCGACGGTCGGCTCGTCGAGCACCAGCAGCCGCGGCCGATGCAGCAGCGCGCGGGCGATCTCGACCCGCCGCATCTGCCCGCCGGAAAGGTTGCGCACCTTGTCGTCGGCCCGCTCCGACAGCCCAACGCGCGCCAGCATCGCTTCGCCGCGCGCCCGCGCCTCGCGGGCGCCGATGCCGTGCAGCGCCGCGTGATAGCGCAGGTTCTGCATCACCGAGAGATCGAGATCGAGCGTGCGCGGCTGGAACACCACCCCAAGCCGCCGCAGCGCTTCGCCCGGACTCGGGCCCACGTCGTGACCGAAGATACGGATGCGGCCGCGGCGCACCGCATAGAGCCGCGTCACCAGCGAGAACAACGTGCTTTTTCCCGCGCCGTTGAGCCCGAGCAGCACGCTGAACGTCGCCGGCTGGAGCGCAAACGTCACGTCATCGAGCGCCTGGCGCGAGCCGTACCAATGGCTCAGGCCCTCGATCGCCAGCGCTGCTTCCGCGGATTTCACGTCGTGCATATTCGCGCTGCCCTTCGCGGCCCGAGCCCAAGTCATTGCGCCGAAATGGCGATGCCCCAGGGCAGCTCGCCGACCTGAATCGTCTTGATCACCTTCAGGGCCGCGACGTCGATCACCGAGACGTCGTTGGACACGCCGTTCGTGGTGAGCAGATATTTCTCGTCGGGCGTGAACGCCATGTGCCAGACCCGCTGTCCGACCAGCAGATATTTCTTCACGTCGTGCGTGGCGCCGTCGACGACGGCCACGCGATTGGCAGGACCGAGCGCGACGAAACCGGTCCTGCCGTCCCGGGTGATGCCGATGCCGACCGGCTGAATCGCTTCCTGGCGCAGGCCCGCAACCTCGAAGCTGATCTTCTTCGTCACCTGATGCTTCGCCGGATCGATCACGCTCAAGGTTCCGCCGACCTCGGCGGTGACCCACAGTTCCGACCCGTCGCGCTTGAATTGTGCGAAGCGTGGACGCGAATCGACCAGAACATTGGCCACGATCCGGCGCGTCTCGGTATCGATGAAATGCGCCATGTTGGTGGTTTCCGAGGTATTCACCAGGATCTTGCCGTCGGGGCTGATGCCCATTCCCTCGGGCTCGACCCCGACCTGCACGTCGCCGAGCCGGGTGCGCTTCTCCACGTCGATGATGGTGACCGTGTTGTCGTTCTCGTTGGCGACATAGAGCAGCGTTCCGCTCGGGTCCAGGGTGAACAGCTCGGGATCGGGTCCGGACGGCAGCGTGCCGGCGATCTCGCCGGTCTTGGTATCGATCATCTGGATGGTGTCGTCGTCCCCGACCGCGACCAGCACGAACCGGCCGTCCCTGGTAAGATCGATGCCGCGCGGTCTTTGGCCGACCTTGATGGTCTTGACCGCGGCCATCTTCTCGGTGTCGATCACCGTGACATTGTTGCCCTTCTCGTTCGACACATAGGCTGTGAACGCGCCGGCCTGTGGCACCAACAGCACCGCAAGCAGAGCTCCGAGGACGAAGCTGCGGGCCATCCTGCGCATCGCGTTCACTGCAGCCGGCATTTCGTCTCGGGACGGTCGTAGCCGAGCGTGTCGAGCTCGGTGACGGGATGCAGAAAACCTTCCTGCGGGGAGACCGACACGATGGTTTTTCCGTCGGCCAGCAGGATGGGCTGGCGCAGCTGCAGATTCC
>WNGD01000698.1_pt1 | contig 36147 bp, 33 predicted proteins | sample 5400671 | NCBI WGS metagenome assembly WNGD01 (sample SAMN13153369, study PRJNA577476) | soil metagenome | isolation source: 40 cm soil or saprolite under grassland replicate 2 | place: USA:California | collected 2016-06-15 | reverse complement strand
GAAGTGTACAGTAAAGTGATGAGCAGCAGCAAGAATCCCACGATGATGAGCGCGAATCCCAGGGTCTGGAGGGTATGCTTGTCGAGTCGAGGCAACAGCGGCGTCCTCCTGTAGAGTGGACATAAGAGGTTTCAGAAAAGTCAGTCGGTTGAACTATTTGGCCCTTTAGGTGATGGTCCTTGGCCCTGGCGAGAATACTTTCGGCGAACTTCCCTGGATGAACTGCTTTCTTGCAGCCGAGAGTATTATTCGTCATGAGTTGAACTACTGGGTCGACTTCGAGAATAAGTACGAGTCTTGGTTCAAACTTCATTTCAACATCGTGCCCGCAATTTGACCGATCAAATCCAAGAACCTTTCACGGCGGAAACGGCACCCAGGGCTCAAGCCAGCAAGGCCGCCCTTTTCTTCATATTCGCCACGGTCCTCTTTGATACCATTGGATTCGGGATCATAATTCCCGTACTCCCGGGTCTGGTAGTCGGCTTCGTAGGAGGAAACACAGCTCAAGGCGCCGAAGTCTTCGGCCTCTTCGGCACAACCTGGGCGCTGATGCAATTCCTATTCGCTCCCTTGCTAGGCGCATTATCCGACCGCTATGGTCGACGACCCGTCCTCATCCTCTCAGCATTCGGGCTCGGCATAGACTACATCATAATGGCCCTTGCGCCCAACCTAACCTGGCTCTTCATCGGACGAGTGGTCAGTGGCATCACAAGTGCAAGCTTCACCGTAAGCTTCGCCTACGTGGCCGATACTACCCCCGGTGAAAAACGGGCTGGCGCTTACGGGATGATAGGCTCGATCTTTGGCGTAGGATTCATCATCGGACCGCTCGTCGGCGGACTATTGGCGGGAATAGGCCCACGATTCCCATTCTGGGGCGCCGCAACACTCTCGCTCGCCAGCGCAGCTTACGGACTGATTGTGCTACCGGAGTCTCTTCCTCTCGAGCATAGACGTCCGGTCTCGCTTCGAAGGGCCAACCCTATCGGGTCTCTATCCATGATCCGGGGCCGAAAGGGGCTCGCAGGCTTTGTTACAATCAACTTCCTTAACTTCCTCGCGTTCCAGGTCTTACCCAGCATCTACGTACTCTACGCTGCCTACAGATACGGCTGGGGGTACGCAACAGTCGGAGCAGCACTCGCCCTAGTCGGTGCATCCAACATCATTGTTCAAGGACTCCTCGTCCGGCGGGTCGTCACCCGGTTCGGCGAACGAACCGCCCTGCTCATCGGAATAGTCTCAGGCACACTGGGATTCGTGACCTGGGGCCTCGCACCGAACAGCCTCCTATTCATGATCGCAATAATCTTCTACGCCCCAATCGGATTCGTCCAACCCGCGTTGCAGGGCCTAATGACCCGGCGGGTGGGCCCGTCTGAACAAGGGCAACTCCAAGGCATCAACGGCAGCCTATTGGGACTCACCGGCGTCATCGGACCCACGCTCTTCACTCTAATATTCGCATTCTTCATCAGCAGCCAAGCACCCGTAAATCTTCCAGGCGCACCATTCCTGCTCTCCGCACTCTTGATGATCAGCTCACTCATCTTGACCGCAAAGGTCACCCGTGCGAAAGATCAGAGTTCAGTTAGCAACAAGCCCTCCGAACTGTATTGAATCTGACATTTGATACTACCGAGAAAGACTTCTGGGAAGTTCAATGGCTCAGCACGAACCTGACCAGATTCAAAGCGCCACGTGACTTGTGGTTCTGGCGAGATTTACGTTCAGCGAACCTGCGTCAAAGGTGAGTATTCACGGAGATTGTTGCCGGCTCAGACAATTCTGCGATTGCTTTCTCTGTTGTTGGCCTAGACGTTTGCTGTGAAGGCTCGATCCTTCATGCGCTTGTCCATTTCTTGGGGAGATATGTCTTCGACATGGGCTGCAATCCACCAGACGTTTCCGGTAGGATCCTTTACTGCGGCGGTACGGTCGCCATAGAACTGGGTTGTAGGTTCCTGCTCAGAGGTTCCGCCTGCTTTCATGGCTCGTTCGTATGTGTCGTCCACATTGTCAACGTAGACGTACAATTGGCTTGGTATGGGACGGTACTGAGCGGTTGAATCAGCCATCATGACAATGGAGTTGCCGATCTTGATCTCGGCATGACCTACGTGGTCTTCCTTGTCGTTGATACGTGCCCTCTCTTCAGCGTGGAAAGTCTCTTTCAGGAAATCGATCAGTTTCGATACTCCGTCCACGATCAAGTATGGTGTAACGGTTCCGTAGCCTTGAGGAATCGGGTTCACTTTACCAGTGATAGATTGCATCGTGCCTGTATCATGCAGCTGTCATTGAGATAAGAATTGCCCAGGAACGTCCGTGGCCCTAGCGAAGATTACTTTCAGCGAACTTACCCTCTAAAGAGTCCTATCTGCACTCCTGGTTGCTACGGAAATGGACGACTACATCAGAATAACAACATGGTTCGTACGACAAGTCCTCGACGCCCACGAAAACTGGAACGGAAAAGACAACGTGCCCCCGAAAATCCAAGAACTCATGATGGTCCTCCAAATAGAAGCCTCACACCACTACAAATGACACTCCAAGCCGAATTGCTACTCTTGCTAAGACGAACATCGGGCCTTAATCAGCAACGCGCATCCCAAGAAAGAAAGCCCACATAAATTAAACCAGTTCATCGAGCGCGGCCCGAAGATGAAACCACCCGTACTGTGGGAACCCTCTACAGGCCGATGCAAAGTTCTGTTCACGTTGTGCCTCTGCAACTCCCCAGTTAGTGGTATCGTTCGTAGGAAAAACAGAAGAAGTCGAGTCAATGGACCCTTCTCACGCAACTCTTTCTGTAACTTTTCTTTGTCTGCTAACCAAAATGTGACCCCCGAGGGTGGCTGATTTTCCCGCCTCCCACCCTTCGTGGCCGCCAAATCGCCTTGGCATGAAATCGACCATTATCAACCCTGAACGCGAATCTGGGATGCCACCTGATCGTTAGCGCGAAAGACCCTTCGTGATACGCCAAAAAAGCGGCAAGTTTCGCTTTCCCATCTAAGCCAGTATTACGCCCTGTTCAGCCTGACTCGTCTATTATCAGTGCCAGACAGTGAATCATCTAAATCGGAAAGTGAACGCGACAACGGTGACTCGCGATCTCGGCAAAACCTATTTCGAGTCAAAATACTCCTGTCAATGAGGCCAATGGTTTCCGGAACAAGTCTGTCGAGGGTGGAACTCTCTGGTACGGAATTGCACTACACTCAGAAGGGAATCGGAGACCCGGTGATACTTGTCCACGGGGGCCTCGGAGACTACAGACAATGGGATCATTTGCAAGATGTCCTTTCGAACAGATTCAGGGTGATTTCATACAGTCGCCGCGGCGCCTACCCCAACAAGTCATCTCTCGGCGGGAGGTCGGGTATCCCAGAGCACTCCGCCGACCTTGCCTCGCTCATCACTCTCATATCAAAGACACCAGTTCATCTCGTCGGCGAGTCCTACGGAGCGTTCGTCGCCACCCGTTGCGCTATCGACTACCCGGAGAAGGTCAATTCCCTGTCAATCGACGAACCACCAATGCTCCCCTTGCTTGGGAACAACGAACGCGATAAGGCGGAACTTCTCCAGTTCGAGAAGGATGTGTTGGAGCCCGCTAGAGCTTGTTTCGGGACTGGAAGATTCGAGGAAGGCGCAAGGATCATAATTGGCTTCCTCGAAGGATCCGAGGACGCGTTTGATTCCTTACCAACAGAAGTGAGGGATCTTCTCGCAGCCAACTTTAGGGCCTTCCGTGCTGAGCTTGAAGCAGGCTTCGATTCCATTTCCATTCAAGATGTGAGCCGGCTAAACATGCCGACATTATTATTGAAAAGCGAAACTGGTCCTAGGCTCCTCAAGAGGATAGTCGACATCCTTCGCGAGGCGATTCCCAACGCCATTTTCATGGAAATAAGAGGAACATCCCACGGCACCATAATTGACTCACCGGAGTATTCGTCCTCTGTCATGAAATTCATCTTGGCCCAGAGCGAGAGCTAAGTCCACGGGTCGTGTTTCTGCAAATGCCTTGCGAAAGTAAGTGAGTCTTGAAGTTGAGGACCGGGCCCTATCAGCCTACCTCACCCAATACCCCTCCCAGACAGCGCATTTTCTAGAAAAAAGGGGTTTATGTTTCAAGCGTCTCGCGACGCAGGAGCGGTTTGTCCCAATTTCCTACTTCGGGATGAGGGTCCAGACGTAGTAGTAGACCAAGTATAGTATCGCTAAGACGCCTGAGTTGTTGCGAAGGCCCGCGGTCCAAGTGTTTGTTCTTTCAAAGTCTTTCGGAGTTCTGATTCGATTTCTTTGTTTCACGAGTAATAGAATTGCCAGTAAGAGTAAGCCCCAGTAAATCGCCACGGCTATCACTAGCACAGTCGCCTCGTCGAGTGATCCGTTGAATAATGGCATGGTGCTCTGCCCACCCGCAAGTTGGGACACAAGGTCCTGTAATGTCTGCGCAAGGTTTGTGATTCCCGAGGATGGTCCCGTGGAGTGCGGGGTTGACGGTGTAGGTGGTTGAGGTGCTGGGGGCGCTAGAATTGTGAGGTTTCCATTGAAGACTAGGGGATTAGCGATTTCCCATTGTGAATTGCTGGGATTGTAGAACTCCCACTGTACGTAGAAGGAGAGAATCTGTGGTCCGAGACGAGCGGTGCCCGGAATCTCCAGTGTCGTCGTGATGATCTTGCTCTGCCCTCCTGTCAGAGTTACGTGGGTTGAGATTGGAAGGCTTGTCCGGCTGAAGGCTTGAAGCTGCACCTCTAGAACAGTCATCGATAATTGGCCTATGTCCGTAAAGTTGTAATCCAGATTGATAGTTGAGCTGGGGTAAGGAATACCGGCTCTGAAGACCTGGCATTCGAGAAAGCTTGAGCTGAGAGAGACTACTTCCACTCTGATCGTCGTCGCTTGGATGATGCTGCCGCTGGCGCCGGCTATCGTTACGGTATAGTTGCCCGCTCCGGCATTGGGGTTGGCTTGCACGACGATCGAGAGAACGGCCGTGGAACCGTTAGAAATGTCCAAGGGATCATTCTCAATGTAGTATAGTGACGGATTCCTCCAGAGGACCACTGTGAACGCAGTCGGATTGTAGGAGGTCGACACGGCAACCTGGCCAGGGTTCTTGTCGAGATTTGTGATCGAGAGCTGGGCGTTCGCGATCCCGTTCCCAGCAACGAGGACGAACGACGCCGGGCTTACAGTCATGTCGAACTGGACTGGAACCTCCAAGGTAAGTATGACAGCTATCGGGTTCAGGTTAATCGTTCCACTCGACTCGCTCAATACAACAATGTAGACGCCCAACGGGGTATTGGATTGTGTAGTTACGACCATTTTTGTAGTATTCCATCCGATCGAGGTCAGACTCAAACTAGATGGCTGGAAACTTATCACCGGACCATTTGGAACGCTCGGTGATACTGTTGCGTGAAGTGTCACAGGGCCCAGGTATGATGTCTGATTTGTGAGATTGATCAACAGGTTCTCCGTGGTTCCAGTTGTGGCACTGAGAAAGTTGAGGGTTCGGTATCCTCTGTATTGCACGGTGTTGACCCAGAAGGTGAGGACCAGGCTTCGAACCAAGGGCCCGTCGTTGACCACGACCGTGATGTCGTAGCTATCCGCGACGGATCCCGAGACGGTGGCGATCAGGAGGGAATCCTGAACGCCGTTAGGAGAGAGAGTGAGATTGTTTGGAAACATTCTGACGGTTACCGGAATGTAGACTCCGGGTGCCTTCGGATTGACACTCGCTGAGAGAGTCACGTTCCCAGCGAATCCGTTGACGCTTGCCACTCTGATTATAGTGCCGTCTGTATCGGTGGTTCCTGTGTTGAACGTTGAGGGGTTTGCGGAGATTTCGAATCCGGAGTTGACGACGCTTAGGTTGAGTGTGATGCTGTGGGTCGTCGGCCCGGCGTAGGTCTGTCCTGTCGCGCTTAGGGTTATTGTATAATTCTGCAGAGGCGTGGTCGCGGTCGTCTGAACGGTCAGGGTCGTCGTTGCGGATCCCCAGTTGCTGACCGTAAAGCTCGTTGGAGAATAGGAGACTGTCGGCGCATTAGCGATAACTGGGTTAACTGTTCCGGCCATGTTGATTGTTCCGGCGAAGAGGTGCAGACTTGTGACGGTTATCTGGTCAGCATCTGCCAGACTACGTGGTGTTATCAGCTGTGCCCTGTTGGTTGTGACTATGAAGTCGGTATGGGGTGAGCCCCATGCAACGTTGACCGTGGCGGAATGAGTTAGGACGCCACTTGTGCCAACCACTGTGACGGCGTAGTCTACGCTGGATTGTATTGTGATGTTGAGCCATGTGTTCGCTGTCCCGCGAGCTGGCAGGGTGAGATTGGACGCGCCGAGGATGAGCGTGGGGTCAGATGTTGGCGAGCTAGAGGCTGTCAGGTTGACCTTGCTTGAGAACGAGTTTAGGCTGGTGAGGGTTATCTGGACGAGACCTGAACTGGTTACGGGAATGGTGAGAGAGGAGGGGGAGACGCTTATGGAGAAATCAGGAGATGGACTTGCCCCCAGAACCGCGGAAACCTGGAGAACTAGAACCAGAATGAGTGTCAGAGACGCAAGAGTTAGACGGGTTATCTGGGATGGCATGCTTCCCCACTTTGTTCGATCTAGTTCGCCAGCTCCATTTCCACGCCAATACGTTTCGGTTTTCTCGATCAAGCGATACTTCGCTTCTCCCGCATTTAGGCTTCTCTGAAATCTCCGGATACCATCAAAGGAACAACCCCGCTGGGTTTTTCCAACCTCCGGGTGTTGGGAGAGTTAGAAATCGCACGTTTTCAGCCCAGATCTCGAATCTGGGAGGGTAGCTCAAGACCGCCGCTGGATTCGCTGGGCTAATCGCTTTTTTCGCCGAACCATCCAAGCGTGAATTATGCCCTGAATCGCCTATCTCCCCTATTATCGCTGCCAGACAGCGGGTGTTCTAGAAAATAGGGGGTCTTAGCGACCGACCCTCGCGTCGCATGAGTGGACTGTTCGGACTTGACCGAAGCTAAACTGTCCTATGGCAAGAGTAACCGGTTCTATTTTTGTGGCGAAGGATCGAAGGCAATAGATTCTATTTCGGGATAAGCGGCCAGATGTAGTAATAGGCCAAGTATAGCATCGCCAAGACCCCGGTGGCCATGATGAACCGCCGACCCCATTTACCTCGTCGTGGTCTAGGTTGAATGGCTATTTTCTCTTCCACTAGTGATTTCTTATTCGGCTCGACTGCTGATTTCTTGCCAGGCTGACTTAGCTCGGATTTCTTGAGTGGCTCAACCATCTCGACAGCGGTTTCTTCCACAGTCTCACTCGATCCCACGTTCTGCAATAGCCGTTTGCTGGAGACTGACGGTCGTGGAACACGGAAGACCCCTGAGCCTGTTTTTGCCACGTACGCAGTCCACGCAAGTTCCTTCCTATCTCTTAGAGCATCAACTTCATGCTGACGCATGGCGTAATACACAACTGGGCCGAGCATTTTTTCGACTTTATTCGCGTCAAAGGTGCCAGGCGTCCCAGTACTCCTGACAAGGAGCAGGTCCGCGTCGGCCCGTAAGTCTATGTCGCCTCCGTAGAACCGGTGGAGAGCGGCGACCATGATCACGAGCCCTTGGCGCATTCCGCGTTTGAAGAGTTCGCCTCTGATATCGTACCATTTGTCCAGCCAGTAATCGATCTTCCTCATCTTCTCCAACTGCCCGCTAGAATCCTTCACCGCCACCGTCCCAGACAGCTTCTTCAACGCCTTCGTCATATCATCAGCAAACAACAAAATCGCCTTCGGCGGTTTCCGAAATCGCTTGAACAGCTTGTCCATGTTCTCGAACAATGCAGGAAGATCCCGCGAAGCACGCAACGCTTTCACATTCGCCTGACCATACCTCCGCGCTAACGCTTGAGCAAGCGATTCAGCTAGAGTAGTGTTGTGAACGAAGATGTCGTTGACGACCAGGTTTCCCGTCGTTTCGACTTGAACATCAAAAGTCTCAGCCGGGCCGATGTACTCGATGGACTTGATTCGCGGCCAGAAACATTCGCCCTCAGCGATTTTCAGAGCGTAAGGACGCTCGTATTTCCTAGCGAATTCCTGAGCTTCCTTCATACTCGCAAATGTTCCGCCAGACCAGGCACCGGGCCGATCGCGTCTTGATCTCAAATATGCGATAGGAAGCGGAAAGTCATCTTGGCTCCATCTACGGACCTGCCGAGACTCATGCCGTAACACCGCGTCCGCGCCGTCCAGGATCCTTCTTTCGGGCAATGCGATGTGTTGTTCGAATTTCTGTCGATATTCTAACGGGACCCATATCTCGTACGAGACGGTCCGGCGCTTGCGGTCCCATGATAGAGCTCGCTCGCCTCTACGAAGCCTGCTCAGTATCCCGAATCTGAGAAGGCAGTGTTGAACTTGATGCGCCAGAACGGGAGAGATGGTCCCATAGCCTATGGTACCGCGTGCGTCCACCCACCCGTCTCCTGCGAACAAAGCACTCAGAAAGATCGCGAGAGACTCGTTGTCTGCACGCAAAACTGATTGAGGGATTCTCTTTCCCCGTGAGTCAACCCGCTGAAGACCAAACTCGTCGGCGAATCGCTTGTAGTATCCATACGACTGATGGCGCGGATCGTCTGTCCTGAACGGCTGGCCCGGCGTAATCTGCATCACTCGATAGTTGATTTGCTCGATCGGCTCGCTCAATTGTAAGCCGAACGGCGCCAAAGCCCTCCCCATGTCAGCGACAATCATTTGATCCGAGTTCGTGAATCTTGGAGTAGTGCCGGTAAGACCGCCCTCCGCGATGAGATAGCCTAGAAGCTTGGCAGCATCATGGTTGAGGTGCTTACCCTGAATTGGAAGGAATCTCGGAACAGCAATTGGCATGCCCTCGTGAAGGTCAGACAACTGCCTCCACCCGTAAGCCGTCAGCAACGGATGGTTTGAGGTCAACTTGATCTGACGGCCATCTCTGAGTCTGACTCTGAAAACATCCCTTACACCATTGGATGCCACAGCGACTATTTTGTCCTTAACCAGCCTGAAGTTCTCGTCAACCGAAAACACCTCGAGCCCCGGATGAAGATTGCTGACATGGACGATAGAACCAGTAGTTGTCGGCACGACATCATCACCCGTTAGGCACTTGCCTGTGTTTGGTTTGCCGAAGATTATGATGTTCAAATGGTGTATTGCATTATCTTTACCGACCGACTCCGGAAGAGGATCAGGAATCAATCCATCCAGGATAGTGTCTAGGTCGAGCTTCCAGTAGGTAGCCTTCGCCAGCAGATCCGCGCTCGGAATAACCGGCTTGGCTAGGCTTGAATTTACTGTAGTAATCTCGGAGGGTGCCCGCACGATACTGCTTGGCGACGGTACGATCTCAGTATCTTTTGGTTCGCTCATTACCCATGACCGTCTAACTCTTCAGGCCTCCCTCCGGGTAGTTACGGGCTTCGCTCGCCTCACGAAGGACTCTCGTCAAGGTCAGGAATGCTTCTAGCAAACTCGACCGATGAGTTTCTATTAGAAAGCTGATCAGCAATTGTCCTGAGGAAGAGAACCGTGAAGATTGGATTGTTGGTCTTCATTGCGAACGATCGTGAAACGTACCAGAAGCGTTCCTATGATACGATCCGCGCGGTCACACAGCAGGCCGAGAAGGACGGTTTCGACAGTATCTGGCTGCCTGACCATTTCCTCTACCGGAATCCGGGAGAGCCGACCCGTGGAATCTGGGAGTGCTGGACCATGCTGTCGGCACTGGCCGAAGCGACACACCGCGTCGAGATCGGCACGCTGGTCACATGCAACTCCTTCCGCAACGCAGCAATACTAGCGAAAATGGCCGCCACCGTTGATGAGGTGAGCCATGGCCGCTTGATACTAGGCATCGGAGCTGGATGGAACGAGCCGGAGTATCAGGCACTCGGATTGCCCTTCGACCATCGGGTAGGCCGCCTAGAGGAAGCCTTGCAGATCATCAAACCGTTACTCCGCGAAGGCCACGTCGATTTCTCGGGACAATATTATCAAGCGCGAAACTGCGAGATCGCACCGCGCGGCCCGCGGCCCGAAGGACCTCCCCTGATGGTGGGATGCGAACAAAAAAGTCCACGCATGCTCAAGCTGACCGCAAAATACGCGGATCTCTGGAACACCGGGTACATGGGCAAGCCGGAAACAATGCTCGAGCCCTTCGCCAAAATCGAAGACGCATGCCGCAAAACCGGACGCGATCCGAAAACGCTTGGAATCACAGCGTTCATCGGCCTCTGGTTCCCCGATCTCCAAGCAAAGAAACCCAAATTCTTCGACAATCCGCTGACAGGCTCGGCAGAGGAGATCGCCGCGACAATGCGCAGCTACGCAAAACTCAACGTGCAACACATCATGTTTCAGGTGGAGCCTTACGTGCCTGAAGCGATTCGCCGGCTGACCGAGGCACTCCATCTCTATCGGAGAACAGCCTGACCCCGTGCCGTGTCAACATAGAAGATTAATCCACGTCCCACCTGGTTCGATGATCGAAGGTTCTATCGGTTGAACGAGGTTGTGCTTGTTTTCGGCGATAGCATCGTTATGGGTCTCTGGGACGAGCGTGGCGGATGGCCAGAACGGCTCTGGCACGGTCGTTCGCGGATCGTCTACAATCTTGGAGTAGACGGAGAAACATCAGAAGACGTCAAGAGTAGATTTTACCAAGAGGCTAAGACGCGTGGAGCCAACAAGAACTCAGTCATCGTATTCGCTGTAGGCATCAACGATTCAAGCCAGATGGACGGTGCTCACAGGGTCGGCTCTGCGAAGTACGTTCGCAACATCGAGGAGCTGATCGACCTCGCTAGGGAACATTTCACCCAGAAGATCCTCTGGGTTGGCCTCACCCCAATCGACCAGTCAAAAAGCGTCCCGTTTATTCTCGAGAAGACAATATCGTTCTTCTCCGCAGACCAGCACGAATACGACTCGGCCCTAGAAACCACTTGTCGTAGCAAGGGAGTAGACTACGTATCGCTAAGAGACGTGAAAATCAGGGATCATCTTTCGGAGGACGGGGTTCACCCGTTATCTTCGGGTCACGCAATGATCGCCGAGAGAGTTCTTCAGGCCTTGACAGAGTTCGGGTAACACGTGGGAGTTTTTCCTTTTCGGTGAATTGCAGGGTGTCGGACTCGGGTCAGGAGTACTTCTTCCAGGTCCATTCGGGAACGAAGCTCCCGACGAGTATCGCGAGGAAAGCGAGCCAGAATAGGTTCCAGTCGAACGAGATGACAGAGAGCACGTTCAACGCACCAACGATGGCTAGGAGTGGGAAGAGGATTCCGTCTATTCTGCAGTGGACTCTCCCGCAGGATCTTCCGTTGATCAGGCAGCCTGTTCCTGCCCACGCGACAGCCGCTACCCAGAGAACTCCTCTAGCAGTAAGCGATAACACGGATTCACCGTAGGCTATGCCAGCTCCTATCACAAGAACGACAGGTCCGCCCCAGAGCAGATAGCACCAAGGAGCCCTCTCGAAGTTTCTCCCACGAGACGGTTGAGAAGAAGACGGTACCGGGAGTTCCATTTCGTCCTAGCATCTAAGGCAGTAATACGCGCTCACGCCAATTCAATGTTTGCTGACAAAACAAGAGAGGACTAGCAGAATCCGATAGGGACCTCGGGAGCTTCGATCGACCTGGTTGAGCACACAAGCCCAGCGGTCGGATCAACCCGCGATTCGAGATAGTCGCCGACGGTCGTCCACATGATAATCTTGACTGGAGAAGTTGGTGTGGGATTCACCCAACTGAAGGAGACGTGGACCATAGTGTTTGGAGGAATCACTATGGGAAACTGGGTGCACGGTCCGACTGGAATAACCGCGTTTCCGCACTGTTCTGTCGACCCGGTCGAGAGCTGCCAAGAGATCCCACTCCAAGGTTGACTGTCCAGGTAGAGTGTTCTAAAGCTAACCGTGTAGGCGCCGGTGTTGAGGATGTCATATCCACCGCTTGGGGAGCCGCCGGTGCAGGTGCCCGATTGCCCTCCTGTTATCGTGTTATTCGCAGAATAACAACTCGGGTCGTTCGAAAAGTGCATGCCTCCGCTTCCGGTATTGTTAGTCACTATGACGGACGAGTCATTGGTGAAGAATGTCCCTCCAGTGATCGTGTTGCTGTCCACTTGGACGGACCCGCTGTAGCTCGCCTGCAACCCGCCGCTCAAGCCGGGGCCAGTAGTGCTGGATATGGAAGAATACTTGACGCCATTGAGGACCACGCTTCCGCTGGACACCTGGCTTCCGGTCAGGTAAAAGTTCCCTGTGCCATAGAGGTTTATGCCGCCCGTGACGGTTGCACCGCCCTGGATGGTTATTGACGAGGAGCTATTGTCTTTGATACCTCCGCTGATGATGACGCTTGTTCCCTGAACGATTAAGGTTGCACCATAGTTGACCACGACCCCTGAACTCACTGAAGCCGTGATCGTGCATGACTGCCCGGGAGGAACGTATACTCCGCTGACTGGAGCGGTGATGGGAGATGAGCTGGTGCAAACAGTACCACTTGTGGAAACGCCCGGCGGAGACCCATTGGGATGTATGCTATTGGGATCGAAACCGCCTGAGAAAGGGGCCCCGGCAGCTATGAGACTGAAGTTTTCGGGAGCAAGCTTACGGCCGCTCAATAAGCCACCGACCGTACCAGTGGCAAAGATGAATACTATGACGGACATGACGATGACGATGAGGACCATCATTGTCTCGGCGAGGATCGGGCTTATCCCTTTTCTAGAACGCTTAAAACGCCTAAGACTCTTCAACCGCCCCGCCAAACTAACCTGTTGGAATGGCTGTACTAATAGCGACCGTAACGCGCTAATCAACACTGCGGTATTCTGACCTATTCAGAACAGCTGGACGATATCCAACAGTCTCCGTCCATTGATTGAGGCTGGCCGGCCCCCACAGGAGATCCATTGGCTGGACGGCATGTCGAAAGGCGCGCGGATCACCAATCCATTTTCTTGCTGCGACGTCAAACCAAACCCATAGACCGTTTACCTGAAACTTTCGGAGTGCATTCCTAAGAAGGGTGGATGCGGTTATCCTTTCGTCGCCCCTTTCGAAGTCATAGACGGGCTTAGCACGATTGGTGGCTCCCACAGAAGTCTTTCCTGGAACATGGTTGGTCGCACCAAAAAAAATAAGCATGCTTTTCTCGACCCCCCGGGGTGGTCGACTTTCCCATGCCGCGCCCTTCGTGGCCTGAGATTCGTGCGACGGGAAAACGATCATCATCAGCCTATACGTTCCCGGGGAGAACGGATTAACCTACTATCAAGATAGCGTTAAATAACGTTCTATCGCCGGAACAACCTACTATCGCTATGGAAAGTGGGAGGTGAATATTTCTGATCAAGATAAACAAGGGCAAAACCAGCTTACTCCTGCTCCTATCCGCCAGCCTCATCATCTTCTCCCTCGCCTCCCTCACAGCCTACCCTTTGGGCGCTCAGGCGGCTTGCACTAAGAAACAAGACTTCACCCTAACGGTATCTCCGACAAGCGCCTCCCTAGCAAGAGGATCTACAGGTGCTTTCGGAATAACCATCGCCAGCGTATGCGGACTCACCGGCGACATTGGCTGGGGAGTCGCCCTCACCTCACCCAGCAGCACGACCGGGCTTGCAATCCACCAGAACACCTACCACGTCCTCCTCTCGTCCACTCACACATCAGGCGGAGGCTCCTTCACCGTCAGCGCTAGCCAGACTGCCGCATTGACAACCTACACGCTGACCGTTACCGCGAGAGACACGACCCTCGGACTCGCACACTCCGTGACCGCGAGTCTCATCATCGACGACTTCACCTTGACCGCCAACCCGACAAGCGTGAAAGTCGCTACAGGCCAGACAGCTTTCTCAACAATCACCGTAACAGGTGAAAACGGCTTCAGCGGGACAATAAACTACTCTTTCAACGAGCCATCCTACGTGTGCAACCTTCAACCCGACCCAGTAAGCCTAAGCTCCACCAACACCTCCATCTCCTCCACCCTCTCCTGCAACTTCAGCTCCGGAACCAACACGGTAAACATTAGCGCAGCACCAAACAGCGGATCTCCCATACGCTCAGTTACCGTCACCATAACCGTATCCTAGCAAACCCCTCGAGGAGAGGATTCGCGGAATCTCCTCCTCCCCCTTACTTTCACAACCCGAAACCCCCCCTTTTTCCATGACCGGCTCCTCGTACGGAGTCGGCCCGCTCGGGCTATCCTCGCTTAGACTCCGCACGTCTAAGGCACTGGACCGCGGAAAGATTGTGCAAACCTCATTATTTCATCCTAAGAGCTTGAAAACGCCGATTTCAGATACTCCCAAGTAGTAGGACTCACCATTTCCTGGTGAGCCTCCGAGAGGACCGAGTCTAGTTCGATCATGGGTCGTTGTCCGTCCTGCGGCAACAGTTCGAGCTGCACATAGTAGTCGGCCCGCAAGAATGCCTTCGCGTTGGCGACACAGCAGTTCGCATTGGCTGGGCGTCCGTTCTTGTTCTAGAAGAGCTCCCCTATGAGTTCAGGTTGATGACCAACAAAAAAAATGGAGGAGCTAGATCGGAGACGAGGCAGCTGTTGGAGAAGGCCCCGGCAAATGTCAGAGAAGACCGCTCAGGCGACGCAAATAAAGACCGCGAGAATCCACGCTGACAGCAACTAGACTCGAGCCGGAGTGATCATTTCGTGGCGAAGGCGCGGAGTCTATCTTCGAATATTGTTCTTGCTGGGAAGCCCATGCTGCACGCATACGTGTTGAAGTCCAAGAGCTTCTTGCCATTCCTTACAGCTTTGTTCTGTATCTCCCGGATACTTTCGCCTACTATGGCGTATGTGGACGCGTATCCTGGCCCGTTTCCTTGGTGTGCTGGGAACAATTGGTGGTAGACCATGCTCTTTGACAACCCTGTCTTCTTATTCGCCCATTCAATGAAATCCACAAGACCCTGTTTCCCAGAATTAATCCTCGCATCACCTATGATTCGCAAGAACCGTACGATACGCCACATCCACGTATAGAACTCGTACTCCTCCGCAATAGCATCAAACCCACCATGCTTCTCGTAGAAGTTGACAAAGGCCTTCTCGTCAGAGCTCAAGCCCTTCCTCGTCTTCATTTTCTCCATCACATCCTGGAACTCAATCTCTCTTTGGAAAGATATGCCCTCGGAGATTGCTCCTCCGAGAGGCGACCAGAGCATATCCACCAGGGTCGGCTTCGCCCCATACGACGTTGCCGAGTTTGATGCGTGAACACAATGCCCATACTCCTCGTGGACCAAGAGATTGAGTAACTCTCCAGGTGCAGTGCTCGGATCGCGACGCGGGTCCGTCGTACAAATGAACAATTGTTGCGGCTTATCTGTCAGAGTGTCAAAGAAGAATGCGCCACCGCTAGGAAATATCGCCGTCAGATACGAAGGCGTCTCAATCACCTTGGCATTATACTTCGGATTAACCTTGACAACACTCTTGTTCGCAACTTTTACCACAATTTTTCGAAGCTGCGCGAGATATGGAATGACCTCGTTAACCTTGACCGCTCTCTTCGCCTTGATCGCCTGGGAAACTTTCTCCGCATTCGCAGAAACACCATACTTTTTCGCAAGCTTCGCCGTCATCCTCCGAAACTTCGGTAACTCCCGATCCAGATACTTGAGACCCTTCCCCTCCAACTCCGCCGGCGTCTCTGGATAATCCCAGAGACGCTGAAGAGTCTGAGCGTATATCTCCTTCCGTCCCAGATCCGCACCCTGTTTCTTGATTATCTTGTAGACCTCGTCAAAACCCTGGTTCTTGAAACCCTTAACCCGGAAAATCGAAGCATACTTTCTAGTCACTTGAGAAAGATCATCGAGACTCTCCTTCAGTTGCTTGTCCTGCGTCTCTTTCTTGACTGTTCTGACTATCTCTTGTAGACCATCGCAACGTATCAGCGCGAGCAGGCGAAGCCCCGTCGGCCAGTCCCTACCCGCAGCCTCCGCTGTGGCCACCTCTATGGCCTTGATCCCGTTCCTAGTCAGAGATTTCATGTGGCTGTCGATAATGCCTTCCTTGATCATGTAGCCGAAGAACGCGTTCAACACCGATTCAGCAGCGATGTGCGGCTCGTTCAGAGTGAACCACGCAGATCCTGAATCTAGAACTTTCAGCTGAGACTTGTTCTCCGCCCTCAAACGCAACTCTTCAACGCGCCTAGAAAGCCGGTCGAGATTCCTCCTAGAAGGAATGAAAATCTTGCCAGCATACTCCTTCAGCCCATTAATGTAGGCTCCAGAAGGATCCGCTTCCTTAAACAGCTCAAAGATTTCTGACTCAACAGGTGACGCAGGTTTCGGTATGGCCAATTCTTATCCATCAATCCCCGTGTTTAGTATTCTCGATAAAGCGCGCGACTATTTAGTTTTAATCCAAAATAGATGAGCCCGCCCAGACCACTCGAGAATCCACTCATCGTGAAACCCTTAATCACAGAACAGCGTCCACTTCCGCCAACGCTGCGCTCGTAGAAATCGGTCCCCTACGCCATCTTGTCAGCCTCGCGCGATAAGAGACGTGTCAGTTGATGACGATTTTCGGAAACCAAAAAGAGAACGGCGATGAGGGTGCCAACTATGCTTGCGGGGAATCCTGCGTTTCCCGACTCTTTCGGTGCTTTGGTCCTGTTTGAGTTCCCGTTGCCCTCTCGATGCTGCGGAAATTGATCTCCCTGACAAACGCTTCGGTGATGATATCGAGTGAGTCAATCTTCTCCTGCATTAGAACGTCGCTAATCTTCAGCGGGTGATCAGGAAGAAGGAGATTGTCGTTCGATGCAACAAAGTGCTCCCAGTTTATTCCGACGTCCAGAGTTGAGTCCGCGAGTTCTTCATCAGTCACATTGGCAGTCCTTGCCTCGTTGACGAAGTTCTGAAACTCGTCGTCAGGAACTTGTAGATCCGTTACTGTCCGAATCGGACGAGGAGTAGTTCCGCCAAGTTCATGTCCGAGAACATGCGCGAGAAAGGTGAAGTTCTCGATCTCGGTAAAGTGTTTCATCCGAATTTCCAACGGAGTATCCCCTGTGGGATTAGAATCAGGAAAGTCCGAGATTTGCGGAGCGCCTGTCTGCGGATCGTTGAACCGGAAGACCCTTGACAGTTTCAGCTGATTCGACTGAGCAATGTTTCTGTTCGAAGTCTCTTGTTCATCCCACGACTCTCTACTCTTAGTATCCGAGGCCATATTTCAGCACCCTCACAGCTCCGTCGCGGAGTTCATTTCTGATTTGCAACCAACTATTCGACTCGGCGGTACTTACCCGTCTAACTCTGTCTATCCTCAGTCATCGAGCCTAGCATCTCCGGGTCCATCCTCTACTGTCTACCTCTCCAGAATGCAATGGCTTCAAGCGGTACCGGAAATACCTGTTCGTCCATCCGACTGGCTCTCATCGAGTTCGCTTATTCGATCGCCAGAAACAATATTCTTCTTCGCGACTATGCGCTCGGTTTTCTCGATTACTTTCCTGACAATGTCTAGATAGGTTAGAGCTTCATGAATTCCGGTTGCTGCGAACCCGACACCATGAGCAATCTCCTTACTCGAGAATTTCTTTGACATTTGGCTGAGATCTTTCTCCACGCCTTGTAAGTATCTCTTGAACTCCTTGATGGCAAGCAGGGTTTTTTCTGCTCTTTCGAGCTGGGTTTGCCCAGAATCCTTTCCCAATCCGATTGCCTACAGACACCATTGAGAAAACAATGATAATAGGGTAGTCAAACCCAGAGGCAAGAAGGCTAGGCACATGATGTCGTAGTGTCCAAGCCACTCAGGCTTGAAGCGCTCTGTAGTGGTTCTCTATGCCTTCCTGCCCGTTTTGGCCCAGTCAGCGATCCCGGAAGGCTTGCGCGTCTCGTGAATTGTGAAATGGTTGCCGTCAGATCCAGCAAGTCAGCTGCAAAGCCCCAGCCTTCCTCGCAAGGTTGCTCGTCCTTGAACCTGACACCCTTCGGCTTCAAATCAGCAAACATTTTGCGCACGTCATCGACCTCAAGCACCCAACGCGTCCCGACACCTGGCACCTCATGACTCGCAGGCAGCCTCGGGTCAGAACTCATACCCGCCGGCCACAAGACCATCTCGATAGCTTGTCCCTTCAGCCCAACCGTAAGCCAGCGTGGCTTGCCTGGATTCTGATAACCCGCCTTTTTTCTCGAAGCCCAACTTCCTGGGATAAAATTCGAGCGCTGCGTTCTGGTCCTCCACTACAATCGTCACGTGAGTAAGCATCACTCTCGTTCAATTGTCATTCTGCGCGTCGCGTGACATAACGACTTCTTCATGCGGAGGTCCAAGAGAATAGCCAATGGGGACGATCACACCCCCAGAACTGTTAAGAATTAGGAGGATGCACTCGATTGCATCTTGACAGAGAAGAAGTTCAAGTGTCATCTGTGCGGAGAGAGCTTCAACACTGCTGCGGAGCGAGACCAGCACAACCGGCAAGTACACCCGAAGACTTACCGACTATCACATCTGTTCTCGGGAAAGAAGAAGGAAGACAAGCCGAAAGTAGAATAGTCTCCCCGGCATCTTAAATAAGAATAGAAATCAACGAACCCTGCGACCATCTTTTGGCCCGGAGAAAATCTCGCAAGGTCGCAACAACGACCCGATCAAGACCAAATAACAATTCTCAGGGCAATCTCGAAAGCTCTCCCTCCAAAGAGTCAATCAAGGCAGCAGAGGATCTAGCTCTAGCGGCTTTTGCTTCAGGACTAAAACTGGCAGCTGCTTTCGGAACTGTCGCCGCCAAAACCACCAGTCTCGCACTTGCATCCATTGCATCTGGAGCGGACAAGTTCTCTGAATTGATCAAGGAGGAGGCACTGCGGTCTCAGAAGGCCAACGCTCACAAAACTGCTCGAAAGCCCCGTCCGAAAGGCAACAAGAGACCCTGAGTGGGGGGAGCGAGCGATGATCCGCCCTTCGCTTTCATATGTGGTGTTTTTTTTCGCAATTGGACTAGTTGCGAGTTATGTTTCTGGGATTGAAAGCACGTACGGTCCCACGCCTGGCGGAACGGTCACGTGGGCCTATGGCTACCCGCTCGCCTGGTTGACATCAACTGGGACTCTGTGCGGGCAAAATCCAGTTCAGTCACCTGAATCCTACTCCGTTCTGAATGCACAATGCTTCAAATCCTGTTGTGCCACGAGCTACAATTATTCCTATTTCGCGCTCGATGTCCTGTTCTATACTGCAATCATGACGATGGCTTACATGATACTTCTCGGCTCTCAAGAGCTAATACGGGGACCAAGAAAGCGTCATCCGGCATCCTCAGATGGCCAACAAGAACCAGCCACCACCGAACAAATGATCTAGATCCCGCGTTTCGATATGCGGAGCACTCACTGCAAACCAGTTGAGCTCTCAGCAGAAGAAATAGAAGGCTCTGGGTAGTTGATCAGCTAATTTGGGCTTGAGTCCTGCTTTACGCCGTGCAAATGGAATCTCGTCATTAGATCTCGGCTCGCAAGCAACAACGGCGTGCAGACGACTACGGCTCCAAGAACGAGAACTGCTCGTTCGATTGGATAGACGAGGAAGATGAAAGGCCAAGAGCGCAAAGCGACGCTTCCGAAGAGACTAGCGAAGAGCAGTCCTCCCGTGACGTGTTCGATCATCGTCCCGATGAACGCAACTACTAGAACTGCTTTGGCCAAGTCTCCACGCGATCCAAAACTGAACCTATCCCCAAGGTTCCGGGTCAAGGGAGACGCTAACACCGCGAGCGCTACGAGGTGGAGCCAGAGATATGGAATAGGCGGACTGGGCAAGCTAAACCATTGGAAAGGAATCGGCAGACTCGGAAAGTTACTGCCAACGAAAATCTCAGTATTCGGATTGACAACGAAGAGACCCAAGGTAGCTACGTACATGAAGGTGGCCTCAGTCCGTCTACCGCGCACGAGAAAACTGATGAGCGCCACGTTCAGCGCCCCGCCAAGAAAATCGAGCCCACCGAATTTCAACGTTCCAGCTGACCCAGGAATGAAGGCGGCAATCATGGTTCCCAGAAACACCGCGAATATGCCGTAGGACGGAGCGAGGAAGACGCCCAGAACCGGCGTTATGATCCCACTGAAAGTTATGGCTCCATTTATGCCGATAAGTCGATCAAGGATGATGGTTCGTGGAATCACATAGAGCGCAGTAAGAGACGCCGTAAGCGTAATCATCCTAGTGTCGAAACTGTTCTTGCGAATTTGCATTCTACCTATCACATGCGCTTAGCTGTCGTGAGGAAGGACCCGGTTTTTCACGACTTGCTGAAGCTCTCTTATGCTTAATCCTGTCTCGTTTGATATTCTTCGCAGATCTTCATACTCCACCTTGCCACCCTGAAGATGACCTGCCGCCGTGAGCGCCCTTTTCATTCTGACCTGAAACTTCTTTCCTCCGACCTCAAGCTCTACCGTGCCACTGGACCTTCTACTGATATGTCTCGACACAGGCATTTCTCGTACTCCAAGGGTTCCGGTCTCTTCCATCAACAACTCAGCTAATCGTTCGCTCTTGGCCTTATCGGTTATGACCGAAATCAGCTGGCCAGGCCGGTTCTTCTTCATGAAGACCGGTGTTATGGACACGTCTCGGGCTCCTGCTTCCATCAATCTCTCAACGGCCCGTCCAATAACTTCACCTGAAACATCGTCCAGGTTTGTCTCCAAGACGACTACTTCATCGTGTGAATGTTCTGTCTCTGAGAGCTCGCCTACCGTGAGGCGGAGAATATTGGCGACCTGGTCCAGATCCTTTGACCCTGCACCATACCCTATCTTGTGAGGCATAATTATCGGAACATCTCCGGCCCCACCGCTTGCCAGATTTACTGCTATTGCAGCGCCCGTAGGTGTCGTCAGTTCGAACTGGATATTGCTTGTTTTCATTGGAAACTTGTGGGATCGTAGGATTTCAGCGACAGCGGGCGCTGGATTCGGATAGGTTCGGCCAGAGAACTCTGTTACTCCCGTTCCGACGCCAATTGGTCCACACCACCATCTAGCACCAGATAATTCAAGCTCATCCACGAGGTAAGCGACCCCGAGAATGTCCACGAGAGTGTCTGCGGACCCGAGCTCATGAAGTTCCACCTCTTTCGCGGAGTGGCCGTGGACTCGAGATTCAGCCGAGGACAGCGTGTCCAAGACGGATTTGACAAAAGATGTTCCCCACTCAGAGAGACCCAATTCTTTTGCGCACTTTACAGCAGATGACTGGAGATCATGGGCCTTTCTCTTCGAAACCTTCTCTTCAGACCTTACTTCGACCAGCTGTCCCCTGACTTCTCCTCTCTCAACTATGCTCGTCTTAACATGGACATGACTCGCGCCCGGAAGATTATCCTCCACAACCCTGGCGACCCTATCCAGACTCTTCGGACTCCCACCAAGATCGACGAGAGCGCCTAGTAATTTGTCTCCAGAAGCTCCTGAAGAACCAGCGTCGATCATCACCGCTCTTCCAGAAGCTCTCATGCTGACCTCTCCAACCGCTCGCGTGGGCACAAGTATTAATCAAGCTATTTCGATATTGCCAATGATCAGTTTTGGAACCAAAGTCTGACAACTCCTGCGTCTACGGCCTCGGCGAATGCCCCGTCCTGACAGTTATGGCGGAGAACATGAAAGACATGGAACAGCGTTCGAAAGTCTTCCCAACGGACCCTGGCGCTGCGGCTGTAAGCCAGATGATACAACCATTCCTTCAACTGAACGCCAATATCTACGCAATGCTTCCCTCTTTCTGTCCCAACTGCCCCAAAAGGATCGTCGCGGTAGAGAAAGAGCTAGCCCAGATCAGGCATCAGACGACCAAGTAAGAAAATCCGAACGTCTTTTTGATTCGCGCAGAATCGCGCATTTCCGATTAGGCGAGGGCCTCATTGCGATCACGAGCTCCCTTGCTTAAATTGAGAGAGCCATTCATGCATTTGCAGAGTTAAGACCGTGACTGAAGATAGAGGGGTTGGACTAAAGGCCTGGCTGTCCGGACCGAGATCAAGGAATGCGAAGGCCGACGCTCAAGCATCACAGGTCGCCCGCATGGATAAGCGTCGCATAGTGGTGCTGCCGCTGGCCAACATATCCGCGGACCCTAGGGACGAATACTTCGCGGACGGCTTGACCGAAGAGCTCATCTCGAATATTTCGAATATCAGCGAACTTAGCGTCATTTCAAGGACCTCTGCAATGAGCTACAAAGGGAATAGGAAGAAGGTGAGCGAGATCGGGAATGAGCTCGATGTCGGCTCCGTTCTGGAGGGAAGCGTAAGGAAGTCGGGCAGCAGGATGCGGATTGCAGTTGAACTCATTGACGCAAGGAGCGACAAGCACCTCTGGGCTCAGACTTACGACAGGGAGTTCGATGATGTATTCTCTATTCAGAGTGATATCGCGAAGCGGGTTGCGGACGCGCTTAGGGTTCGAATACTCCCGGGGGAGACTCGACAGATAGAAAAGAAACCTACGACCAGTTCTGAGGCGTACGCGCTGTACCTCAAGGGAAGATATTTCTGGAATAAGAGAACGAAGGAAACCCTTCTCAAGGCGATCGAGTGTTTCAAGCAGGCAATCACGACAGATTCGAACTTCGCTCTAGCGTACTCGGGAATCGCCGATAGCTACTCTGTGCTGGTCGACCAGCAGCACCTTCCCTACCTTGAAGCGTATCAAAAACAAAAAGAGAACGCCTTGAAAGCTGTACAAATTGACGAATCTTCGGCGGAAGCCCATACTTCCCTGGCGTCAGCACTTGAAGGCGATTACAACTGGGATGGCGCAGAGCGTGAGTTCAAGAGGGCAATTGAGCTCAACCCGAACTACGCGACGGCTCACCACTGGTATGGAATCCTCCTCTGGAGAGTGGGCAAGCTTGACAAGTCGCTCCTTGAGGCGTTGCAGGCTCAACTACTCGATCCGTTGTCCCCGCAGATTGCGGTCTCTCTTTGCTTCGTCTATGATGCAATGAAAGAGTATAACCTTGCGGAAAGTCTTGTCCGGAAGGTCCTTGAGCTCGAACCCAATTTTCTCATCGCGCACGGCTGCCTTCAAACATTGTACCTTCATCAAGGTAGGTATGCAGAAGCGGAGACAGTGATAAGAGAAATACTTCGACTCACGAACGGTCTCCCGTGGGCAAAGGCCTGGATGGCGGCCGGTTACGCTTTCGCGGGTCGGAATGAAGAAGCAAGGACCATACTGGACGAGGTGAAGGCTTTGCCGCCTGGGACGTATGTCGGAGCTCAGCCAATTGTCTATGCTTACGTGGGGTTGGGAGAAATGGAAAGGGCGATCGAGCTAATTGAGAAAGAATATGAAACACGGGCAAACTGGCTTCCTGTACTAGCTCTGGACCCTCTCGTAGCAAGCATGAGGCTCGAACCCAGAGTCACCGCAGTCTTGAAAAAAATCGGACTTGGCGCCTGACCTCCAGCGCACAAAGAGGATTCAGATGCGACCCTATTGGGTTGGTGGAGAAACATCCCGCATGGTCCCGTTTCCTCGGTGCTTCTGACTTGTCTGGCACCGTCCATAACCCAGTCAAATCGCCGATTATCAGCCTGATCTCGAATCTGGGACATCCTCAAAATCTCGCCCGCGAATCGTTCGGGGATTCGCCGATATAGCCGCGATTTTCCCCCTACGATCATAGCCCAGACCATTCCCTGATCAGCCTGTCTCGCCCATTATCCATGCCGGACGGGAAATATTTCCAGGAAAAGGAGCGTATGTATCAACCATCTCGCGACGCACGAGCGGTCTCCGAGGACCCTTGCGAAAGTAAGCCTGATTGAAGAAGTAAATGAAGGTCCCTGTCGAGAGCGATTTTAGGCTTTTTCCCAGGCGCAAAAGTCGCTGGGCGCTTCCAGGTGCCTGTTGATCGCGACCTCGGCAATCGCCTCAGAGTATTTCGCCATCTGTCCAACGTCCCAGACGATCGACCTTAACCCGACAGCCAGATTGACCTCCTTGACGCTACGCATGACACTTTCCGTCAACTGTCGTTCAACCTGTTCACAGCTCGCCACTCGTTCAATACAATCATTCGATTTTTTCAGATCCCCCTTCATCAGTGCGTTGAACGAGTCCTCGATCAACAAACGCACCTTATCGCTGTAGTCGAGAATACCCTTCGTAAGCTTCGGATCGACACTCTTCGCGTCCCCCTTCAACCTCAACGCCTCCTGAGCAATATGCGACGCAAGATCACCCATCTGCTCAAGACTCTTCGCAATAACCCTGTTACCGACAACGTGCATCGGCCCGTCGATACCGACCTCTTTCGCCACCCGTCGATCCAGGACCGCGAGAAGCAACTGTCGAATGATCATCCAGTAGATGCGATCAGCTTCCTCTTCCATGTGCAAGACCTCGTCCGCGAGATTCGGCCGACCCTCCACAACCGCTTTCACCGCGGTCTCCAGCATCGAACTGAGGATGATCTGCAACCGCCGCATCAAGCCATAGATTGGGAACTTTGTAGGATCAACAAAACTCTGCAGCGTAACCGATTTCAGACTCTGCTCGACAATCCCGAGGCCCGTCAGACGCCTGCTAACAGCCCGTACCTCTTCCAAGTGACGCTGGGAGAGCTCTTTCTTCGCTATAATCTGGATAGTATCATGCCCCGTCAGATAGTTCGCAGTAATGATTCTGGTGAGAAGGTTGGGAGCATCACAAATGTCCGCGTTAATCACATAACGGAAGTTTTCCCGTTCACGCGTTAATCCCGGATAAACGGTTATTCCCCCATCAGACTCCCGTCTGAAGGTGACAATGTCCCCTTGTTTGAGACTAACTTGTTCTACCCAATCCTTAGGTAGCGACACGATGAGGGTGGAGTAGCCTACTTTCTGGACCTTACGAGCTTCCATCATCTGAGACAAGTCTAGGTTCCTCTATACAACATAGAATTATCGGGTGGAATATAGACTTACGTTCGAAAGTAAGCTCTCTCTATACTGAGCACGCAAATCGGAGGGAGTACCAGAAAACCCGTTACATGTACTTTTTCAGAACGGCCTCTATCTTCGCCTTCGGAACAGCACCCACTATTTGATCAACCAGTTTTCCCTGTTTGACTACAAGCATCGTTGGAATTGCCATTATGCCGAAGCGGCCTGATACGGCCGGATTCTCATCAGTGTTCAGCTTCCCGAACACGACCCTTCCAGAATACTCCTTCGCCAACGCATCAACGATCGGACCCACAATTCGGCAAGGACCGCACCATGGTGCCCAGCAGTCGATGAGTGTGAGAGAGTATTTCTGGACAAACTGGTCGAAGGTTGAGTCCTCGACCTTAACTGGTTCGGCTGGAAAATCTGCCATTTCTGTCAACTACAATCGTACCGAGTCAAGCTGGATATATAGTTCTCACTAGAATTTTCCGGCTAGCTCCACCTGACGCTTGTTTTTCATCAGCCTAGAGACCCTCAAGACACCGCCCAGCTCTAGTTTCATCAGATTCTTGTTCAGCTCGCGAAAGCTTACCTCTCCAAAGCTAGCTTTCAATTCTTTGTGAAGATCAAGGTCTGTGAGAGGCCCCTTCTTCTCGACGATTTCCACGATTGCGAGGGACATTGGCCTTGGACTCCAGATATTGTTCAAGCGTGCATTTCGCCAGGCCACCCCGGATCTCCGCGTCTTCTAAGTAATCGGGACCGGAGCTCTTTCTTTCTTGAACCGCTTACCGAATCCCTGGTACCAGTTCTCCATGTCCGGAGTGATCGAGGGTTTGATCCTTTCAAGCGCGTCCCTGAAATCCTCTCTTGTGACATTCTTCGTTTCGATATCGCGACGGAGAGAAACTAGACCGGCTTCGCGGACAACCGCCTCGAGATCTGCGCCCGAGTAGCCTCCTGTCTGGGAAGCCACGTGTTCAAGGTCAACCTCCGTGGACAAAGGCATGTTTGCAGCGTGGATCTTAAGAATCTGCAGCCTTGTTGCGACATCAGGCGCTGGCACAAAGATCAGCCGATCGAATCTTCCAGGGCGCAAGATAGCCGGATCGATGATATCTGGTCTGTTGGTCGCGCCAATTACTACAACGTTCTCCAATGATTCGATTCCGTCAAGCTCCGTTAGAAGTTGGCTTATGACTCGCTCTGAGACTCCACTGTCGCCAAATCCGGTTCCCCGTCTCGGGACGACCGAGTCTAGTTCGTCGAAGAATATGATGCTTGGCGCTGCTGTTCTTCCCTTTCGGAAGACTTCGCGTATTGCCTTTTCCGATTCTCCGACCCATTTGCTAAAGAGTTCTGGGCCTTTGATCGAGATGAAGTTCGCCTCGCTCTCAGTAGCAACCGACCGCGCCAGCATCGTCTTCCCACAGCCTGGAGGCCCGAACAACAGGATACCTTTCGGCGCGCGGATACCGAGCCTTTTGAACACATCCGGCTTCTTCAACGGCCACTCGACAGCCTCTTGCAGTTGCTGTTTGACCTCAGTCAATCCGCCGACATCGCTCCAGTGGACCGTCGGGACCTCAATGTAGACCTCCCGCATGGCTGTTGGAGTGATCTCTCGGTAGGCGTTCATGAAATCTTCCAGGTTAACTTCCATCTTCTCCAGTATCCCACTCGGTACTCGTTCTTCCTCGAGGTTCATTTCCGGAAGATAGCGTCGGAGAGCCTTCATAGCGGCCTCGCGACAGAGAGCGGAAATGTCAGCTCCCGTGTAACCATGACAGATGTCCGACAGCCTCGGAAGCCCAACGTCAGACGCCAGAGGCATCGTTCGCGTGTGAATCTGGAGAACCTCGTATCGTCCCATCTTGTCTGGGACCCCGATCTCGATCTCCCGGTCAAATCTGCCTGGTCTTCGGAGAGCAGGATCGATAGCGTTCGGCCTGTTCGTTGCTCCAATGACAATGATGTTCCCTCGGGCGCCCATTCCGTCCATCAAAGACAGGAGTTGGGCGACGACCCGTCGCTCTACCTCTCCCGTTACCTCCTCTCTCTTTGGTGCGATGGCGTCCATTTCGTCGATGAATATGATGCTGGGCGCTGTCTCCTGAGCTTTCTGGAATATTTCTCGCAGACGAGCTTCTGATTCGCCGTAGAACTTTGACATGATCTCCGGGCCGGATATGACGTAGAAGTTAGCATCAGACTCGTTGGCGACTGCTTTCGCCAACAGTGTCTTTCCGCAGCCAGGTGGCCCGTATAGAAAGACGCCTTTTGGCGGTTCGATGCCGAGTCGCTGGAAGAGCTCGGGGTGACGTAGTGGAAGCTCGACCATTTCTCGGATTCTCTGGATCTCGCTGTGGAGCCCGCCGATATCCTCGTAGGTGACAATCGGTATTCCCTTCTTCTCGGGTGTAGGCTCGCTCATCACCTGAACTACAGTCGACTCTGTGATTTTGACCGGGCCATGAGGCCGTGTTCTAGTTGCGATTAACGGGACAGCACTGCCGAAGATACTGAGAAGGGTCATGTCGCCCTCAACAAAGGGCATGTCCATGAACCGTCTCTTCACAAAACCAACGAACTCCTCGTCAACACTCAACCGAACATCAGTAGGAGCGAAAACGATTGTCTGTGAGTCCTTGACTTCTGCCTTTTTGATCGTGACGTACTCGTTTAGCGCGACTCCGGCGTTTCTCCGGAGCAGTCCGTCCATCCTGACGATTTCTTGGCCCTGGTCTTCCGCATACGCCGGCCAAGCGATAGCGACGGTTGTCCGTTTACCGTGAACATCGATAAAATCGCCCGCGGTTATAGCTAGCTTCTGCATCGTCTCATTGTCGATTCTTACCTTCCCATGGCCAACGTCTCTCTGCTTGGCGTCAGCTACCCTTAGCTGTGCTTCCTTAGGTACCATTGTCATTTGGATTCTTTGACCTCGACTGGGGCGGTTGGTTGAGGAGAAGACGAGCGTTCAGTGCCGCACTGGCCGCTCCTAACCTTAAGCTTCAAAATCCTATTCCTCCTCAAAAGACTTATCATCACTATTAATGGAATCCCCGTTCCTCAGCAATTTCCTGATTGCGATCGATAGCAATAGGAAGCTCCCCACACCGATCGGCGAAACACTGTATCCTTTTTTGTCCTTGATAACCAGCTCTCGCTTCGGAGCCCTGTTCACCAGGTCGGACACGTACTTCGGGTTCACAGCCACCTTAAGCAAATCTGTGAAAGTAGCCGAGTTCTCGCAGTCCCGAATCATGTGATTGACCATTTGGAGACGTTTCTTGTTGGAGAAGAAATCGCAGATCTCGCTCAGCGATTCCAAGTCCGCCTCTGAATCCTTGAGCTCCTTCAAGACGATCTCCCGGACCTCCGGCTGCCATTCCTTCCCTGAGAGAGGCAGGTCTAGCAAGACTTTGCTTCCCTCGTGAAGCGTGAATCTAATGCTCATAGCGACAGAAAAATGATTTCGTCGCTATTTAAAATTAATGTTACTTAATTACCACTTGTTAAGTTAAGCAATTCGGCGCGAGACAAGAACTTCGACTTGGCTTATCCCATCGATCGACTTTAGACGTCGCTCAACCTCGTCCATGACCCCGGATGCCTCTTCAGGCATCAAGATATGAGCGACAAGAGCGACGAGCCCGAAAGCAACTGGCTCTTCATCGAACTTGAAGATCGTGGCTTTGCCCTCAAGGGATTTTGTAACTTGCTCTTTGAGTCCGTTCATGTCTGCAACTATGTCTGAGGGGAATATCTTGAGGGAAACCATTACCCTTGCCAAATGCGATTACCTTCTATGGCCCTGAGAAGCCGCATTTCTGGCACTTGTAGGGGCGGCCGAAGCCGCGGCATTTCTCGCATCGCCAGATTGTTGTCTCTCCGCACTGCGGGCACGGGAACTTTACCGCACCTTCGCGTGGGAGTATCATGCGTCCGCACCAGTTGCATGAGGGCATTCGAACTGTGCGAACTTCTGTCAACATTAGTGACGGAAAGCGCAGTCGCCTTGCGGATTATATGCCTTCCCACGAAGCCTCTTGCAGAGTCTAGACCCTGACAGGCGGACGGTACCCTGAAACGTCTACCCATAGAGTCATCAGTCATAATTTGGAATCAGAGATCGTCTACTATCGATGCAGCCATTGAGCCTGCAAACTGTACTCTCGGGTATGGTTTGGGTCATATGCGGTCTGGTAGTTGTGGCGACGAAGGTGAGCTTCTTCGCCAAGTCAGCGTCCATCTACTGGGAATACGTCGGAGGTCCAATGATTCTTGTCGGTATTGTCAGGCTTCTATGGGGACTTGTCAAGGGCAGCAAAAACACAAAGCCTGGATTCTGGTGACGAGTCATCTAGCCAGCCTAACTCCCCTGGAATCGGCACCAGATAGGAAATCCTCTGATCGAAAAAAATGGGGTACTCGTTGGAGGTTTTGCGCCGCAAGAGCGGCTTTCCCGTCTATGGAAGTTTGCACTCTATTGGATCCTTATCGGTTCTGAGCCGTTTGAACCTGGGGAAGCGAAGTCTGCCGTCAGCGGTCACCGCCATGTAAGCTACCTCGACTACAAGTCGTGGTTTGACCCAAGTTATTGGAGTCGGCGAGTCAACCGAGCCTTCAACTGTAGCAGTCTTCGTTACAAATCTAGAGAGTCTCTTTCTCAGATCCTCTAGCGACGCGTTAGAAAAGCCTCCGCCTACGTTTCCGATGTGCGTTAGCTTTCCGTTTTTGTCAAATGCCGCTAGGATTAGCGAACCAAAAGTCGAAGCACGCGCACTTTCTCCTTCGCTGAAACCGACAACTACACAGTCTGTGGTGTCGACCTTTTTTGTCTTGATCCAATAATCGGTTCGCAGACCTGGAACATATTGCGACTTGCTTTCCTTGGCGATTACTCCTTCAAAGCCACGACTCGTGGCTTCTTTGAAGAAATGGATTCCCTCCGCTTCGATATGATCTCCATAGAGCAAATACGGGCTTTCCCTGACAATCGACTTGAGCCGCTTCTTTCTCTCCATGAGAGGCCGACTGATTACGTCCCGGCCGTCGATATGAAGGAGGTCGAAGGCCACGTATGTAACAGGCGTCGTCTTGGCTAGAATCTTAACGCGTTTCTGATCATCAACACCAAAGCGAGCTTGAAGACGTCCAAAGTCCGGTATGCCATCTTCTCTAAGCACAACGACCTCTCCATCCATGATCACGGCCTTTGCCTTGATCCGATCTGAGACCTGTTGGAGTTCTGGATAGGATCCGGTTGCGTCTCTCAGGTTTCTGTTCTGAAGCTCGATTCTTCTTTCCTGAAAGAACAGGATAGCTCTGAGCCCGTCCCATTTCGGCTCGAAAAAATAGTTCTCATCATCGAACGCCTTCCCGGTCTTGGCGAGCATCGGACGTAAAGGGCGCTCGTCAAAGAGCGTCAACGCCTTTCGTGAGTCTTGATGCTGGCCCGTAGAGCCTCCATGAGATTCTTTGTTGGCTTGATCTCCGGGACACGCAACTCGACAACCTCCTCCTGACCCTTCATTTTAGCCTCAACCAGTTTCATCAGAGACTCTTGGTAGGTGTCTCTGTATTCTTTGAATGCGAAGGGCTTTTTCATTATCTTGATCAACTGACCCGCGAGCTCCAGCTCTTCCTTCTCCACCTCTGGCGCCTTCTTCAACTCGGGCAGATCCTTCGGACTGCGAATCTCGTCCGCGTAGTGGAGTGTCTCCATCAGAATCGCTCCCTCGTACGGCCTCAACGCAACCAAGTGCTCCTTCTCATGCATGACGACTCGACCAACGGCAACCTTCCCCTCTTGCTCCAGAGCCTCCAGCATCAAGAAGTATGGCTTCTCCCCATTCTCATCCGGCACGAGATAGTAGCTTGAGTCAAAGTAGATCGGATCCAGTTTATCGGCATCAACGAACTGGAAAATCTCCACCAGTCGCCCAGATCGAATCTCTAGCCTCTCAAGCTCCTTTTGAGTAATCGTAACATACTTTCCCTTCTGGACCTCGTACCCACGAACGACATCCTGCCACGGAACCTCCTTCCCATCCTTCGGACATACCCGCTTGAACGAGAGAGGACTCTTGTCTCGAGGACACATTAGACGAAGCCCAGTCTTGTGCTCAGAAATCGCCCCGTAAGTCTTGACAGGTATGCTTACCAGTCCAAAACTAATCGCGCCCTTCCAAATCGCTCTAGGTGGCAAAAGTCTCCATCCCCAGTCTTTTAGAACAAGCCTCTTTTTCCGAACTCGTGGGATAATAGGATTTACCCGAGACGGTTAATCGTATCGAGAAGAACTCGCGGGCCTAAGAGAGAGGACGATGAAAAAGACCGAAGAAATAGTCGAAGTTGGCGGAAGAACACTTGCGCTCTCTAACCTGGACAAGCCGATGTGGAAGAACGAAGGAATCACCAAATCAGACATTATCCAGTACTATCTATCCGTGGCACCCAAGATGATCCCACTCATCCAGAACCGACCGCTGATGCTCAACCGATACCCGCACGGCGTCCCCGGGAAATCCTTTGTACAAAAAGACTGGCCCCACCATCCTGACTGGGTCAGAACCACACCGGTAAGATCTGAGAGCCTAAACAAAACCGCCAGACACGTCGTCTGCGATGACCAGGCGACTCTAGTTTGGCTGGCGAATATGGCCTGTCTTGAAATAAACCAGTTTCTAGCATCCGCGCCCGACGTCGAGTCTCACGACATGGTCTTGGTGGACTTGGACCCTCACCCGCCGGCAGGATTCGAGGATTCTCTGGAGATCGCGGAGGCCGTTCACGCCGCACTAGACCAGATGAAGTTGCGGCACATGATCAAGACCTCGGGCGCCGACGGGATTCATTTCTTGATCCCGATAGTTCCCCGATACTCGATCGAGGTCATCCGACGCTTCGTCTTGTTTCTGGGAGTTCTACTGGAACGGCTGGCCCCGAAGATGGTCTCGACAGCTCGCAACAAAGCCCAGCGAGCTGGCAAGGTCTACGTGGACTATTTCCAGAACGGTCTACAGAAGACTATCGCGGCACCCTTTTCGCTAAGGCCTGAGGCCGGTGCTCCAGTCTCTTTTCCATTATCACCCAGAGATTTGAAGAGGAGCATTCAGGCGAAGGACTTCAACTTGAGAACGGCACCAGCCTTGTTGAAAAAGGTCGTGGAGTTTGATACCAGTCCTGATCAAGAATTAGAGCACGCGTTTGCGGAGCTTGGCGCTAAGTCGTAGTTTGCCTGATCTTTGGTGAGCCGGGAGAGATTCGGACCGCCAGCGGTGAAAAACGACGGCCCCGCAAACACTGACCCTGCCTACCCTCTTTTTTCTGAAATACTTGAGGGATCGTTGCAGCTGTCTCAGTGCAATCAGAGCTCAAAGGATGCGGCGCTGCTCTCAGGATTTGAGATCTTTACTGAGCAAGACTCCGTCCTGTCCCACCAAGAACCCTCCTAGCAACCCAGGGAAGAACGCGAGCAAAACGGGCCACAGCCTGATGACTATCGACGATGGGTAGAACAGGAGAAGAAGGAGATCTTGATTACTCCTGATCAAAACAAGACGATAGATTCAAATTCGGTAAGTACCAATGTCCATCCATATCTCTGTATGGCCCTTCTTGACGAGTTTGACTTCCCCGTTAGGGCATCCTAAACTCTCAAACCCAAAAGTGAAACTCAAGGTAGTATTCGTATCCGTAAAAGAGGCTCCATTTTGCACAGAGTCGTTGTCAAAGAGTTATTTGGGACGAGGTGACAATTCACTAGAAGGCCATGGATCGCAAATGCGAGGTCTGCGGGGAGAATGTGGGGCCTGAAGGCAAAATTAACCACTGGAGGAAATACCACCCCAAGTATTTCAAAATCTACACCAGGCTTTGGATACTAAGCGGTGCGCTCATCGTGGGTGGGGCGGTTCTTTTGAGAATCATCGAAGTGGCGAGCCCCGGCTCTGAAGCCTCGAGTCTTGCAGATTGGTTTGGTTATCCAGTCTTGGGGATCGGATCCGTACTTCTCTTCTTAGCGGTGAGGTTGTATCTCGGTCGAGTGAGGAAATCGCTCAGGGATAGCGGCGAAAGCTCACCTCTGGGAGCAGCGTCTATTACGTCTGTTAACACAGCCGATTTGTTCTGAGACTCTTACGTCTCGCTTGGATTTTCGAAAAGCCATCGAACGATTGCTGCGCCGGGAGAAGCCCGCCGTAATCATCTTTCTTATTGCTTGGTGGGGGGATTAGGAACGATAGTAGTGCTGTAACGACTCCTAAGATCACACATATGCCTCCTATCAATCCAAACAGGGCAACAGTTATGCTGGAATATCCGAGTATTTGAAAAGCGGAGTCTGCGGACACCGAAGACGATCCCGTAATTAGTAATATCAAACTGAATCTCCAGAGTACTCTGGCGCCACCCGATCGCCCTTCCGAACTCAGCCCGGCCAATGCGACAGAAGAGAAGATTGCAGACGTACCCCAAGCTGCTAACGCGGATGAAACATTAGGATTGATTCTCGTCAGAGCGATAGCCGCGGCAAAAATCAATATAGCCGCCGTTCGTAGAAAACGGATCCTAATTGAGCTGAGAGCCAACAAACCAGATCCCGAGCATCCGCTTAGACTCCACTAGCGCAATAGGAGCCCGTCTCGTAAAGAAGAATAGGGTCCCCGAAGATGAAATCAAGTATGTCAGGCCCGGGAACGAAATTGCCCGCGATGATGCCTGCCGCGACAGCGCAAGCACCAACTTGTCCCCAATTGACATTGTTGAGGTTGATGGACACATGTGACCAATCGCCCAAATTCACCCCCCCTGACGGGGTCGAGATAAGACATGCAGTGCAAGGTATCATTGGCCCAAAACCTGATGATTTCCCCCAGGCCTCGATAAGCTGAGCGTTCGAGTTGAGCAAATTCCCTAAGCCGTTTTCCAAACCAGATGGGGAAGGGACTCTCCTGACGAGATTGCTGATTGTGTTCCGGCCATAATTAACTATGTTGTCATAGTTGGTTACGGATCGGACTTGGCTCGTTATGGATCCGATCTCACTCGTTACGGATCGGACTTGGCTCGTTATGGATCCGATCTCACTCGTTATGAATCGGGCTCCACTCGTAACAAGGGGTCTCACTGTCGAATCGACTACGGTCGTTATGGTGTCCCCGAGCTTCTTGACAACTCTCCTACCTGTTGGAACGATGAGATTAATGACAATCGTGACGAGATTTGGAGGAGGAACGATCAACTCTGTCAAACACCCTAGAGGATTCAAGAAACCGCAGCTGCTAAGACCAGAGGGATCTTCAGAGGTCGTGGGATTATCTGTGACGTACACATAGAGATTGAGGCTTTGCGGGTTGGCCAGTTTTCCATGCTTGGGATCAGGTGATATGAATCGGCCTATGGACGGGTCATACCATCTGTGATAGTAATAGTACAAACCCGTCGTTGAACTGAAAGGTTTGCCGTCGAACTTGTCTATGGCCCATTTGCCGAGGTTGCCTGTTAGAGTGCCTGTGTATTGGCCGTAGGGCTGATAGCCATTCGTGTACGCGACTGCAGCGTTCGGGTAGGTGATCATGCGTATGCTTCCAAGCGCGTCAGCGTGATAGTAGTAGGTTGAGCCGTTTGCAAAGTTGGCTATTCGGAGCCCCGAGGCGAAGATGTAAGCGCAGTTGTAGGTGTTCAGGCGATTCTTGTAAAGTATCTCTGTCCCAGTGTATGCAAAGTACCATACTGCCCCGCTTTCAACAGCCTCGACTCTCCGTCCGCCTCCATCGTAAGCGTACGACGCCTGGCCTGTGCTGTTGGTTACCTTGAGGAGGTCGCCGGCTGGGTCCCAGGTATAGTACCATCGGACAGTGCCTGTAGTTGTCACGTTCTTGTTCAACAGGTTTCCATCTTGGTCGTAGGCGAAGCCTGTGGACGTGCCAGGTGAAGACGAGCTGACCAGTTCATTGTTTGCCTGGTTGTAGGTGTAATTTGTGATGGTTCCGTTGACGCTCTGTGCGATCATGTTCCCGACGTTATCGTACCGGTACCAGAAGGTTGTCTTGCCACCGCCGTTTGTTACTGTGGAGTTGACGAGACGCTGTAGTGGGTCATACTTGTACTGCTCGTTCAATGTGGCACTGTTGACCTGGCCGACAAGGCCGGAGACGGTTCCCGTGTTGTTGTAGCTGTAGGTCAGAGACATCATCACACTATTCGTACTAGGGTTCTTCAGGGTGACCGTGTTAGGCCGGGAAAGCTGATCGTAGGTGTAGTTCGCAACGAGCCCGTTTCCATACTGAACGCCCACAACCTGGTCTGCCTTGCTATAAGTGAGCTGGGCAAAGTAGAGGCTTGTTGATACGTTCAGAACGTTGAGGATCCTTCCGAGACCATCATACGAGTACTTGATGGTGATATCGGGATTCCACGCGCATATCGTCGGGTAGGCAATTGTACTGACCAGTTCGCCACTGTAGGTGGTGCCTACCATGTAGGTCTTGGCCACGCCACCCGTGCGGGTTATGCTTCCACCGGTTCCAGAGCAACCAAGGTCCACAACGGTTCGCGTTGCCGGGTTGACCGCGTACGTTTCGTTAAGAACCCTGTTTCTAGAATCATAGATGTAGGTTACGGTGGCGTTCTCGTTTAGAACTTGGAGCGGGTTGCCGTTCTTGTCGTACACATAACTCGTGCCGGTTATGGTTGTTCCACAATATGTGACGGTGCTAATTCGATTCAACGAATCATACGATGACAACGTCTTGACACCCGCCCTGTCAACCTTCTTGACGACATTGCCGTTATTGTCGTAGCTGTAAGTTTCAGATGCTCCATCGGGATAGCTCGCGAGGGTCAGCCTGTTGAGATTGTCGTACGAGTAGGTGGTTGACTGCGTTGCAGCGTTTGTGACCTTTCTCAGGTTCCCCACCTCATCATAGAAGTAGTTCGTAACAAAAGTATAGACACCGAGGGCCTTGGGGGTGCATCCTGCGGCCGCATACTCAACAACGCTGATGAGACGCCCCAGACGGTTGTAGTAGTTGCACCCAGAGTTATGATCGCGGTCTGTATAGTTAACCTTGCTGCTAAGTCGCAGCCTTTCCCAAGCAACTTTACCA
>WNGD01000752.1_pt1 | contig 36174 bp, 37 predicted proteins | sample 5400671 | NCBI WGS metagenome assembly WNGD01 (sample SAMN13153369, study PRJNA577476) | soil metagenome | isolation source: 40 cm soil or saprolite under grassland replicate 2 | place: USA:California | collected 2016-06-15 | reverse complement strand
AGCTCGGTCGCTGGACGAGCTTCATCGATTTGATACGTTAGGGGAGATTGCAGCTCGCTTTGTGGAGGCACAGGAGTGGAAGCAAGTCTCCTACTTACTAGCTTCAATCGAGAACGATTATGGGCGAAACAAATTATTGATCAGAGCCGCAGCATCTCTCGCTAAAGCACAGCAATGGGAGTCAGCCCTTGATTTTGCCAACGTAATAGATGTCGATTTTATGAGGATTGAAGCGTTGGGTGAGATCGCCGCCTGCCTGGTGAAGGCGCAACAGCGGGAGCGAGTGCATGTCGTCGCGGCAGAAATCGAGAGACTCGCAGATTCAATAGAGAAAGATGACAAAGACGGTACCCATAGAAAAGTAATCTCAATTGCCTTCGCCAAAGCACAATACTGGCAAAGAGCAGAAGAACTGGCGCGCCTCATAAAAGACGATAAGGATAGAATGGAAGCCCTGAGACAGATTGCTGCTGGTTTAGCTGTTGGCGATCAGGAAAGGCTTCTACACCTTGTAGAGTCGTTATGGGGGGAAGCGGTAACAAGAAAAGAGGCCGTTCAGCTTTTGCCCCTGGCTCATCCCTTCATCGCTATGAAGCCCGAAATTGGTTCGGCTTTGTTTGAAGCTTTCGCATGGGTAGATACTTTTTTGAGAAAAGACGTCGCATCTCTACAACTGTCCACTGCATCTGAGCTTGAGTAAGTGGGCTCCAGGAGTATCGCGCTAGCGCATGGGAGTACAAATCTTCGTCATAAAAACTGGTACGATGACACCCGTTGTGGGAGTATCATGGCCCAATCCTCTTGACTCCGAGTTTGAGAGACATGAATTCCGGGAAAAACGGCTCAAAAAGCCTGTTCTAGAGACACTTATCCGGGTTTCCTGCAGAGAAGGTACTGTTCAAGGAGGCAGCACATCAGGGAACACAGTCGCCGGGGTCGGCGCATCCCCGAGATGAGCGACCGCGGGGCTTTATCCAATCCCGGCAACAAGCGCATCTTCCCCAAAACTAACACGTATTAATTCCACAATTAATACGTGTTAGTTGCAATATTTTTGCAATACGATACAATTACGATTGAGAGGGACGAGGTATCGGTCCTGCATGCCTTTCCGTCGTGAACAGAAGAAACAAACACGAGAGAGGAGCTGAACTTTTGAGCGACGCGACTTTGTCTACACAAAACGATTCCACCCAGCCCTCCAGTCCGGACGCCCAGCAGACGACCTGCTGCATCGTCGGCGCCGGGCCGGCGGGCGCTTTCCTGGCACTACTCCTGGCCCGCAAGGGCGTCCCTGTGGTTTTGCTGGAAGCGCACACAGATTTCGACCGCGAGTTCCGTGCCGACAGCGTTCATCCAGCCATCATGGAGAACCTTGAGCGCATCGGGCTGGCAGATGCAGTACTCCAGCTCCGCCACACGAAAATGCTGGGCATCTCCTTTATTTCGCAAGACGGCACCTCCTTCACCATCAGCGACTTCACCCGGCTGAAGACGCGCTACCCGTACATGCTCATGGTGCCGCAGCCGCGCTTTCTGGAGTTCTTGACCGACCAGGCGAAGCACTACCCCAATTTTCGCCTGGTCATGGGCGCGCGGGCAGAGCGGCTGGTCGAGGAGGACGGGGTGATCCGAGGCGTCGTGTACCAGGGGCAGGACGGCTTCCACGAAGTGAGAGCGCAGCTCGCGGTAGGCGCAGACGGACGTTTCTCTCGCATACGCCAGTTGGCGGGGCTCGAGCCGGAAAAGCTCTCTCCCCCCATGGACATTCTCTGGTTCTATCTCCCCCACCACCAGAGTGATCCGGATGCAGCGGGGGCACTGCATCTGGGTCCAGGACACTTCGCCATCTTGTTCGACCACTTTGAACAATGGCAGGTGGGTTATGCCATCCAGCCAGGTACCTATCAGCAGGTGAAAGACGCCGGCCTGGATCCGCTGCGCAGATCGCTCTGCGAACTCGTACCCTGGCTGGCGGACCGCGTCGACATCCTGCAGGATTGGAACCGGCAGATATCCCTGCTTTCCGTCCAGACCAGCCGGGTTCCTCGATGGTATCGTCCAGGGCTGCTCCTGATCGGGGATGCCGCCCATACGATGAACCCAGTCGGGGGGTTTGGAAACAACCTGGCGATGCAGGACGCGATCGTGGCGGCCAACCTGCTCACCGTCCCGCTGTTGTCCGGGATGGTACGCGACCAGGACCTGGCAGCGGTGCAGCGGCAGCGCTCGCTTCCTACAAAGGTCCTGCAGTTCTTCCAGACCACCGTACAGAAGCAGATCCGCAAACACGGCCTCGAGGCCGACAAGCCGTTCCGCGTACCGCTGTTCTTCCGTATCGTACGCAGCATCCCTGGGATGCGCAACAGGCAGGCCGCCTTGACGGCCTTCGGCATCCGTCCAGTAAAAGTGGATACATAGCCACTGGGCGGCTCGCGAAAGGGAAGGAGAGCGTTCCCTTTCGCGAGCCGCCCAGACGATGTATGCTACCATGGAGGAGCGGACCGACCCGTGAATGCGCCAATGGCGCATTTCTTGGAATTCCCCGCCATAATTTGGGTGAAATCTGATACCTGTGTCTGTTTTTTTCTGGTACCCTTGAGGAAGGCGATCGGCTCTTCGCAAAAGGCGAATGGAGCGTGGGCCTCACCCGCCGCTCCCGGTGACCTTCCGCAGGTCCTGTGACGCGGGCATCGGGTAGCACGCCTGCGCTCGTTTATCGAGCAAGATCACAATGCGCGCTGGCGGATGGGCCAGCGCGGAGGAGCAGTTTCTATGAAGCGTACAGCGCTCTCGGGCCTCGGCCTGTTCACCGCCGCCGCCCTGCTCACCAACGGTATCGCCTACCTCGTCTACTTCTTTCTCGTCGCGTCCGTCGCCGGAACCATCATCCCTATCCTGGTCATCGCCCTCCTCACGCTCCTGGCCGCCGGTTTTGTCGCCAGTCGGGCCCGACTGGCACCGCTCCTGGGAGCGATCCTGGCCCTTCTGAGCACCGCACTGGACCTGAGTCAACCGGAAACGATCTATAACCTGGCACACCCTGTCCCCGTCAGCTTCTATGCGCTGAATGTGATTTTCCTGGCGAGTGCGCTGGTCGCGTGTGCCTGCGGAATAGGCGCAACCATTCAGAACTACCAGGAGTCCCCGCCTCAGCTGCCGCGGGGCATGAAGACCGCCCTTATCGGACTCACCGGGATCGTGATTGGCCTGATCTTGACAGCGCTCATCGCCGCGGCTAATCCGCTCGTGGGGGCAGTGGGGACGAATCCTGGTGGCGAGCCCACGGTTCACATGGGCCCGGGCGGGTTCTCGGAAAATGTCGTTCTGGTCCCGAAGGGGGATAAGCTTCTCTTAATCGACGATGGTGCATTCTCACATGTGCTGCGCAACGGCACGTGGACCGCCAATGGCACTGCCATGCCATCAATCGAGCCTGGTGCGCCGGTCATTTCTAACTTCCAGGTGAACGGAGGCTCGGTTGAAATCGGCCCCTTCAACGCGGCTGGAGAATTTGACATCTACTGTACGATCCACGTGGGCATGAACCTCACGGTGGTCGTCGAGTAGTGAAGGGAGGGGGGCAGAGTTTCCGCAGACAGAGGTGTTCTCAGCCAGGTTGGCGAACGAGGGGCCAGCACTCATCGCAGTACCCGGAAGCGATGGTTGCGGCGTTGACTTCATGAAAGCAATGTTGCGCCTCCAGCTGCCGCGCGAGGGCGGGGAGCTGGTCGATCGCAAAGGTGATGATGCGATGGCAGCGCTGGCACACCAGGTAGTGCTCTTCGCCGCAGTCCCGTACTGCCTGATAGGTCACGCCTTCGCCAGGAAGCAGTGTCCTGCGCACCAGGTGCGCGGCTTCCAGGATCTCCAGGGAGCGGTAGATGGTAGAAGAGCTCACCCCCGGACTCTGCTCATGCACGCGCTCCAGGATCTGCCAGATGGTGAGGCGGGTCTGGGCCGCCTGTAAGACCGACAAAATGAGGAGGCGCCGAGGGGTTTTCCTGTACCCCTGCGCTCGCAGGACCACTTCATCCTGCACGTCCGAACACTCACGGCTCATTCTCCTGCCCCCTCTCCTCCTGTCCAACAGTAGCACCTGCCCTGGTTCACCAGAGCGCCGGCCAGCGGCTCAGCATCACAGGGAGTTCCGGGTGTCCAACGACAAGCGTGAAGCCCTCTACAAATTCCCACGCCCGTTCGGGGACCAGCGCGAAAGGGCTGTACGCGCCCTCGCGGGCCGCCCAGGCTGGAGGCGGACCGGTGAACACAATGAGCATGCCCAGCCGCACCACCAGAACAAGGAACTCCCTCCAGCGCGGCAATGGGAAAGCGATCCAGAACGAGGTCTCAAGCGGGCGCTGCAGAGCGCAATGGAGATAGAACGCGTTCTCGGCGTACAGCCAGAACGTCTCGGCATCGCCACTACCGCTTTTCCGGTGTGCGACCACGATCTCCTGCACATCCGCTCGTTCGTCTGTATCGAGCCACACAGCTGGAAGGAGTCTGGGTGGCACGATGCCCAGAAGCCCCGCACGTACTGCGATAGCAGAGGAAGTTGCTTCTCGCAGCAACTGTCCGGCCTCTCTTTTCATGACTATACACCGCCTTTTCTCAGAGAGTCGCACGGCAGCACCCTGTGATTTCACTTCCTCGATGCCTTGATCCACCAGCTCCACAGCTTCCCCAGGAGCAGAATCCCTGATGCCAGAAAAAGCCCCGCGAGATGCAGCGCACCGAGCAAGGCGAGCGCCGTCCTGGCCCCCGCCGAGATGCTTTCTGACCAGGAAATACACCCGATCAGTGTCAGGGTGAGGAGCAGGCACCAGGCCGTCCCAAAGTAGGAGACACCGAAGAGACAGGCACGTTTGATGCGGTGCCAGAGCGGCACAGGAACGCCCAGAAGCAGGACCTCCCGTCTAAGACCGGCCCCTTCTCCTCCTGCTCCAACTTCCCGATCACGTCGATCGCCACTACCAATTCGCTGGCGTTGCCTGCCATCTATCACCAGAATCACCGGGTGCAGGAGGAAAATCAGGACCGTGAGCGGAACATGGAGCGCGTCGACGAGAGGGTGAATGACGGCCAACAGAGCCACACCCTGACTCGATAGAGCGAGGGCGCCTGCCGGCAAGAGAGCGCAGGCGCAGCAGAGGAGCAGATGCAAGTGATCCACAAGGGTCGCCTGCCGCTGCCTGTCGCCTCTCGCGCTCCCGATGAAGGGCGCGGCATGTGTGCGCTCATCATAGCGATACATAGCCTATGCTTTCTCGTCTGTCCTCGCGTGGTGAGCCGAGTACGCGCTTTCGGGTACAGTGTAAAGCGTGAACACCGGCGAAAGTGAAGCGCTCGCTCAGGACCCGTTTATCTCGACTGAAAGGTGGGAACTCGAACAGTCGCCGCCCTCGGCGCTGTGCCTCACGAAGGCCTCGCCCAAAATGAGCCGACCGCCGCTATTCACGCACCTACGGGTTCAGTGTAGCAGAATTCTTTCCATATACGTATTAGATTTCACCCAAAACTTTGCGGGAAATTGGCAGATGATGCTCTCGCTTCTTGTATCCCGCCATTCGTTCATGCTACAGTGAAAGGCAGAGGGGCGGCGCGGAATGTGGAGAAAGGCTCATCGCCTTTCACCTCGCGAGATCTAGAAGGAAGTGTCGGAATGAACGAACCCAGCGGCATTGATGCGCAGTTGGCGGGGGCGCTGCCAGCCCTGCTGTGGCTCCCGGTCGCCGTTGGAGCCACCTATGGCCCGGTTGTCTGGGTGGACGGCTGCCAGCGTCCAGACATAGACGAGTTGACCCGGCGGCTCACGGCCATTGAAAAGCAGCCCACCCAGCTGGGGGAGTTTGAGCTTCAGCGCGTCTATGGACGAAATGAGACACGCTGGATCTACGCCTACGGCAGATACGCAAACGCCTTTTTCCTGTCGGTCGACGTGAAGGCGGGTTCCTTCACGCGCCCCGACCTGACCTTGCAGCCCTACCAGAGCCAGTTTGTCGTGAGTTTTAACCTGGAGGACGGTGCGACGATCTCCCTGCTTCGCTCCATAGCGGCCAGCCAGAGCCTCCTTCTGCATTTCGACCCCGTACCCGAATGGGTCAAGACATTACCTCCGCTCAGCCTCGATGCGCGGGGCAGAGACTACGGTACGCGCGGGCTTCAACTCGTGCGGTCAAGTCTCCCCCTCGGATTCCGTGCTGATAGTGTCGCTCGTATGCAGGTACAGCTTGAGCAGTGGCGAAAGCGGCAATGACCGATAGCGTGGGCAGCCATGATGGCAATGCTACGAATGGTGCAGCAAGCCCACTGGTGGAATGCTCACACATTTTAGAGTGGCAGAAGGCCGGAAAAAATCAGGCGCGGCACTCGACGATCATGGCCCCCAGCAGAGATCGGGGACTGAGGGAGGACCCGACACCGAAAGAAATGGTGCTCGGAACAGGCGGTAATCCTGTCCGCTCCGCTTGATGAAGAGGTTCCCCCGGCGATATTTGCGCACCAGGCGCTCCAGCCACGGTTCTGCCGCCAGTTGCTGTTGCAGCGAAAAGGGGAAATCCTGGGGAATGTAGATGGTGGAGGAAAAGCGCGCGTTGGTCTCCTGGGTGCCGATGATGGAGGTCGCCAGCAGGCCGACTCGCTGGCGCAGACCCTCATCTTCAGACAGTTGCGCGAGCACCTCCTCAAATCGCTGCCACTGTTCCTGGAAAGGGCCGTGTGGTGCTAACCACATCAGTTCATCGGCTACGAGTAGTTGATAGGGCGGAAACCTCGCCACGGATAGTTTACAAATCCAGGCAGTGACACTGACAGATAGCCTCTGGCTTGTTGGCAATAGAAGAGCTGGCAGATGAACATGTGCTTTCCCATAATTCCATGACAACATCAGCGCATAAAGTTGCCACTTTTTGAGCTTGATAAGATGAGTTTAAAGGCACAGCTTCGCCAGAATATCTTGCCGAAAGTGCAGATGGTCACTTGTAGGCTGCCGAAAGATTTTTCTCGTTTTTCGGAAATAGCAATCTTCTATTTACAGGTAAAAGCTGTTCTTGCAGTCTTCTTTTTACGGCAACATGCCGAGGGTTTTCGGACGATCAGTTGTCACGATGTCAAAAAAGAGTACCATGTGGTACTCAGCGAACACCAGCTCCACCCTATGCTTATATGAGCACACAAACGAGAAACAATGGTGCCCCTTCTACAACAACACCCTTTTTGTCGGTCTACCCTTATGGTATACTCATCCACATCAATCTTTTCACTGCCTCGTGCAGCTGAGAAAGAGACGGTTACCCGTAATTGAGAACACCGCTAGGAGATGAAATGTATGTCAGCTTTAGAAGAGAACAGAGAACAAAGTCATGTATCTTCGGTATCAGGATGCTCTCAAGGACCCGGCCAAACTCAAGGAAGTCGTCGCTCCTGACTTTGTCACCCATGATCTGCCGCCAGGAATGACTCTCGCGTAATTTCGCACGATGGTGAACGGGGCCTTCTATGACAAAGCGCTGATGAAGCGTTTTTTCGTATCCTTGACGAGGAAAAACACCTGTGCTAGCATAGGTACATAACCCTTGAGACTTCCTCTACACATGGGTCGAGCACACAGGAGGACTATCGCCTGTCTACTTTAAATACCTTCAGTAGAGACGGGCCATGGACTGTCTCATCACGACAAGCCGTTTTAGTTCTTTGAGCAGAGCTGAGATCGTCCCTCCCAATTCAATGAAGGGAAGTCTACATTCTACATGAGGAGTGAAGGGATGTTCCTTCCTTGCGTCCCGCTTTTGACTGTCAGTTCATCCGGTCTTGGCGATGGTTTCCAGTGAAGTACTCTGGCCCAGAGAAAGCAACTGAGTCACGAGACAGAGAGGTATGCGTCAATGAAGCGTTATACTGTCAAAGACTACCGTTTTGGTCTGCACTTGCTCACGCTGCGGAAGAAGGCGGGCTTGACCCAGGAAGAGATGGCTACTCGTATGGGAGTGAGTGAGAAGGCCATTCGAAACTGGGAGGGAGGCGCTGGCTACCCGACCGAGGTCCATCTACAGAAGCTCATTGAGACCCTTCTGTTCAGCGGTGCTTTTACGCCTCAACACGAGCGAGGTGAAGCTCAGGCGCTCTGGGAGCAGGCTTATGAGAGTATCGCTCGTCCCAAAGTGCCTTTTGATGAACAGTGGTTCGCCACCCTCCTCAAGCAGCAGCACCCTATCCCCACCTTCCTTCGTCGAGCCGACTGGGGTGAGGTGCCTGATATCTCTTCCTTCTATGGACGTGAACACGAACTCGCGGAGCTTGAACGGTGGGTCCTCGCAGACCAGTGCCGGATCGTCACTGTGCTCGGGATGGGGGGAATCGGCAAAACAGCACTCGCCCTCAAGCACGCGCAACAGGTTGCCCCTCACTTTGAATTCGTCCTCTGGCGCTCTTTGCGCAATGCTCCCCCTGTCGAAGAGATCCTCGCTGACTGCATCCAAGTCATCTCTGAGGAGCACGACCTACCGTCTCCACAAGACATAGAAAAATGCATCACCTTTCTGCTCGAACTCTTGCGAGAGCGGCGCTGCTTGCTGGTACTCGACAATGTCGACACCATCCTACGAGCCGGGGAGTTCGGAGGGCGCTACCGGGAGGGCTATGAAGGGTATGGCAGGCTCATTGGGGGTTTTGCCGAGACGGTGCATCAGAGTTGCCTGCTCTTGACCAGTCGCGAAATGCCCAGCAATCTGGAATTCCTGCTGGGAACGCATTCACCCGTCCGTGCGCTCAGGGTCTTCGGCTTGGGAGTAGCTGCCAGCCAGGAACTGCTTAAAGACAAAGAACTCTTTGGCACACCGGAGGATTGGAACCTGCTTATCCAGAACTACGTGGGCAACCCCTTAACGCTCAAAATGGCCGCAGCGACGGTGCGCGACGTGTTCGGGGGCAACATTGCCGCGTTTTTGCACGAAGGCCCTGTGATCCTACACACCGTTCGTCAGCTCCTGGACTATCAGTTTGAGCGGCTCTCGCCCCTGGAACGCGACCTGATATACTGGCTGGCCATTGAGCGCGACCTGATCCCCCTTGAAGAGTTGAGCAGGGATCTCATGGGCGCTGTACCTAAGCGAGAGGTACTGGCCGCCTTGCAGTTCCTGCATTGGCGCTGCCTGATCGAACGAGCAGAGCAAGGAGCCGTTTTTACCCTCCATGAGGTGGTGCTCGAGTATGTGACCGAGCGGTTGGTGGAGCAGGTGTGCGACGAGATTATTCGTGGAACGCCTGCGCTGCTGCTCACCCACGCGTTCATGAAAGCGCAGAGCAAAGATTACATCCGCGACAGTCAAGTCCGTATGCTCATGGAGCCCATCCTCAGCAGGCTCATAGCCTCCTTCGGAGATGAGCAGCACCTCGATCGGCATCTGATGCACTTGGTGCAACGGCTTCGAGAGAAGCTGTATGCTGCACAAGGCTATGGTGGAGGGAATATCATCAACTTGCTCGCCTGTCTCAAAGGTCATCTCAGGGGAGCAGATTTCTCCCACCTGCTGATTCGGCAAGCCTATTTGCAAGGAATCGAGGCACAAGATGCCAGTTTTGCCGACTCTGATGTCAGCGATTCGCTCTTCACGGAACCCATGGAAAGTATTGCCTCTATGGCGCTCAGTCCCGACGGGAACTACCTGGCTGTGGGCAGTTTCAGCGGGCAGATTCGCATCTGGCAGGTAGCCGATGAGAAACCGCTCTTGACCTTTACAGGACACAACAGGCTGGTCTGGGCACTCGCCTTCAGCCCCGACGGGACGACGCTAGCGAGTGGTGGCTATGATCGAAGCGTGAAGCTGTGGAGAGTAGGAGCAGAGGGAACTGGACATTGCCTCAAGACCTTCGTAGGCCACGAGAAGTGGGTGAGATCGCTTGCCTTTAGCCCCGATGGCACGCTCCTTGCTACCGGCAGTGATGACGAGACCGTGCGCATCTGGGAGGTTGGTGAGGGAAGGTGTCTGAGAACCCTGCATGGACACACTGGCATCGTTTGGGCAGCCACCTTTAGCCCTGATGGCGCACTGCTGGCCACAAGTGGATATGAGGGAACCGTTCGTGTGTGGGATGCCCAGACCGGTACCTGCCTGCACGTCTTACAGGCACATAGCAGTATTGCCATGGCAGTAGCTTTTCACCCGTTAGGAGACGTGCTTGCCAGTGGCGGAGAAGAAGGACAGATCAAGCTGTGGGACGTGAGCAGCGGTCACTGTCTGGAAACGCTGCATCTACGTACTACCAGAGCAGCATCCATTGCCTTCAATCCCGAAGGGATGATGCTGGCAAGTGGCAGTTTTGATGGCGCAGTGGAGGTGTGGCAGATCGGGGGAGAAAGCGGAAACCATCGAATCAGAACACTACACGGGCACTCTCTCTGGGTCAGTGCAGTGACCTTCGGTCGTGGCAGTCTGCTCGCAAGCACCTCATATAATGGAAAAGTGCGCCTCTGGAATGTCGAGAGTGGGAGGTGTCTACGCACGTTACAGGGCTACAGCAACGTGATCAGTGCTCTTGCCTTCAGCCCGGATGGCAAGCTCCTGATTCATGGAGATGACAATGGGATGCTCAAGCTGTGGGAGATGGGTGAAGAGGGCAGTGGAGGCTGTCTCAGAACCTTTCGCGGCCATGCGGGACGCATCTGGTCGGTCAGCTTTAGCCCCGATGGAAAGACCTTTGTCAGCGGTGGGGATGATCTGAGCGTCAAGCTCTGGCATGTGAGCAGCGAACAGCACCTCAAGACCTTCCATGGGCATACGACGATCATTTGGTCACTGGCCTTCAGTCCCGACGGCGGCATGGTGGCCGGTGTCGGCTTTGAGCATACAGTAAAGCTGTGGAAGGTGAGCGCAGAGGACGGTGAAGATGGTCTCACGACCTTGCAAGGACACGGCAGCTTTGTCTGGTCACTGGCCTTCAGTCCTGATGGGAGCCTACTGGCAAGCGGTGATAATGATGGAGAGATCAAGCTGTGGGAGGTGAAGAGCGGACAGTGTCTCAAGACATTGCGCCGAGCGTCTAGTCCCATAGGAGCCCTTGCCTTCAGCCCTGATGGAAAAAGGCTTCTCAGCAGCAGCGACATGGTAGTGACCGTATGGGATGTGAGCAGCGGGTACTGCCTCATGCCCTCCTCAGGTCGGGGGCATGTCAACTGGATCAGGGCAATGGCTTTCAGCCGAGACGGAAAGCTGCTGGCAACTGGTAACACTGATCAGAACGTCAAGCTCTGGCAAGTTGAGGAGACAAGCAGCGTGCCCACGTTCAGGACCTTTTCTAGCCAGGGTGGTCAGGTGTGGTCAGTGGCCTTTAGCTTCGATGGGAGCCTGCTGGCCAGCGGCGATGATAAGGGAACCATTGTTGTCTGGGATACTCAGACAGGGACCAGTCTGTACACCTTGTGCAGCGAGAGGCCGTATGAACGGATGAATATTCATGGTGTGAAGGGTCTGACCGAAGCGCAAAAAGTCTCACTCAAGGCCCTAGGAGCTATCACAGAGGCCTAAGAGCTAACATGTACGTGTTCACCCATGGAGAAATTCGAGGAGGTCTAGATTGCCTGGAGGATATCCCAGCATACTCTCGATAGCAGCGGCCTCACTACGGTGCTGTGTGCTGTGATTGACGACATGTATCATCGTTTGCCAGAGCAGAGCAGTATGCATCTCACCTTGAAGGGTGGTATAGCGCACTGCGCGCTGTACCTCCTCATCACTCAGTGCGGCGAGGAAGGCATGCGTCTGCCGCTCTTCTTTGCTCCAGCGAACGCGAAGCGCCTCCAGCGTGGGAAAATCCTCATTGCGTAGCATCATGGTCGGTGATTTTCCTTGCCAGCGTGAGCGCCATATCCACTCGGTGCTCACTATATGCACCAACGTTGCACGAAGACTGCCGCATCCAATGTGTTGTGCGGAAGCGACAAATTGCTCATTGCTCAGGTTTTCTGCGGCCAAGAGAATCTTCGCATTGGCCCAGGAGTTGTAATAGTACAACGTTGCCAGGTATTCAAATAGCATATAGTCTCAAATGTCTCCCTCACTATTTCGTAGATACGATCTACTAGTGGTGTAAGAGCCTCGAATGCAAAATTATTGGCTGGTTTTTTCCTCTAGGAAGTGTCGCATCTTTCAGTTCATCCTTTGAGCATGGCGTGAGCTTCCTGCTCATTTTCGTTGGGTTATTAGCCCACCCTCTTGTAGGAGAAGTCTACGTGAAGAGCAGGCGGATGTCACTTCCTTCCACTACCGCTTTTGGCGTTCGGGTGTTCCGGTTTTTGGCGCATAGGTCTCTTCACCGCATTGATGCCCTTTTTGTCATCCCTATCACGTTGATGTTTCGACTCATTTCGCACCAAACAGCTTCTAGACTGATGACACGCTTCCCATAAAATATGGCTTGTGCGGCTTTCCACCTGGCTTGACCAGCATGTAGCCTGGACTCCACTCGCTAAGAGACCGTGAGAATTTGCCACTATCTCTGTTCATAGCACGGCTCATCTCACTGGAAGCCATCGCCAAAAAAACCGGAACACTCGAACACCAAAAGCGGTAGTGGAAGGAAGTGACATCCCCTCGCTCTTTGTGTAAACTTCCTTGAAGATATATAAGAGGGCAGGTTGAGACAGCGAAGAAAAGGAGATGAGTCCATGGTACCGACAACGGCTGAGGCCCTATCAGCCTCCTACGACCCATTCGCCCCCGAAGCTCTTGAGAACCCATACCCGTATTACGCTGCCCTGCGTGAGCTTGCTCCCTGTTGCTACCTGCAAAAGTATGACGTGTATTTCGTGAGTCGCTATCATGACGTGGTCGCGGCTCTCAAGAACTGGCAGACCTTCTCCTCGTCGGAGGGAGGCGCCATTTGGCGTGCTGGCAACTACCTGGAAGGCGGCGTGATTCTGAGCACGGACCCTCCTGAGCATACACGCATTCGGCGAGCCGTGGCCAAGGATTTCACGCCCAGAACGGTGGCGCAATTGGAGGGGCGCGTTCGTGCTGCAGCGACGAGCATGATTGATACCATGCTGGAGGCAGGCACCGCCGACCTCGTCTCTCACCTCGCTGAGCCTCTGCCAGCCACCATTATGTCTGCACTGCTGGGACTGCCTGGCTAACACCAGGACGCGTATCCGCGCTGGTCTGACACGGCTTTCGATTCGTTGGGAGCTCATGGAGCAGAAATGACGGCCGCTGCCCATGCCTTTCGAGACGAGATCACCGACTTTCTTCATAGTGTCGCCTCTGAGGGGGGATATCTGCCAGGAGGGCTTGCCGATAGTCTCTTCAAATCGGTGGGCACAGCCGACCTGCGCTTCGAAGAAGCCGGCTCGTTGGTCTTGGGCTTGCTTGTGGCCGGCATGGATACGACCGTCAATCTCATCGGCAATATGGTGTATGCGCTCATCGAGCATCCTGAGCAGTGGGAGAAGTTGCGCACCAATCCGAGCCTGGTTGCCTCGACCGTGGAAGAAGCACTCCGTTTCGAGGCCCCGGTCCAGCCCGGGTTCTTCCGGACGACCACCCAGGACGTCGAGGTGGCAGGCACACGCATTCCTGCCGGAGCCCGCGTCCAACTTGGCTTTGGCTCGGCCAACCGCGACCCGGAGCAGTTTCCGGAACCGGACCGGTTTCTGATCGATCGGACGCCCAATGAGCATGTGGCCTTTGGCACTGGGGTTCATGCCTGTCTGGGCGCTCCCCTGGCACGTCTAGAGGGGCGTGTGGTGCTGGAACTGTTGCTGCCGAAGGTGCGTGCCCTGTCCCTGGCAGGCAGACCCAAGCGCCGAGAGAATAAAATGGTGCGGGGCTTTCGTGAGTTGCCCGTCATGTTCCAACTGGTTTGATCGTCACCATATCCTCTGTCTGGACGGACATCCAGCGTGACCTCGCCGCTCACGCGTACGACACCGTCTCTTATCACATGTGGTTGACCGAATAGTATTTATCCGAAGAGGAGGAAAGATCATGGCCAAACTGTTATTGTCCCACCTTGCGCACGTCGAGCTGATCACCCCCAAGCTGGAGGAGTCGACGAACTTCTTCAAGGAGTTGTTGGGGATGGAGGAGTCTGCTCGAGAGGGCAAGTCCGTGTATCTGCGCGGCTGGGGTGAGTACTACCATCACAGCCTGGTGCTCACCGAGGGTTCCCAACCAGCCTTGGGCCACATTGGATGGCGAACCAACGGACCAGAGGAGCTTGAGACAGCGGTGAAGCTGATCGAGGCTGATGGCTGGGGCGAAGGGTGGGTCGAGTCTTCCGTAGGGCATGGACGCGCCTATCGCTTCCGTGGCCCCGCCGGCCAGCTCCAGGAAGTGTTCTGGGAGGTGGAGCGCTACAAGGCTCCCCCCGCACTCACGTCGACCTTTCCCACCCGGCCACAGCGCTTTACCGGTCGCGGGGTCGCTGTGCGAATGATCGATCATGTGACGGTGTGCTCCCAGGACGTGATGAAGGACGTCACCTGGTACCGCGACACCCTTGGTTTTCGCTTCACCGAGTACACCGTCCCCGACCAGTATCCCGACATGGTCGTGTTCGCGCAGCTGACGACCAACGAAACGTCGCACAACTTCGCCTTCGTCCTCGACTTCTCAGATGTTCCGGGACGGTTGAACCACGTCGCCTTTTACGTACCGGAGCGAACAGACCTCTTGCGTGCGGCCGACCTGCTGCTGGAGGCTGGTGTGCAGATCGAGTTTGGTCCCGGCGAGCACGGAATTGGAGAAATGCCCTACCTCTATGTGCGTGAGCCTGGTAGCATACGCGTCGAACTGAATGCCAACGCTGGCTACCGCAACTACGTCCCGGACTGGGAGCCCGTCAAGTGGGTACCTTCACAGGGTTCGGCCTCGATGTACCGCAACATCGGGATGCCCGACTCGATGGCTGAGTCGTTCCCTCCCGCCCCAGGGAAATCGTTCCCGGAGCCTGCAGCTATGGACGACTTCCAACCCGTGGCCACAGACATCTCCATCCAAAATCCCCATGGCAAGCGGGTCCAGAGCTGAGTACTGGAGAAACGGAAGAAGAGAGCATGAGCACGATACAGAAGATTCTCATCGTCGGCGGCGGCATTGCTGGCATGGTGGCAGCGGTGGCACTGCGCCAAAAGGAGTTCGACGTCGAGATCGTCGAAGTCAATCCCAAATGGGATGTCTACGGCGTCGGGATCATCCAACTGGCCAACGCCCTGCGAGCTTTGGCCTCGGTGGGGTTAGCCGATCAAGCGCTGGCCGCTGGCTTCGCAATGGACACGCTCAGCTTTTACGACCACGAAGGCCACCTGCTCTACGCGATCCCACAGCCGCAGCTGGCGGGTCCGCGCTACCCTTCGTCAAACGCGCTCACCCGTACACGGCTCCACAAGCTTTTGCAGGATGCAGTGCGCAAGGCAGGCGTGAACGTGCGCGTGGGCGTGACGGTCTCTGAACTGGAGCAAAGGGATGATGCGGTTGAGGCGATCTTCACAGACTTGACCAGTGGTCGATACGACCTGGTGATCGGGGCCGACGGCATTCGCTCGCTCGTGCGCAGCCTGGTCTTTGGTACGCAGTATCAGCCCAGCTACGCAGGGCAGCTGTGCTGGCGCTACAACGTCCCGCGGCCCCCCGAGGTGGATAACTTCCAGATGTTCCTGGGCCCCAGCGGCAACAAGGCGGGGTTCGTGCCTCTGGCACTGGACCTGATGTACATCTTGCTGACCGATAAGCAGCCAGAGATGAATGGCTCATGGCCTCGCATTCCTGAAGAACGGCTGGCTGAGGTGTTCCGCGAGCGCCTGATGGAGTTTGGTGGGCCAGTGGCCAGCATCCGGGACACCTACATCACCGACTCGTCCAAAGTGGTCCTGCGGCCCTTCGAGACGATTCTGGTACCGCCACCGTGGTATCGCGGTCGTGTCGTGTTGATCGGGGACGCGGCCCATGCCATGACCGCCCACATCGCCCAAGGATCGGCGATGGCGATCGAAGACGCGGTGGTACTGGCCGAGGAGTTGGCGAACAAACCGACGCTGCTCAAAGCCCTTGACGGCTACATGGAACGTCGCTACGAGCGCTGCAAGACGCTCGTCGATATCTCAATGACCCTCTGCAAGGGCGAGATCGACAACGATCCGACGGTCGACGTTGCCGGTCTGTCGGCCAAGTCTATAGAGGTCGCCGCTGCGCCCATTTAAGCGGGTGAGCAGTGAAAGGTTCATCAGGGCGACCACCAGGGTCGCCCTCCATCTAGATTTTTTTCACTGCTTTGTGCATGAGTGCTTCACACTTTGAAGGAGGCGAACGTATGAAACTGGGCAGAATAGCTGTGAAGGGTCCCGATGGCCCGATTCCTCGGCTGGTCGTCGCACAGCCCGAGCAGCAGCGGGTGATCGATCTGCTCACTGCTGAGCGCGGGCGACTCGAGCGGCAGGGTGCGACCCATGAGGCGGCACTGCGCTTAGCGACGGCGTTATTTCCACCGAGTATGGCTGCTGCCATCGCTCTCGGCGACATGTTCCTCGCCGCCGCAGCGCAGGCCGTTGAGAGCGCCGATGACGAGGCGATTGTGCCGCTTGCTAGTATGCACCTGCTCTCCCCGCTCGATCCGCCGCTGCTGCGTGACTTTTCCGCGTTTCTCCAGCACATCCGTGCCATGACGCAGCGCATGGGACAAACGTTTTCCGAGGAATTGTTGCAGGTGCCCTTCTACTATAAAGGCAATCCTTCGACCATCATCGCACCCGAGCAGGAGGTGCGCTGGCCCAGTTACACGCGGGTGATGGACTATGAACTGGAACTGGGCTTCGTCATCGGCAAGCCGGGAGAGAATCTGACCCCGCAGAACGCGCTCTCGCACCTGTTTGGCGTGACGATCCTCAACGATTTCAGTGCACGCGATGTGCAAGGCCCGGAGATGAAGACCGGCTTTGGCCCAGCCAAGGGGAAGGACTTTGCCACCGCGCTTGGCCCCTGGATTGTCACCCCCGATGAACTGGACCTCGGAGAACTCACGATGCTGGGGCGGGTCAACGGGGAAGAATGGTCACGCGGCTCGAGCGCCACCATGACCTGGAGCATTGCCGAACTGATTGCCTATGCCTCCTGGGGCGAGACGCTCTGGCCCGGTGAACTGCTCGGCTCCGGCACGGTGGGAACCGGCGCAGGAGCCGAACATGGCAAGCAGCTCCAGCCAGGGGACGTGGTCGAGCTGGAAGTGGCAGGCCTTGGGGTGCTGCGCAACCGCATTGGACAGCCCGAGCCGCGTGGATGGGCTCCCCAACGGCGTCCGAGTCAGACCAACGGTGCAGTGACACATGAGGAAGGAGGGAGAGCATCGTGAAGTCTGTTACACCCAATCCCCTCACAGGCTGGCAGGTGGATCGCGCCTCGATCCGCACCATTGGGCGCGACCTGCAACGACCGGAGTGCATCCTGGTTGAGCGCGACGGCACCCTGTGGGCCGCCGATGCGCGTGGAGGCGTCATGCGGATTGCGCCGGATGGTTCGCAGCAGCTGGTCACGCCCTACGTGGAGGTCCCATCGATGGGGGCAACGTCATTTGAGAATCGGTACGTGCAGGCGCAGGGGTCGCTGCCCAACGGGCTGGCCATAGCCTCGAACGGGGATTTCATCATCGCCAACTGGGGTACTGACGCCGTCGAGCGCATGACCCGTGATGGACACCTGCGCACGCTCTACACGGAGATCGACGGACAGCCACTGGGGAAAGCCAATTTTGTGCTGCGTGACTCCAGGAACCGCATCTGGCTCACGGTCACCACCCGTGAGATACCGTGGACGAAGCAACTGAACACCAGAACATCCGATGGCTATATTGCGCTGATCGATGAGCGAGGCATGCGCATCGTGGCTGATGGGTTCTGCGGCACCAATGAAGTGCGCCTGGATGCCAACGAAGAGTGGCTCTACGTGGTCGAAAGCACTGGCAGGCGTATTTCACGCTTGCGTGTGCAGCCTGATGGTGAGCTTGCCGACCGCGAGATCTATGGCCCCACCCAGCTCGACGGCTTTCCGGATGGCTTCGCCTTTGACGTGTTCGGCAACCTGTGGGTGACGCTGATCTTTACCGATCAATTGGTGGCGATCACGCCAGACGGTGAGGTGCTAACCCTGCTCGATGACAGCAACCCAACGACGAAGGCGCGGTTGTTTGAGCAGTTCGAGGCCCACATGCTGACCCCCGAGATCTTGGCAGCGACCGCAGGCACCATCGCCCCCTGGATGGCGAGCCTGACCTTTGGTGGGCCGGACTTGCAGACAGTGTACCTGGGCAGTTTGCGCGGCACGACCATTCCGTCTTTCAGCAGCCCGGTCGCAGGGCTGCCCATGCAGCCCTGGCGCTAAATGCTTTCTGTCATGTGACTGGCGAAGGGCTGAACAACCCTCTGCAGGGGTCTGTGGACGCTGCGGAGAAGCAAAGGAGAGAAGAAAATTCATGGTCATCGATTTTCATGCCCATTACCTGGCGCGCGAACACCAGCAGATGCACGCGAAGACGCTCGATGGCCGCATCGTGGGGTCAAACCTGCGCGGACAGGGCAAAGATGCGGTCATGGAGACCAATGGTATCCCGCTGGGAACCTCCTGTAAGCCGGAGGATTTCTGCGATCTGGCTGCGCGTCTCGAGTTTATGTCGGCTACTGGAGTTGATGTCGAGGTCCTCTCGCCCCCTCCTTTTATGTCTTTCACTGATATAGCAGGACCAGAAGCAGCCAAACTGGTACGGGAACAAAACGAGGCCATTGCAGAGGTGGTTCGCCAGTATCCTGCTTCGTTCCGAGGTCTTGGGGTGGCTCCGGTGCAGGATGCCGAGAGTGCCGTGACGGAAATTGCTTATCTCATGGACACCTTGAAGCTGGCAGGTGTAGAGATCCTTACGCAGATTGCGGGCAAGAACCTGGATGCCCCTGAACTGGAGCCCATCTGGCAGGCGCTGGATGTGCGAAGTGCCCTGGTCTTCCTCCATCCACTCGATGTGCTGGGGGCTGAACGACTGACACGGTATTATTTACGCAATCTGCTTGGTAATCCCGCTGAGACCGCCGTCGCCCTGGCCAGCCTCATGTTTGGCGGGGTCTTGGAGCGCTTCCCACATATTCGCTTCCTTGCCGCCCATGGAGGTGGCGTAGCTCCGTTCGTGATTGGGCGCTGGGAACACGGAGCGCAGGTCCGGCCCGAATTGGCCCATCTTTCCGCCTCGCCGCTTACCCTGCTGCGCCAGACGTATGTGGACTCGCTCGTGCATGGAGCGCCGGAACTGCGCTATCTCATTGAGATTATGGGAGCAGATCGGATTGTGTTGGGCTCCGATACGCCCTTCGACATGGGAACGCGGGACCCTGCTGCCCTCTTTGGGGCAACACTTCCCGATGACGTGCGTCAGCGCATACTTGCTGGTCATGAGGACTTATTGGAAGCTGGCCCAGGAGAACGATGAAATTGGTTCGCCACCATGGAGAAGAGGTCATGCAACCGTGTATGATCGCAGCAATGACAAGTTTGTATGTATGATGAGGTGCTTCAATGAATGAATTGTCCAGCAATGAACCAGGAAGTGAACGAGCGTCCACAGTCACGAGCCCAACGATGGCAAGTAAAGAGGCTCCCTTGCCCTTGCAACGTGTCGGCCCAGGCTTCATTCTCGCTTACGCAATTGCCTACTTTGGTGCCTGGATCGCTTTGCTCACACCCGTTATCGTGGCTTTGGCCATACGGATCCAACAGCTCGATCCGGTGGGCAAAGTGGGCGATATCGCACTCATCACCGGAGTTGGAGCCGTCTTCGGCTTCCTCTCGAGCCCGTTTTTTGGCAAGCTGAGTGATCGCACCACGTCACGCTTGGGCATGCGCCGCCCCTGGCTCATCGCAGGGGTGATCGGCACGGCCATTGGCCTGCTCATCGTCGCCTTCGCTCAGACGCTCCCCATTATCCTGCTCGGCTGGTGCGTCACCAACGTGGCATTTTGGGCCTTGGCTGGCGTGTTGGTCGCAGTGCTCCCCGATCAGGTACCCGATGAGCAGCGCGGCCTCGTCTCGGGAATCCTGGGCATGTGCCAGCAACTGGCGACGATTGGCGGAGTCTTCGTGGCCCAGCTGGTGGGAGGCTCGACGTTCTGGATGTTCATGCTCCCGGCGGTAGTGGCCCTGGTCACCGTTCTGGTCTTTACGCTCGTGCTCAAAGACCGCACGCTCGATCCCAGCCGGCGCTCGCCCTATAACTTTGGTGAGTTCCTCCGCAGCTTCTGGGTGAACCCGGTTCGCTATCCCGACTTCGGCTGGGCCTGGCTGAGTCGCTTCCTCCTTTTCCTGGCATTGGCAACCCTGCTCGACTTTCAGGTCTACTACCTGATCGACCACCTCCATCAGGCTCCAACCGCGGTGGTTGGCCTGGTCTTGATCGCCACCTTGATTCAGACCGTGTGCGTCGTCCTGAGTAGCAACCTGAGTGGTGTGCTCTCCGACCGTGCTCAGCGCCGCAAGATCTTCGTGATGGCAGCGGCCTTGATCTACGCTGTTGGGCTTCTCATCGTTGCCTTCACCATGTCGTTCACCATCTTCGTCATTGCCGTCGCGATCGTTGGCATCGGGCAGGGTGCCTACCTGGCGGTCGACCTGGCACTGGGCAGCGAGGTGCTTCCCGAACACGGGCGGGAAGCGGCCAAAGACATGGGTGTCTTCTTCATCGCCAACGCGCTCCCCCCCACGATCGCGCCAGCCATTGCACTGATCTTTCTCGGCATTGGCGGGGGCAACAACTACACCGCGCTCTTCATCGCGGCAGCGGTGTACGCCCTCCTCGGTGCTTTGGCCATCCAGCCAGTGAAAGGGGTTCGGTAAAGGCAGAAGGCGGGATGGGGAGAAGATGAATCACCTGTCCCCATCATGAAGGAGATCTGTCATGGACAACTCAAGAGGCCATTCACCAACGGCCTCGCGTGCAAGAACGCCTGATCTACAGAAAGGAGGGAAGCTATGAGTACGAGACAGCCCAGTGGAGGAGGAATGAGGGCGATCACCATCTCCCGTCAGTATGGCAGCGGCGGGGGTGAGATCGGTACTCGTCTGGCCGCACGGTTGAACTGGCGGCTGATTGACCATGAACTGGTGGCACAAGTAGCCCGTGAATTGGGGATCACGGAGCGAACAGCTGAGGCACACGATGAGTACACAGAAGGCTTCATCGCACGACTATTGAGCCGACAGGCTGTGTACCCGCTGACACCAGCGGTAGAGTACGCTGCCGAGTTGACCCCCTATCATCATGCTGAGGAGCACAGGTATCAAGAAACCCTGCGTCATGTCGTGGAGACGGCAGCGGACAGCGGGCAGGTGGTGATTATCGGAAGGGCATCGCAGGTCATCCTGGCCCAGCGGCGTGACGTCCTGCATGTGCGCGTCGTGGCTCCCTTCCAAGCGCGTATCGCCTACGTCGCTGTGCGGGAAGGTTTGGATGAAGCCAGCGCACGGGCCCGGGTCGAGCTCAAAGACCGCGATCGCTCACGCTACTTACAGACCGTGTATCATCACCACGTGGACGATCCAATGCTCTATGATCTCGTCATCAATACCGGTGTTCTCTCGCTGGACAAGGCAGTCGAGCTGATCTTCCAGGCTCTGGAAGGCAAAGCCGAAACGCTCTCCAGGCCCTCGGAGCAGGTGGGACCGGCACGAGGGCTGGCTCGCTATGCAGGCCGACCTGGGGACATCCACCCACCAGCACGCCTAACTGATACGCAATCCCCTTCCTCATGAAGGATCTGTAACGTTTCCTGAAAGGATGGTCTTGAACGATGTCAACAGACCGCTTTTTGATCACGGGTGCGCTGGGCTGCATTGGGGCGTGGACCGTGCGCAACCTCGTGCGTGAGGGCGTTCCCACGGTGGTCTTCGACCTGGGGCGCGACACGCGCCGCCTCCAGCTGATCATGGCGCCCGACGAACTGGCGCGGGTCACGTTCGTGCAGGGCGACATCACCGACCTGGCTGTACTGGAGCAGGCGCTTGACGCACACACCATTACCCACGTTATCCACCTGGCCGCGCTCCAGCTGCCGTTCGTCAAGGCCAACCCACCGCTGGGTGCCCGGGTCAACGTGGTCGGCACGGTCAACGTCTTCGAGGCGGTCGCCCGGCGCAAGCAGCGGATCGCGCGCATCATCTACGCCTCCTCAGCGGCTGTCTACGATGCCGCCGATGCTGGAGAACCAGGCGCTGTGATTCAGCACAGCACCGCCGGGCATCCGACCTCGCTCTACGGTGTCTTCAAGCAGGCGAATGAAGGAACGGCGCGCATCTACTGGCAGGACCACCGCCTCGCCAGTATCGGGCTGCGGCCCGCGACGGTGTATGGGCCGGGGCGCGACCAGGGCATCACGTCGGCCCCAACGAAGGCGATGTTCGCTGCCGCCGTCGGCCAGGCGTTCCACATTCCCTACGGCGGCCGAGGCGAGTTCCAGTACGCTGACGATGTAGCCAAAGCCTTCATTGCCTGCGCCCGCACCCCCTTTGAGGGGGCCGAGATCTTCAACCTGCACGGCAGCGTGGCCCACATGCGCGAGCTGGTCGCGGAGATCGAAGCTGCTGCCCCTAAGTCGCACGTGCAGATCACCTTCGCCGAGCCAGGGTTTCCCTCTCCCGAGGAGTTCGACGCCGGACCATTGACCGAACTGATCGGCCCGCTGCCGCACACGCCGCTTCGGGAAGGCGTGGCCGTGACGATCGCGCTGTTCCGCGAGAAGGTAGCAAACGGTGAGATGGCCGCGGATGCACTACTGCATTGAGGGAGTCGGCACGGTGTATGTTTAATAAAGAGGAGGAACCACCAATGATTGTTCTGGTCGCACGCTATCACGGCAAGCCCGGACAGGGCGACGCCATCGAAGCCGCGCTCAAGCAGATAGCCCCGCGGGTCGCTGCAGATGAACCGGGCTGTAAGCTCTATCACGCCTCACGTTCGCAGGAGAACCCTGATCTCTTTCTACTGTACGAGCACTATGTCGACGAGGCCGCCCTCCTGGGGCACCGCGAGACGCCGCACTTCCAAGAGATCATCGAAGGCACGATCATGCCCTTGCTCGAGAAGCGCGAGCGCGAGCTGTATACGCTGGCGGTTGGCTAGCTAGAGAGAGGAGGCACATGACAATGGCTACACCCTTCTCGCTGGGCACCTTTTCTGTTGCCGGTTGCCCACCTTTTGCCGGAGTCGTCCTCGGCGACCGCGTGATTGCCGTCAGCGCACTCCAGCCGCTCTATGAGAAACTCGGCAGGCTGCTGAGCCTGCCAGAGACGGTGTTCGGGCTGCTACAGGCATGGGACCACAACTTTCCCATCCTCCAGGCCAGCGTTGCCGAGGTGGAGCGCGCAGGTACGCAGGCGGTGGAATCGCTCGGGCTAAATGCCGTCAAAATCCACACGCCGGTGCTCTACCCACGGCAAATCTTCTGCGCCGGGGCTAACTATCGCCAGCATGTGATCGACATCGCCGTGGCTCAGGGCCACGGCGCGGACGATACGATGAGCCTGGAAGAGCGGCGAGCGTCTGCCGAGCGCATGATGGACGAGCGCATCGCTTCGGGCTCGCCGTATGCGTTTACCAAAATCCCGTCGGCGATAACCGGTCCGTACGACCCGGTTATCATTCCAGGGGACACCGCGCAGGCCGACTGGGAGATGGAACTCGCAGTGATCATCGGGCGGACGGGGCGGCACGTGGCCCTCCCGGAGGCGCTCACATATGTCGCTGGCTATACCGTCGTCAACGACCTCACCTGTCGCGACAAAGTCTATCGTGCCGATCTCAAAGCGATCGGCACCGACTGGCTGCTGAGCAAGAGCCCGCCCAGCTTTCTGCCGATGGGACCGTATCTGGTGCCTGCGACCTTTGTCCCAGACCCCCAGCAGCTCCATCTCACCCTCAAGCTCAACGGCCAGGTGATGCAGGACGAAGGCACCGACGACATGATCTTTGGCGTTGCTCGACTGATCGAGTACATCTCCCAGCACGTGCAGCTGTGGCCCGGCGACCTGATCTGCACAGGCTCACCCAGAGGCAATGGCATGCACTACAACCGCTTCCTACGCCCAGGCGATGTGCTGGAGGCAACCATTAGTGGACTTGGCACCCAGCGCAATACCTGCATAGCGGAATCCCAATAATACCTATCCGAGCGCCTGAACGAAGTGAAAAGCGGCAGCCTCGTTGGCGCTCAGAATAAGGATACAAGGAGATCCAAACATGGCTGCTTCAGATAATCCTCTCAAGGGCTGGCAGGTGGATCGCACGGCGATCCGCACGATTGGGCGCGACCTGCAACGACCGGAGTGTCTCCTGGCCGAGCGCGACGGCACGCTGTGGGCGGCCGATGCCCGAGGCGGCGTCATGCGCATCGCGCCCGACGGTTCGCAGCAGCTCGTCACACCCTACGTCGAGGAGCCAACGAGCGATGCTGCTTCGTTTGCAGATCGCTACGTGCAGGCACAGGGCTCGCTGCCCAATGGCCTGGCGATAGCCTCGAACGGGGACTTTCTCATCGCCAACTGGGGTACCGACGCCGTCGAGATCATGACCCGCGATGGGCGCGTGCGCACCCTCTACACCGAGATCGACGGGCAGCCGCTGGGCAAGGCCAATTATGTGCTGTGCGATTCCAAAAATCGGATCTGGCTTACGGTCACCACACGTGAACACCCCTGGACCGATCAACTCAACACCAAAACCGCCGATGGCTACGTGGCGCTGATGGATGAAAAGGGCATCCGTATCGTCGCGGAAGGCTTTTGCGGTACCAACGAAGTCCGGCTCGACCCCAAGGAAGAGTGGCTCTATGTGGTGGAAAGCACCGGCTGGCATATCTCGCGCCTGCGCGTGCAGCCTGATGGTGAGCTTGCCGACCGCGAAATCTACGGCCCGAGCCAGCTGGATGGCTTCCCGGACGGCTTTGCGTTCGATGCGTTCGGCAATCTGTGGGTGACCCTGATCTTTACCGATCAGTTGGTGGCGATTACCCCCGATGGGGAGGTGCTGACACTGCTCGACGACAGCAACCCAACGACCAAAGCGCGCTTGTTCGAGCACTTCAAGGCCAGCACGCTGACGCCAGAGATCCTGGGGACGACCCACGGAACGATCGCGCCGTGGATGGCGAGCCTGACCTTTGGCGGACCGGATCTGCACACGGTCTATTTGGGCAGCTTGCGCGGCACGACCATTCCCTATTTCCGCAGCCCGGTCGCGGGCCAACCCATGATTCATTGGCACTGAGGCATCTGGAGAAAACAAGGAGCAGGTATGGTAGCGCATTGGCAGTCTTCCCTTTTTGAGGGAGTGTTCCAGGTGGCGTATGTCGTCTACGATATCCAGGTGGCCCAGCGCTTCTTCAACGAGACGCTGGGCGGGCCCCGGTTCTTCGTGATCAAGGATATTGCCTTCAAAGAGTATACCTATCGCGGTCAACCGGTTGAGTGTCAGCAGCACGTCGCCTTCGGCTATGCAGGCACGATGCAGATCGAGCTGATCCAGCCGCTCTCGGGCGAGAATACGGCCGCCGAGTTCTTGCGTCAGCGGGGCCAGGGCGTCCATCATCTCGGGATTCAGGTGGAGGACCTCGACCGTGCCACGCGCGACATGGCGCAGCAGGGCTTTGTGCCCGTGGAGTGCGGCGTGGCTGGGCAGGCCACACGCTTCGCCTTTTTCGACACGTGTGCGGCTATCGGGACCTATCTCGAGTTGGTCTCTCTCGACGAAGCCAACCAGTCGCTGTTCGAGCGCATTCGCCGAGGTGACTTCTAGTCGAGGGCATGGCCACAGAAGTAGAAAAGAATTGGAATCTGTCTGAGGAGAAATATGGTTATTCGTTCCATCAATCCAGCCACCGAAGAGGTGTTCGCCGAATTCGAAGAGTTCAGCCCTGAGCAGGTCGATACCGTGCTCAAAGAGGCACACCAGGCCTTCGAGCAGTGGCGTAGGACAAGTTTCGAGGAGCGGGCGGCGCTGATGCGTAGCGCAGCCTCCTATCTCCGAGAGCACAAGGAGCGCCTGGCAGGGCTGACCACGGCAGAGATGGGCAAGCCCATCGTTGAGGCGGAGGCCGAGATCGAGAAGTGCGCCTGGACCGCCGACTTCTATGCTGAGCACGCCGCACGCTTCCTGGCAGATGAGCAGGTGACGACGAATGCCCGCGAAAGCTTCGTAGCCTTCGAGCCGCTGGGGACCGTTCTGGCGATTATGCCCTGGAACTTTCCCTATTGGCAAGTCTTCCGTTTCGCTCTTCCGGCCCTGATGGCTGGTAACACCGCTGTCCTCAAGCATGCGAGCAACGTGTCACAGTGCGCTCTGGCTATTGAAGAGGTATTCCGGGAAGCGGGCTTCCCGCAGGGGACTTTCCGCACGCTGCTGGTGGCTTCCTCGGCAGTCGAGGGCATCATCAAGGATAGGCGCATCGCCGCTGTGACCCTGACCGGGAGCGAAGCGGTTGGCAGCATTGTGGCCAGGACGGCCGGAGAAGCCCTCAAGAAGACGGTTCTGGAACTGGGCGGGTCTGATCCCTTCATCGTGCTGGCTGACGCTGATCTGGACGGGGCCGTGGAGTTTGCGGTGCGGTCACGCTTCCAGGACTGTGGGCAGAGCTGCATCTCGGCCAAGCGCTTCATTGTGGTCGAGGAGGTGGCCGAGGCGTTCGAGCAGCGCTTTGCTGAGGCCACCAGTCGCTTACGGGTAGGAGACCCGAGGCGGCGAGAGACGCAGATTGGGCCCGTAGCTCGTGGTGACCTGCGCGATGACCTGGATCGGCAGGTGCGTGAAACCGTGCAGCAGGGTGCACAGCTCCTCCAGGGGGGGAAGCGCCTTGGTGAGCGGGGCTACTTCTACGCGCCCACGGTGCTTACAAATGTGCAGCCGACCATGGTGGCCTTCCATGAGGAGACGTTCGGACCCATTGCAGCGGTCACACAAGTGCGTGATGCCGAGGAAGCCATCGCAGTCGCCAATGCTTCCATCTATGGTCTGGGCGGCAACCTCTGGACGAGCGATATCGAGCGTGGCAAGCAACTGGCACGCCGCATCGAGACGGGGAGCGTCTTCATCAATGGGATGACCGCCAGTGATCCCCGCCTCCCGTTCGGTGGAGTCAAGCGCAGTGGCTACGGGCGCGAATTGTCGTCGTACGGCATTCGTGAATTCGTCAACATTCAGACCATCTGGGTTGGTCCGGCAGAAGGAACGGCATCTGCGCCGCCTGTCGGCGAGTAAGGGCCTCTGAGGTAGAACGGGTCGAGATAACCGGCGAAAAGATACGACAGAACTCGCTAGGAGCTGATGATGCTCTACTCGTTTCAATGAGAGAATATCGAGGGTGGAATAATTTCTGTTGCAACGGTTTATGGACACTTTTTCGAAAGGAGAATGAAGCTATGCCACTCGACCCTCAAGCTCAGGCCATTTTGGCACAGATGGCTGCGGCTCCCCCAATCCATACCTTAACCCCAACACAAGCTCGTGAGATGATGAAAGCCATGTTTGTTTCGGGTCCAGAGGAACCGGTTGCCCACGTGGAAAATCGCGGGATTCCCGGGCCGCAGGGAGATATCCCGATCAGGATTTATACGCCGACAGGGCAGAGTCCTTTCCCGATTCTGGTCTTTTTCCACGGTGGCGGCTGGGTGCTCGGCGACCTGGATACGTGCGATGCTTTCTGCCGCAGCCTGGCGAATCAGGTGGGTTGTGTGGTGGTGTCAGTGGACTACCGGCTCGCCCCCAATACTGTTCAATTAAGGAGAATTCACGCTCATATGGCAGAGCTAGAATCACCCTTTTTGAGCTTGCAAGTATTCTTAATTGAACAGTATTGGGCTCGCCCCCGAACACCCCTTTCCGGCTGCACCGGAAGATTGTTACGCGGCCACCCGCTGGATGGCAGATCACGCCGCTGAGTTGAATGGAGACGCTTCGCGCATCGCGGTAGGGGGAGATAGTGCAGGTGGCAATCTGGCCGCTATTATTCCTCAAATGGCGCGGGATCGCGGTGGTCCGCCGCTGGTCTTCCAGCTCCTAATCTATCCTGCCACGGATTTGAGGATGAATACTCCTTCCATCACCGAGAATGGTGAGGGCTATGGCCTGACCAGGCAGGATATCATCTGGTTCCTGAACCATTATGTGAAGAGCGAGGAAGAGAAAACGAATCCGCTCGCGTCTCCGTTCCTCACCTCGGATCTGAGTGGGCTACCACCAGCACTGGTGATCACCGCCGAGTTTGATCCCTTACGGGATGAAGGTGAAGCATATGCCAAACGGCTGAAGGAGGCAGGTGGAATAGTCACGATTTCTCGCTACGACGGCATGATTCATGGGTTTGTGTCTATGGCAAGCTTCTTAGACCGGGGGAAGCAAGGTCTGCAAGAGTGTATTGCTGCCTTACGAGCGGCCTTCCAGCTTCCAGCGACTGCTGCCGAACAGCCACATACCGTTCCTGCCAACCCCATGTTCCCGTAGTAGAAATAGCCTCTGATGGCAGAGGGCAGAATGAACAAATCCTCTGTAGGAGTCTGTGGACCTTGCGGAGAAGCAAAGGAGGAAGAGTATATCATGAGCAGAAGATTTATCGATCTCTCGATTCCGATCCAAAACAACGACATCTCGGATTCACCACTGACTCGGCCCAAAATCACGTATACCAACCACGAGCAAGGCCTGCCAGAGATGCTCAACATTTTTCCGGGTTTGACTAGGGACGATCTGCCGGATGGAGCGGCCTGGGCTGTCGAACGCGTCGAATTGGTGACGCACAGCGGCACCCATCTCGATGCGCCCTATCACTACCATCCCACGATGGACAGGGGTCAGCCTGCCAGCACCATCGACCAGATCCCGCTGGAGTGGTGTTTTCAACCGGGGGTCAAACTGGATTTCCGGCACTTTCCCGATGGCTACGTCGTCAGGGCCGCCGATGTGCAGGCCGAACTCGACCGGATCCACCATATGCTCAAGCCACTGGAGATCGTACTGGTCAACACTCGCGCTGGCTCGCGCTATGGGTATGAGGACTACATCAACACGGGGTGTGGCATGGGCCGTGAGGCCACGCTGTATCTCCTAGAGCGAGGAGTGCGGGTGGTGGGGACAGACGCCTGGGGTTGGGATGTGCCTATGAAGTATATGGCCGAACGATACCGAGAGACCGGAGATGCCTCGATCATTTGGGAAGGACACAAGGCAGGCAGGGAGATTGGGTACTGCCAGTTGGAGAAGCTGCACAATCTCGAAGCGCTTCCCCCAGATGGCTTCACGGTCGTTTGCTTCCCCGCGAAGATTCGCGCTGCCTCGGCGGGCTGGACCCGTGCGGTTGCCATTCTTGAGGAGAGCGACTAGGGGTTTATGCCGCTGCTGTTCCAAGGTGATTGGGTACTTTGCTCACGAGGTCAGGGTTATCAGAAGGAGAAAGCATATGCGAACGATTGCGATTGAAGAACACTATCTGGCTGATAGTTTCAGAGAAGCAATGCAGGAAGAAGCTGCTAGCAAAAGAGGAGGCGCAGGATTGCCTGCTCCACTGCAGGCGAAGCTTGAAGATCTGGATACTACTCGCTTGCAGGATATGGATGCGGGCGGTATTGATCTGCAAGTGCTCTCTCATACCGTGACTGACATCGAAGCATTCTCTGCTGAGAAGGATGAGCGTTTGGCACGAGAGGCCAATGATCAAGTAGCTGCTGCTATTGCTGCTCATCCAACTCGCTTTGCTGGGTTTGCCACCTTGCCGCTCCTCAATCCTCACGTTGCTGCCGACGAGCTTGAGCGAGCGGTCCGTTCTCTTGGCTTGAAAGGGGCAATGATCAACGGGACGATCAAGGGGCGATTTCTCGATGATCCTTCCTTTCTCCCCATCTTTGAGCAAGCGGTTGCTCTGAATGTGCCGATCTATCTTCATCCTGGAATACCGCCTGCACCTGTAAGGGAGACCTACTATTCCGGCTTGGGTCCGGCGGTGAACTTTGCGTTGTCAACTGGAGGTTGGGGCTGGCACTCCGAAACGGGCATTCATGCTCTGCGTCTGATCCTGGCTGGGATATTTGACCGCTTCCCTGGCTTGCAGATCATCATTGGGCACATGGGAGAGATGATTCCTTTCATGCTCGAGCGAGTCAACAATGTGTTCTCGCCTCTGACAACGCAGTTGCAGCGCAGCATCCCCGAGTATTTTGCGCAGAACTTTTACATCACGACGAGCGGCTTCTTTAGCAGTCCGCCGCTGTTGCTTGCGATGCAGATCATGGGAACCGACCGTATCATGTTCTCAGTCGATTATCCTTTTAGTACGAATGAGCAGGGGCGAGTATTTCTGGAGAGCGTCTCTCTCAGTCCAGCGGACAAAGAAAAGATCAGCCATGCAAATGCTGAGAGACTCCTCCAGCTTTCCAAGGCAGAGCATTGACACGAATGACCGATACGTGAAGCAACTTTCTATGAAGAGGCAGGGCCAAAAAGTGGCACAACCGGCATCCAAAATCGGTATGCAAGGGAGGAATATCTCCTGGATTTTTTGTAAACTATTGGACGTAATACTGATGCATCTAGACGAGGAGGTGTTATATGACAGTCTCACAGGGACATCCATCTGATCCCTGTCTCCTGGAACGCCCCGGAGCGGTTGCCCAAGTGCTCCTCAATCGCCCCGAGCGCCTCAATGCTCTGACGCGAGGGATGCTTGAGGCTCTTCTAGGTCATCTCGAAGCTCTGGCGAAGAACCCTGAAATTCGTGTGGTGGTGCTGAGCGGCGTAGGACGCGGCTTCTGTGCTGGCGGTGATCTAGCGGCTGGACTGGAGGAGATCGTTGGGCTAGGATCAGAGGCCGAGCAGAGTGGCGTGCTGCGGCGTTTGATGCAGGTCTCGGAACTCCTTCACACGATGCCACAGATCACGATAGCGGCAGTCAACGGACCGTGTGCAGGGGCTGGACTGAGTCTGGCCTGTGCCTGTGATCTGCGCCTTGCGGCGGCAAGCGCCATCTTCACGACCGGCTTCCTGACGGTTGGTCTGTCCGGCGACTTCGGCGGCAGTTGGACCCTGAGCCGCATCGTCGGTCCGGCAAGAGCACGCTGGCTCTACTTGACCGGAGAGCGCTTGACGGCCCACGTCGCCCAGCAGGTTGGTCTCGTTGGAAGCGTATCGGCAGATGAAGCACTTGGGACGGATGCGCTCTCTCTGGCTGAGCGCCTCGCTTCCTCCGCCCCGCTCGCGGTTGGAGCTATCAAACAGAACGTGAATGATGCTCTGCGCTGCGACTTGGGGTCGTTGCTGGATCTAGAAGCACGCCGCCATGTGGCCTGCATGCAGACGGAGGAGGCCCGCAGGGCAGCCGCCGCCTTCCGTGAGCGAGCAGCGGGAAAGGAGTGATGAATATGGCTGATCATCTCGCAACAATCCAGCGGTACTACCACGGCTGTAACACGGGCGATGTGGAGCTGATCATGAGCACCTGCACCCCAGATGTGGTGCATTATTTCTTCGTCCCCGGGACAGACCCGGTCGCCGGTCATGAACATCTCGCCAGATACTGGCGAAAGGTGCAGCGCATGCTCCAGGGGGCCTGGTTCGTGGATCACGCGCTTGTTCAGCAGGACGAGGCGGTCATCGAATGGACGCTGCTGTGGACCGCACAGGGGTCAGGCCAACGCCATGCGATCCATGGAACCGAGTGGTATCGTTTCCAGGATGGCCTCATCAGCGAGATTCGAGCGTATTACGACCAGCGACCAGATACCTCGACGGGACTGGTGGGTTTTCCGTATCGGGAGCGGGGATACACACTGCCAGAGAGCTCCTAGCGAACCCGAGTGGTACCTTTTTTGGGTATGGACGCGAGTTGTCCTCCTTCGGCATTCGCGAGTTCGTCAACATCCAGACCATCTGGCTCGGTCCGGCGCAAGCACCTGCACCCGCCCCGCCTGTCGGCAAGTAAGTGAAGAAAAAAGGAGAAGCACACATGGAAACGCCAGTCGGAGATGGAACACTCCTGTGGGAGCCTTCAGAGGAACTGAAACAGCAAGCAACGCTCACGCGCTACATGCAGTGGCTCGAACATGAAAAGGGACTGCGTTTCAGCGATCAGGAAGCGTTGTGGGAGTGGTCGGTGAACCATCTCGAAGACTTCTGGGCCTCGATCTGGAACTTTTTTGCGGTCAAGGCGTCCAAGCCGTATACAAGGGTTCTCGCGGACAGGAACATGCCTGGTGCCCGCTGGTTCCCAGGAACTGAACTCAATTATGCCGAACAGGTCTTCCGAAACGTTTCTCCCAGTCGTCGGGCCTTGCTCTTCCAATCCGAGCAGCACCCGCTTCAGGAGGTTTCATGGGAGGAGCTAGCGCGTCAGGTCGGATCAGTCGCCAATGCGCTCCGCACCGTAGGCGTCAAGCTGGGAGATCGGCTTGTGGCCTACATGCCCAACATTCCAGAAACGGTGATCGCATTTCTGGCCTGTGCGAGCATCGGCGCGATCTGGTCGAGCTGTCCCCCAGACTTCGGCATGAGCAGTGTGATCGAGCGCTTCAAACAGATCGAGCCGAAAGTCCTCTTTGCCGTGGATGGGTATCAATATAACGGCAAAACGTTCGACCGGCGCTCGGTGCTCTCCGAACTGCAAGAGGCCTTGCCCACGCTGCAAAAAACGGTTCTGCTTCCCTCGCTGTCCACGGGAACTGAGACAGAGGGCCTGTCAAAGACGGTGCTCTGGCACGACTTCCTGTCGAGCAGCACCACGCTTACCTTCGAGCAGGTGCCCTTTGATCATCCTCTGTGGGTGCTCTACTCCTCTGGAACCACGGGCTTACCCAAGGCGATCGTCCAGGGACACGGCGGTATTGTGCTCGAACATCTCAAAACGGTGGGGCTGAGCCTGGATCTGAAACCAGGGGACATCTTCTTCTGGTACACCACGACCGGGTGGATGATGTGGAATCTGCTGGTGGGAGGACTCCTGGTGGGCACCACGATCCTGCTCTACGATGGGAGCCCCGGTTACCCTTCTCTGAGCATGCTCTGGGAGTTGGCCCAGGTATCTGGCATGACCTTCTTGGGTACCAGTGCGGGCTATCTCACCGCCTGCATGAAAGCAGGCCTCTCACCGGGCGAGACCTATGATCTGAGTCGGCTGCGGGCCATAGGCTCAACCGGTTCCCCACTGCCACCGGAAGGCTTCGAGTGGGTCTACGAGCATGTCAAGCGGGATATCTGGCTGGCTTCGATCAGTGGGGGCACCGATGTCTGCTCGGCCTTTGTGGTCGGCTCGGTGCTGCTGCCGGTCTACGCGGGAGAACTGCAGTGCCGGGCCCTTGGGGCGAAGGTGGAAGCCTTTGACGAGCAGGGCCATCCCGTCATCGATGAGGTGGGAGAACTGGTGCTCACTGAGCCACTGCCTTCCATGCCCCTGTACTTCTGGAATGATCCAGAGGGCAAACGCTATCGGGAAAGCTACTTCGATGTGTATCCTGGCATCTGGCGGCATGGTGATTGGATCAAGATTACCCCGAGGGGCAGTGCTATCATCTACGGGCGGTCGGACTCCACCATCAACCGCCAGGGCATTCGCATGGGCAGTAGTGAGATCTATCGTGTGGTCGAGGGGTTGCCAGAGGTGCTCGATAGCCTGATTGTGGGCGTTGAGCAGCCGGGTGGGAAATACTACCTGCCGCTCTTTGTCGTCCTGCGTGAGGGAGTAGTGTTGGATGATGGCCTGAAGGTGAAGATCAAGCAGCAGCTGCGTACCACCGTCTCGCCCCACCATGTGCCCGATGAGATCATCGTGATTGAGGAGGTGCCGCGCACCCTGAGTGGCAAAAAGCTCGAGGTTCCCATAAAGAAGCTCTTCATGGGTGTGCCCGTGGAGAAAGCGGTCAGCATGGATGCGCTGAGCAATCCGCAGTCCATCCAGTATTTCATCGCATTCGCCAGCAAGATCAGTAGTAAGGGAAGGTGAGTACATCACTTGGAAGGCCACTACGAAACATTGGCAGCCATGTGTTCTCCTTCCAGAAGCATCACCTTCCGACCAACAAGTGTACGTCCAACGGCCAATGAGACAGGAGTATATGCTATGAATCAATTCAACCCGGGTTTCGATCAGAACCCCAACCAGAACCTGAACAGAGGGCATTCCAAACTGGGTGCTAGACGACCGGTTTGCAATGGTCTCCGCTTTCGGCACACTTTAGCCTGCCTGTGAGGGAAAATCTTCCTATCTTCCGCCCCAGATCATTGTGGTGGCGGGCTTTTTCTAGTAGCATACCTACAGGATAGTCGTCAGGCAAAGAAGCTCCCCTGGTCTGCTCTCCTTTGCCTGTATCCAGGAGCATGGAGATGCCAAAGGCCAAGCGAGAACGCAGAGAGCGAACGGACAACTACCATCTGCTCCAACAATGGTGTCGGACACCAGAACAACGCTTGTATGAAGGGATCAGACCCATCACCCTTTTCGGCGTCCCGCCGGCAGAACGGGCGCAAGAAACCGGTCTGGCGGAAAGGAGTCTGGGTCGAGCCGCTGATGCCTTTGATACGCATGGCATGATCAGCCTCTTTCGGCCCACCAAAGCTCAGCGAGAAGACCATCATCGGTCGCTGCCGGTCGCGATGCGTCAACTGATCGTCGATCTCAAAGCTGAGTATGCAGACTTTACTGATGGAGAGATCGCCGCGATTTGTGCCATCCAGTTCGCCGGGCGTCATCCTTCTCATCATACGGTGAAAGCGGTGTTAGCTGATGGCCCACCGCCGCAGCGAACGAGTCGGCAATTCCCCCGCTATGAAGAGATTGGCACTCCAGAGGAGCGCCGCCAGGCTGTGATTCGCTTACACGCCCAAGGCTGGAGTATTTCGACGATTGCTCGCTATCTGGACGTCTCACGCCCCACGATTTATGCCATTCTGAAACGGTGGATCGAGGAAGGGGTGCAGGGGCTTTCTGACAAATCGCCTGCGAATACCAGCAAGCCAGGCGTTGATTTACCGACGCATGGCCGAGAATCGTCGGCTCTACGGAATCAAGCCGAAACCGCAAGAGCCTCACAAACCGAAGCCCCACCCGTTCAAGGCCACAGCTCGCCATGAACGATGGTGCGTAGATATCCGCTCTATCGAAAAACATCGCATTCCCGAGATCAAGGGTTCGTTTTATGTCATCACCGTCATGGATACCTTCTCGCGAGCCATTCTCTCCAGCGACATTTTTCAAAGCCAGGATTTATCGTGTGTCTTGATTGTCCTCTATGCGGCTGTCGAGCAATTTGGGGCGCCGCTCAAGCTCATCACTGATAATGGCGGGGTGTTTCGGGCGAAACAATTCAAAGCTGGGAAAATCTCGTAGAAACCCATTTTAACGTGATGAGGCGTATGAGTCAGGTCCATTTCGAGCAGGTAACGAGTTGGCAGGGAGCAAAGATAGCTCATGAGCGATTTGTGACCGATTACAATGCCCAACCGCACTGGGCGCATCGCAAGCGCGACGACAACCGCCTCAGTCCTGCTGAAGTGCTCGGTGAGGAGAAAAGCAAACTGCGCACCCCTGAACAATTACACCGTATTTTTTATGCGACGCGCTTTCTGCGCCGATTAAACCGACTGGGATATGTCCATTTTCGACGATGGAAACTCTATGGGGAAGAGGCACTGGCTCGCCATCTTGTCGTTATTTGGCTGCATGGCGATGCGTTCACCGTCGAATACCAGGAAACACCACTGGCTCAGTATACCGTTCGCTATCAATCAGATAAAAAGCACTTCAAAGCAGTGCCAGAGGCCAGACGATTTGAAACCCCTTATCGCTCTCCGCAAGGGCGGCTCTGGGAATTGGATGAGACCATATGGCATCTCGCCAAGCGGCTTCCTGACTATGCTCTTCGGAGAAAACGACGAAACAAGACCATGCCGATTCAATTATCCCTGTTGGAAGATCCGCAAGCAACTCAGGAGTAATCGAGGTATCTCCCGGATAATAAAATGATAGGAATTAAAACAATTTGCTATATTTTCGAAAAAAAGTATCTATTCAGTTGGATTATGCAAAAGTGGGCAAAACGGGATAACCAGCTAGAGCCTGCTCAAGTGCAGAAAGCAGCTCACCCCCTTGTTTTCGTAGCGTCGAGAGGTAGCTGCGAATTCGACAAAACA
>WNGD01000695.1_pt1 | contig 36206 bp, 32 predicted proteins | sample 5400671 | NCBI WGS metagenome assembly WNGD01 (sample SAMN13153369, study PRJNA577476) | soil metagenome | isolation source: 40 cm soil or saprolite under grassland replicate 2 | place: USA:California | collected 2016-06-15 | reverse complement strand
GTGCAATCAGGCGACTGCCCGAGAGTTCAAGCCTTGTCCGCGCCACCCGCGAACGGATGCGAGGCCGTCTTCGCCTGGGAGATCACCTGGTCGATCTTCGGCTGCCCCTTGAGGGCGCGCTCGATCGATTCCTTCACCGCCCGATAGTTGAAGTCGTAGATCTTCTTGTCGTTCTTCGCCTCCCAGTGGATGAACACCCCCACCAGGATGCAATAGTCGTCCACTTTGTCCCGCGGGATGATGCCCGACGACACGCTGTCGACCACCGCACGCGCGACCGCCGCCTGCGCCGGGCCGAACATCTGCACGGCCTGCGTGGCGTTCTTGATGGTGACCTTGTTGAAGAGGAGCGTGTCGGGCTTCGCCGGCAGGTTGGGCGTGACGACGGCGAGCAGCTTGGTGAAACCGTCGGTGTTGTTCGCCAACGTGCTGACGAAGGCGTGCCCCGCGTGGCCCGACTTCGACCCGATGATCAGATCGATGTGGGCGACCTCATTCCCGTCGCCTACCAGAGACTCGCCAAGGAAGAAATCCGCTGCCATAACTACCTCCCGATCCGGATGGGGTCCACGAGTGTCACTTGCCGGCCGTCACGAATGCGGCGTTGAGAGCAGCGTGGCCAGAGGGGTGTGGAAAGAAGCCACGCCGTCCCGCGTCTGCGGGTAGCTCCTACGGAACCGTATCGATGGGGTGCTAACCTGCCGGCCGCTCCAATGGGTGTCAAGGCCATCCGGCGTGCTTGCCCGCCGCCTAATCTCTGACTAACGTCAGATATATGGCCGCGATCGCCCAGATCCGCCGGTTCAATCGAGCGGTGACCCAGCAGATCGGCGCCCTCGAGGAGCGCTTCCTCGGGCGCGATCGCTCGCTCGGCGCATCACGCCTCCTCTTCGAGATCGGCCCCAACGGCATGGAGGTGCGACAGCTCCGCGCGCGCCTGAACCTGGACTCGGGCTACACGAGCCGCCTGCTGCGAGGGCTCGAGGCCGAAGGCCTGGTCCGCACCGCCCGATCCTCCAGCGATGCTCGAGTGCGCTGCCTGAAGCTGACAACGGCGGGCCGAAAAGAGCTGGCGCTCCTGAATCGGCGGTCCGACCAGGCCGCCGCTTCATTGTTGAGTCGCCTTCCCGAGCCCCAACGACCCGCCTTCGTCTCCGCCCTGGGAGCCGTGGAGCGGTTGCTCCTCGCGAGTGCCGTCCACCTCCGCGTGGAGAACCCGCGGAGTCGTGCTGCCCAGTACTGTCTCAGGCGCTACTTCGACGAGCTCGCCGCGCGCTTCGAGGCCGGATACGATCCCGCCCTCGGTATTCCCGCGACGGCGACGGAGCTCACACCTCCGCAGGGGTTTTTCGTCCTGGCCACGCTGCATGGCGAGCCGGTCGGATGCGGTGCGCTAAGGTGCCATCCCGACCATGGGGAGATCAAGCGCATGTGGGTCGCCCCGGCGTCCCGCGGCCTGGGGATTGGGAAACGTATCTTGCAGCGGCTCGAGGCTTTGGCGCGGAAACGGCGCGTACCGCTGCTCCGGCTCGAGACCAACAAGGCCCTGACCGAGGCGCAAGCCCTCTACCGGAGCAGCGGATACCGCGAGGTGCGGCCCTTCAATGACGAGCCGTACGCGCATCACTGGTTCGAGAAGTCGCTGTAGTCGGCCCTACCCCGGTGGCGCTTCGCCCGTGGCGAGCCGCCACACCTCGTCCGCGAGCCACTCCAGCCGCTGCTGCGCGTAGTCGAGCTCCGCGGGCGTCATCTCCTTCGCCCGGCGCGCGATCTCTCGTGCGTGGCCCAGCAGGTCGTCCAGGACCTCCCGCAGCGGCCGGTTCTGGCGACGCTCGGCGCGGGGCCGCGGGCTCATGCGCTCTGGATCCCGAGGGCTCGCTCATCGGCCGTCTTGAACTCCCCGGCCGCCGCGCGCACCGTCGAGGCGAGCCCCCGCTCGGCGAGGTAGCTCTCGACCAGCCGCAGACCGAGATAGTATCCCGCGCGCTCCGGCAGCACCTTCCCCGCCGTCAGGCGGGCGGCGGGGCTCACGCCCCCCGACAAGAAGCGCAGGCGCAGCCCCAGGCCCGTCTCGTCCAGGAGCGGTGCCGCCGCGCGTCGCAGGAACGTGTCGAGCTCCCGGGTACGACGGTACTGCCGGCGGGTGTAACCGAAGTATTCCCACGGCTCGAATCCGGGCGCCACCGCCTGCGCCGTCGCCACGGCCGCCCCCTCGTTCGCCAGCAGCTCCCGCAAGGTGGCCCGGCTGCCGGTGTCCCAGTAGTCGTAGTAGCCGCGCAGGTCGCTCACCAGGCGCTTCAGGTCGGCCCGGCTGGTCGGCGACGTGTAGCGCACCGCGTGCGCCACCTCATGCGCGATCCACAGCGGTAACAGGTGTGGCGCGAGTCCCATGCCGTACGTCTGGGGATTGGCCCGGCCGGTGAAGTGCTCGAGACACACGAAGGCCATGCCGCGCCCGCCCACCACCAGCTCGCCCGCGTTGGCCCCGCCCACGCCTACCATGAGGTACAGATCCACCGCGCAGTCCGCCTCGAGCTGCTGAAGCGAGCGCTGCAGCGCGTCCTCCGCGATCCCGGCGACGTCCACATCCTCGAGCAGCCGCTCGAGATCCGCGCGCTCGGCGCGCAACGCCGCCGCGACCACTCGTTCCGCATGCGGCGACGTCGGGTCCAGCACGTAGTTGTGCCAGTAGCTCTGCAGCACCGGCTTGTGACGCTCGAGATACTCGTGATAGGCCGCGGTGGGGTCGGGCGCGGCGAGGATCGCGAGAAACTCCGGCACGAGATTGACGAGCATGAGTCGGCCCCAATTTGGGAACCGGCCCCGCCGGAGACAAGCGCGCTCCGGCCCGTGGGCGCGGCGCCACAGGTCGCGACCGGCTTGACATTCTAGGACGTGACTGTTCGAGCGACGGGTCTCAGGTGTGGTCGCGCATTTTGCGGCTCATCTCGGCGAGGAACCGCCGCTCGGCGGGGGTGAGACTGTCGATGCCGCGCGCCGAGATCTTGTCGAGCACGCGGTCGATCTCCGCCTGCGCGGGATCGCGCTCGACGCGACGCGGCGGCTTGGGCGCATCGCTCGCCCGTGCGGCGCGCCCCGGATGGACGAGCACGCTGGGCTCGGTCCGGCGCCGCAGGGTGCGCTCGGCTCGTCCCAGCCGCCAGTCGCCGACCTTCAGGTAGAGGAAGCCGGTGGCGAACCCGCCCAGGTGAGCGAGGTGCGCCACACCATCGCTCGTGGAGAGCAGCGCGAGTACGAGCGTGACGGCCACATAGAACGTGACGAGCCACTTCGCCGGAATCGGCGTAGGCAGGAGGAACACGTTGATGGGCTGGTCCGGCCATGCCCAGGCGAACGCAAGCAGAACCCCGTACACGGCGGCGGAAGCGCCGACGACGAGGGTCACGGGCCGGAATTGCATGAGCGCAAACGACAGCGCCGCGCCCCCCAGCCCGCACAGCAGGTAGTAGCGCAGAAACGACCCGCCACCCATCCGCTCCTCGACCTGCGGCCCGAACACGAACAGGGCCAGCAAGTTGACCGCCAGGTGGAGGAAACTGCCGTGCAGGAACATGTAGGTGACAAACGTCCACGGACGCGCCACGGCGCCGAGCGGGGCGAACCCGAACGTGGTGAGGAACGCCGGGCTGACGAACAGCGTCACCTGGAGGAGGAAGACCACGAGGTTGGCGACGATCAGCCGCCGCACCCACGGCGTCATGCCGAACATCCGCTGCGGGTCCATCGTGTTGTTATCCCCCGCGCGCGCTCCCCGAGTTCCCCGCAAGGCGGCAGATCCGCTCGCACAGCTCTGGAAACTCGATCCCCGCGGCCCGGGCGGCCTGAGGAAGGAGGCTCGTGCGCGTCATGCCGGGGAGCGTGTTCGCCTCAAGGCAAAAGATGTCGCCCTCGGGGCTCAATCGGAAGTCGACGCGCGAGTACCCTCCGAGCTTGAGGGCCCGGTGGGCCGTCAGCGCCAGCTCCTGCAGCTGCCGCGCCAGCGCTGTATCGAGCTTCGCGGGGAAGAGCTCCTCCGACATCCCGGGCGTGTACTTGCACTCGTAGTCGAACAGCTCATGCTTCGGAATGATCTCGCCCACCGGTAGCGGCACGTCGCCCAGCACCCCCACCGTCAGCTCGCGCCCGGGGATGAACTGCTCCGCCATGACCTCCGCATCGTACGCCCGCGCCACGCGGACCGCCGCGTCCAACCCCTCGGCGTTGCGGACGAGCGTCATCCCCACTGAGGAGCCCATCTTCGACGGCTTCACGATCACCGGCCAACCCAGCGCGGTCGTCACGTCCTCGGGGGCGACCGGGGCCATGAACCACCCGGGCACGGGCACGCCCGCGGCTCGGAACAGCCGCTTAGCGAGGTCCTTGTCCATGGCGAGCGCGCTCGCCAGCGCCCCGCTGCCGGTATAGGGCACGGCGATCACGTCGAGCACCGCTTGCAAGATCCCGCCCTCGCCCCGTCCCGCGTGCAGGCAGAGAAACAGGACGTCCGCGCCGGTGACCTCCTTGAGCCCGGCGAGCCCGTTTGAGAGCATCGCGCGCTCGCGCTCGTCGAGCTCGGCCACCGCGGGCGGCTCCCGGCCAACGGCCGTCGTGAGCAGCCGCTGCTCGTCGGTCGGGGAGAGGAGCCCGGTGACCGTATCGACGACCCGCACCGAATGCCCACGACTCCGCAGCGCCTCCACAATCTGGGCGGCGCCGGCGAAGGCGACCGCGCGCTCGGCCGTCGCGCCACCGGTGATCACCGCGATCCGCATCAGTGGATCCCGGCGAGCCGGTGGAGCACGTCGTACCGGGTGACGATCCCCGCGATCTTGCCCTCGCGCCGCACCAACGCCGCCGGCGTCTCGCGCGACAGCAGCATGGTGAGCCGCTCCACGGGAAGGTCCGCATCCACCACCGGGAACGGCCCATCCATCACATCCTGAACCGGCTGGTCCAGCGTCGCCGGGTTCTCGAGCGCCCGCGCCATGAGCCCTTGCTCAGAGACCGCGCCCACCCCGTCGCCGACGTCCAGCACCGGAAGCTGCGACACGTTGTACGTACTCATCAGGTTCAATGCCTGACGCACCGTCGCCGTCGGGGCGACGGAGATCAACGGGGGCGCCCCCGAGTTCCGCGCCTCGAGCACCTCTCCCACCGACACGCGCTCCGCTTCGAGGATCTGATTCTCCCGCAGCCATTCGTCGTTGAACACCTTCGAGAGATATCGCTCCCCCGTGTCGGCGAGCACGGTCACCACGAGCGCCTGCGGGTCGTTCACCCGGCGCGCCACGTCGAGCGCCGCCACGACGTTGACACCGGTCGAGCCTCCGGCGAACAGGGCCTCTTCCTTGGCCAGGCGTCGCACCATGAGCATGGCGTCCTTGTCGGACACCGTGATCCACTCGTCGATCACATCCCAGTGGAGCGAGGTGGGCAACTTGTCCCCGCCGATTCCTTCCACCTTGTAGGGGTGGCCCTCGGTCTTCTGATGGGTGCGCGCGTACTCGGTGTAGATCGAGCCGACCGGGTCGCCCGCGATCACGCGGACCCGCGGGTTCCTCTCCTTGAGGAACCGCCCCGCCCCGCTGACGGTGCCGCCCGTCCCGGGCGCGCACACGAAGTGCGTGATCTTCCCCGCCGTTTGCTCCCACAGCTCGGGACCGGTCGTGCGGTAGTGGACATCGGGATTGACGGGGTTGTAGTGCTGGTCGGCGAAGATCGCGTTGGGGTGCGCCGCGGCGATCGCCCGCCCTTTCATGATGTAGTTCTCGGGGTGGTCGGGCGGCACGGCGGTCGGTGTGATGATCACCTCGGCGCCGAGCGCGCGCAGCAGCCGCGCCTTCTCCTGCGACATCTTGTCCGGCATGGTGAAGATGCAGCGGTAACCCTTCACTGCGGCGGCGAGCGCGAGCCCCACTCCCGTGTTGCCCGACGTGGCCTCCACGATCAGGCCGCCGGGCTTGAGGCGTCCCTCGCGCTCGGCGGCCTCGATCATCGCCAGTCCGATCCGGTCCTTCACGGAGCCGCCGGGGTTGAAGAACTCCGCCTTGGCGTAGACCGGCGTCCGGATCCCCAGCGCGACCCGGTTCAGCCGGACCAGCGGTGTCCAGCCGATCGTCTCCAGGATGTTGCCGTACGGCTTAGTGTGGGACGGCATTCGAATCCGGCTTCGGCGCGCTGTCCGGGACGGTGTGTGTGGTATCCGGGATCCGCGGGACGGTGTCCCGCTTCGCCGGCGTCGTGTCGCGCCGCGCTGGGCGCATGGGAGCGGGAGCGGGAGCGACAGGCGGACGCACCGGAGCGGGTCGGGGACGCGTGGTGTCCGGCTCCCCCTTCGAAACGGCGCCACTCGCCTGCGGGTGACGAAACTCGATCGGCTGGAGAAACGCGGTGGCGATGGACAGGCCGTGTCGCCGGGCGGGAGCGAAGCGCAGCCTGCGCGCACCCGTGAGCGCCGCCGAGTCGAGCGCGGGATAGCCGCTCGATTCGGCCACCCGGCTCGACTCCGGCAAGAGGCGCCCCACGGAATCGACGAACAGGCGCAGCATCACGTCTCCCTCGACCTTTTGATCGTACAGCCGGGGCGGGTACTGGATCGGCGAGTCGGCGTTCAATGCCACCGGGGGCTCCTGATCGGGCGGGACGCCGGGTGACCCGCTCCCCGGGTGCTCGGCCGGGGGTGCTTGGCCGCACCCGGCGGAACCGACGGTCAGGAGGCTGGCGACCGCGATGGTCCGGACTCTCATGGTCCCTCCGCGAGCTGCTTCTTCCACGCCGCGAGCCGATTCAGCGCCTCGAGCGGCGACAGCGTGTTCACATCCAGCCGGTCGAGCTCTGCGAGCAGCGGATGCGGGCTGCCCGACGGGCTGAACAGCGCGAGCTGGGCCGCGTCGGGGCGTGCGGGCGGAGTCTGGTGCGCTACGTGGTGACCCGCTTCGAGCAGCGCGAGCACCTGCCACGCCCGCCCGACGACCGGCGCCGGTAGCCCCGCGAGCTGCCCCACATGGATGCCGTATGAGCGGTCGGCGCCGCCCGGCTCGAGGCGGTGCAGAAATACGATCTCCTCCCCGGCCTCGCGCACGGCCACGTTGAAGTTGCGCGCGTGCGCAAGCTCCTCGGTGAGCTGCGTGAGCTCGTGATAATGGGTTGCGAAGATCGTCTTGCAGCCGATCGTGTTGTGCAGGAACTCGGTCACCGCCCAGGCGATCGCGACGCCGTCGTAGGTCGATGTCCCCCGTCCGATCTCGTCGAGCAGCACGAGGCTCCGGGCCGTCGCGCCGTGGAGGATCGCGCTGGTCTCGCTCATCTCCACCATGAAGGTCGATTGGCCGCGCACCAGATTGTCCGACGCCCCCACCCGCGTAAACAGCCGGTCCACCGCGCCCACGACGGCCCGGCGCGCGGGGACGAATGCGCCCATTTGGGCGAGCAGGACGCACAACCCGACCTGCCTGAGCAGCGTCGACTTCCCCGCCATGTTCGGGCCGGTGAGCAGGATCACCCGACCGGCCTCATCGAGCAGCACGTCGTTCGGCATGAATGCCTCGCGCGCCATCATCCGCTCGACGACCGGATGGCGGCTCCCCTCGAGCAGGATGGTGAAGCCGTCATTGACCTCCGGCCGCACATAGCCCTCGCGGTGGGCGAGGTCGGCGAGGGCGCCCCACACATCGAGCCGGGCCAGCACGCCGGCCGTTATCTGCACCCGGCCGATCGCCTCGGCCACCCGGACGCGCAGCGTGTCCACCAGCTGCGCCTCGCGCGTCACGATTCGCTCCTCCGCACCCAACACCTTGGCCTCGTACTCCTTGAGCTCGGGGGTGACGAACCGCTCGGCGCCGGACAACGTCTGGCGTCGCTCGTAGTCCGCCGGCACACGGTCCCGGTGGGGGTTCGTGATCTCGAGGTAATAGCCGAAGACCTTGTTGAACCCGACCTTGAGTGAGGAGATGCCAGTGCGCTCGCGCTCGCGTGCCTGGAGCCCCGCGATGTACTGCTTCCCTCCGTCGCGAGCGTCCTTCAGCTCGTCGAGCTCGCGATCGTACCCGACCCGGATCGCGTCGCCGTCGGGCGCCTGGGCCGGCGGACGCTCCACGAGCGCCCGGGCGAGCTCGTCGCCCAGGTCCTGGAGGAGGTCGAAGCGCTCCGCGGCTTCCTCGAGCAGCGTGGCCCGCCCGCGCGCTTCCAGCCCGTCCAACCCCGCTCGGACGTCGGGCAATCGGAGAATCGAATCCCGCAACGCCCCCAGCTCGCGCGGAGTCGCGCGCCCGAGCGCGGCGCGACCCGCGAGACGCTCGACGTCGCGTACGCCATCCAGCGCTTCACGTAGCCGGTCCCGTCCGCGCGCGTCGCCGACCAGGACCTCCACCGCGTCCAAGCGGGCCGTGATAGCCGCCGGCTCTACGAGCGGCGCCAGCAGCCAGCTGCGCAAGAGGCGGGCGCCCATCGGCGTCATGGTGCGGTCGAGGACGCCGAGCAGCGTCGTCCCCGCCGCACCCGGGGCGCCGGGGGGGCCGGGGGGGCCGGGGAGGGCGGCGCGGAGGGGCTCTACCAGCTCGAGGTTGCGCCGGGTCATCTCGTCGAGCGGCAGCAGGTCGCCGCGCCGCAGCACACGGGGGCGGGCGAGGTGCGGCAAGCCCCCAGGCTTCAGCTCCCGCGCGTAGCGGAGCAGCGCCCCGAGCGCGCCCAGGGCAGTGCGGTCGCCCGGCTCGACGCCGAGTCCGTCGAGGGAAGCCACTCGGAACGTGCGTGCCAAGTCCTCGCGCGCGAGCTCGGGATCGAACTCCCACGCCTCGCGCTCGGTGCGCATGGCGCCCGGAAGTGGGAATGGCGGGGGCGCGCCGCCGGGAAGCACCACTTCCCGGGGTTCGTAGCGAGCGAACGCCGCCGCGAGCTCCTCCGGTGCCGCGGTCTCGAGCAGCAGCTCGCCGGTCGTGAGATCGAGCGCCGCCAGCCCGGCCGGCGCGCTTCGAGCGTCGACGGCCAGCAGGAAATTGTTCCGGCTGCGCTCGAGCCAGTCGTCGGCGAGGACGGTACCGGGGGTGACCGTCTCCACGACCTCCCGCCGCACGAGGCCCTTGGCGAGCTTGGGATCCTCCACTTGCTCGCAGATCGCCACGCGGTGACCGAGGCCGATCAGCCGGCGTAGGTACTCGGTCGCCGCCTTGACGGGAACGCCGGCGAGGGGCACCTCGGCCGCGCCGCCATTGTTGCGCGACGTGAGGGTGAGGCCCAGCTCCCGGGCGGCGAGTTGCGCGTCGTCCTCGAACATCTCGTAGAAGTCACCCATCCGAAAGAACAGGATGGTATCGGCGTGTCGCGCCTTGATCTCGCGATACTGCTGCATCAGCGGGGTGTCCGCCTCGACTCGTGGCATCACGGCTCCTCCACCACGAACGGCTGGCCACCAAGCCGGGTCTTGAGACGTCGCTGGGCTTGCGCGGCTTCGTCGTGCGTCGCGTACCGCCCGACTCGCACCTTGAAGAGGCCGCTCGTATCCCGCACCACGCGGGCGTCGAAGCCCATCACTTTCAGACGTGTGAGCATCTCGTCCACCTGCGCCGCGCTCTTCACGGCCATCACCTGGACGGCATACGTCCCGGCCGCTGGCGTGGGTCTCGTCTGAGTGTCGCCCGCTGTGGCGGACGCCGCCGCCGGCGGTGCGGCGGTGGCGGAGGCACAGCGCGAAGCGTAAAAAGTCACCTGATTTTTGAACTCTACGTCGGCGCCTGCGGCGTCCAACGCCTCGCGGATCAACGGGCAGCCGTGCGCGTCATCTTTGAGGTCGAAGTAGGCGCGCGCGCCCCAGAAGTCTGCACGGGCCCGCAACGGGGAATCGGGATAGTCGAGGCGCAGCCGCTCCGCCGCTTGCACGGTGGCTGCGGGATCGCCCTGGGCGAAGTAAAGCTGGGTGAGCAGCACCAGCGCCGAGTCGGCCCATACCGACCGCCCGTACTCGACCACGACGCGCTGCAGATACGTCGCGGCGTTCGCTGCGTCGGCCGCGATGCGGCCCGCCGTGAAGAGTACACCGGGGTAGACGGAATCTTGCGGCGACAGGCTCGCGAGCAGCCGGCGAGTCATGGCGCGCGCGGAGTCGGGACGGGTCTGCGCCACCCGGAGAACGGTTACGCGGACGGTGTCGCGTTGGGCGGACAGTGGGTCGGGCGGACCGGCGGTCAGCAGCGCGGCTGCGACAACGAGTACCCGTCCGACCGTCCGACCGTCCGACCGTCCGACCGTCATGCCGCCTCCCTCGCCCGCACGCCCCACGACAGCACCAGCTGCTCGAGGATGCCGGCTTCGTCGGTCAGCGTGCTCGACTTGAGGGCGCGATCCGCGTCGAGGGCCAGCCGCAGCGCGCCGCGCAGCTCGGCGCCGGTCCACCGTTCCGCCCACCCAGCCCAGCGGAGAGCGGTCTGCTCCCAGCTCCCCAGGCCGTACGGGCGCGCCGTCCGGAGATGCGACAGTAGCACGGCCTGGAGCCGATCGCTGCGCGGTCCGCCGCTGCGCGGCGCGTCGCGGTCGAGCTCGGCTCGCGCGAGCGCCGTGCCGACGAGGGCCGTGCCGACCGCGGTGAGCATGCGGACGCCGCTCATGCCTGCCTGCTCGAGCACCGACTCGACGAGCCGGGCGGCCTGGGTGGCCCGTCGCTCGAGGGCCGCGTCGATGAAATCCTGGAGCGTTTCACCGCGGCGCATGCCGACGAGCGCGGCCACTTCATCCCGGCTGGCCGGCCGTCCGGCGCACAGCGGTGCGAGCTTCTCGAGCTCACGGGCGAGGCCGCTGAGGTCGGTTCCCACGCTGGCGAGGAGCAGCTCCCGGGCCTCAGGCGAAAGCGTGAGACCCAACTGCTTGGCGCGGTGGGTCATCCAGCGCTCGACCCGCTCCGGGGGCAGCGCCGCGACCTCCACGGCGGTCGCCCGGCGCAGGAGCTCGGCGTCGGGCGGCTCGGCGGTGCCGTGTACCAGCACCAGCACGGTGGTGGGATTGGGCGAATCGAGGTAGCGCAGCAGCTCCTGGCGCACCTTGGCGGTCTTGCGAAGCTGCTCCATCCCCCGGAGGACCACGGCCCGCGTGGCGGTGAGCATGGGGGGCGTGTTCACCAGCGCATTGAACGCCTCGGGATCGAGATCGGCGGCTGTGCGGTGGTCGACGTTGAAGTCGCGGGCGGCCGGGTCGACTGCGCGGTCCAGGAGCGCGCGCACCGCCTCGTCCTTCAGCACGTCTTCCTCGCCGTGGAGATAGTAGACGGAATCCGGCGCGCCCTGCTTCAGGCTCCGGAGCAGCGCGTCAAAGGTGAGAGCCCCCATACGGGGCGGAAGTTACCGTGGCCTCGAGGCGAGAGAAAGCCTACCGACCTGCGGACGCGGGCTCGACGACCACGGCGCCGTCCGAGGCCTGGGGCCCCGCGAACACGCTCGCGCGCGGGTCCTGGAACGAGACGAACGGCACACCGGTCTGCACAACGGGATTCGGGAAGGGAACAGGCGGGAGCACGGGGGCGCGGGCTACGTCGGGACGCCGGACGCCTTCCAGCGCCAGCATCGCGAGCGCCGCCGCGACAAACAGCGCCGCCGCTACCCCCGCACTCGCCCGCACGTCCCGGGTTGCGCGACGCTCGCGCTCGAGTCGTGCGTCGAGCCGGCGTCGGAAATCGCGTGAGGGCTCGATCGTGCTCACGGCCTGCAATGCGAGCACACCGCGTCGCACGGCGACGTCGTATCGTCTACAACCGGCACAGCGCGCGAGGTGGCGCTCGAAGCGCCGCAGCTCGCGTGGGGCGGTGATCAGACCGTCACGAAAATCGGTATACCGTTCGAGGAATTCGTTGCACGTCATGGCGAGAATCTACTACCGTCGGGCCTGGGCCGGGTTCCCGGCCTTGCCCGCCCCCGGGGGGGGCCTACTCCAACAGGGGCTCGATGAGCTGGGCGAAGCTGTTCCTGGCCCGATTGAGGCGGCTCTTCACCGTGCCCAGGTTGCAGCCCGTGATGTCGGCGATCTCGGCGTAGCTCTTGCCTTCCAGCTCCCGGAGCACGAAAACGGCCCGGTGGTGCGTGGGCAGCTGGTCGACGCACTGGTCCACCGCTTCCTTGAGGAAGCGCTTGCGGTACAGGTCGTCCGGTCGGGCCGTGGTGTCTTCGAACTGGAGGGGCCGGTGGTCCGCCTCCCAGTGCTTCTTGATGGTCTGGAACAGCACCAGCGGGTTGCGGCTGCGGTTCCGGAGCTCGTTCTTCGCCAGGTTCGACGCGATCGTGTAAATCCAGGTCGAAAACTTCTTGGTCTGGTCGAAGCGGTGGAGATGCCGGAACACACGGATAAAGACCTCCTGGACGAGGTCCTCCGCGCGCTCCCGGTCTCCAATGGTCCGATTGATGAAGTTGAGCAGCCGGGTCTGGTAGCGGTCTACCAGCGTGCCGAAGGCTTGGGGGTCGCCCGACAGGTGCTCAAGCACCAGCCGGCCGTCGTCGAACTCGTGCAGCGCCTGGCGCTCGAGCGCGCGCGGCGTGACGGCTGCCTGGTCATTCCGCTTGAGGGTTGCTCGCATGGACCGCTCCATGTCTCAGGCCGTGCATTTCCTCTACAAAAGATACGGCACGAACCGTACCGGTCGCATCACCTACGTAACCATCGATGCGGCCGCACCTTCACCGAGCGAGCGTGGAGTCGGCCCGACACGTCGTCCTCGTCGGAGGACGGCGGGTTGCTACACGCCGAGGACGAACCCGGCCATATAAAGGATAGCCACGACGGTCTTTGCGTCACGGACTTCGCCGTCTCGGATGCGGGCCAGGACCTGTGACAGCGGTTGTGGCACGACCTCTATGAACTCGTCGCGCTCGCGCGACGGTGTCCCGGTCGTGAGCCCGCTTGCTAGGTAGAGGTGGATCACCTCGTCGGTGAAGCCGGGCGTGGTCCAGATCGAGGTCAGCCGCTGCAGGCGGCCGGCGGTGACCCCCGCCTCTTCGAGCAGCTCGCGGCGGGCACACGCCTCGGGATCTTCGCCCGGGTCGAGGGTGCCGGCCGGGATCTCCCACAGCGGACCGCCCGCTGCGTAACGGTACTGGCGGATCAGGAGGATCGTGGGATCGGGATCACCCTCTGGGTCTGAGGCGCACGGCACGATGGCGGCGGCGCCCGGGTGGCGGATGATCTCAAGCTCCCCGGTGGAGCCGTCGGGGAATCGCACCGTGTCGACGTCGAGGCGCACGACCCGGCCGGTATAGACCCGGCGGCTTTCGAGCTGCATGGGCACACTCAGCGGTTGAAGAGCCAGGTGACGGGGACTTTGAACCCCTCCGCGAGGAAATAGGCCGCGTTGCGTCGGGGGTTCGACCGGATAGGGGAGTTGGTGGCGGGCGACGTGAACGGCACGAGTCCCAGCCGGGTGGCGATAATGCGCAGCCGCAGCATGTGGAACCCGTCGGACACGAGCAGTACGCGGCGGTTGTCCTTCCCGGAGAACCACTGGGCGACCCCTGCGAGGGAGGCCGACGTGCTCGCCCCCGCCGGCAGCCCGACGACGGCGCCGTCGGGGAGTCCGGCCTTCACGAGATAGCGCCGTCCCACCTCCGACTCGCTCACCGTGTCGCCCGATCCCACTCCACCGGTCACGAGGACGACCGGCGCGAGCCCGCGCTGGTACAGCGCCGCCGCGTGGTCGAGCCGCGCGCGGAATACGGGCGACGGTCGGCCGTTGTACTGCGCGGCGCCGAGCACGGCGATCGCGTCGGCCGAGCGTGCTTCGTCGTGCGCGCCGGCGAGCGCCACGGCGACGACGACGGCCGCCCAGCCGAAGGTGAGGGCGACCACGACGATCAGCGCGGCGACGACCTTGCGGCTCAGAGTCCAGAACGGCATGGGGGAAAGACAACAAGGGAAGGCGGTGGAGGGAAGGGGGACGAACGGCGATGGGGACTATCTCAGGGCTTGGTCAGCAGCTCCTCGAACAGCCCAAGGGCGCGCGGGTCGTCGGATTGGCCGAGCCAGAACAGGGCCTTGCGCCGGACGCCACGCTCCGGGTGCGTGCGGGCGATCCGGATGAGTGCCGGCACACCGGCGTCCCGCGGCTGCTGGGACAAGGCGAACACCGCCTGCTCTTTCACGTCCCGATCGACGTCGCCGTCGTCGACCAGGTCGGCGAGACCGCGGGTCGCGGCGTCTCCTGCGGCCTGGCCCAGCCAGAACACCGCCTGATGGCGGGTGCGCCGAGGCGCGCGGTCGTCACGCGCGAGCTTCAAGAGCAACGGCCAGACGATCACCGAGTCAGCGAGCGTGGCGGGCAGAATCGCCTCCTCTCCTCCCCGGGTGTCCTCGCGTGTCGCGAGGTCGAGCAGGAAGTCCACGACGTCGCGCGGCGACACGGTGCCGAGGTCGGTGACCGCGGCGTCTCGAGACGGGGTGACCCAGTGCCCTCCCACGTAGGTGCGGAGCGACCGCACCTGGCCGGTCCGGACGGTGAGCGAGACGCGCACCGGTCCCGGCTCGCAGTCGTACTCGACCTCGTCGCCGTCGAACCCGCCGTCGAACGTGATGGTGTGCCCCCATCCCCCCCGCCCGCACCGGCCGCCGGCGCAGTCGAGGGCAATGACATGGCGCCCGTCGCCGCACACACCGGGACGGGCGGCGAAGCTCAGCCGGACCGTGCCGTCGGGGGCGGCGGCGACCCGCGCACCAAGGCGCTGGGCTGCCGCGGGCCCGGCCACGAGCGCCCAGGCGAGCACCAGTCGGCCGGTCACGGATTGATGATCTCCAGCAGCACCTGCGCGGCGCGGGGGTCGTGGGACTGGCCGAGCCAGAAGATGGCTTTCTTGCGGAGCTCCTTGTCCTGCTCCGCCTTCGCGATGCGGATCAGCTGATCGAGCGCCGCGGCCTCGTGGCGCTGCGAGTACACGAAGATCAGCTGCTCTTTCATTTCCCGGTTCTGCATTCGGTCATACAGCCCCGCCAGCTGGTCCAGGTTCCCGCCGGTCTGGCCCACCCAGAAGAGCGCCTTCTTGCGCATCTCCACCGGCTCGCGCTCGTTGAGCGCGATATCCATCAGCCAGCGCCCGTTGTCCGCGCCGCCCATCTGGGAGAGCGAGAAGATCACCTTCTCCTTCAATTCCTCCCCTGTGAGCTTCGCGTACAACTCTCGCAGGAAGGCGGCGTTTTCCGAGGAGTGCTGCTGGCCGAGCCAGAAGATCGCCTTTTCGCGTGCCTCGTCCGGGGCGCGCTCGTTGGCGGCGTAGTCGCGCAGGATCTGGCCGGCGCGCCCTTGATGAATCTGGCCCAGCGCGAAGATTGCCTTGTCCTGGAGCTCGGGATCCGTGGCGCTACGGAGGATCGAGTCGAGGGCCGTCACGGCACGATCGCTGCCCACCTGCGACAGCCAGAACACGGCCTGCTGGCGCACTTCCGGATCGGGGTCGTGGCGGGCGACGTCGAGGAGAATGTCCTCCGTCTCGGTACCGCGCTTCTGTGACACGATGAACACGGCCTTGCGGCGCAACCCGGCCGAGCACGAGTCGCGTCGCGCCAGCACCTTCTTGAGGATCGGCAGCGCGCTCGTGGCATCCATCTGCAGAAGGCCGTTGAGCGCCGCGATGCGCAAGTCATCGTCATCGTCCTCGCCCGGGCAACTCCCTCCGCGTGTCCTGCCCGTGTCGACCGTAGGCTGCACATGCCGTCTGATCCACTCGGCGGCTGCCGCGTCCCCTTGCTTTGCCAGGGCCGCCTGCACTCGTGCCAGGAGCGCGTCACCGTCTCGCAGCGTCGCCGCCTTCGGGTAGCGCTGCTGCTGAGTGAGGAGAAAGCTGCGCGCACGGTCGAGATTGTCGTTCTTGTAGAGCGCGAATGCCGCCCAATAGAGCGCATCGCCAGCCCGTGCGGCGGACGGATAACGGCGGGCAAGGTCCCCGAAAAGATTGGCGGCACCCTGATAGTCCGCGTGGTTGAGCGCCTGGCGTGCGGCCCGCCAGAGCGAGTCCGTCGGGTCCTGCTCGTCCTGCAGGACCCGCCCCTCGTCCGGATCCAGGGCTTCGAGCGCATCGAGCGCGTCCAGGGCGTCCAAGGCGTCCAAGGCGTGCAGGGCGCCGAGCGCCGCCTGGGCCTGCACTGGTGCCAAGATGACGTGAGGCGCTGCGACCGGTTGCTGCCACCCCAGCGTCGCCGCGACGATTAGCGGTAGGCCTTGCATCACAATGCTCCTTGTGTGCGAGCGGAACCGGAACCGGCCGGGCTTGCCGTCCGGAGCCGCAGCAACACGCTGCGTTGCTCCAACCCTTGATTGATGAGCTGCACGTCGTCTCGATCGCCGCTCGAGGGGAGCTGCGCGATCTGTGCCAGGACCAGTTCCAGGTCTTCGAGTAAGCTCTTCAGTCTGATGTCTCGAGCCGCGGGCGAGTCGAGCATGAGTCGCGTCGTGCAAAGCAGGTCGCGGGCCTGAACTGAAAACTGCGCCGTGGGCACGCCTGCACGGGTTTCCGCGCGGAAGCCCGTGAGCAACGCCTCGGTGCGGGTGAGGTATTGGGCGGCGGCGAGCTGATAGACGAACGCGGAGGTGCGCTCGCCCGTCCCTGCACCGCCGGGGCTCGGCGGGGAGCCGGTCGCACTCCAGCGCCCGATCGCCACGCCGAGCGCGAGCACGGCGGCGATGCCCACACCCCAACGAAGGGCAGGACGGAATGCGACGATCCGCCGCTGCCGCGCCGCGCGCGCCGCCGCGATGCCGCGCCACAGCTCCTCGCGCGGCGTGGCGGGGGGGCGGTGGTAGTCTTGCGCCGCGTCCCGCAGCCGTTCCTCGAACCGATCGTCCGTCATGAGACCCACTCCCCCGCGAAATCCGCGAGCGCATCGCGCAGCTTGGCCCGCGCCCGCGACAGTTGCGCCTTCGACGTTCCGGTTTCGATGCCGAGGCTCGCACCGATCTCTTCGTGCGTGTATCCCTCGACGTCGTGCATCACGAACACCATGCGATAGCCGTCGGGCAGACCGTCGATCGCCAATGCCAATCGCCGCTTCAGGTCCGGCTCGGCGGCGCGCCCGCCGGCGGACGTCGCCACGGCTTCGTCCAGATCCGTTTCCCGCTGGCGCAAGCGCTTCACCTTGCGCAGCCCGTTCAACACGACCGACGTCGCGATGGCGTGCAGCCAGGTGGACAGCTTGGCCTCGCCTCGAAACCCGCCCAACCGCTCGAACGCGCGGACGAACGTGTCCTGGGTGAATTCGCGCGCCAGCTCGTCGTCTCCCGCGAGCCGGTAGGCGAGGCGGTAGACGCGGTCCACATGGGCGTCGTACAGCGCGCGCTCGGCGGCGCCGTCCCCGGCCCGGACTCGGGTTATCAGTTCGCGTTCGTCCACCAGGCTCCGAGCGGGGGGCAGGAGGCAGTGTCGGTTAACTCTGTGACACTGCTCGCGGTGGGAGGGTTGCGCGGGGACTAGGGAGCTAGACCTGCCTCAACAGGATGCGGATGCCCAGGCCGACGAGCAGGGCGAGCAGAAAGGAAGCGAGGGTGCCGACCAGGAAGTACTCAGCGAACTCACGGTCTTCGAGCTGCTTGAAGCGGGCGAGCGACTTGGCGGCGATGATCCACCCCACCGCGGCGTAGTCGCCCAGCAAGACCAACGTGAGGGTGAGCGCCCGCTCCAGCGATCCGACCGCGCGGCCGCGGGCGACATCGATCGCGCCGGCGGTGCGGTCTTCGTCGCGCCGCATCTGCAGCGTCGGTAGCTCGAGGACGCTCCGGATCAGGACGATCCCCCGACCGGAGACGTAGAGATAGGCGGTGGCCAACAGGGCCACCCGCCCCCACCAGAGTCCATCGACGCTCGGTCGCGCCAGCGGGGCGAGGAGCGTGCCGAGGACGAGCGCCGCGATCACAAACAGCGCCTCGCCGAACAGCAGCGTGCGGGCGCGGCGACGACCGTCTACCTGGGCGGGCCAGAGCGTGGCGGCCAGCGTATAGGCGAGCAGCGGAACGACGAACAACGGATTCACGCGGGGTCCCCCTCCAGGAGTGCCCGAAACATCTTATCGCCGGCGGCCACGAGGGGCCAGGCCATGCGGCGGGCGAGGTGGGAGATCGCGCTGCGATCGACGTCGAGCCGGGCCGCCGCGGCCGCCTGGTCGCCCAGCCGCAGCAGGGTGGCGGTACGGCGCTGGCGGGGGGTCCAGCTCCAGTAGAGCGCGGAGTAATAGCTGGCGAGCGGCTCGAGCGCGGGAGCGAAGTCGCCGAACGCGAACACCTGGCGCTGTCGCTTGGCGCGGTCCATCGCGGCCCGGGCTGCGTGAAAGCACGGGCCGTCCATCTCGGGGGCCGTGGGGGCGAGGGGTGTCGTAATCGGTCCCCGGCCGCACGCCACCACCCAATCGACGGCGGGGAGGCGGGCGCGCACGTCGTGCGCGAGGTCCCACACCGGCTGGGGCGTCGGGAGCAGGCACTGCAGCTCGTCGCCTAGGGTGACGGCGAAGCGGGCGGCGAGGACGCGGCGGTAGCGTTGGTTCAGGTCCTTCACGGCGGCGCGGACGTCGGCCTGGAGGCGGGCGCGGGTGGCCGGGGGGAGCTCGCGCGAGGCGATGGCGTCGGCGATGAGGGCGACGTAGGACTTTGACATTTTATGTCACATTTAGTTGATATGACGAATTACGTCACAATATAGCAAAATGACGTAAAATGTCAAACCCACCGATGCGCCTTATCGGGTGCCGAACAGCCGATCGCCCGCGTCTCCCAGCCCCGGCAGGATGTAGCCGTGGTCGTTGAGCTCGCGGTCGAGCGCGGCGGCGAAGACGGGGACGTCGGGGTGGGTCTCGAGCATGCGCCGCACGCCCTCGGGCGCGGCGACGAGGCAGAGGAAGCGGATCCGCTGGGCGCCGGCGTGCTTGAGCGCGCTCACGGCGTCCGCCGCCGAGCCGCCGGTGGCGAGCATGGGATCGAGCACGAAGAAATCGCGCGCGTCTTCGCCCGATGGGATTTTGAAATAGTAGTCGACCGGCTCGAGCGTGTCGTGCTCGCGGTAGATGCCGATGTGGCCGACGCGGGCCGACGGGATGAGCTGCGCGATGCCCTCGACCATGCCGAGTCCGGCGCGCAGGATCGGCACGAGGGCGAGCTTCTTCCCTGCTACGCGGACGCCCCGCATGCGCTCGAGCGGGGTTTCCACCTCCGCGGTCTCGAGCGGCAGGTCTTTCGTCACCTCGTAGGCCATGAGCATGGCGATCTCGTTCACGAGCTGCTTGAAATCCCGCGTGGGCGTGTTCTTGTCGCGGAGGATCGAGAGCTTGTGCTGGATCAAGGGGTGATCGAGCACGGTGAGGTTCGGGAATTTGGGGTGCGGCATGGGCGGGAAAAAGTACGCCGCTCGTCACCACGACGCCACGTCGACGAAGCGTTCGGCGGCCGCGCTTTCCACCTGCAGAGTTGATCTATGTTGCGTGGGCGCGACACACACCGCCACCGACTGTAGCTTCGAAGCGTCACCGAACGCTGTCCGCGTCGGGGGCGTCCCCGGCCGCCTTCACCACTGTTGTGCCGCGACAGTCGGTCCACGCCTTGCGGGCCTTGGGCGCCGACCTCGACGTTGGGATCACAGGGCTCGTGTCGCGGGACCCAGGATTCTTCAATGGCAGCCCGGGTTTGCTCCCCGCAGGGCGCATCGATCCTACCCGTCTCCTTCCATTCTTCTTCGCGCTCGGATCCGCTTCATGCGGCGATGCGACCGGCGCGCCGTCGCTCGTCTCGTCACGTGCAGCGATCACCCTCTCGACGGCGCAGCCGGTCGACACGCTGACCCTGCGCGGCTCGACGCGAGGGGAGTGGCGTGTGACCGTTGCACCCGGCTGGATTCGGGTGACCCCGCAGCGGGGCATGCTCGGTGCGGACACCCTGATTGCGGTCGCGGCACCCGGGCTCGCGGACCTGATGCCTGGCGGCTACAGCGGCGACATTGTCTTCGCGAGCGACCGCTTGTCGGTCGCGGTGCGCGTCAGCGCCGTCGTCGGACCGCGTCCGCGGCTGACGCTTTCGGCAACCCTGGCGACGATCGGCGAGGGTACAGACACGACCTCCGTGGAGCTGACCAACCAGGGAAACGCACCTGCTTCTTGGCGGCTTACCCCTGACGTGCCATGGCTGTCGGCGCTGCCGGCGACGGGACGGTTGGAGCGGCAGGAGCGCGTGCTTCTGCACGTACGGGCCGCCAAGGCCGCGCTCCCGGTCGGGACCAGTGAGGGCACGCTCTCCTTCATGGCCGATGCACTCGCCGAGGGCGTTGCGCTGCCGGTCAAGGTCGCCGTCGCGGCGGTCGCGGTGGCTCGCTTTGATGTCGCCCGTCTCCTCATCCCACGCGGCATCGAAGCTGTCCAGGTAACACTCGACAATCCTGGCCGCGCTCCGTTGGCGTGGTCCGTTGCCCGAGCGCCCGGCTGGCTCGCGGTACGCCCCGCCGCAGGGTCGCTCGATGGCGGCGCGCAGGTAAGCATCACGGCGTCGGTCGATCGGCTCGCGGCACCCGCCGGCGAATGGCGCGATACACTGACGCTTGCGACGAACGCCGGCGCCGCCGTCCTCCCGATCGTGTTGGCCGACGCGGGGCCAGTCGTCGGCGCACTGTGGCGGCTGCCCGATGCCATTGAGGTCGCGCGATACGACCGCGGTAAGGATCGCGTCGTGGCGCTCACCGCAGACGGGGCCGCACTGCTGATTCTCGACATGTCCGCGGGCATCACCGATCGGGTGACCCTCACCCGCGTGGGGAAGAGCCTCGCGCTGACCCCGAGTGGTCGGCGCGCCGTCGTCGGCGACGACGCCTACGCGACGGTCGTCGATCTCGATTCGCGTACGGTGTCGGGCTCATTCCAAGCGGGACGGGTGCGACGCGCCGCGCTCACGGACGCCGGGTGGATCTACACGTTCCCGCGGTACGGCACGTGGGACAACCTCCGCAGCGTGAACACCGTCACCGGGGAAGAGAGCAAGGACCCGTGGTTGATCTACGCGAGCTTTGGTAAGGTGCACCCGTCGGGAGCGTACCTATACGCGACGAACGGTTGGAGCCTGGAGAAGTGGGACGTGAGCGCGGGTCCCGCCCATTTCATGTACGAATCGCCGATCTACGGTGCCTATGGAGACGCCGGAGACGTGTGGTTCGCCGAGGACGGCTCCCGGTTGTATACCGCCTCGCGTCACGTCTTTCTCACGTCGCCGGAGGCGGACTGGACGCCCGTCGGCGAGCTGCCGGTTTCCTTCACCATCGGCTCGCTGGCGGAAGCGCGCGCGCCGGACCGTGTGTATGTGCTTGCGACAGGGCAGGTGCAGGAGTGGTGGGCGGGGTCGGAGCCGTTCCGTGGCGATGCCGCGGTGATCACGGTCATCGATGCGACCACGCTGGCGGGGTTGGGTACGATCGCGCTCCCACCGTTCGAGGTTCCCGACGGGAGTGGCGGCACGGCACGTCACCCGTCCGTCGGCCGATATGTGTTCGTCGACGGCGCCGGCCGCCGCATCTATGCGCTGGTGCAGGCTCCCGCGGCCGCCGGCCTGACCGCGGATTGGGCGGTTGCCACCTTCGACGTCGCGAGCACGCCGTGAAACACGGGCTCCTGCCGGTGGGCCTCGCGCTGACGTCCCTGGTCGGCTGCGCGGGCGCGCCTTCCGGGCCGTCAGTCGAAGCGCTATGGATCGTGGCCGATGCAGACACGATCGCCATCGGGTCCGCCCTGCAGCTCGCGATCACCGCGACTGACGGCGCGGGGAATGCCCTCGAGGGCCTGCGCGTCCAGTGGTCCAGCTCCGACCCGACCGTCGCCAGCATCAATGCGGAGACTGGGGAGGTGGTCGGCCTCGCGTCCGGCGCCGTGATGATCACGGGCTCGACTCGGGGGCAGAGTGCCTACCGCGAGGTCACGGTGGTGCCGCCGGCCGCGCACTTCGTGGACGTAGCCGGCGCGTGGGTCCACTCCTGTGCGCTCGCCGTGGAGGGTCGGATCTACTGCGCCGGCTGGAATCGGCTCGGGATGCTGGGCAACGGCGAAGCGGTTGGCCGCGCGGACATCGCCGGGCATCCGGCTCTCGTGGCGACCGCCAGCACTGCACGGTTCCGCTCGGTGAGCGGGTTCGGGTTGCACGGCTGCGCGCTCAGCCGCAGCGGGGAAGTCCACTGCTGGGGTTCGGGGTTCTACGGTCAACTGGGGCTGACGAGGCAGGACTTCTGCGAACCGGACCCGGCCCAGGCCGTGGTGGAACCCTGCCGTATCGTGCCCGCCCGCATCGCGGGCGAGGAGCACTACAAGGCAGTCGCCGCGGGCCTGCAGGCGAGCTGCGCCCTGCGCGTCGACGGCCGCGCCTTCTGCTGGGGGAACAACGAGTCGGGCGCATTGGGTACGTCGGGCGTCTGGCGATGGGGACTCCCCTTGGCTGTGGATGGCGATCTCGCGTTCGCGACGATCAGCGGCGGCCGCTCGCACTTCTGTGCGACGACCGCCGACTTCCGGGCTTTCTGCTGGGGCTCCAACTATTACGGACAGTTGGGGACCGACGGCGTGCCCACCTGCCTCGAGCAGGACGCCGGCTGCGCTGCATTCCGCCCCCTTCCCGTACTCGGCGGTCAAGCGTTCACGATGGTCGTCGCCGGCGGGATCCACAGCTGCGGGATCACGACGGCACGCGAGCTCTACTGCTGGGGGAACAACACCTTCGGCCAGTTGGGCGACGGAACGACGCTCGGGAGCCTCGTCCCGCAGCGAGTCGACACGGGGCACTACTCCGCCGTGAGTGTGGGAGAGTTCCACTCCTGCGCGATCGCAATGGACGGCCGCGCGTACTGTTGGGGGTTGAACGACGATGGTGAGTTGGGCGGCGTCAGCGCCGCGACGTGCATGGATGCGAGCGAACCCTATCCGTGCAGCACCACGCCGGTCGAGGTGGAGGGCGGACACCGTTTCCTGAGGATCAGCCTGGGCCGGTTTCACAGCTGTGGCGTCACGGACGTACAGCAGGCCCGCTGCTGGGGGTGGAATCAGTACGGCCAGCTTGGCAACGGTACGTACATCGGTGGCACCCCGCCGACGCGCATGCAGGTGGAGAGCGCGGGCGCGTCAGCCCGGGTCCCGACGGCGGGGACGCCCTCCTCGAGCATGGCGCCGCCCAGCGCGGAGCGCTACGCCATCCCCAGGCGGCCGGCCCTGCGGACCGCGCCGTTCGCAGCGCGCAATCGGTAGCGACACGAATGCCCGCGATGTTCCGGACGGCGGAAGGTGTGGTGACGTCGCACGCCGGCGCGGCCCTGCTCTGCCTCCTGTCGATGGCCGGGGCGTGTGCCGACTCGCCGACGGCTCCCCTTCCTCACGTCGCTGCGCTGAGCGTGGGCGACACCGTGCGCGGCACGCTGCAGTCAGGCAACGAGGCCGACGCATACGTCGTGACAGGGCAGGTCGGCGACGAGGTCAGCGTGCTCGTGGCCGTTACGGTCGGAGGAGTAGCCGTGGACCTCGCCGACTCCGCGGAGGGACGACCCCTCGCGAGCGTGCACGCCCTCGCGGGTGAGGATACGTCGGCGGGGACCCAGCACTCCAGCGGCGTCGTAACGCTCCCCGTGACCGGTCAGTACCGGTTGCGGGTGCAGCGGTGGGGCGGCGCGCCGGCGGCAGAGTACGTCGTCGCACTCGCGCGCACGAATCGCGCGCCCGAGCGAGTGAGCGCGATACTCGCGATCGGCGACACGCTCGATGGTGAGGCTCTCGAGCACGCCGGCGACATCGACGAGTTCCTTGTCCGCGTGCCGGAAGCCCGGCTCGTTACGCTCTTCGCGACGAAGCCTGCCGGACACGGCACCGCCGTTGACGCAGTAGTGCTCGACGAGGAGGCAGGCGCGTTGCTCGGCGCGGTGACGACGGGTGTAGAGGGGCAGGCGCTTGGGGCACGGTCGTCCGGGCGCTTCCTCTTGCGCCCGGGCCGCACGGTGCGTATCCGAGTTCGTGCTGGCACCCTGGTCGGCGCCTTCCCCGCACCGTACAAGCTCCAACTCTTCCCCATCGACTTGCAGCCCGAGCGGGTCGCCGCGCAGTTGATCCTAAATGACACCATCCGCGGCGAGGCCATCGAGCCGCTCGGCGACATAGACGACTACGTCTTCGAGGGCCCGCGGGGCCAGCAGGTCAACGTGTTCTTCCAGGCACAGAGCGGAACCGCCTCGGACAGCCTTCTCGCCGTGCTTATGGATGCGTCAGGACGCGTCCTCGCCGGACCGGTGCGGAGCGTGGGGACCGACACCGCGCTCACGCGCCAGGCGAGCGGGCGCGTCACCCTGCCCGCCGACGGCACCTATCGCATCCGCGTGCTCGGGCAGCGCGATACCACGGGCGGCGACCTCGGAGCCTATCGCCTCCGAGTTTATGGCGTCGAAGAGGCACCGGAATCGGCCGGGAGCGCGCTCGTGCCAGGCGGGGTCATTACGTCGGAGCGCATCGAGCTCCCGGGCGACGTGGACACCTATGTCGTTACCGTCTTGACCGAGGCGCGTATCGACGTCGAGCTCCGTGGCCGCAGTGTCGACTCGGCCGACTCGCTCCGCGCCGAGCTGTTCGATAGGTCGGGGGCCGCACGCGCGAGCGTGACCGTCGCGCCCAGCGGCGCGAGGGGGAGTGGCGTCGTTACTCTGGCGGCCGGGACGTACGCGCTGCGCGTCGCGGGCACGCGCAGCACTGGCGACGGTTTTCGCGGCGCCTACGAAATCGTGCTGCACGCCATTGCGGGCTCCACACCCGAGCTCGCGTCGGCTCAGCTCCCTCTCGACGACACCGTGTCGGATGCGCTCGAGCCGCTCGGTGACGAGGACGTCTTCACCGTCACGGCGAACAAGCGCGAGCACTACCGCCTCCACTTGCAAGGGCTCGGGGCGCCCGGTGGATACCTCGACGCCGTTTTGCGAGATGCGGCCACGAAGCAGACCATCGGCACGGTCTCGAGCCAGACAGCCGAGCCGAGCCTCGCCGAGCGGCGGAGTGTCCGGCTGACACTGCCGGCCACCGCGACCTATGAGGTCGCGGTCACGCCCCGCAGCCAGGGTCGGGATGTCGCGGATCGCGGTCCTTACCGGCTCGCGCTGCTTCATGTTCCCATGGCGCCCGAGCACGTGGCGACGGCGCTCACCATCGGGGACTCCGTATTCGGCGAAGGGCTCGAGGACCCGAACGACATGGACCGGTTCATCGTGTCCGGCGATCCCGGCAGGGAGGTCGTCGTCTATTACCAGGGCCCGGGTTCGGCCTGCACCAGCCTCGATGCCGTTGACCCCGTGAGTGAGGACTCGTTGCAGCACGTCACGAGCTGCGGCTTCTCGCAGTCCACCGGGCGCTTCCGGCTCCCTGGGAGCGGGACGGCGGCACTGGAGGTGTACGTACCCCTGTTCTGCGACCCGTGGGCGGGGTGCAGTGACCCTGGATACGGGCAAGGTCCTTACGAGCTACGGGTGTTGCCGATCAACCGCGCGCCCGAGGTCGCGAGCGCGGCGATCGCCTACGGCGATACCGTGAGCGGGTCGTGGGACGGGACAACGTTGGCTGGCGAGTGGATCAAGCCTGACGCGGATGTGGACGAGTTCACGTTCATGGGTGCGAGAGGCGACACGGTGGAGGTGTTGTTTCAGACGCCAAACGGCACATGGTCCTTCGCCGGGATCCAGATCGAGCTCATCAACCCACGATCGGACGCCGTCCTCGGTACCACGTCGAGTTACAACCCGGAGTCGCTCGAAGCTCATCGGATCGGTCCGGTCGTTCTGCCGGAGGACGGCGAGTACCTGATTCGAGTCGAGGCGGTATCCGGAGGGGGAGGCTCCCTCACGCTGGGCGCCGGTCCCTATCGCTTCGTGCTGAGGCGGCTCGCCGGCCCCGTCTGATCCCATCAGTGCGCACCGGTGACGCTCACCGCCAACGTCATCTGTGGTGCCGATGCAACACCTCATGCTTCACACCCTCACAACACGCCTCTGGCACCGCAAATGCCCTCGGGCGGAACCGTTGTGACGCCGGTCACTCTCGCCAGGGAGGACGCATGCCATGACACGCCGTGCCGCGGGACTAGCCCTGATTGGACTGCTCTGTGGCGTCGCTCGATCGAGCGGCCAGGCCCCGACCGGCACGATCACGGGCCACGTGGTTGACACGCCGACCGGTCGTCCGGTCGTCGGGGTGCGGGTGGCCGTTGTAGGTATGGATCGGGGCGCCATCACGCGCGAAGACGGCGTGTTCGTGCTGACGGACGTGCCGGAAGGAGCGCACCGGGTGCGCGTCAGCAGAATCGGTTTCACTCCTCAGGAGCAGACCGTCGTCGTCGTGGCGCAGCAGTCCGTCACCGCGGACTTCACGCTCTCGACAGCGGCCGTTTCTCTGTCGGATGTCGTGGTGGTGGGCTACGGCACCCAACGGCGCGCCGACCTGACTGGTGCTGTGGTCTCCGTCCCGCCCGACCAGCTGCAGAAGACGGCGGTGGTCAGCCTGCAGCAGGCGCTTCAGGGCAATGCGGCCGGCGTCGCCGTGACACAGGGTGACGCCGCGCCCGGAGGCGGCATTACGGTCCAGGTCCGCGGCGTCACCTCGCCGAGCGGCGACAACCAGCCGCTGTACGTGATCGACGGCGTGCCCATCGGGACAGCCGGGGTCGACAAGTTCACCGTCGGGCCATCGGAGCCGAGCTTCACCACGATGACCACCACCAATCCGCTCTCCACGCTCGCCCCGTCCGACATCGAGTCGATCGACATCCTCAAGGACGCCTCGGCCACGGCGATCTACGGCAGCCGGGGTGCGAACGGTGTGGTGATCATCACCACCAAGCGGGGCCAGCGTGGCCAGCCGGGGCTGATCACGTTCAACTCTTCGACCGGGATGTCGAGGGTCGTGCACGAGCTCGACGTCTTGAATGCGCGTGACTACACCACCTACGTGAACCAGGCCTACTGGAACGCCACGCCCGACTCGCTCCGCAGCAGGGGCGACTCCTCGCTGCTGCCGTACGGTGGTCGGACCGGAAGCATCCGACCGGACAGCATCGTCAAGTTGTACGGCGCGGGCAGCGACTGGCAGCGCGACATCTTCCGGACCGCCGCCACGCGCGACCTGCAGCTCGCCTTCTCCGGTGGGGACGGGACCGGCAGCTATGCCGTGAGCAGCAACTACTTCAACCAGGACGGCGCCATTCGCGGCTCCGGGTTCGCGCGCGGCGGCATTCGCGCCAACCTGGACCGCAAGCTCAACTCGATCATTCGCATCAGCAGCAGTCTGGACGTGACCCGCTCCAAGGCGAACCTGGTGCGTTCCTCCGGCACGGAGGGCACGAGCGCCGAAGGGATCGTGCGGGGGGCGATCCGCTACAGTCCGCTGCCGAGCGACGTGTACGACACCACGCGGCTCGCGACCGACCCGCGGGCTGAAAATCCGACGTACTTCGGACGCTTCGGTGCCGATCCCCTTCGCTACACCGACGAGGTGCGCGAGAGCGAGACGGTGACGCGCGGGATCGGGGGCCTCCGATTGATCGGGCAGCTCACGCCGTTCCTCTCAGTCGAGACGAGCATCGGGGGGAATTACGAGCGCAAGGGCGTCGACTCCTACTTCCCGCGAACCGTGTACGAGGGCCGGAACGCGAACGGACTCGCCATCGTGAGCGGCTCTGAGTTCGTGAACCTGGTGCACGAGGACCTGGTGCGCTTCGACCGGGAGGTCGGCAGCGACCACCACGTCGACGCCGTGGCGGGCTTCACCTACGAGTGGAACCGTAGCAACTGGAACAAGGATCAAGTCAGTGATTTCCCGGACGACATCCTCGGCTCGAGCGCGTTGCAGCGGGGGCTCGCGTGGGCGGCGCCGCAGAATGGTGTCGCCGTCTGGAAGCTGGCATCGTTCTTGGGGCGCGTGAACTACAGCTTCCGCGACCGCTACTTGATGACCGCCACGTTGCGCTCCGACGGCTCGTCCAAGTTCGCCGTCAACAACAAGTGGGGCACCTTCGCTTCGCTGGGGCTCGCGTGGCGCGCCAAGCAGGAGTCATTCCTTCGGAACGTCGCTTTCCTGTCCGACTTGAAGGTGCGCGGCAGCTACGGACAATCCGGGAACCAGGCGATCAGCCCCTACCAGTCGCTCGCCAGCATCGAGTGCGGCACCACGGTGCTGGACGCGCAGCTCGTTTCCGCCTGCTACCTCGCGCGCCTCGCGAACCCGAACCTCGGCTGGGAGACCACGACGCAGTACGACGTGGGGCTCGACATCGGCGCGTGGCAGAATCGCGTCACGCTCACCGCCGACCTCTACCGCAAGCGCACCGATGCCCTGCTGCAGAGCGTGACGCAAGCGCCGAGCACCGGCTACACGAGCGCCACGATCAACTCCGGCCGCGTGACGAATCTGGGACTCGAGCTCCAGGCCGACGTTCGGATTCTCAGCGGCGCCGAGGGCGGACCCTCGTGGACCGTTTCGGCGAACATCGCCGCGAACCGAAACCGGATCGTGAGCCTCGGCGCCACCCAGCAGCAGTTTTCCAATCGGCTGGGCGCGGGCGGCGGGCTCGAAGTGTACCCCTTCATCCAGAAGCCGGGCCTGCCGATCGGTGCGATCTGGGGCTACCAGACCGATGGGATCTTCAAGGACAGCACGGAAGCCAACGCCTACAGGAGTGTCCAGCTCAACGCGCGGGTGGGTGACTATCGCTACAGGGATCTGAACGGCGACGGGCACCTGACCGACGCGGACAAGACGATGATCGGCAACGTGAATCCCGATTACATCTTCGGCATCACCAACCGGGTCACGTTCGGGCAGTTCGACGTGAGCGCGTTGATTCAAGGGGTGCAAGGAAACAGCATCATCAATGCCAACCGGCTCCAGTTCTTGGAGCTCAACGGGACGAGCGGCAACATCCCGACCGAGTACTACAAGAATGCATTCGATCCGGTGACCAACCCCACTGGGAAGTACCCGCGGATCGACGCCGACCGGGTCGGCGTGGGGCTATTCTCCGACGCCTTCGTCGAGGACGGGAGCTACATCCGACTCAAGAACGTACAGCTCGGCTACGAACTGCCGCCCCGGCTCATCCCGGGGACGCGCACCGCCCGTGCGTACCTCAGCGCGATCAACCTGTTCACGATCACGAACTACACGGGGTACGACCCCGAAGTCAGCGCGTTCGGCACTACCGACATGCGCGGCGTGGACCTGGGGAGCTACCCGCAGTCCCGGCTATTCACTCTCGGCATGACCCTGACCTTTTGAAAGGAGGCGCGCCGTGAACGCAACCCATCGCAGCATGTTCCGAGGGATGGCGTCGGTGTGCCTCCTGGCGGCCGCCGCCGCGTGTCACGATCTCCTGGACGAGCACCCGCAGACGTTCGTCGACCCCGGGAGCTACTTCAAGACGGGCGACCAGGCGATCGCGGCGGTCAACGGCATTTACCAAGGCATGATGACCTGGGACGACTGGATCGATCCCGCCTGGCAGGAGGTTACCTGCGAGGGGTCGGACATCTTCTGCCCCGACTGGTGGGCGTTCGGTCACCTTGGTGCAAAGACGGGCACGTGGTTCGCCGGCCGCACCTGGACCGCGAACTACCTCGTGATCCGCCGGGCGAACGACGTATTGGGCCAGCTGGACCACGTGAGCCTCGACGCGACGTTGACGGGACGACTGCGGGGTGAGGCGCATTTCCTCCGTGCCTACGCGTACTTCGAGCTGGTGCGCCGCTACGGCGCCGTGCCCCTGCGGCTCACGCCGTACGTGCCCGATGGCACGTTCGGTGACGCACCGCGGGCACCGGTCGAACAGGTATATCCGGCGATCGTGAGCGATCTGAAGGCCGCCACCCAGGAATTGCCGCCGGATTTCGCTTCCAAGACCTACTCGAGCTCGGACCGCGGCCGCCCTACGGCGCCGTCGGCGTGGGGTCTGCTCGCCAAAGTGTACCTCACGATGGCCGGGGCTGAGCTCTCGGGAACACCGCTGGCCGCGGCCAAGCAGCAGTACAACGATTCCGCGCGCGTCGCCGCGCAGCACGTCATGCAGAGCGGCTGGGTCACGCTCGAGCCGAGTTATATGCGGCTGTTCGACGGGCAGCAGCAGGTGAACAGCAACGAGATCCTCTTCCAGATCGGCGCGACGCACCAGGAAAACACCGGCCCCGAGATCGCGACCTTCTTCAACCCCCCAGACTTTTCGACGGCGGGTGGCGGTGGTGGCGGCTTCTTGAGCATGCGGCAGGCTTTCTACACGAGCTTCGACACTCTGGACCGGCGGATCGCACCGGGCTACGCGATCTTTGCGGCTTGGAAAGAATCGTATTCGTCGGGCGACCCCGGGACGCCGGCTTGGTACCGGGGCGCGGTGCCGGACAGCATCAAGACCAAGGTCGCGGCGGACAGCCAGATCGGGTGGACCTGGACCGAGCTGTGTGACACAGTCGGCGCCAACCGGTACATGAACCGCACGACGCGCGCCGTCGTGCAGGTCTCACCACGCGTCTACTCGATGAAGTACATCGATCGCACGGCCCTCACGAAGAGCCAGAACCAGACGAACCCGATCGTCCTGCGTTACGCGGATGTGTTGCTGGTGTTGGCGGAAGCCGAGAACGAGGTGAGCGGGCCGACGGCGGCCGCATACGCCGCGATCAATCAAGTCCGCAACCGGTCCAACGTGCCCAACCTGACGCCCGGCCTCTCCCAGGCGCAGTTCCGCGACTCTGTGTGGCTCGAGCGCCGGCACGAGCTGTATGGAGAGTTCCATGAGTGGTTTGACCTGAAACGCCAGGGCCGTTGGCTCGACATCATGAACGACCGCATCGCCGCCTATCCGGGTGGCCGGACGCCCAACGCGTCGGTGTGCCGGCCGCGGCAGGCGTACCAGATGCTGCTCCCGATTCCGGACGCCGAAGTGGGCGCGAACCGGGTGATCACTCAGAATCCCGGCTACTGAGCGGGATCCCGAGTCGATGCAGAGCCGCCGTCCAGCGATCCCCGCCCTCCTGGTGGTCGCCGCCGTCGCCGCTTGTCATGACAGTTCCGCCGGCGTCCAGCTCCCCCCCGGTCCCACGCCCGCGCCTGCCGTGCACGTCCAGGGGAACCGGCTCGTCGACACGGCCGGCCGATCGGTGCGGCTGCGCGGCGTGAACCGCTCCGGCGCCGAATACGCTTGCGCGCAGGGGTGGGGAATCTTCGATGGCCCGTCGGATTCGACGTCGGTGCGCGCGATCGCATCCTGGCGGGCGAACGTGGTGCGCCTGCCGCTCAACGAGACCTGCTGGCTCGGGATCAACGGCGTGCCGGCCGCATACTCGGGGGCGAGTTACCAGAAGGCCATCGCGGACTTCGTCGCGCTGCTCAATCGAAACGGACTGGTCGTCATCCTCGATCTGCACTGGACCGCAGCCGATACGGCGAAGGCACTCGCCCAGGCGCCGATGCCGAATCGCGACCACACCCCCGAATTCTGGCGTCAGGTCGCCACCGCGTACGGGCACAACAACGCCGTGATCTTCGATCTGTTCAACGAGCCATTCCCGGACAACAATGCCGACACGCCGGAGGCATGGCGCTGTTGGCGCGATGGCGGTACGTGCAGCGGGATGAGCTTCCAGGCCGCGGGGATGCAGGAGCTCGTGAACACCGTCCGCGGCACCGGAGCCACCAACGTGATCCTGCTGGGCGGGGTGCAGTACGCCGCCACCCTTTCGCAGTGGGTCGCTAACGAGCCGACCGATCCCTTGAATAACCTGGCCGCCTCCTGGCACATCTACAACTTCAGCTGGTGCCACGTCAGAAGCTGCTGGGACGGCGAGGCCGCCCCCGTTGCCCAGCGTGTGCCGCTGGTGCTCGGCGAGTTGGGGCAAAACGACCGCGGCTCGAGCTTTGTCGACTCACTGATGGACTGGATGGATGCGCGCAGCGGGACCTACCTCGCGTGGACCTGGGACGTGTGGGGGTCCGAGTGGGACCTCATCACGAGCTACGACGGCACGCCCACTGGGTATGGGGCTACGTTCAAAGCGCGGTTTGGCTCGTAGCGCGGCCGCGCCGCTCGCGCTGCTGCTCGCCTGCGGCGTGGGTGGGCCGCCCCAGCCCCGGGGGCCGGCGCTGGTCGATCCCCACGCGACGCCCGAGACGCGCGCGCTGTTCGTGAACCTGCGGCGGCTCGCTGGGAAGGCGCTGCTGTTCGGGCATCAGGACGATCTGGCGTACGGCGTGCAATGGTTCAACGAGCCGGGGCGCTCGGATGTGAAGGAGACGGCGGGATCCTACCCTGCGGTATACGGGTGGGACGTCGGCGGCCTGGAGCGGGAGGGGGGCGGGGGCGGGGGCGCGAACCTCGATAGCGTGGCCTTCGAGCGGCAGCGCGGCTGGATCGCCGAGGGCTATCGACGGGGTGGCGTCATCACGCTCAGCTGGCACATGCGGAATCCGGTCACCGGCGGCAACGCGTGGGACACGGTGCAGGCGGTGCGGGCGATCCTGCCGGGCGGGGCGCAGCACGAGCGTTACCAACAGTGGCTCGACCGCTTCGCCGATTACGTCAAGGGTTTGCGCGCGAGCGGGCGCTCGGGGGCGGGTGGCGAGGTGCTCGTGCCGGTGATCTTCCGGCCGTTCCACGAGACGAGCGGCGGCTGGTTCTGGTGGGGGGCGCGGCACGCGACGGCGGACGAGTACCGGCAGCTGTGGCGCTTCACGGTCGAGTACCTGCGCGACCGGAGGGGTGTGCACAACCTCCTCTGGGCGTATTCGACCGATGTGTTCGACACGAAACAGGCCTACCTGGAGCGCTATCCGGGCGACGCGTACGTCGACGTGCTCGGGTTCGACGACTACCAGAGCGTGCGGACACCGGCGACGCGGGGCCTGTTCGCGCACCGGTTGCGCGACGTGGTGGAGCTGGCCGAGGCACGCGGGAAGATCCCGGCGCTCACCGAGACCGGCGTCGAGGCGATCCCGGACTCGATGTGGTGGACCGGCACGTTGCTCGCCGGTATCGCGAGCGACTCCGTTGGGCGGCGCATCGCGTGGGTACTCGTGTGGCGCAACGCCAGCTTCGAGCGAGAGCACCGCTATCATTTTTTCGCGCCGTATCCTGGCCATCCGAGCGCCGCGGATTTCGTCCGCTTCCGCGAGGATTCGTTGGTGCGGTTCGAGGACGAGCTGCCCGACCTGTACCTCGCTCCGCCGAGCCCGTAGCGGGCGTCGGCCGGCGCCGGCACTCCCACCCCATCACTCAGCCCGCTAAGTTCTTCTCCTGCATCGTCCGGCCAGGTAGCTCAGTTGGTAGAGCAGCGGACTGAAAATCCGCGTGTCGGCAGTTCGATTCTGCCCCTGGCCACTCACACCGCAACGACTTGGCGCGGCGCCCGCCGCGCGGCTGTGTCAACGGTGTGTCAATTGCTCCTGCTGGAGTAACGTATGCGGGAAAGCATGGATCGCAGAAGTTTTCTCCGGGCCGCTCTTGCAACGTCCGCCGGACCTTTTCTGTTTCAGAATTCCTCGATGTTCGAGCGGGAAGCAAGTGGCTCGGCGGAGCACGCAGGCGGTCTCGAGACTGTGGGGCTGTACGCCTCCCTTCCGACCGATCCGCCGCCGAAGGACCCCAGAGTCTATGACTTCTTCAAAGCCTGCGGCTATAACTACCTGGAATTCTGCGAAGCCGGATTTCGCTCTCGCCCCGACCTGCTGCCGGAATACTACAAAGACATGTCAAGCGCGATCACGTTGGCGCATGACAAGGGGTTCCGCGTGGGGATCGTCCTGCTCGCCGGTATGGAGCAGTGGACGGGGCCTGACGGTACGTTGGGCGCTAACTTTCCCGGGGTTTTCAGCCCGCGCGACAAGACCAAACTGACCGAGCGTTTCGTGCATCTGCGGCACGCCGTGTCCCAACTGCGGGGCGCCGACGTATTTGTCTTCCTTCCCGGAGATCCGGGTGGAGACCCCGAAGGCCACAGCACGTTGGAAGACTGCGTGTCGTTCTGTCGCCAGGTGCAGGCAATCGTAAAGCAGGAAGCGTCTGCAGCAACGTTCATCGTGAATCTCTGGAGCATAGCCCAGTGGGAAGGCTTTCCATCGCCATCCAGCCTGCGCTTTTGGGAGCAGGAGGTCAAACTGTCGCGCGCTGCCGTGGCGGCACCCGGGCTGCTTGGGCCCAGGAGTGGCGTGTCTTTCCCTCTCCATAACTACTACCGGTCGCTGGCGCTGAGCCGTTACTCCGAAGCGGGGCGAAAGCCAGAGCCGTACCCCACTGCGCAAGACATTCAGGCGCTCCGAAAGCGCGCCGTCGGCCCGCTGCTTGGCTGGCCGTATTTCCTCGTGGACGAAGCCGACGACGGCTTCGTGAAACCCAACAACCAGGAATCCGGCGGGCAATCCTCCTGCGAGACGCGCTACATCCGCGCTCTAGTCGATTGCGGTCTCAGGCTCGGCCTGGACGGTCTGGTCGCCAATGCGATCTTTCGAGAGGCTGAGTCCCTCAACATCTACGCATTCGGACAGATGTGTCGCTCGGCTGAGCTGACGCCGGAGCGCTTGATCGACCAGTACGCTGGTTTCATTGCCGACGAGAAGACGAGGGGCGTTCTGGGGCGAGTCCTCCGCTACATTGAGAATCACAGCAATTGGCAGAACAGCCTCCCAGCTTCGTACCGTCTTAAAGACTTCGCCCTGCCGCACGCCTTATCGGCGCCGGTAGCGCTGGACCTGCTAGCTCAGGTCAAGCCCCGTCTTCAGCCGGCAATTCCGCTCTTGGAACCGCCGGCTACTTACCTGGGCCGCCTGCAGAAACGGTTGGAAGCCATCGCTGCCGGGCATATCGGCGGCACCTCAGGCTAAGCGCAACCGAGACTCTGTGCCGATCGGACCGCTTTCCCGAAGAACGGAGGTCGCTCATGGTCGATCCGAACGAGCAAGGCGTGGTCGTTGTACGTGGCGGGAGCGACGGCTTCGCCCAGGAGATCACGGCGGGGCGCCATCGTCTGACGGCCGACGAGCCGGTGTCCGCCGGGGGGACCGATCGGGGGCTTGGGCCCTACGAGCTGCTCCTGGCAGGCCTCGGCGCCTGAACCTCCATGACGATCGCGCTGTATGCGCGAAGGAAAGGGTGGCCGCTCACCGGCGTGACGGTTCGCCTGCGCCATTCGAGGATCCACGCCGACGACTGCGCCGAATGTGAGACCCAACAGGGCATGCTCGATCGGATCGAGAGCGAGATCGCAGTGGCCGGCGAGTTCACCGAAGAGCAGCGTACCCGACTACTCGAGATCGCCAACAAGTGTCCGGTCCATCGGACCCTGACATCGGAGATCAACATTCGGACGACGCTCGTTTGATGACGCGTCCTAGCCGATGTCCAGCAGCACCTTCAGCACCCCGGGTCGCTGTGCGTGCTCGAACGCCGTGACGGCCCCGGTGAGCGGGTAGCGCGCGTGGATCAGCGGCTCGACCGCCACCCGTCCTTCCGCGAGTAATCGCAGCGCCGGCGCGAACGGCCCGCAGCGCGAGCCGACCAGCGTCAGCTCATTCACCACGACCGCAGCGGCATCGAGCGTCAGCGCTCCGGCGTACGTGCTCTTCAGCACGAGCGTGCCGCGCGGCCGCACGGCGCGCTGTGCCACCGCGAAGCCTTCGGGATTGCCGGTGCACTCGACAGCCACGTCGAAGTCCCCGCGCGCCGCTCGGTCGGCGCGGCCGGTCTCGATGCCCCGCGCGGCGAGCTGGGCCAACTTGGCTTCGTGCCGTCCGACCACGAGCAGGGCGCAGCCGGTGAGTGCGAGCGTCTGTGCCACGAGCTGACCGAGCTTCCCGGCGCCCACCACCAGCACACGGTCGCGGGGACCGATCGGGACCTGCTCCCGGATCTCGAGCGCGGCCGCGAGCGGCTCCGTGAACACCGCGGCGTCCGTGGCCACGGCGTCGGGGACCGGATGCAGGTTCTCCGCCGGCAGGATGAGGTAATCGGCGAACGCGCCGTGGCGGCTCACGATACCGAGCACCGTGCGCCGCGTGCAATGGGTGCGCCGGCCCGCGCGACACGCGCCGCACAAGCCGCACACGGCGTTGATCTCACCGACGACGCGGCGGCCGACAAGCGCCGATGGACCGCGCTCGACGACGCCGACGAACTCGTGGCCGGGGATGCCGGTGTAGGGGTAGTACCCGCGCGTGAGCTCGATATCGGTGTTGCAGATTCCGGCGCGCAGCACGCG
>WNGD01001525.1_pt1 | contig 36216 bp, 35 predicted proteins | sample 5400671 | NCBI WGS metagenome assembly WNGD01 (sample SAMN13153369, study PRJNA577476) | soil metagenome | isolation source: 40 cm soil or saprolite under grassland replicate 2 | place: USA:California | collected 2016-06-15 | reverse complement strand
AGCAATCCCAGGCGTGGACCCTTGCGCTCGATCAAGCGGTTCATGGCGATGGTCGTCGAATAGCGCACCATACCGATTTGCCTGAGAACCTGGTCGAGCGTCAATCCCAGTTCTTGCGCGCCGACCTCAATCACGTTCAAGAAGCAGACGGAGAGGTCGTAGGACGTGGTCGGGACTTTAGCTTGCACGGTATGTCCATCCAAATTCATGACCAGGTCGGTAAAGGTTCCGCCCACGTCGATATCGATGGAGTTCATCTGGCTGGCGCTCATGCTTCCACCTCCTTATTCCGAGGATCGACGCCATCATCGTGGCTGGCTGCGCTCAGGTCCCCGGAGCCGGAGACCTCCGAGAGTACTAAGCGTGAGTCGCGAACCACGTACTCGCCCTTTGCCAGGCGCTCCTTCAGGCTGTCGATATCAAGCTCTATGTCGTAGGTGATGGGATGCCCGGGCGGCAGGTACTCGGTCTCGACCTGTGTGCCACAAGAGGGGCAGTAGAACTCGACAATGCGAATCCAGGCCGGGTCGGGGGAGAACGTATAGGTGCCTTCCAGGAGTGGCCGGTGTATCTCGCGCGGGTCGCGGTTATACAGCAGGCAGCCCTTTTTGTAGTTCTCGCGCGCCGCGATAAGCGCGTGTCCGCAACGGTGACAATACCACATTTCTTCCTCGACATCGAGATCGAGGTACTCGGTCATACGGATACGATCCATGTCCTACCTCCTTTGTAAATGGCCATTGCCGTACTCATCGATACGCAGCGACCACCCCGGCAACACCGGGTAGGTTGTCCAGGCGCTTTCGAGAATCGCCCCACCGGAGACCTCGTGCCCAGGACGCAGCGCTTCCCAGGTGTAGAGGGTTGCCGGGTCTGAAATGCGTCCCCAGATCACATCGCGATGCCCCTTGACGGCCTCGGTTGGCGCATGCCCATTGGGTGCGCGACGGACGGCTTCGTAATGCGCCATCGATGCGGTGGCGCGCAGGCGCAGCAATTCAACCGTCCCCTGGCGTGTGTCCAGGAAGCGCGGGTCGGCGGCGACTGTGGAAGAGAGGTCCTCGACGACCGAGGTGAGCTTGCCGTCTGCGTCGGCTACTTCGGCTTCGAGCGAGAGCCGCACGCGGTTGGGCGTGAATCCCTCGCCCTTCATGTCGTGCAGGATTTCTTTGCGGATGCGCTCGATCACCGCGCGTACCTCGTGTTGCCCTTCGGCGCCTGCGAGCGAAACGTTCAGGCCATGCTCGTAAACGTGGACGATATCCGAGATGGACGAGCCGAACGCGCTGAAGACCGCTCCCAGGTCGAAGACGTACGCCTGGGAAATGCCGACGCGCTCCGCCACGCCACAGGCAAAGGTCGGGCCATTGCCGCCGAAGGTGAAGAGTGTACTTTCCTCTGGACGCCAGTCAACCCGGCCGAGGACCTCGCGCATAGTATCCGCCACCATCTGGAAAGCGGCGCTGGCAATATCGAGGGCGGCCTGCTCGACGCTCTTGCCGAGGGGCTTCGCGATGTGTTGTTCGATGACTTCGCGCGCGCGTTCTGCGTTGAGCTTGCGCGATCCGCCCAGGAAATAGTCTGCCGGGAGCCATCGCAGCGTGAGGAAGGCGTCGGTCAGTGTTGGCTCTGTCCCACCCAGGTCGTAGCAGGCCGGGCCAGGGTACGCGCCCATGCTCTCCGGTCCCAGGCGCAGCTGGCGCGAGGTCAGGTCAACGCTCACGACGCTGCCGCCGCCGAGGGCGATGGATTGCATCAGCACGGTCGGGGCGTTGATAGGGATGCCGAGGATATCGGCATCATTGGTCATAGCGGCGCGCCCATCGCGGCTGATGCCCACCTTCGAGGTCGTGCCCCCAACATCCAGGGTGACGACGTGCGACAGCTGGTAGACGCCCGCGAAGTACGCAGCAGCGAACAGCCCCATCGTCGGCCCGGACTCAAGCGTATCGAGCGCCTTTGTCTTGGAGACGCGCGCGACCCCACCGTTGGCGTGTCCAATCAGGAGGGGACGATCGTAGCCGGCCTCGCGCAGGTCGTCTTCCGCTTTGTACAGCGCACTGGCGAGTGGTCCATGAATGTAGGCATTAATCAGGCTATGGTTGGTACGCGTCTCGGTATCCGGATAATGGCTGAGATCGCTTCCCAGCAGCACCGGAACAGTTCCGAGAAAATGATCGGGGTAGTGCGCCTCGATGGCGCGCTTGGTGGCCCGCTCGTCCGAGGCGTCCTGAAACGAGCCATCCAGGCTAATGCAGATGCGCCGCACGCCGTTTTCCAGCAGCGATTTAACGGCCAGCAGCACGGTTTTTGGCTCGACCGGACGCGCGAGTCCGATCACATTCGCGGGGGCAATCAGGATCCCTAATACCGGGCTCGAGCCGTCACGAGCGTACAGGTCGCGTTCGTGCCCCTCGCTGACCAGCAAACCCAGCTTGGGGCCGGTCCGCTGCGCCAGGGCGTTTGAGGTGATAGTGGTTGACCAGCGGATCAGGTCAACCTGGTTGAGAAATTCGGTGAGAGCGTCAAAACCGAAGCGACGAGCACCTTCTGTCAGGCAGTCCCGAAAACAGACGGTCAGGTCATGGGGCGTGGTATCGACCTTTACGGGGATGGCGGTGTTCCCATCGCTGAAGAGACCGTCCGTCAGGGTGCCACCGACATCGATGTCAACGGCGTACATGTGTGTCTGCCTCCCGGCCATCGGCCAAATACGTGAAGAGAGAGCGGGTTGTTTACAGGGTACTCTGACAGATAACCCTCATGGATATGCTACTATGAGAGCAAAATAGGGTAGATACCTCCTTCTATTGTGGTACAATGGTAGTGGGAAATAATGTACTATCATCAGACAATAGAATAGTACTGAGAAATTACGTCATTGTCAAGGGATTCTGGAAGGAACTCTATGGCGAACAAGAGAGAGCATGAACCACTGTTCGAGCCGATTGCGGCTCCGAAACGGAACTTCGAGATCATCGAGGCGAGCATTCGACGGGAGATCTACAGTGGCACGCTCGTCCCCGGTCAGAAATTGCCCAACGAGTTTGAGCTGGCGCGACAGTTCAACGTGGGAAGGTCAGCGGTTCGCGAGGCATTGAAGGTGCTTGAACTGGCCGGCCTGCTCGTCGTGCGTCGGGGCTACAATGGCGGCACGTTCGTCGCACCACCCGATTTTGAAGAAGCCAGCGAAGCCGTCACGCTCACCTTCCAACCCGGCAATATGGCAATCGACCAGTTGCTTGAAGCCTGCCAGACAATAGAGGCGCGCGCGGCAGAGCTGGCGTCCTCTTACGCAAGCAACCTGGAGATCAGTGACCTGGAGGAGCTGGTGCAGCGCATCGAGCAGTGTGTGCATCTTCCGGCGCGCTTCCTCACCGCCATTGTCGATTTTCATCTAGCGGTGACGGAGATGGCTCATAATTCGGTATTTACTCTCGCACTACAAGCCATGCGGAATAACCTCATCCAGGAACTCAACCGTCTCATCAGCGACCAGCAACTTCGCACAACCATTATCCTTGAACTGAAGGATATCTGGAAAGCAATCTCCGACCATGACGCACTTCAGGCGGGGCAGTTGATGCGCTTACACCTGAGCCATCTCGATCAGCAGTTGTCGGTAGACAGGTCACCCATTTCATGAGGCAAATCCTCCTCTCGCATTCATCAAACGCACCCGCACCAGATTTCCCAGTTCTGAGTGAAAGTAGTCCTGCGCTCGCACCTGTTGGTACTTGCGCGAGAGTGCCATCAGGGTGTGGGTCAAATGGTCGCTGCGCGCGTTTTGGCACACGAAAAAACCGTCTGCTCCGCCCCCAATCACTGCCTGATTGTCGTCAAACAGCGTATCAAGGGCTCCGAGAGAGACGGTTTTAAGAGTGGCGCACCTGGCAGGACTTGAACCCGCAACAACTTGATCCGAAGTCAAGTGCTCTATCCATTGAGCTACAGGTGCATCAAGCTGAACTCCACGGCTCAAACAGCTTCTGTACAGGTTGTCCGTACGATATCTGCACACATTATACCGAGCTAGCTATCCACTGTCAAGAAAAAATGTAAGTCAAGTTGCGCATTAAGCATGAGTCAAGGTCTGTGAAGTTACCAAAAATCAGAAATCAAGTTGTGTTGATTAGGGGGCTAAGGCCACCAGGTTGCCTGCACGCCATCCATGGTGCAAAGTCTGATTAATCACCAAGTCGAGCATTGGGCCGGGGCTGATCCCGGCCACAAAGCCCAGTACAATGCCTTGTATGAGATATGCTTCCATAAGCTAATCCTGGGTTGCTTTCTGGATACCTGGCGGGACTTTCCCGCCAGGTATCCATTCACCCCTCTCTTACACTAACTCTTCGATAGGCCGCGCATTCCGTAAATGCTTATTGAATGTCGCAGCAATGCTCAAAAAGAATTGCGGCACGAAAAGCACCAGCACCGTTGGGACAGGCCCTATCGCCTGTAATAATAGCCCCGTCATCGCCAGGCCAATCGGCTCGCTCCCAAAGGCAATGAGACGAAACACGCTATTGACGCGCCCCTGCAAATGATCGGGGATCAGCGCAAGACGATAGCCAAACTGCACCGACATGTAGATTGGCACGATGATAAAGCTAAGAGCTGTTACTATTCCCAGCACAAGCGGATTGGGCGCGATTGCGAAGAACAACCACGTCAAAGCCCAGACCCACGTTGAGCCTATCATGAGCTGCCCGAAACTGAAATGCTTCTGAAGTGGAGCTACGAGTAGAGATCCAAGTATGCTACCTATCCCTCCAGATGCAAAGATCAAGCCTATTGTAAATGAAGATGCATGTTGGCCCTGTGCCAGCACAATCAGGATCAGGCTGTAGCCTATGACTGGTGCGACCATCCCGCCTGTGAGTAACGCCAAGAAGCGTAACACGGGTTGATGCCAGAGCCAGGAAAGGCCCTCTCTAATATCAGCCCATAAGCGGATGGGTGTCGGGTCTCTCTCCTCCTGAAACTTCGTCTTAATGAAAAACAGTGAAAGAACCGAGACACCATATGAGATCGCATCAGTCAAAAACGGGATGGCGCGTCCAATAGCATAGATTGCACCGCCGAGTGATGGGCCAATTAATCCCGATGTAGAATCAATGATCATATTCTGTGCGGCGGCAGCAGACAATTGCTCCTTGGCTACCACATGTGGCAGGCAAGCCGTCTCCGCCAGGTTAAAAAAAGTGAATAGCGTGCCCTCGACTAGTGAAACGATATAGAGCTGCACAAGAGTCAGTTGACCGAGTAGCAGCGCGACCGGAATACTTCCCAGCGCCAGTGCACGTCCCGTATCGCAGATGATCATCACACGCTTGCGATTCCAGCGATCAATCAACGCTCCAGCAGGCAGGATAAAGAGAGCATAGGGTAAGCTACGCAGTGCACCTATCAGGCCTGCTTGGGCCGGCGAATGAGTTATCGCCAGGATGAGTAGTGGAAAAGCCAGCATTGAGACTCGTGTTCCGACAGAGGATACGACCTGTCCACCCCAAAGTAACATAAAATCGCGGTTGCGCCACAACGAAACTGGGCGCCTGATGGGTAGTGCTGCTTCAACAGCCTTCTCTTCTTTAAGTGATTTGTCTAGTATCTGTGACATTGCATTTGCTCCCTTTGAATACCTTTCAAAACGTTTTTAGATCAGCATAGAAATTGATTTGAGAGGTGAGTAGGTAAAGCTGGCGGGCAGACTCTCACGGGTTGAGGCGACGATGGGTAGCAAAGGCAAGCAACGGCGCAGGTCGATCAGCAACGTGGAGAGACGTGCCCGGCGACACACGCCGAGGGAATGAAGCGAGGGAGGAAAGAAAGTTGCTACAGAGATGCGATGAGTAATTTCACCAGAACGCAGCGCTTACTTTGGTTTCAACCGGAAGTAAGCTAATGCAAGAGGTAGCGCCATTTCCTGCCGCGTAAGCCCGGCGTGTACGCCTACGCGGCCGAGTGGCTCATTAGAATATTCATGATGGTGACAGCCCACCCGGATACTTCATTAAATCCAGAGTGGTGTGGTGATTGTAATCTCATGTAAAGAATACTAACATTACGGCTTGCGAAATGTCAAGCATTGCGAAAGAGAATAAGTGATCAGATTAGTTCCCCGCGCAGCACTGTGACCGCTTGGCCGCCGAGATACACGCGATCACCGCTTAAGCGCACATGCACCACTCCACCACGTGCTGAAGCCTGGTAACCAACTAACTCATCTTTGCCGAGTCGCTCGCTCCAGAAAGGGCTCAGGCAGCAATGAGCAGAGCCAGTCACGGGATCCTCATTGACGCCTACTTGCGGCGCAAAAAAGCGCGAGACAAAATCATAATCGTTTGAACTGGCAAGACTGGTGACGATTACTCCTCGCGCTGGTACTGACGCCAGCAAGCTGAAGTCCGGTTTCGCGTTGCGCACCATTTCTTCCGATTCGACCTCTATCAGGTAATCATAATGGCTCTTGCCAATATATTTCATGGGTATACCCAGGGCCTCTACCAGCCCAGTAGGTGCATTTGCCGGTTCTTCTGGCTTGGCAGGGAAATTCATCTCGATCCAGTCTCCCCTGAGGTCAGCCATCAAAAGCCCGCTACGGGTATGAAAGCGTGCCTGTTCACCTAGTGCAAGGCGTCCGGTCTCCCATAATATATGTGCACTTGCGAGAGTGGCATGCCCACAAAGATCAACTTCGACCGCAGGGGTAAACCAGCGTAGATTGTAGCCATCATCCTGCCCAAGCAAGAAAGCAGTCTCGGACAGATTCATCTCTCGAGCCACATTTTGCATCCAGTCTGCATCCAGCGGTTCAGGCAAAAGGCAAACTCCTGCAGGATTTCCTGAAAACGGCTTGTCTGTGAATGCATCCACCTGAAAAATTGGCAGTCCCATTAGTAGATTCCTTCCTTATCGTCATACGCTTGAGGAATACGATCTTTGGGAGGAAATAAAAATTCACTCGTCGGATCGTGTTCTTTGTAGCGACTTAGGGCTAGTTCTCGATTCTGGACAGCGTAGCAATAGACACACCCATGAGGGCAGGTATCGTACTCCCCGATATCTTTTGAGGCGAAACACCCACATTCTTTGCGATTGCCCTTGCGCTCTACTCTATCTACAATCTGTCGACCGGAAACTTTCTCGAGCCGCTCTGCATCAACACATCGTGCTTCTTCAGTGATCCCCAACGAGAGGAAGCCCTTCTGTGAGCAGATCTTCAAACGCATACGGTGAGATCTGCTGATTTGAGCCAGTTCGCTAATTAAACTCCGCACATCGCCTGTCGTCATCGCCTCGTGTTCACTCCAACGAAAAGCAAACTCGCTTGCGGCCCAATCCAGGTTGCGCCGGGTCTTTTTGTAAATCTGGGCAAACGAAACAACTACCTCATCTGTTGTGCCCTCCAGGGATTTAGCCAGTTTTGCAAAGTTGCGGCGATGCCAGTCGGTGGAGGTTAAGGACGAGATGACGATTGGATCATAACGCCAGACAGCTACATGCGGCCCATACCTGCCAGCCAGAGCCTTCATAAACTCGATGGTATGCGTGTAGTTGATGACCCGAAATTCCAGTTCGCGTGGGTAACCGGTGATTGTGTGCTGAACGATAAACGGGTATCCCATTTTACATACTTCTGAAAGGTGCTTGAGAAATGGCCCGATATTCTTTGTCCAGAACACAAAGCCATCCACATCCTCTGGAGTCAGATCGATTGTATAGACCTGCCTTCCATAAGGATTGACCATTTTGCAATAACCAGCCCTCAGGCGATTCATGAACCATTCCCCATAGAAGGTAGGAATATCGGTTTTGTAGCTAGCGGAAATAATCATGGCCCGGTACTCTAAACAATCAGCAACTCATTTTTGCACAAACGAGTATAGCAGATAATAGAGGTAGATGTGAATGCTTTATTGCCTATTGCGATAACCATATCTTGTAGTATCCTAACATAACAAAAAAGTCCTATACTTCATAGCATACCCTCTTAATCGGTTATCATGAAAAAGGAGGTAGCATCTACTATGCACCGTATCTGTGTATTTACTGGTTCTAACCTGGGGGTGCGCCTCGAATACCAGCAGGCGGCACGCACGCTTGGTCAAGAGATGGTCGCCCGTGGCCTGGGGCTGGTTTATGGAGGAGCCAGCGTAGGGTTGATGGGAGTGTTGGCTGATGCAGTACTTGCTGAAGGCGGAGAGGTCATTGGAGTGGTACCACGAGGACTGTTTCGCAGAGAGGTGGCACACAAAGGCTTGACAGAGTTACATGAAGTAGAGAGCATGCATGAGCGTAAAGCGTTGATGGCCGATTTCGCAGATGGCTTCATCGCGCTCCCCGGAGGTTTTGGCACGTTTGACGAACTTTTCGAGATCATAACCTGGGCCCAGATCGGTTTACATACCAAGCCAATTGGGCTGCTTGACGTTGCTGGTTACTTCGCCCCATTACTTGCCCTTGTGGTTCACGCTTCGACGGAGGGCTTCATTCCAGTAGCCGACCAGGCCATCTTAATGCACGAGGATGCCCCTGCTATCCTGCTGGATCACTTCGCTGCCTATACGCCGCCAATGAGTGTATCCAAGTGGACGGAGCTTCCACCAGAACGCTAGTTGCTTGCGGAAATTCAGTCCATTATTAGTAACCAAATTCTCCTAACGTCCGTTACACTAAAATATAGCATTTTTCCTACTCACGTCATTGATTTATTCTCTTCTAGAGAGGAGTGGATATGTCTAGGCGAGTCACTCCGCCTGCCGCTGCCCAGGCGCTACGTAGCGCCACAATTTTGATTGTTGAGGATGACGAAAATATTGGAGAGTTTCTCCAGCAGGTTATTGATGAGGAGACCCCTTATCATACAACTGTCGTGCACGATGGACCTCGTGCATTGGAGAAAGCCCAACAAATCCAACCATGCCTTCTACTCTTAGATTACCGCCTGCCTGGAATGGATGGGTTAGAAGTCTATGATCGTTTGCAGAATATGGAGGAGACACGCGGCGTACCAGCGATTTTGATGAGTGCGACACTGCCGACCGAAGAACTCCGGCGGCGAGGAATTTACCAACTGCGCAAACCTATGGATATTGGTAACGTCATACGTATGGTTACTCACGCGCTGGCAACGTTTGAGGAGCAGCGTTTGAGCGAGAATCAGCAATATATTTAACTTCGAGCGATCGAACTACCTCTTCTTGGACGAATCTGATACAATACAAGTAGTGGCGTTGATTTAGTCTATCAATGTGTTCAAAGGAGGGCATGTACCTTGGCGAACAAAGAACAGAAAAAAGTGCAGAAGGCACCACCTAAATCAAACAAACAGAAAAAAGAGATGCAGAAGGAGAAAAAAGCTGCTAAGTTGGCCAGCAACAGTGGAGGTATCTCCTTGAAGAAAGAATGACACTTTTGATACAATGCGCATAGAATGCCATCCAGGGTTGTACCAAGCTTCTTGGGTAGTAAAGCAATAGTTGTACAGGCGTACTGAGTAGGATGAATAGAAATGGGGGTCGTGTGCAGTCGAAATCTCACGATGATGCAAATAAACGCGAGCAAACCCCGATGTCCGGGTCAGGGATGGCTCATCAATCCGGACCTGAAATGGATCCAGGTCTAGAAGACCAATGGGCCGTTCTGCGGCATGAGGCGGAGGAAGAGGATCTCGGTTGGCAAGAAGAGCCTGGGCGATCAGGCAGTGATAAGCGAGACACTGAAGACGATACCACCACTCCTACTCCCCAGGCGCAGGTATTCTTTCAACCTCAGCATTTCGAGCATGATGAACAAGTACAAAATCATGTGAATATTGTGGTTGCGGGTGTCGGCGGAGCTGGTATGAACGTGGTAAATCGCATGATAAACATGCGAGTGCGAGGTGTGCGTTTTGTCGCATTGAACACCGATGCTCAGGTACTATCACGCTCGGAAGCACCCACACGTGTCTGCCTGGGAGAGCATTATACAAAAGGGCTTGGAGCGGGGGGCAACGCTGCAGCAGGTGCGCGAGCGGCAACTGAAAGCGCGGAAGAGATTCGAGCCGTCCTGGGTGATGCTGACCTGGTTTTCATTGCTGCCGGTATGGGTGGAGGAACCGGGACAGGCGGCACTCCAGTTGTTGCCTCTATCGCCAAAAAACTGGGCGCGCTCACAATTGGTATTGTCACGCTGCCTTTTACGTTTGAAGGCACACGGCGCAGGCGCATCGCCGAAGAAGGTCTGATGGCAATAAGCACTGAAATCGATGCTCTGATTACAGTCCCCAATGATCGCCTACTCTCCCTTACTGGAAAAGATCGCAGCCTTGCTGATGCTTTTAAGCTAGCTGACGATGTCCTGCGCCAGGGCGTGCAGGGGATTGCTGAGGTGATCAATGTACCGGGGTTGGTCAATGTGGATTTTGCTGATGTGCGTAGTGTATTACATGAAGCTGGCACAGCCTTGATGAGCATCGGACAAGGGCACGGTCGCAACCGGGCACAGCGCGCAGCCGAAGAAGCTATTGCTGGTGGGTTTCTCAATGTGTCTATTCGCGGCGCCCAGCGCGTTCTCTTCAATATCAGTGGCGGTGAGGATATGACGCTTTTTGAGGTCAACGAGGTGGCCGAATATATCTGGACAGCAATTGATAACACTGCTGATATTACTTTTGGTGCCGTCATCGATCCCACACTAGATGATACGATCCGTGTAACCTTGATTGCTGCAGGGATGGAGGAAACACCAACCAGGCGTATACCAGCAATCCACCAGGAGTCCGTGCACACACCATCTACCGTGCCTACACCGTCCGGGTCGTCAAGCATGCCAGTTTCACCACCGCGAAACATCGGGAACACTGAGCGACCATTGGGGTTATCTACAACAACACCTGCTCAACCATCATCACCAAGACAGTCACAGGCACCACCCCTGCCGCCATCTCCATCTCGTCTATCTCGGCAACCGGCACGTCCACAGCGAAGCCTCAACGACCTGCGGGGACTTCGCAGCATGGGTCACCGCTACGAGACACCACAAATACACCAGAGAGGGGCCGAAGAAGAGGGTGAATTAGAGGTCGAAGAAATAGACGTGCCACCGTTTTTGAAGAAATATAATTGAGGTCGATTGGCTTATAATATCTGTGCAAGCGCAGAGAAAAGAATTTGTGAAGCATTCATGTTCAGAATGTTGAAGACCTGGCCAGGGCAAGCCTGGCCAGGTCTTCATGGCTCAAATCGCTTCTTATCTACCCTTTGTCAGCAGCTACTGCTCGTCCACGTTCGCCGCCTTTTTTACCAATCCTGGAATAAAATTCTGAGCCCTGCTGACGTTTGGTAGATTCGCCGCCCTTCTTTCCAATCTCGGCATAAAACTGAGGTCCCCGTTTCTCCTTAACGGTTTCACCGCCCTTTTTGCCAATCTTGGAGTAAAATTCCGGTCCGTACTTCTCACGTACAGCCTGCCCACCGTGCTTTGCCTTTTGTGATCCTGGTTCTGGTCCGCGTTTGTTGTTTGTCATAACCAGTCCCGCCCTTCTTAAACTCGTACTTCCACGTTCGCCCGTCATACGATGCGTTGAGATATTCAATCTAGAACACCTCGCTGCTTCCTACTGCGACTGATGTTTTCGCGCCCGCGCCACTCCATTGGCTATCATCGCTGCCGTGATACCTGCGCCTACACCGTTATCAATGTTAACCACAGAAAGACCTGGCGCGCACGTTTGCAACATCGAAAGTAATGCGGCAACCCCTTTGCCGCCCATCCCGTAGCCAATCGACGTTGGTAAGCCAATTACAGGTACAGGAACCAGCCCTGCCACAACTGATGGTAAAGCACCATCCATCCCCGCAGCTACAATGATCGCATCTATTTCTTTGGAGAGGAGATCCCGCAAAGGCTCCAACAAGCGATGCAATCCTGCCACACCCACATCATAAATGCATGTCACCTCACACCCCATTTCTTCCGCTATGAGTGCAGCTTCCTCCGCAACTGGAATATCGGATGTGCCAGCGCTGATTACGCCAACATGCCCTCCCGTGCTACGATGAACATAGTCAGGTCTGTAGATAATTACTGCGCGAGCAGCTTCACGAATATGCACGGTGTACGTTTGAAACGACTCCCGCAATGCCTCTACGGCTCCTGGTTGGACTCGACTAATAATTGCTCGCCCTGATTCCGCTAGGATCTTCCGTGTCATCTGAATGATTTGCCCTGTTTCTTTTGTCTCGCCAAAGATGATTTCCGGTACCCCTTTGCGCTGCTCACGTTGAAAATCAGGTCGAATTTCGACTACCGATGAGACATGATTACTCTCAGAATTCTGTAATTTCTGCTGAAATCCAGTCGAAGATGGCAGTCCACTTCGCTGCTCAATATTCTGTTGACTACCAATGCTACTATGCCTGAACGCTTCCTGACCGAGCAAGAAGTCAAGCGCTTCTAGCTGCTCGTCAGCTTGATGACCCACAGAAATATACATCCTTACTAGAGACTACTGCAAAAATCTCATCTGGGAGTTCTCCAACCAGTCACAGTTTAACATAGTTCTACCAAATGAGCAAGCCAAAAAAGTCACAAATCAGGCCTCTTCACAGAAGCAGATCGGCCTGAATATGTTACATTACACCGCCCCCTTCGTTTCAATAGATGAGGGGTTTTGGCATACCTCTCAGGGAACAGGCTATTTGATCTAATAGATGTAGGTTTCATATGTAGTGCGTTCTTGTAGCGTGACACCTGTAGGCAGGCTTTGTAAAGACTGTATTATTTACCGGGAGTCAAGTCTTTTGACTCCCTTTTTTATTTTGCGCTGTATTCTCTTGGCAGGAGAATCCGTGGTCCCCACTTTTTTGCATTATAGATGTGAAAAAATACTGCTTCAGGAACTCGATCAATTGCATATTCCATACCACCTTGATGTGCAAGGTGGCTATCACTCATGGACAATCTGGCAGACACAGATGTACAATGCCTTGGGGTGGATTCAGTGGGGGTAAGTGACGCATGCTTGTTTTCTGACTCAAAAGTCCCGGTCAGTCCGGGTGAGGGTTAGTGGAATTATTCGTGCGCGCAACGTGTTTACTAAGTTGAACAGTATACGCTCTCTATGGTATACTACTTTTCGACACAACGCGAACATGTTCGTTGCGTATTGTTGTGCGTAAGCTACTGGTCAGAATGTAGTCCAGATAGGCAAAAGATAGGCGAAAGGGGTCAATGATCAATGGCAAGAAGAGGTGAACTTTCAAAAACGGCACGTGCCTCACTGGCAAACCGCGAAGAGTTAAACCACGTGACCAGCCGCATCTGTGCAAAGTGCGGTGAGGCAATTACGCTTAAGGAACTCCAGCCCGTAAAGGTGCTTGGTAAAGGAATGGTCTACTACCACAAAGCTCACTACAAGATGCAGTAATCTCAGCACGCTCCGTAAATCAATACGGATATAATTACACGTCCCCGATAAAATCTGATCGGGGACGTGTTTTTTCATTGAAAAATGTCGAATTACCGTTTAATTGTGAGCGTATTGACAAAGTTAATACCGAGCGTTTCGTATGCAGAGCTGCGATACTCTTCTATGCGGCCAGCGTCGCATAAGCTCGTTAAAACAGGGTCAATCGGCAATTGGGCCAGTAGGGGAGCGCCGGTCATATCGACCAGCTCTGGTCCATTGCTGGACCCGAATATCTCGTAGTGCTCGCCGTTTGGTGTTTCGAAGAAGGCCATATTCTCGACAACCCCCACAATGATCCCCTTGAGTTGCAACACCATGTTGATGCATTTCTTCACCACCATGGTTGCCAGCAACTGCGGCGAGGAGACGATGATAATTCCATCAACGGGTAACGATTGCAGAACAGTCATAGGAGCATCGGAGGTACCGGGAGGCAGGTCTACCAGCAAGTAGTCAAGCTGACCCCAATCAACGTCGCTATAGAATTGCTTGATCGCGCTGGAAACCATTGGTCCTCGCCAGACAACGGGTGAGCTTTCGCTCTCCAGGAACATGTTCATTGACATGACGCGAATGCCGCCCATACTCGTCAACGGCTCGATGCCACCGTTGGCCGACTTGTTGGGTTGACCCTTCGTGCCAAACATGCGAGCAATGCTGGGGCCAGTGATATCACCATCCAGGATGCCCACGCGCAGCCCTTGACGCCTTAGTGAAACAGCCAGCAGGCCTGTGACGAGCGATTTGCCAACGCCCCCTTTGCCGCTCATGACGGCGATTACCTGTTTGATGCTGCCATCTTTACCGGCAGGTGCCATGGTCAATGGCACGCCCCGTCCAACCGGAGCCTTCTTTGGAGCGACTGAGATGGGTTCTCCCTTAATAACCGCATTCAGGTCTTTGAGCAAAAGCGCCTGTTTTTCAGGGGTAAAACGATGTGTGCGTGAGCCACCTGCAACGCTTTCTCGCGACCCGACGGCACAGGCTGTACAGGGCAGTCCATGTCCGTGAAAGACTTTAACTGTTTCTGGATGTTTAGTCACGATGTCATGAATAATCATATCGGCAGTGATAGTTTCCGCCATTTCCCTCATCCTCTTATGGGCGCTACCAGGCATCGGTTTCAACAATACGTATTAGCGCCTTTCCACATTATTTCTTATTTGGTGCTCGATAGGTTGGAGATAAAAATAAATCCGACCTCTGTACTCTGATATTATAGCACAGGGTCTATCTCATGCCAAGAAAGTACTATTCTATTGTATTTCATTGTATGCCATGCTATTTTGTTTGTATGGCACCTGGATAGTACCTCACAGTTGCGAAGCATATTCAAGACCCGTGAATTCCCCAGAAGTTGACGTTCAGGTGCCCCCTATTCATACTTTAATTGGATCCACCATTACCAGTCTCGCCATCCTCACGATTAAAGTCGACACTATAAGAGTATTCCTTCATCATCCAATTCCTTGATCTGCACATCGTTCAGGCCAAGCAGGTTCTTGAGGACATATTCGGTATCGGCACCCAGGAGTGGAGCTGGACGATGGATGTAACCAGGCGTTAGCGACATCTTAAATGGCACTCCTGGATACAGCTTTTCTCCCACAACTGGATGATCAAAGCTTTCCATAAAGCCTCGTGCCTTGATATGTTCATCCTCTACAAATTCACCTGTGCTTAGAACCGCGCCTGCAGCCACTCCTGCTGCTTGTAAACGGCGCATCACATCGTAGTGGTCGTATTGTGCTGTCCAACCGCTGATGAGTTCGTCGAGTGCCTGCCGGTTTTGAATACGCGCGGCATTCGTAGCGAAACGTGCATCCTGTGCCAGTTCTGGCCGCCCAATCGTCTCTGCCAGGACAGCAAACTCTGCATCGTTCTCCACAGAAATAGCGCACCACTGGTCATCTCCGCTGCATGGATAAACGTTGTGTGGCGCGAAGAAGCGATGATAATCACCATTGCGCTCCTGGACGTAGCCATTGACGGTATATTCGATCACAACGGTATCGGTGAGTGCGACAGCCGTAAGCGTCTGACCAAGGTCAATCCATTGCCCCTTACCTGTACGCCTGGCATACCGGAGAGCAGCAACTATCGAAAATGCGGCGCTCACTCCACCAGCGGCATCGGGATAGCTCGTTCCTACCCGCGAAGGCTGACCATCTGGCCAACCAGTCAGGTTAACGATGCCGGCCTGGGACTCCTGCATTGGGCCATAGGCGACGTAGTTTTTGTAGGGGCCACGATGCCCAAAGCCTGCCATGGAGCAGTAGACGATGCGAGGATTGATCTCGCACAGACGCTCGTAGTCAAAACCAATGGCTTTCATGCCGCGAGCGCTGAAGTTTTCCAACACGAGATCGCTCATGGCAACCAGCCGGGTAATTAGCTCACGCGCCTTCTCGCTCTTCATATCCAGATTGATGCTATATTTGCTGCGATTGTGCGTATTCCAGTAGCCGCTCGAGTTAAGGCGACGATCTTCGAAAGCAAAGGGTGGATAGTTACGCACAACATCCATGCGCTTGCGGCTCTCGATCTTAATCATCTCCATGCCCAAATCGCCCAGTAACTGTCCGCAATATGGTCCCGCAAATACCCATGAGAAATCAACGCAGCGAAATCCAGCGAGTGCATCTTTCAGCATGCTTGCTCTCCTCTTTATTAAATGACGCCATCAGCGCGCAAAAACGACAATTCCGCTTCGCCGAGTCCAACACTATGTAGGATCTCGGCCGTATGTTGTCCCAGGAGTGGGGCTGCACTGCGCATCACGCCCGGAGTCTCGGTAAAATAGATTGGCGCGGCGATATCCTTGAACTTACCAATCTCGGGATGCTCAAACTCGGCAAAGAAACCGACTTCATTGAGGTGAGGGTCCTCAGCAAGGTCACGCGCATCACTGGTCATAGCAATGGGACACCCGAGGGCCTGTCCCTTGTGAAAGAGTTCTGACTTGCCATACTTCATGTACCCGGCTATCAGACGAGGTTCAAGCTCATCGGCGCGCGCCCTGCGCTCGAACTGATTCTGCAAAACAGGGTCATTCGCCAGATCTTCGTCTTCGGCAAGGAGGGCGGCAGCCCGCGCTTCTTTTGGTTGCGTACAGCACATACCAATATAGCCATCTTTACAAGGGAGGACGGTACAGGGCCATGCTGTGGGATGGCGACTACCGGTCCGTTTGCGCACTACACCGGTATAGGTGTATTGTTCGATTGCATTCTCCAAGACGTTTGCAACGCACTCTTGAGCGGAGACATCGATATGCTGACCGGCATTATGCAAATCACGATAGAGCAGGGCGGCGGCAATAGCATAGGCGGCATGCATAGCGGTGATATGTTCTGCCTGCTGCGCGCCAGTCATGGTGGGTGGTTTGTCTACAGGACCGGTGATACCCATGAGGCCACCCATAGCATCTTCGACGATGTTACTGCTCTTGTAATGCGCATAGGGCCCTGTTTGACCGAAGCCGCTGATCGAGCACATTACAAGGCGAGGATTAATCGCATGAAGCTGCACATAATCAAGCCCAAGGGACTCTAAAACACCAACGGGCCAATCCTCGACCAGTACATCGGCGGAGTGAACAAAATCGCGCAATAACTCCTGTCCCCGAGTTTTGTTCAAGTTTAAGGTAATGCTTTTCTTGTTGCGGTTATGGTGAGCAAAGTGAAGACTTGTCTCGCGGCCTGGCTTGCCATTGGCAAAGGGGCCGACACGACGTGCCGGGCTGCCACCAATAGGTTCTACCAGGATGACCTCAGCGCCATAATCACCAAACATCTTCGTACAATGCATGCCGCGAATAGTGCTGGTTAGATCGAGTACTAAGATGTCGCCAAACAGTGACAATGCAGTAGGATTTACAGCATCTCCAGCCATTTTTGTTCCTCTCTGTAAGGGCGATCCTGGGGTCACCCAAATTGCGAAACCTGGTTTCGCTAGACGGAAGAATTGAAAAAATATGTGGTTAGTATACAGCCTCATCTTTATATAGTGCAAGCCAGATTTAGCATCTCTCATGTTTTGTTAGCTAGATTTGCATTCGACCGTTAAAATAGGTGATCCTTGCGCGTTAAAAAGATAGGTCAACACTCTTGCATGATAGACTAAAGTGAGTTAGTATAAGTAATCCAGAAGCAGAGTCAAAGCGATTCACTTTTCCGGGTAGGAACTGTCTCTTTAGCCTTCTTTGAAGAAGTTCATGGCAGTTAGACTCAGTTTTGGTTGTTGAACCGAACCGATAGTAGGCATTTGCGGAATTCTCTATAAAGGAAATAACGAGTATGGAGCCAGACAAAGAATCCTCATACTTCAAACAGGTATCATTTTTAGCTGACCTTCCCGAAGAAGATATACAAGCGCTGACATCCGTCACTAAACGGCGCACATATCGCGCAGGTGAGGTAATTTTCCACCGCGATGACCCGGGACAGGTGCTCTACATGATTAAAGAGGGCAAAGTCAAAATCTGCATTATAAGCCCTGACGGTCAAGAGGTTTCACTGGCCGTGCTCGGTAAAGGAGAGTATTTCGGTGAATTTGCCCTCCTAGACGGCTTGCCTCGCTCTGCCGACGCAGTCGCATTAGAGAAGGTTGAATGCTACACATTACAGCGTAGAGACTTTCAAAACGCAATCCTGAAAAATCCTAAGATTGCTATTCTGGTACTGGAAGCTCTGAGTAAGCGTCTACGGGACACCGATCAGATGGTTGAAAATCTGATCTTTTTGGATGTGTATGGGCGTGTGGCGAAAAAACTGCTGGAGTTAGCTGACGCACACGGTGTCAAAGCCGAGGATGGTATTCGCATTGATGTACGCTTGACCCAACAGGAACTCGCCTCAATGGTTGGAGCTTCACGCGAGAGTGTAAACAAGGTCCTTGGCTATTTTACAGATAAGAACTTTATCAGCACCGACAAGCATAGAATTACGCTCCATCGTATAGCAGATTTGCAGCGACGCATCTATTAAAATAGAGTACATCTACCCGAGTTGAACTCCTGGGTGAGCTTGTTACTCGCCATGATTGCTATACGTCTCAATGGGAAAAGCGGTACTATGTCCTTTGGCATTGAATTGATGCCATATTCTTAGGAAAAATGACGATAACGCAAGAGAAGCAAACTGAAGAGCAGAAAGAGTTACGTTCCCCAAAAGGAAATGGAGCAACAACTGGATCCTCCAAGGGAACCCGTGGCCGCATACGTGCGTTAGTACGAGCTATGCGCCCCAGACAATGGACAAAAAACCTGGCTCTTTTCGTTGGTATTGTATTTGCGCAACGACTGCTTAGCTTCCCATCATTTGAGCGAGCGTTTATAGCGTTTGGCGTCTTCTGCCTGGCGTCCAGCAGCATCTATTTGCTCAATGATCTGCTCGACCTTGAAAAAGATCGCCAGCATCCCATTAAAAGCAAACGCCCTCTTGCCTCCGGCAACCTACCAGCCTCGTGGGCAATCACGACAATTGGCATCCTGATCCTGGCTTGCGCTGGATTAACGCTGCTCATTTTTAGCATCCCGATTCAGCCCCAAACCGATATCTTTAGCTCGCTGGGAGGAGCAAACGTTCTCTTCGCGCTTGCAGTCGCGGCTTATTTGCTCTTGATGACAGTGTATAGTGTGCGCCTCAAACATGTTGTGCTTCTGGATGTATTTATTATCGCAAGCGGTTTTGTTTTACGCATATTGGCAGGAGCTTTCGTTATTCCAGTCATGATCTCGCCCTGGCTTTACCTGGTTGCGATCTTATTGTCCTTGTTCCTGGCGTTGAGCAAGCGACGACACGAACTGGTTTTACTGCAAGAAGATGCCAGCAACCATCGCCAGATTCTGAAGGAATACAGCCTGCCATTACTGGATCAGATGATTACAATTGTGACCGCGGCAACGGTGATGGCATACAGTCTCTATACTTTTCAGGGGCCAACAGGTAATCATCGTTTGATGATCACTATCCCGCTGGTGCTATATGGTATGTTCCGCTACCTTTACCTGGTTTATATGCGAATGGAAGGCGGAAGCCCCGAAGAAGTACTCTTACGTGACCGGCATATGCTTGGAACCGTTGTGTTGTGTGCAGTAGCAATTATTATCGTGCTCTATGTATTACCGAAGTAAGGGAGCAAGCGTTTGCTTACTCGTAAAATAAGGACTGGCATTGTATTTTCTCTGGTCCTGGCAGTTATTGTGTTGACTGCTATCGCTTTATATGCAGACCTGCCACAAATGGTGAGGGCTCTGGCCAGTTTTCGCTGGGAATACCTTCCTTTGATCCTGGGACTAACGCTTTTCAATTACTTCTGGCGCTTTGTCAAGTGGCAGCTTTACCTTGGACGCCTAGAGATAAAAATTCACTGGTTAAAAAGCCTGCTGATTTTTCTTTCGGGGCTTTCTATGGCAATTACTCCTGGTAAAGTCGGTGAGTTGCTGAAGTCCTACCTGCTGAAAGGTTCAACGGGAGCACCTGTCAGTCGTACATCGCCAATCATTGTGGCAGAGCGCCTTACTGACGGTATCGCCATGATAGGCCTGGCGGTTACCGGACTTGTCTTGTATCGCTTTGGCCTGGAATTATTGCTGGCACTATTCATACTCGTGCTTATAGGCATTCTGGTTATACACAACCGCCGACTTTCGCTAGCAATGCTCGGCTTTGGCGAACGGCTGCCGGTTATGTCACGAATTACTCACCTGGTTCGTACATTCTATGAAAGCTCCTACACCTTATTACAGTGGCGACCACTGCTTCTTGCTATTCTTATAGGTCTGATCTCCTGGTCAGGAGAATGCGCGGCTTTATTTTTTGTCTATGCAGGGCTGGGGTTGGGATTCAGCATGGATTTATTTATTAAATCCATGTTCATATTGGCAGTTTCATCGTTAATCGGGTCGGCATCTGGTCTACCTGGTGGACTCGGTACAGCCGATGGTAGTATGTTGGGGCTTACTCGTTTGTTGATAACGCCCTCGCAAGCAATTGGAGGAGCAGCAACGCTACTTATCCGTCTGTGCACGCTATGGTTTGGCCTGGGTCTTGGCATTATAGCTCTGCTGCTCTTTCGATCTACCCAGCACATTGACTTTTCCACTGCACGAGGAGAAATGTCGGAAATACAACAGCTTGACATCAAAGGAGCATCACTCGAAAAATCCAGCCAGTCAGATTCGCAAACGGCATCAGTGTTATCAAGTACTGGAGACATAGTAGGATGAAAACGGTAATTATTATTCCGACGTATAACGAAATAGATAATCTCCACCCCTTACTCGACGAGATTTTTTCGTATGCGCCCGAAACTGATATTCTGATTGTCGATGATAATTCACCAGATGGTACAGGAAAACTAGCCGATGAGATTCACAGTGAGAATCCTAGGGTAAACGTGTTACACCGCCCTGGCAAGCAGGGACTCGGTACAGCCTATATCGCGGGTTTTAAATACGCTATTGAACACGGCTACGACGCAGCTTTTGAGATGGATGCCGACTTTTCCCATGATCCTCGTTATCTTCCTGATTTTCTTAAAGCTATCGAGAACGCAGATTTAGTGATTGGGTCGCGTTATATTCCGGGGGGCGATACGCCCAACTGGTCGCTTCTACGCCGCTTGATAAGTAGCGGCGGTAATATCTTTGCGCGTTTCATGCTAGGTATCCCTGTACATGATTGCACTGCAGGCTATCGTTGTTACCGACGCGAGGTCCTGGAGAGTATTGACCTGGATACGATACAGTCACAGGGCTATGCTTTCCAGATCGAACTGGTATACCGAGTGATGAAGCATTGCTTCAAGATCGTCGAAACACCTATTGTCTTTTTGGATCGGCGTGTCGGGAAATCCAAGATGTCGCGCAAGATTGTGATCGAAGGATTCACCTACGTCTTAAAAACTCGTTTCAGCAAGCGCCCAGTTGAATCAATAGAGATGGAGAGCAAGGCAGAGCAGCCAGAGGATGCTAAGGTGGAGGAACTACCTTCAGTCGCACAGAATTAAGAGAGCGGTAACATATCTGCTATCATTTGTGTCTTGATGTTTTTTTCTTCTTACGGCCACGTGTGGGAGATGGCTGATACTCATAATCGTCGTGATCGTATTTTTGCCGGGGGTCGAGACTGTACTGACGACGTACCTGCTGGCGATGGTGCGAAAGACGAGCGAGACCAGAGGGTGCGGCATTCAAGTGCCTGGTAAGCTGACCGGTAGAACGCGCACTTCCGCCTTGTCGAGCCACTGACTGCTGCACCTCCAGGTCATCGCTGTATATTTCTACTTCACGTTCCGCTGCTCGTGCTGTAGTTACCAGGCGGGCAATGACACTATCTGCTGTTTCACCGGTGCGGGAATAGATGATGCGAACACGGCGGTCCTGAACGGTCTGCTCGCTTGTGCCATCGCCATCAAAGACGATGATCACTTGGTGAGGTGTATGGCGATACTTATTGACAAGCCGGTCCATTAGTAGTTGGCGTGCGGCGGCAAGATTCTTCGCACCCAATGATTGAAATGAAGCGTCTCTTTTAATTACATTGTAGCCATCGACCAGGATATCTCGTCCCACTTCTAATTGGTCCATTCTGTTTGCTCTGATCGTCACAGAAGATTTATCCTTTGTACAAGGACAAAATAGGCTATTCCAGTGCGGATGTCAAGATGCATCTATGGTGAAGGGCTAAAAAATCGGTAGCCATGCCCTTGACAGGGAAGCGGTTGTCTGGTATTATGCTACTCGCACCCAGCAAGGTGCAGCAATGAGGAGCCGTGGTGTAGTGGCCTAACATGTCTGCCTGTCACGCAGAAGATCGCGGGTTCGAATCCCGTCGGTTCCGTCGATCTATAGTATAATACATCGTATATGATGTATTATACTATCTTTATGAGATCTTAAATCACTTAGGAACACATTGCTGGGAAACAATGGAGCTGAGTAAGGAGTATTACCTGCATCTTCCATAAGCCAGGGAAGAACTTTCAAGTCTGGTTACGTGGAATAGCATTACCTTGCGCGATCCAATGTACATGAAACGCTATCGGCTCGGGGTGGATAAGTGGCCCAACATGTCTGCCTGTCACGCTGGCTCTCTTATCGAATTATTTTTCTGTTTATCTGTATAGATAGTGTAACAAAGAAGCAATCCCAGCATTACTCTCTTCGATACCTATACCTCTTTCTAGGCAGGTCTGCATACTCTACTGTCGCTCGGGCCAGGCTAGCTGGAGCATCGGTGGGCGAGTCAAAGTCTGCATGACCACACAATATTGTTCTGTCTTCTCTCGCAACTTATTCAGTTGCTCCGCCGTTGCCGCGGGCGCATCAATATCAAAGCAAACACGAATATTCTCAAAACCGACAGGTACTTCCTGTGATAGGCCCAACGTACCCCGAAGATCCAAATCTCCTTCCACCTTCACCTCGATACGCTCAGTTGGTATCTCCATAGCCGTAGCGACCATCTGGCAGGTGATCTGCGCACAGGCTGCTAAGGCCCCGAGGAGTAGGTCTCCTGAGCATGCAGCAGCACCAGTTCCTCCGACTCCACTGTGAGCTTCTGCTTGATAGATGGCACGTCCGATATCTACAGAGCATGTCAGTGGAGTCCTGGTTTGACTTCCTTGCGCCCGGATTGTTATCTGTGAGGCATTCGGGTCACTTCGGTATTTCTCTTTAAGCGGTCTTTGAATTGATCTAAGATCCATAACTTACTACCTCCTTGGCGGATACAAGTTCATCTGGGTGTTTGGTAAGAAGTAGCGATACAATAGTATACACCACCAACAGTCGGTCCTGGGCACCTCTCCTCTTCCATGCTGCACTTCACGGCTTTTGTTGCCCAATGGACATATACATGTCATAATGATGTCCAGTACCTGTTATACTTGCTAGGGTAGAAGGGAGAAAGGTACTCTCTTGAAAGGGATAAATCGGTTATGAGCGGCAACCTCAGTTTTGAAAACACCGACACTATTCTGACGGAAGAACGTTTTTTCGTACCGTCCAGCAACAGTATGAGGAATGCGAATATCTTCGCCTATATGAAGTCTAAAGGCTTCGAGGACTACGAGAAGTTCTACCGATGGTCGTTGGAGAACCGATTTGAGTTCTGGGATGATCTCGCAAAGGAACTTCACTGGTTTGAACCCTGGCAAACCACCTTTGAGTGGACAAATAAGCCGTTCTTCAAATGGTTTGTGGGCGGAAAGTGCAATATTGTGTTCAACTGCCTGGACAGGCATATGCAAACCACCACTCGCTCTAAAGTCGCCTTCTATTGGGAAGGCGATGATGGCTCAACCCGCACCATTACCTACAGAGAACTCTACCTCATGACGAATCGACTGGCGAAAGGCCTGCAGAAGTTGGGGGTGGAGAAGGGTGACCGCGTAGCAATTTATATGTCAGCTCTACCTGAACAAATAGCGGCAGTGTTAGCGGTGGCTCGCCTGGGTGCTATCCATACCGTCGTGTTTGGCGGCTTTGCAGCCAGCGCTTTTCGTGATCGCGTCATCGATGCACAAGCAAAGGTGGTGATTACTGCCGACGGTAGCTATCGTGGCGGGAAGTTGATCCGACTCAAGGCTATTACGGACGAGGCGATTACAGAGGCTCCTGGTATCGAAAAGGTGGTCATCGTTCGACGGCTTGGCATTGACGTCCCCATGAAAGCAGATCGCGACGTTTACTGGGACGATCTGCTGGCTGACATCCCAGAAGATACTATCGTCCCCTGTGAGCCAATGGACAGTGAGGATCCACTCTACATTTTGTACACCAGCGGCAGCACCGGCAAGCCAAAGGGAGTGGTCCATGTCCACGGTGGCTATGCCGTCGGCCTCTACGCCACAACCAAGTTTGTGTTCGACGTAAAAGATGAAGACGTCTTCTGGTGTACTGGCGATGTGGGTTGGGTAACGGCTCATAGCTACCTCGTCTACGGTCCGCTCTTGCATGGAACCACGAATATCTTGTTCGAGGGGACACCAACCTATCCCACTCCAGAGAGGTGGTGGAGCATCGTCCAGAAGTACAATGTGACGATCCTCTACACGTCTCCAACTTCTATTCGTGGCCTGATGCGCTTCGGAGAAGAATGGCCAGCGAGATTCGACCTTTCTAGCCTGCGCCTTCTAGGCTCAGTTGGGGAACCAATTAATCCCGAAGCGTGGATCTGGTATCGCCGTCATATCGGACACGATCACCTCCCCATTGTGGATACCTGGTGGCAGACGGAAACGGGCATGATTTTAATCAGCCCCACTCTCATTCTACCGCTCACACCCGGCAGTCCAACGCGCCCGTTGCCGACCATCGATGCCGACGTTGTTGACAAGGACGGCAACAGTGTGGGTCAAGGAAAGGGGGGATTCTACGATACCGGGCGTGTACTTCGCAGGTGACGCTGCCACCATAGACAAGGCTGGTTACTTCCGCATTCAGGGAAGGGTGGACGATGTCATTAAAGTCAGTGGGCATCGACTGGGCTCAATGGAAATCGAGTCGAGCCTGGTCAGCCACCCTGCTGTTGCGGAGGCAGCGGCTATCGGCAAGCCAGACGAAGTCAAGGGAGAGCGCGTCAAAGTACTGGTCGTCCTCAAGCAAGCCATTGAGCCTTCAGATGATCTGGCCAAAGAGCTACAGATGCATGTTCGTAAAACGGTCGGAGCGTTGGCGGTACCCGACGAGCTCGAGTTTGTGTCCAGTCTCCCCAAGACGCGTTCTGGTAAGATAATGCGACGTATTATACGGGCCACAGAACTAGGCGAGCCATTCGGCGACATCAGTACCCTTGATGCCTAGCATATCCCTCACCACAGCAGATTCTTTTCCCGACTCAACTATCCCATGCTGACATGATAGATAATTAGCATCGGCACGCGGATAGACTCAGGGTTGAGGGGTCGATTATAAGACTGCAGGTCAAAGTGGTGGCCTCCGGAGGTACATCGGGATTAAAAATGATTTGTAATCGTTACTGGAAACTTGCCGAAGCCGTCAAAAGAAGAACTGGCTTCTTGTATCTGCCCATCACGCTCTCTTCTTGCGGATAATATCAATTCCCGTGATATACTTCCGTTATGAAAAAGCCAATCAGCGTCCAACCTCATCTGAGCCTCGAAGAAGTCGAGGCACGTGATCGCCAAGCCAAAGACGCGGTGGAGCGCAGCCACTGGCAGTTCATTTGCCTGTTGGCGCAGGGCAAGACGACCAAAGAGATCCAGGAGTTCACCGGCTACTGCCTGGCCTGGATCCGCAGCATCGCTCATCGCTACAATCAAGGCGGTCCTCCGGCGCTCGGCGATCGGCGGCAAACCAATCCCGGCGGCAGCTTCCTCCTCTCTCCCGAGCACCAAGCCCAGCTGGAACAGGCCTTAGAGGGTCCGGCCCCCGGATGGCGGGTTGTGGACCGGACGCCAGGTCGTCCGCTGGATCCTGGCCCACACGGGACGCCAGGTGCATCCGCAGCGGGGCTGGGAGTATCTGAAGCGGCTGGGCGCGAGCCTGCGCATCCTGCGTCCCCGTCACGCCAAGGCCGATCCGATGACCCAAGAGGCGGTGCTGCCCAACGACATGGTGGATAAATCGATCAGCCCTTTCCAAACCCCATTCGGGCTGGTTTTTGGTGTTGAGGGAGTCCAGACAGGCCTTCTCTTCCTCGAGCTCGGCTCCCTCCGCATGCTTCTGCGAGCACCTTCACCCCTCTGCCCGAAACATGAGACTGCACCATCATCGGGTTTGGATGCCTCTCAAGCACACCCCTTTGGCAAGGGGCACGAGAGCACCTCGCCTGTTGTCCATCGTCGGTTCGTTTTTCCTGCTGCCATCGCCGGCGTCCGTTGCTGGTAGCGTTGTGCCATCAACTTGCCCCCTCGCTCGCACGGCTGTACAAGCCTCACCCGCAGGGAGTGGTGAGGACGCACAAAGTGATAATAGGCCCGCCACCATTCCAGATGGGCCATCAGGTGTGGAGCCTGCTGAGACGTGGCCCAGGTCCGGCGAGCAAGGGCAGAGACACCATGGCGGACGGTCAGATTGACTCGCTCAATGAAAGCCGTATTCAATCGTCCAGAGAAGCCTAATCCCTGTAAGGCGGCTTTGAGATCGGCTTCTGTCCCCAGGCGCATCACGTGGCTCACCCGAACCAGCCTGCGCCGTCGGTAGCATTTTTTCACCTGTCCGTAGATCAGCCCCGCTGCAACCTGCCATCGAAGGGCTTTGCGCCCACAACGCACTACTTCCCGCCACTGTCCGAAATGGGCTGTCAATGCAAAGAAGTACACATTGAGGCCATCACTGGTAAAGAGTGGCAAGCAGTCAGGAGCCAGGATCAGTCGCAGGGAGTGAATGACCCGATGAGCCATGTGTTGTGTGCGGGGACCCAGCTGGAGCACCGGAAGAAGTTTGGTGCAAGGATCAATGGCTAACCACAGCCACAGAACCTGTGTGGCGCTCCGAAGCCGGGTTCGCAGTTCGTCCAACTGCATATGCGGGATGTGCAGGCTGCGGAAGCAGCGCTCGTGCAAGATCTGAGCGTGCTGGCCTGCGCGAGTCAACCAGGTGGCAATGGTGGCTTGTTGGTAGCCGAAGACCCGTTCGGCCGCGGAAGGGTCGAGCCCTTCGGCCAGAGCCGAGAGCACCACGGCGACCTGCTGCGAGGGGGTTTTCAGGCGATGCAAGGGAGTATCGCGTCGGGCACTGAACGTGGTGTGACAGGCCTGGCAACGAAACGTCTGGATGCGCTCGGCACGGCCATGCTTGCCATCGCCGACCAGCGCGTGGATGTGAGCCTCGTTGATCCTGAAGTACAGGCACTGCGGGTTGGGACAGGCGAAGCCCTCAGTGTTTATACGTTTGGGAGCACCTCGCCGACTTTTCCCTTCACGCCAGGGACGCACAGGCACAGGCACTACAGCCGACGAGGGAGGAGAGGTCAGACGACAGGCCGGGCAATCATCTGGGCTGCGGGGCTTGAGCAGACGGGGGAACCTGCTGCACTTGGCCCCGTCTTGTGAGGAGGAAGGCCGAAGCTGGAACCATTCCAGACGCCACAACAGCGCCAGAGTGAGGAGGAGGCAGACCACAAGCAGGAACACGAACACGAACACATGAAGCGCCATCAGAATCCTCGCTGTTTCAAATGGGAAGCATGGAGATCTTCCTTGAGAAGCAAGGATACGGAGAGTCACCAGGGCTGTCAAGCGAGTGGGAGTTAAGTCCGAATTATCCACCACCGAGTGGGGCTATACCTGTGTGGTGAGCAGATCAATACGCTCGATAAGTTCCTGGTAATTACTCGCATCCGACTGGCGGTGGATGGGTGGGACGACCTGAGCCAACGAGAAATGTCCGCTGACCCACACGATTTTGATTTCGATGAGATCAACGGCGATCTTGGTCGCAATCACACGGGAGATCAGTGAGCGCAGCAAACGCTTTTTGTGCTCATTGCTGATCTTTCCACTGGTCCACAGAGCTGGGAGCGCTGGTCCCATCTGCTCGAGCTGCTGACGCAATTCTGGAGCAAGAGTAGGAAAGATCGGACGCTGTTGAAAGCGTTCTGCCTCTTCTTCTGCCTGCCGCTGCGCCAGCAATTTCTCTTCCCACCCTCGCTCCAGTGAGGCCGCGACCAGGCGATTGTCAGGGTCAACTGCCTCATATCTGCGTCGAGCCAGGTGGGCTTCATAGGTGGCTCGACGCACCTGGTCGTGATGATGCTGAACGAGCCGTGCTTCTTCTTTGGCTCGCTGAGTCAGCAGGGCAGCAAGGGCATCCAGTTGTGCGGGGCGGATGGCGTCAAAAAACGCAGTGATGACGACTTCCTCGATGGACGGGCCATACAAAGACATACACACAGTTCCCGCATAATGGCGTTTGAGGCCATCACACAAGTAGCGCAGGTGCGCTTTGTAGGCGACACGCATCCGATGTCCGCACATGCCACAACACATCAGCCCTTGCAGTAACGCTTCCCCTTCCCGTGCGGCTCCACGCGCCCCGGCAACTGCTGCTTGCTTGGCATGTGCTTCCTGCGTATTCTCGGCCAGACGTGCCTGGTTCCGCAGGAATTGTTCCCAGCTAATGTAGGCTGGATACACGCCCTGTTGAAGCGTCACCCATTCTTCCATCGGCTTGCGCACCACTCCTGAGCCGCGTCGTCCCGGTTTGCGCAGCAGCGGATCGATGGGACGGCGCCCATAGACAAAGGCTCCTGCGTACGCGGGGTTGTGCAAGATCTCGATGAGCATCGATTCGGTCGGCTCTTTCCAAAGCAACTCCCCTTTGCGTAGTCCGCTGGTTTGGTGGCGAGGTAACAGGATGTGGTGCGCTTTGAGAAAATGGAGCGTTTTCATCGCGCTGCCCAATTCGGCAAAGGTAGAGAAGACCAGCGCGATACAGCGCCTGATCTGCTCATCCGGGTCGAACTCAACCCGGCCATGCTCTGTCCGCACCAGGCCGGTTGGCAGGTGTTGCACGTATTCGCCGCGCTCAACCTTGCTGAGCCGGCCTGCTGAGAGACGTTGGCGCATCATATGCAGTTCTGCTTCTGACATGGTTCCCTTCAATCCGAGCAGGAGCCGATCATTGTAACTACGTGGATCATACACCCCTTCGATATCAGCAATCAAGGCCCCAACCACCGCAGCCAGATCGAGTAATTGATACCAGTCCGCATTGTTGCGCGCCAGCCGGGACACTTCCCAGCCAAAGATGATGCCCACATGGCCCAGGGCCACCTCTGCTACGAGTTGCGTAAAGTTCATCTCGGCCTTCTGTGCTGGTCGCCGATTGCCCCAGATCCGCATCCAGCACGACAACGCGAGCCTGGGACCATCCCAGACTTTGAGCACGCTCGACTAACGCCCGTTGATTGCGCTGGCTCTCGGTGTTGAGCCGAACCTGTTTGGGCGACGATTGTCGGATGTAAATGATGGCTTGGCGTTCAAGATGGGTTGGGGTGATTTTCAGCGAGCGAGCTGGCTGGATCATGGTCGGTCTCCTTTCCCAGAAGTAGGCAGTCCTGGCACATCGGGACGAGCGTTTGAAGAAGGGTGTGTTGCTGGGTCGGCGTGAGCGTCGTCCAGACCTCGATCGGGCGGATGTGGTCGGGGCATCTCTCCTGTGGTTGTGCTTGCGGGGCAAGCGGCGGTTGAATCTGCATGGGTAGAATCTCCATTCCGGGCACCTGCTACCAACAAAAACTCCTGGAGCAATTGTTGCAGAGATTCGAGCGAAATGGGGAGAGGGTACAGGGTTGAGGGGTCGTATTCGAGGTCGGTTGCTGTGACGGGAACATGTCGTTCCACGGTGGGGCGAATCCAGAGGATGCAACAACGACCACGATGACACGAGTTCGAGATACCAACACAAGGTAAGGTCCGCCCAAAGAGCGGATGACGCGGATCGACCACCGTGACTGTTTCCTTCGGTGATACAATCAGGTCAAGAGGGGTAGTGAGTTGATCGAGGTTTCCCAACGCCTGGTGGGCCCAGGAACAAGATGTTTTCTCCATGAGCCACAAACCGAGCCGTCGCCAGTTGCCGGATCTGCGCCTCATTGAGGGCTGGCTGAAAGGAGAAGTCAAACTGCTCGAGCGTCTTGACGAACGGAAAGCGTGCCAGGCGTGTTTTCATGGCCACATCCCGCTCCACACGGGCACTTACCTCGACGTCGAGGACGCGATCCAGAAACTCCACGTAGGTCCAACGCTCTTTGGCTGCTTCCTCAGCGAGTTGATCCAGGCGCTCTGACACGCGTGTCAATTTCAAGCGTTCCAGGATTGCCTGCAAGTGCTGATAGCGGTGCTCGTTCATGACACCTCCCCCAGCAGTTGGTCGTAGACGGAGAGTGGACGCACTTCAACGACTGGCGCCTCCCAGAACATCGTGCGATCAGCAGGTCGTATCATCTCCTGCACGGCAGAAGTCTGCTCAACGCCTGAGACAGGCCTCCCCAGTCCTCGATAATGTTCCGCCTGCAGGCTGCGCTCTTGCCGGCCAAACAAGACACGATGGCGTGCCAGGACGTCGCCACCTTCCGAACAAATCACCAGTTCCTCCGCTTCCGTGATTTTGACCTGCAGCGTCTTGCGTGCATAGGCAGCGGGCACCGAGTAGAGATTGCCGGCATAGGAGATGAAGCAATCCTTACTGCTTCTGCGGGTGGTGAGGACGCTCGTATCATAGCTGGGCGCCTCGTCTGCGGGTTGTAATCCCTCCAGGCGCAATCGCGTAAACGGCACCTCGCCAGTCGTGCCATGCACCCGCCGATTGGCCGTGGTGTTGAGCCAGGCCAGCGCTTGCGCGTTGAGATCCTCCAGGTCCCGAAAATGCAAGCCCGGCCAGAAATTGCCCCGCACATATTCACCCCATTCTCGACTTTGCCTTTCGTTTGGGGTCGATACGGTTTGCAGGCTTGCGGGCTGAATCCCGCTACATCGGCAAAGTCCAGGAAGCGCGGGTTCCACTGCACGACATCCTCAGCATCACGCCTGAGCACCACGCTTTTGAGGTTATCGTAGAGCAGCCGCTTGGGAACGCCACCCAGGTAAGCAAAGGCGTGCAGGTGACACCGAATGAACCAGGTGGTATCCGCTGAGATCGTAAAACGCAGGTAGGAGGCTCGCGACCAGCCCAGCGTCAGGACAAAGGCATAGAGCCGAGAGGTGCGTCCGTGGTGCGTGATGAACCCGAAGGAACCCCAGTCGACTTGCCCCTGCTCTCCAGGAGCCGTTTCAAAGCGAACCGAGCCCATTGGTTCCTTGTCGGGGCGCCGCTCATGCACAAATTCGCGCACCTTACTTTCTTTGCCCGGATAGCCCTGTGCCAGGATTTCCCCGTAGAGCTTGCGGGTTATGAGGGATATCCGCTCGTTGCTTTTTGTAATCTCAAAGGAATCGAGCGGCTAACCGCTCATAACGCCCGTTAAGAGGGATTTTGCAAAATCCCTCTTAACAGCTACGTTGAAGACCCCTTCGGCCATTCGCTGCTCCACATAGGGAGCATAGGGAGCAATTTTGCACGCCTTCGCTTGACGTGGGTGTTTGGCTGGTACGAGCTCAGGCGCGTTGACGACCTGCCGAATGGTTTTGCGATCTCGTCCAGTCCGACGGGCAATCTCGCTGATCGAGACACCCTTGCGATACATCTCTCTGATCATGAATCGTTCCTCGAGTGCTAACATGGGTTCCCTCCTTCACGCGTCGTGACCACGAAAGCCACGTTGCTTTGAGGATACCCCATGCTCCCCAACTGGGGAGTTTTCCCCTGGCACTTTTGAGGATTATATCGCTGGCACTAACAGTAAAGCCAATCTGTTTCAACGGCATTGCCCACAGTAGCCTTACAGAACGATCAATGAAAAACCTGTTTTCTCCTCCTTTACTGGAAAAACAGGCAAAATGGGGGAACTCGTTTGCAAGCTTTCCTGTCATTTCCTCCTTAGCGTATGATTCTCCCCGTTTGATGATACCACTGGCGAATCCCTTGACTGATCAAGCATGGTCAAGCTGCGCTCTCAAGCGGCTCGGAGCTCATGAGCTTTTTCAAGCGAGAGCGTCGCGTCTGCGCCTGAGGTTTCTCCATCAGCCAGGCTCCTATGCGCACCAAATTCAGTGAAGCTGCCACGAACAGATGCTGAAGCCGTGTTTTGGCCAAGCCACGATAGCGTGAGTGACGTAAATCAACCCCTCGCACGCCTTGCGAAATGGTTCCCTCGATACCCGCCCGTTTGGCATATTTCTGCTTGAAGTCCGGCGCTTTTTGGCGCAGACGCGCTTGCTGCAAGGCCTGATGTTGTGCTTGATCTGGATGAATGGCGAGCATGCGAGCTCCTGCTTTCGCTTGCGTGCAAAACCCACGACTTGGGCATGCGTTGCAATCAGCCGGGTTGAATTTGATGTGGATGACATCTTTTCCGTGCCGATCATGGGTTGGGATCCAGTAGCGGCTCGTTCTGCCTTGTGGGCACCTGACCTGCTGCGCTTGCCAATCAATGCTGAACTGGCTTTTATCATAGCAGTGCTCATCGCGAGCTTGCCAACTGGTATCGGCAGCAACTGGGCCAATCAGGGTGATCTTCTGGTGAAGCTCTGCGCTGACCAGCACTTCTGCATCCAGATAGCCTGAGTCGACTATATGTTCCTCTGGGAGCATCCCTTTGGCCTCCAGAGCCGCGTGAATGCTTTCCGTCACGGCTCCATCATAGGTGGTCGCAGGCGTCGTTTCCACATGAGTGATGAGATGGGGGAACTGCTCATCGCAGGTTTCGGTCAGATGCACTTTATACCCAGCCCACAACATGTCGCGCTTGGTACTGAAACGAGCTTCAACATCATAGGGGGAGTGAATTTGTAAGGCACTGGGAGGTCGATCTTCCTCGGTTCGCCATCTCACTGGACCATCGGGTGCATAGTACTGCTGTACCCAGACTTGTCGCAAGACCTGGACATGGGTACTTCTCGCAGCCAGGATGGGGCAGCCTCCCTGTAGATGGCTGAGAGGAGCTGGAAACCATCGGCTCCAATCACTTCCGCATACTGCTGACGCTCCGCTTTTCCTTTTGGCAGATGATATCCTTCAAACCGTTTCTCATAGCGATCAACCCATTCGGCAGAGACCTGCAGGCGCAGCCACTCTGGTGCCACCATTGCCAGCACATTGAGCGTCGCCCGCATCGTTTCCCCAACCGTTTCGAGCCGATGGAGAGCGCGAATGGCTCCCAACACATGCGTGGAGTCCGTCCGCTGTTTCCCTCGCGCTTTGAGCCAGCCACGAGCGAGCGCGAGATCAAGCAGGGGGTGCAGAATCAGTTGGTCTGCTTTTCCTTGCCACAGACGTTGGCGAAATTCACACAGGACGGATGCGTCAAAGCCAGGGTCGGTGAGCTCAAGACTGAGCAGATATTTCCAATCCACCCGCCCACGAACGGCATCGGCTGCTTGCTCATCCGAAAGCCCTTCCGCAAATTGCATGAGGCAAACCAACAGCAAACGCCATGGCGCTTCTGCTGATGGTCCACATCGAGGAAACAAATCAGCAAAGCGCTCGTCCTCATAGAGCGTTCCTAACTCGTCTCGAATGCGCAGATAGAGATTTCCCTTTGGATAGGCTGCATGAGCCACACGAGCGGTTTCTTCAGGAATAGGGCAGAGCACTTGAGGATGCAGCGACATATCTTTTCTCCTTCAATACGAGTAGATATAGGTTTTTCTCTGATCTGCCTTTAGCTTAGCAAATACTCTTCCCACCCGTCTATCTGCTAGCACAATTCGCCAGTGGTATCTTTGATATGGTGACCCCATTACACCCGTTCAGAGGTCGAAGGTGTGGCCCTCCCCGGACCTGATCTCCCGGACCTGGTCTCCGACACCCACTTTCACCGACCGGTTCAGGCTGTCGACCTCGGCGCCGACCCGCAGACGGCCGTCCTCGAGGGTGACCTCGATCAGCAGCCCTCTGAAGCGCATGGGTAGGGTCAGACCGCGCAGATGGTCCACGGCCTTGGGGTTGAAGTAGAGGACGCCGTCGCGAATCACCTCACCCAGGTAGCTGCGCTGCACCAGGTCCAGCGTCCCCGACATCACGCCCATGTGGATGCCCTCAGCCGTGGTGCCGCCCTGCACGTCGCCGACGTCGCTCTCCAATGCCACCATATACCGCTCCCAGGAGGTCGCTAGGTCGATCTCCGAGAAGATCCCGGCATACGCTACGAAGCTCAGGGTGGACCCGTGCGAGGTTCGGGCATCGTAGTAGGCGACGGTCTTGCGCAGAGTCTCAGGCGTGTACGAGTAGCCGAGGCGCTCGAAGATCTGCTTCAGCTCATCCTGCCGGAACAGGTAGAACAACAGCACGGTGTCCGCCTGCTTCGACAGCTTGTAGCGGTCGGGCTCCTTTCCCCCCGCCCGCAGGATGCGGTCGAGCCTCTGGATGTTGCCGTACTCCCGGCGATAGGCATCCCAATCCAGCTCCTCCAGGTCTTCCCAGCCCTCGAACTGGCTGATGACGCCATCCGCGTGGAAGGGGACGTACATCTTGCGGCTCATCTCCTTCCAGGTCTCGATCTCCTGGTCGGTGAGGTCAATCCGCTCGCAGAGCGACCGCCGCCGCCGCTCAGGGAGCATGTCGAGCAGCCTGCCCGCAACGTCCGAGATCCACGCCACCATCACGTTGGTGTACGCGTTGTTGCGCAGACCGGGCTCATCAGCGTCTGGGTATTTCTCGTGGAACTCGTCCGGGCCCATGACGCCGTGAATCTCGTAGCGGCCACGTTGCGGGTTGAAGTGAGCGATGCTGGACCAGAAACGGGCGATCTCCATCATCATCTCGGCGCCCGGCCCGAGCAGGAAGTCGGTATCTCCCGTGGCCTGGATGTAGTGCCAGATGTTGTAGAAGATGGCCGCGCTCACGTGCCTCTGGTTCTGGCTCAGGTCCGGTTCCCACAACCCGGAGCGCGGGTTGAGGTGCATGACCTGGGTCTCTTCCTTGCCGTCGCTGCCACTCTGCCAGGGGTACATCGCACCCCGGTAGCCGACGTCGCGAGCCAGCGCGCGGGCCTCGTCGAGCCTGCGGTACCGGTACATCAGGAGGCCCCGCGTGATCTTCGGCAGCCGGAAGTTCAGGAAGGGATAGACGTAGAGCTCGTCCCAGAAGATGTGGCCGCGATAGGCTTCCCCGTTGAGGCCGCGTGCGGGAACGCCGGCGTCCAGGTCGGCTGTGTGGGGGGAGCAGGTCTGCAGAACATGGGAGGCGTGGAAGCGCAGCAGGAACTGGACCCGGTCGTCGTTGGGCACCCGGATGTCGCAGTCGTCCCACAGCTCGTCCCACGCACGCTGGTGACGGTCGAAGGCCTCGTCGAAGGTGCCGAAACGCCCGACCGCCTTCTCGGCGTTGGCCAGGGGCTCGTTGATCGCCTGGTCGTGAGAGGTGTAGAACGAGACGAGCTTCTCGACACGGACCGGTCGTCCTTGCTGGAGGTCAAAGCCCAGCGTCTGATGGGCGTAGTCCTCCATCCGATAGAGCCCGCGCTCGGCCTCCAGCTCACCCGAGTCTCCGTACACGCGCGTCCTTGCTGCCTCGGCCACGTAGATGCGGGACTGACGCGTCTGCGCGATCAGGGAGATGGTGTCCGGACACGGAGTCCGGCTCGCCACCGGATGCAGGTGGCGGCCCTCGAGTTCCCGGTAGCGGGTGACGCCCTGGTTGATGACGCGCGCGTCAAGCGCCGTGATGACCTCCACCGGGCCAGACCAGTTCTCGGCCGTGATGGTCCACGAGAGCGCCGCCTGGTGCATGTCGGCCATGCTGACGAAGCGGCGGCTTGCGAGCGTCGTCTCGCGACCACGGCGGTCGCGGAAGCGAAGCCTGCGCATCACCGTCACGTTGCGGAAGTCCACCTCGTGCCGGTAGCTCAGAAGCTCGACGTTCTTCAGGTTGATCGGCTCGTCGCCGCCGATGCGGAGCTTGAGCACGAGCCAGTTGGGAAGGTTGACCAGGTCCTCGTTGAGCACCGGGCGGCCGCCCATGATGGTCGTCTCCCGGTTGTAGCAGCCATGTGCGTAGGTGCCCGGATAGTGGACGTCGTCCACGTCGGCCCACTCGGCGCTGCCACGTGTGCAGAAATAGCCGTTGCCGGTCGAGGTCAGCACCTCCCGCAGCCTCTCCTGCTCGGGCTCGAAGGAGTCGTAGGCGAGCGTCCAATCCTTCGGATTGGGCTCGGATCCCCCGCCGGGCGGCGTTGGCTTCCCCTCCG
>WNGD01000949.1_pt1 | contig 36230 bp, 28 predicted proteins | sample 5400671 | NCBI WGS metagenome assembly WNGD01 (sample SAMN13153369, study PRJNA577476) | soil metagenome | isolation source: 40 cm soil or saprolite under grassland replicate 2 | place: USA:California | collected 2016-06-15 | reverse complement strand
GGCTCGCTTGCAGGACATGGCCGCCACCGTTTATGCTCGCCTGACCAACTCCTAAGCTCTTCTTTTTCCCCTCTTCATTGTTGAGCTTCCGAAGTGAGTTGAAGGAATCATGCTTTGGAAGAAGTGCAACTGTAGTGTTACCACACATCGAGCCGTTGGGAGGTCCGTATCTGATCGGAGGTTTCAATCTCATCTGAGAACCCCGCGCCCTTACCACAGGGCATATCTCTAATGGTCATTTTGAGAAGTCGCTGTTTCAATCTCATCTGAGAACCCCGCGCCCTTACCACTGAGATGTAGACTCAGGGATTTATAGGCACTTACATCAGGTTTCAATCTCATCTGAGAACCCCGCGCCCTTACCACCGGGCAAGATGGAGGACATGCGTCTCAAGAGTGAGATGTTTCAATCTCATCTGAGAACCCCGCGCCCTTACCACGATGTCAGAGATGTAGTGGGCAGAAGATGGTCTATTAGTTTCAATCTCATCTGAGAACCCCGCGCCCTTACCACCTAGATTCTTGACATCCGGTTGTGCTATGGGTTCGAGTTTCAATCTCATCTGAGAACCCCGCGCCCTTACCACGTTGGGGAGAAAAGGATGGTGATCCGCTTCCGCGCGGTTTCAATCTCATCTGAGAACCCCGCGCCCTTACCACGCCAGTCTCTTTAGGATCGTTGCTCATCACACACAGTTTCAATCTCATCTGAGAACCCCGCGCCCTTACCACCCTGCACATCCTCAGCATGGATAGGCGGGGTTATCTGTTTCAATCTCATCTGAGAACCCCGCGCCCTTACCACACAGTTCACGCGTGCCTTTGCGCAGCGCCTGGGTGAGGTTTCAATCTCATCTGAGAACCCCGCGCCCTTACCACGTTGAAAGAGGTCCGCGCGTACTTGCCCCGTCTCAGTTTCAATCTCATCTGAGAACCCCGCGCCCTTACCACGGACGCTGCCAGGGACGCTGCCAGTGCTGCTGCCAGGTTTCAATCTCATCTGAGAACCCCGCGCCCTTACCACTACGGGCTCTGCTGAGACGGTAGTGGTGACATCTGTGTTTCAATCTCATCTGAGAACCCCGCGCCCTTACCACGCGCCCGAGCGGGCCTACAAGACCCCGGACCTGAATGTTTCAATCTCATCTGAGAACCCCGCGCCCTTACCACCGCGCCAGAGGGCCGCCAGGACACCGAGCCACTCCCAAGTTTCAATCTCATCTGAGAACCCCGCGCCCTTACCACATCGTGGGCTGCCCATCTCGCTATCAGCTTCATTCGTTTCAATCTCATCTGAGAACCCCGCGCCCTTACCACACGGACAACGCGCGCTACTCCGGTAGGGCCTCAGGTGTTTCAATCTCATCTGAGAACCCCGCGCCCTTACCACAGCGAGAATGAGTGGATGGACGCTCGCATTAATCGTGTTTCAATCTCATCTGAGAACCCCGCGCCCTTACCACTCTATCCGCCGTTACTTTGTACCAATTGTGATCGCTTGTTTCAATCTCATCTGAGAACCCCGCGCCCTTACCACTTCATCGGCAAGCCATACAGGCAACGTGGTAGTCCAGTTTCAATCTCATCTGAGAACCCCGCGCCCTTACCACGCGTGTATCTTGCAAGCGGCGCCATGCCATCGCGACGTTTCAATCTCATCTGAGAACCCCGCGCCCTTACCACAGCCGACTGTGGTAGCAATACGCTTTGTTTTTGTCGGTTTCAATCTCATCTGAGAACCCCGCGCCCTTACCACCCAGAAGAACCTCAAGGCGTCATTAACTACGTGGTTGTTTCAATCTCATCTGAGAACCCCGCGCCCTTACCACATCCTCAAACATATTGCCAGTCCAGGCTTACAGCGTGTTTCAATCTCATCTGAGAACCCCGCGCCCTTACCACAGCTACGATCTGTGAGACGATCATCTCTCGTGGCACTGTTTCAATCTCATCTGAGAACCCCGCGCCCTTACCACTGAGCTAATGACGACCAGGGAGCGTCTTCGTAATAGTTTCAATCTCATCTGAGAACCCCGCGCCCTTACCACTGAACTGTATGTACTCTGCAAAGACATCCTCAATCCGAGTTTCAATCTCATCTGAGAACCCCGCGCCCTTACCACGGAGTGATCACCGTCTTATTGACGATCGCGTGGGTGAGTTTCAATCTCATCTGAGAACCCCGCGCCCTTACCACCTTTGATGTGCCAAACGGCGTGATCCTCCTTTCTGAGTTTCAATCTCATCTGAGAACCCCGCGCCCTTACCACGCAACTTCATTTCTAGTTCATCCATTAAGTGATCCTGTTTCAATCTCATCTGAGAACCCCGCGCCCTTACCACGCCGTGCGCCGTCAAATGTTCTATGTGTCATGCTAAGTTTCAATCTCATCTGAGAACCCCGCGCCCTTACCACTCAGGGATATTTTTCATGGTTATTCCTCTTCTATCGAGTTTCAATCTCATCTGAGAACCCCGCGCCCTTACCACTTCCCGGTCCCCGTAGGTCCGATCAAAGCCACATGTTGTTTCAATCTCATCTGAGAACCCCGCGCCCTTACCACGACAACGCGCGAAAACCATAGCCCCGCTTGACACAGTTTCAATCTCATCTGAGAACCCCGCGCCCTTACCACGTCGTCAATGTATTGTGACAGAGAACCATATCTTCCTGTTTCAATCTCATCTGAGAACCCCGCGCCCTTACCACCTGAAGGGGAATGTCATTTTATACCAGGAGGTATATTGAGTTTCAATCTCATCTGAGAACCCCGCGCCCTTACCACGCCGTTCACAGGGGTTATCCGGTTAGCGTGTCTGGTGGTTTCAATCTCATCTGAGAACCCCGCGCCCTTACCACCCTGTTTTGCGCCCTGAACGGAGGGACAATACTGGTAGTTTCAATCTCATCTGAGAACCCCGCGCCCTTACCACGCAAACCATAACTTTATCTTTCAGAGCAATCAATTTCGTTTCAATCTCATCTGAGAACCCCGCGCCCTTACCACGTCATGAACCCCTGCCTGAAGGCGAGGGGCTTGCAGTGTTTCAATCTCATCTGAGAACCCCGCGCCCTTACCACGGCGATGCAGGGAGCGCTGGCCAACTTGCTGGCCAAGTTTCAATCTCATCTGAGAACCCCGCGCCCTTACCACAGCAGGAGTGTTGAGTGATGCTTGGTGCAGAAACGTGGTTTCAATCTCATCTGAGAACCCCGCGCCCTTACCACGCGCTGCTCGGGACGCAACCGCCCACGCTCGCTCTTCGTTTCAATCTCATCTGAGAACCCCGCGCCCTTACCACGGCGCAGCGCCATTTCAAGGAGAGTTGTCGGTTTGGTTTCAATCTCATCTGAGAACCCCGCGCCCTTACCACGCGGTCATCCGAAGGCAAGAAGCGCGCAAAGAAGAAGTTTCAATCTCATCTGAGAACCCCGCGCCCTTACCACAGCTCACGACCGAGCAGTTTGAGCACGCTGTCAGTGTTTCAATCTCATCTGAGAACCCCGCGCCCTTACCACTCGTAGGCAAGATCATGAAAAAGAGGTACTAAAGGTGTTTCAATCTCATCTGAGAACCCCGCGCCCTTACCACCGATCAGATACGGACCTCCCAATGCCTCGATGTCGATGTTTCAATCTCATCTGAGAACCCCGCGCCCTTACCACTTGAGCGCGATCTGGAAAAGAGGAGTGAGTGATGAGCCATTATGACGATTAGTTTCAATCTCATCTGAGAACCCCGCGCCCTTACCACATGCAGCAGACGAGCATCCCGCACCCTTCTCGACAAGTTTCAATCTCATCTGAGAACCCCGCGCCCTTACCACCCCGTACAGGTCGGGCAAGGGACCAGGCAATACCCAGTTTCAATCTCATCTGAGAACCCCGCGCCCTTACCACTCGGATTGTGGATTATGACGGCTATATTCTTGTAAAGTTTCAATCTCATCTGAGAACCCCGCGCCCTTACCACTTTGTTGCAAGAGCTAGAGGTGATTAGGGAGATGGATGTTTCAATCTCATCTGAGAACCCCGCGCCCTTACCACGGTGATGACCAGCGTGCGTTATGCGCTCAAGCGGCGTTTCAATCTCATCTGAGAACCCCGCGCCCTTACCACAAGAGTAACGAATAGCAAAGAGAGGGTCAAGACCATGTTTCAATCTCATCTGAGAACCCCGCGCCCTTACCACTACACCACGACTCCTACCGGACTGCCTACGGCTATGTTTCAATCTCATCTGAGAACCCCGCGCCCTTACCACACAAATGAGCGCCTGCTCAAAATGACGATTAGGTAGTTTCAATCTCATCTGAGAACCCCGCGCCCTTACCACGCAACAAATTCTCGGATTGATCAAAGGCGGAAATGTGAGTTTCAATCTCATCTGAGAACCCCGCGCCCTTACCACGCTACCACCGTGATCAGGATAGCGGACAGGTAGCCATGTTTCAATCTCATCTGAGAACCCCGCGCCCTTACCACGTCGATGCAGAAATGAGATAGCCTGGTTTCAATCTCATCTGAGAACCCCGCGCCCTTACCACACTCGGGGATATTCTTCATGACTCTTCCTCCTCTTCTGTTTCAATCTCATCTGAGAACCCCGCGCCCTTACCACTGAGCCATCCCCACGCGGGCGCGGCGGCCACTTGTGGCGTTTCAATCTCATCTGAGAACCCCGCGCCCTTACCACGCAGGGCATCACCGCACAACTTGACGCTATCAAGCAGGTTTCAATCTCATCTGAGAACCCCGCGCCCTTACCACAAAAAGCATCCTTCTGATCAAGGATGCTTTTTTGCCCTGTTTCAATCTCATCTGAGAACCCCGCGCCCTTACCACGGCGCTCGTGGCGCTTTCCAGGCGGGTGCAATTGCTGTTTCAATCTCATCTGAGAACCCCGCGCCCTTACCACGTCGGGGTGCCTCGCGGGGCCTGAGAGGCGGGTTCATGGGGCTGTTTGCGAGGCAGCTTCCGCGATGGTTCAATTTCAGGGCTCCTTTGAGGGCTCCTAAGAGAGTATATACGAGTTGGGCGGGGTTTGCAAGAGCCTGGGAAGGCCGCCTGGACCTTTTGGGGGCTGGCGCGAGGCAGCGAGCGTGGCGTTACCACCACTCGCTGCCTCGCGCTATTGTGCCGCTTACAAGAGGTAGACGGTTTCTTCGCGCGGGCTATCTCCGCGTCCCAGTACTTCGACTTTTGGTTTACAGGCGGCGCAGAGTCCGTAGATACGGATGGTGTCTTCTCGCTGGTGAATCTCTTTGAGCAGACGCGCCTCTAACATTATACGCTGTCGGCGGTTAAGAAAACATTCGAAGACGCTATATTGGACCCAGGTGCCGAAACCCGTCAATGCGCTGTGTACACGCGTGCGCCGCTGGTCGTTGGGTATGTCGTAGCTTACGACGTAGAGTGTGCTCTCTTCGGAATGCTTTTGTTCGCTCATGTCTCTACCTCACGTTCATGGGAGGGTAGGCTGCGATCTCGCCCGTGAGCCATTTGCTGAGCAGGCGCGTCTGGAGTTCGATGCAGCGCTGGTAGCTGGTGCGGTAGCCGAATTGCGGGTGCTGGATCTCTTCTTGCAGCCGCTCTTCGAATTTGGCGTAGAATTTTTTGCGCGCGTCGGGTTTCAGGTGGATTACGCCGAGCTCTTCATGGAAATCCTGGGGGGAGAGAAGGCGATGGTTGCAGATGTTGAGTACGACCGAGTCGGTGATCAGCGGACGGAACTCTTCCATCAGGTCCAGGGCCAGGGCGGGACGGCCATGACGAGGCTGATGGAGGAAGCCGAGATAGGGATCGAGTCCGACGACCTGGATGGCCGATGAGACCTGGTGCTGCAGGAGGGTGTAGCCCAGGCTGAGCATTGCGTTTACCGGATCGGTGGGGGGACGTCTCCGCCGCCGGGCGAAGGTCATTGAACTGCGCAGGAGCTTGCCGAAGACGCTGAAGTATGCAGCGGAACCCTGCCCTTCAACTCCAAGCAAGGAACCGACCTTTGGCGTGGAGGAGATCTGCGCTATGCTACTCTGAATGGCGTCGGCGGCTCCGCTTACTTCGTCGTCCTGCAACTGGCGATTGGCGCGTAATAGCATGGTGCGCATATTGCCGAGTTTGCCTTTGACGAATGCCTGCGCGGCGAGTAGTCCTCGCTGTGTGTCGGCGCAGGCGGAGTATTGCTCGCGGCGTACGAAGGCGTTTTTGGCGACCGGCGGCGACAATCTGCCGCGAAATTGGCCGTACATCGAGAGGAAGCAGACTTCAATTCCTCTCTCTAACAACATGTGCAGCGCCGGTGTGGTCAGCGTTACGTCGCCAGATACGACGACCTGCTCTACCTTGATTAATGGGACCTCCACTTTGCGCTTATCCTGGTACTGGACGATTAGATAACCGTCACGCTTCTTTACAATTGATTGCTGTTCGTTCAAGTATAGCGTTGCCATCCCTACCATTTCCTTTCGTCTATGAGACATTTTCTATACAGTTTTGGGGGCCGTTAACGAGAGCACTTCGCGTGGCAGACATAACGGCTCCAGGCTACAATCTTTGCACTTTGGATGGAGCGTGGGGAGCGGACTGCGTTTCGTTTGTTTGCCGGAGAGCGGCGGGGGCAGTTGCTCTTGCTCCAATAAGCGAAAGGCGTAGCGGATCGTTTGCTCGGTATGTTGACGCAGCTCTTCGGTAAACATGACCTCCTCGCGATGCGCCGAGCCAAAGTAGAAGATGTATCCTCGCTCGATCGTGCAGTCGAGCATCTCTTCGAGGCAGAGGGCCTGGGCGCAGAGCTGCACGTGGTCGTTGAGCCATTCGCCCATCTTCCCCTTTTTGTACTCGATAGGAACGACCTGGCCGTCCTGCTCCTCCACGACGTCGGCGAAGCCGCTGAGTTGCAGGCGATCCGACCAGACCCAGACACGCCTCAGCGTTGTGGTGCCGTCCTCCGTCGTGGTGATACCGCTATCGCTGCGTTCGTGGCGCATTGTTCCCTCGGCGACATGCGCGTTCTCTACAAATTCACTCAGGGCGCATTCGTAGTAGAAGCGGCGCGGACAGTATTCCAGCGCGTTCAGATACGAGATGGATAGCGCCTCTTGCTCTGATTCATTTGAATACGAAGCGTTATCATTCATGTATTCCCTCCAATTTCTCTTCCGTAGTCTTTATAGGGTGCATTTCGCGTAAAATCAGCGCAGCCGGATCTGGCCCATGCCCATGGCGGGTTTGTATCCCACGCCCGTATAGAAGGCCAGTTGGCTCAGGAGGACAATCTGCTGGCGTACGGTGAGCGGCGCATCCGTTGCCTCGTCGGGTCCGCGCAGCAGATAGGTGCACGTTCCCACAAAGCCCTTTTGAGGATGTTCCGCGAACTGGACGCAGTGCGGCTGCAGATTATAGTCCTCGATCACCACACCCTCCGCCTCAACATACGCCCTGACGCGATCTACCTGGACGACGTGTGCAAGCTCCGGCGGCGCTACCTCGTGCCAGCGTTTGGCTAAGCCTGGAAAGAGGTAGCGCGGCAAAGGCAGACGCGCGTAGTGGCTCCCGTATATTTTGTTGTCGATGTGCAGCCAGTTAAAGGTAGTCAGTGAGGCAAATTCCAGTTCCAGAAGCTGCACGCGACCGATCGAACGGGTTTTTGCCTGCTCGACCAGGCTGGCGAACGACGTAAAGCCGGTCCAGCCCGAGGGATCGTCGGGCGACGAGATGACCTCTTCAAGCAAGAAGGTCTGTTTCCCGATGACCACGAATGGGAGCGACTTCGCGCCGGACATGTTGAAGCTCATCAGCGTGGAGTAAAACAGTTGATATAATTCGCCCACAAGCAGAGTGATGCGCAGGGTATAGGTCTTCTCCGGCTCCAGGGGCAGGTGGATATTCTCCTGTTCCGCCCGTCGCATCCTGTCTGGTGGGATGGGAAATTGCAGGCTCGAACAGGTGAAGAGACGCCGCTGGTTGCCCTCGTGCAGCATCGTCGCCACTTCTGGCGCGGCCTCGCGGATCCATTTGAGCCAGGCCCCGTGCACCAGTTCGCCCGAGAAGGGCATCAACGTCCCGCGCTCAAGCGGGCGGAGTCTTAGTTGGAGCGAGTAAAGCTTTGCCGATGTACTGGCTGCTGTGTTCATAACGTTAATCCTTCTGTGTCTCTTCAGTAGGGATGAGGCAAGCCCCATCCGGCTTTCTCTCCCTGACCCTTTTCAGAAACGAGATTTTTTGGGGTAGGGACCAGCTTCTTCCTTTCAGTGAGATGAGCCGAAGGCTAGCTGTGCAACAGCGTTTCTCACTGCATAAGGAGCTTGCAGCGCGTCCGCGATTGATCGATTTCCTCCCCTCTGGCGACGAGAAAAACGTGCCTAACGGAGAGGAACATGATAAATCCGGACGCGCTGGAAGCTGGTCCCTACCCCGATCGTCTGGTTGATCAAAAAATGTGTTGGTGAGAGAACCCATCCGGCTCGGCAAGCGCGATCAGGCCAGGGAGCAGTGTTCTCGGCTAACCGGATGGGGGCAAGCCCCATCCCTACTGGGCGTAAGGGAGAAGACACGTTCACAGGTGACGTGTCTCCCCTGATGCAAACGCTTTACGCTGGTCGATAGCTCATCTGGGCGGGCAGGCGCACGGTGCGCGTCCGGGCGTGATCGCTATAAGCCATTTCGTAAAAATCTCCCGCTCCGTAGACATTAGTGATCAGGCTCGCGGGTGCCATAGCGATGATATTGCAGTTGTCGGGCACCAGCGCAACATCGAGCGGGTTGAGCGCGCCATCCGCGTGGTACTCTCCCTGTTTGCTGCGTGCCTCGCCCCGGCCCTGAATCTCGACGCGAGCCTTCGCCATCCACTTGCCCAGGCGAATCCAGTGTGGCAGTACAACCGCGCCTGTGCTCAGCACGAAGAATTCGAAGATGCTCTCCGGCGCCAGTTCCTTCGCGCGTCCAAACACAACCTGGTTCGAACTGACCTGTGGCGTAAAGTTGTAGTAGTTGACATTTGCCATCTTGAACGTGTGGAAGGCGAAGCTGTACCGCAAGGGATGCGCGGGCGTCACGTAGACGCCGCGCGCATTGACCTCGTCCAGATCCTCTCGATAGCGTGGCGTCTGGACGAGGTTGGAGAAGGGCGCTCGGGCGAGGCCGAGCGCGTAGGTAAGCCCGTAGTTGTGCAGGTATTTCTCTGTCTCGTAGAGACGCCCCATCTCGCGCGAGGCGTAATAGAGATAATCGTGCAGAACCAGTCGGCAGACCGTGATCAACATAGGATGCTCCTACTTCTTGCCTTTTGCTTCCTTCAGCCCGACGCCGTAGGCCTGGGCGTAGCGATTCGACTCCGCATGCGCCTGGGTCAGCAGCGCCTGCAGCTTCTGCTCGTTGCTGGTGATCTGCAGCACATCCTGCAAGAGCGCCTGTAGGTCGGCGCCGGCGATATGGCGGTAGACCACACCGTCTTCCCGTAGCAGCGCCGGTACCACCGACTCCATCGCCTCCAGCACAACCTCCTGCGCCAGCGGCATCTTCGCTCGTTGCTCAGGTGAGAGTGCATCGTAGATCGCCTGTGTCAGTTGCAGATTGGAGAAGATCTCGCCGTCGGAGAAGACGATGCCTACAACGGCGTTCGCGACTGTGCCTGTGCGCGTGTTCTGCGCGCCGTAGCGCTTTGTGCGCAGAATATTGTTTAATACATAGATGAACTCGGCCTCGGTAGGATCTTTGATCGTAACGACCGAGGGGAAGTAGACCTGGGGCAGAACGTAGTCCTGCTCCCCCAGTGCGTTGCGCATCTTCCCGTCCTCGCTCATCGTGCCGTTCTCGGAGGGCGCGTTGAAGGTGAACTGCTGGTGAGACAGGTCGTAGCCCGTGATGGAGAAGGCCGAGTCGACGAGGACTTTTGAACGCTCGGAGCCCGCGTCGCCAATGGCGAAGCCATAGTAGATGCAGTCTGGACAGCGTTTGCAGAAATCGCTGGAGTTGTACTTGCAGTTCTCCACCAGTCCGTAGCGGCGCAAGAGTTCGCGCCCGGTCAGGCGCTCCGGCGTCGATTGCTTGCGTTTGAAGAGAACGATGCGCGTGCCGGGAGTTGCGTCCCGGCGTCCCAGGCTGACGCGGCTGATATTGAGTTCGCCATCGGTCTGGAAGAGCGCGAACGAGTTGGTCTCGCGCAGCACAACGATATGGGCGTATTTGCCCATCGAAAATTTGGGAATGTCCCGGTGAAATGCGTCAAATGCCTCTAAGCTGTTCAAAAACATCGTGTTTTACTCCTTCTATTCTCAAAAACAATCGTACTAATCGGCGTGAGCCGTCTCGATCTCCGGTGTGCTTTCCTCTTCTGCTTCTTGTTCTTGTAGCCGTTGGATGTTGCGCTGGTGGATATAGTAAGCCTCGCAGCCGTCTTTGAAGCGGTTGATGAGGCTGCGCAAGAGGCCGCGCTCACCCTGGCAGTAGTCGAGGAAGACCACCTGGTAGAACTGCTCAACGAACTTCTTGATAGCTGGCTCCTCCTGTTCGCTGATATCCTTGCCATGAAAAACGGCCCAGCCGGACGCCTGGCGGCTGCGCACGCGATCAAGCCAGTTCTTGATCTCGCCCTGGATCTGCCAGAGCAGGTCGTCCGGTTCGATATTCAGCGGGCTATTGATAATCGCCCTTGCCGCGATATCGACGGGTTTCAAGATCGAATGTGACTGGTAGCCACCGCGATAGAAAACTGTGTAGTTGTCTACACACTGTGTGATTCTGCTCAAGTCTGCCTCCAATACTTTCTTGTAGATGTGTATATACAGGTCTGCGCTACTGCCATAGATTGATTCGCCCCGCTGTTGCTTGCGCAGGTAGCTAAACAGGTACAGCGGATCGGTCGCCAGGTCGCGTGCGATCGCGCTCAGATGCTTCCATTCCGGCTTGCCCTTATTGGCGAAGGTGTCGATGTTGACGCGATAGATGCCCATCAGTAAACGCAGCGTCGGCAAGAGGCGATTCACGCGCACGCGCCTGCCCTTGAGGATGTAGTCGAGATAGGCGTGTGGCGCGTCGAAGACCACCGTCTCCTGAAAATCGCGGCCTGCAGAGAACAGTGGCAGCGACATTTCGGAGATGACGACTTTTGTGCTCGTCACCAGCGGGAGCGCCAGGGCCAGCAGAGATGGCATCGCCCACGCTGCCGTGTCGTTGTCGTCCCTGCCCGCGCGCATGCCGAAGAGGAAGAGGCCGGGATAGTCCTGCGGCCGGTATTTGATATAGCTGCGCTCGTTACCGCTCACCGGCTCCTCGTTTGCATCGTCGTTAGCGTCGTCCAGCTCGTCCTCGTCGTCGAGATTGACGATCTGTGGACCCTGCTGACTGGCGGGCGCGGGCGCAGCGAACGCTTCCAGGTTCAGCAGGTCTTTTATGTCGATATCGCGTCTCTCAAGCTGTTTGCGCACCGTGAAGAAGTTGATATCCTGAAGCTGATCGAGAATGCCGCTCACGAGTGCGCCGGTCTCGGCGGTAAAGAAGAAATTGGGGTAGACCGCCAGGTACTTTGTCTTCTGCGCCTCGAACTTGCTGCCGGTCAGGCGCAACTGTCCCTTGAGCAGTATCTGGCGCAGCATCAATTCAAGCGCGCAGATAGCGCAGACGCCGCCAGCGTTCTTGCCGGCGTACAGCGACAGCTTGTTCTTGTAAACCCAGGGCTGGAAGAGGACCGCGTTGTCCGTCTGCTCCTCGGTCGGATAGGCGCTGTTGCAGAGGGTACAGAGCAGCTTGCGTTTCTTGCTTTTCGCGGCCTCATACCGTTCCATCTCAGCCCCGAAATCGGGCAGCCCGCCCTCCGCGCGGATGCTCAGCGGCACCTCGACGATGCTATCGAGGTAGTGTGTGAGATGTCCCAGGTACTTCTGCGGCAACTGTGCGCGCAGGGCATCTCCGGCCAGTTGCACCACGCGGTCGAGTGTCGCTGTGAAGATAGTCTCCAGGCTGCGCTCCTCGCCCGAGAGCGCGAGTCCTGGATGATCCTGCAAGAAACAGGCGCCGAGCCAGAACCAGCGATATTCGACGCCGCCCTTATTCGGAATGCCCTGCGACTGCTCCCAATATGGCGCGAGGCCGAGTTGCTCGATCACCGCCTGTTCGACCTGAGCGCGTAGCTCCGCCTGTTTGGCGAGCAGGCCGAGCAGCGTGTTGAAGACCACGGAGAGGAAGCGACTGACCATGCCTATGCGGCGGCCATCGAGTTGAAACTCCATTGGCAGATCGGGCGCTATCTCTCCATTTGCCTGCATCTGGCGCAGCTTGCTCAAAGGGATCGTCGCGATATCGTTGTTGGTGCGCGCAATGGTGAAACGCGCCAGGAGAGCGACGTACTCTTCGAGCGTCAGGAACTCAAAGTAGTAGCCAGGATGTTTGGCGATGCCCTGAATGCTGAACTTGAAGCCGGGCGCGTCGTTCTTGATCACGCTGGCGCAGATCTGCCGCAGTTGCGCCTGCACCGTCTCGACAAGCTGTCCCGTTGTAATCGCGAGCGGTAGGTCCTTGCGCTTGATATAAACGACGCCATCGGAAAAGAAGAGATAGGGCCAGATGCCGTTATTCACCTCGTAGGGGCCTGCCTTGCGCGGGCCCTGGGAATCATCGCCCTGAGAACCGTCGCCCTGAGAGCCAGAGGCGGTAAAGAGGCGGACGATGCCGTTATTCACCACGTTGGTGAACAGCCCGCGCACCTCGCGCAACTGGTGATAGCAAAAGACAAGCTGATCATCGCTCAGACTGGCCAGAATCGTCGTAAGCAGCTTCGTCTCGTCGCTGAGCAGAATGGCCGATGGCGACGAGACGAAGTAAGCGATCTTGTCGGAATAGGTGCAGAGATCGCGCAGGGAGAACACCCGGCGCTCGCGTAGCCCGAAGCGCCAGCTATGGGTGTGCAGGTGCGTGCCCCATTGGCGCTGCGTATTGACGACCAGGTAGGTAATGTCTTCCAGGTAGGTCACGTAATCGGGGAAGAACGTCTCCACACCACAACTTGTCAGTTCAGCGCTGACAAGCGCCTTCGCCCTGTCGATATGGTCCCGGCTCCAGGTCGCGAACTCTTCAACGCTCTCCGCGCCTTGCAGGACCGCCTCGTGCATAAGAATCTTATCGATATCGTGCATCAGATACGACAGGATATAGACGCGTCGTTCAACATCGGAGAAGGCTGAACCCAATCCTTCTTCGGCCAGGAGCACCAGCAGGCGCATCGTCGGAAAGATGCCGTTGAGCAGGTGGCTGACCATGCTCTGATCGCCCTTATCCGCGAACTTCTGCCGCGTCTCCTCGTTCACCGTCTGATTGTCGTGCTGATCGCCGCCCTTCGCCGACGTATCGGCGTAGAGGGCAAACAGGTTCGGTAACATATGCTCGACAAAATCGTGCATTACCTGGTCGCCAGGCGGAATTTTGTCGCGCAAAAAGCGTAAAAAAAACATAAATGTACCTTCCTTCATGTAGTAGGGATGGGGCTTGCCCCCATCCTGGTAGCCCACGACGGCTCGCGCCCGCCGAGCCGGACCGCGCTAGCCGAGCCGGATGGGGGCAAGCCCCATCCCTACTCAAGAGTTAATTACGCCATGATGGGAGCGTTCCCACCGGGCTTGCGAAAAAAGAGGAGCGTTTCTAACAACAGGGCCTCCTGCCCGAACACAATTGAATAGTCGCTGCCGATAGCGTCCTGCAAGCGATAGACCGGAAAGACACCGCCCAATCTGTGCTTCCGTTTCAGCTCCAGGGGCTGCAGATCGCTCACAATACAGGTCAATGCCAACGCTTTCAGGCGGCGGTTGACAGCATCCCGCCACGTGTGGGGCGGCTCGCGCACAACGAAGTTGGCCCACACAACGAGCTGGTGGAGCGCGTCGGGACGCTCAGTGAGGGTAACGTTCTGGCCAAGAACGAGATTAAGGCGCTCCGGCACGTATTCGTGAATTTTCAGGTAGAGCAGCCTCTTGCGAAAATCGCGCTCCTCCAGACCACGACGCCGCACCTCGCGCATAAAATCTTCTTCCTCAATGACCTCGAATTCGGTGTTGGCGAGCAGGAAGAAGAGATCGTAGGTGAGCAGCGAACTTCCCTCGCGCGTCTGCGTGGTCGTCATATCCCATACGCCGCAAGCAAGGGGACTCTGACCGCGAAAGCTCAACAGATCCTTGAGAACTTCAGGGGAGTTTTTCGATAAGCGCCAGTATTTTTTACACGCCCTGGGCATCGCCGGCTTATCCGCTGCGCCGTATATTTGTTCATATTGTTGCGTCAATACGGCGTAAAATTCCTGATTGGCGTCCCTGCCCTGCTGCGCTTTCAGCGCTTCCAGCACCTGGGCTGCCTGCACAACGCCCCAGCGCTGCGTGTAGCGCTCAAACTCCTGTTCCGCCGGATACGCCTCGCGGACAGCCGCATTGAAGGTTTCGCGCTCGATCTCATCACGTCCCTGGAGCGACTGCACCAGGCGTTCGAGGATAAAATCGGGCACCAGCCCATAAGCATGATAGGTGGGGAACTCGGAATGGCGTCCCAGGCGACCGAAGCGCTGCAAGAAGCTGCCAGCGTTAAAGGCTTCGAAGATCAGGTAGTTGATATGGAAATCGATGCCGATATCCACCGTTGATGTCCCGACCAGGATATCTTTGCTGAGCGATGCATTCCGCTCCTCGCGCGAGGTTATGCCCGTGTTCTCGCCCACCGTAATGCCGTGAGGAGCGAAGTAATTGCGCAGACGCGTAACCAGGCGACGAGCCGTAGCAGGCGAATAAACGAGGATGGCGGCCTTCGATTCGCGATGCTGCTGAAAGAACGCGAGCAATTGCGGCAGGTGTTCGTCGATCCACTGTTCCGTCGATTGCGTCTGATTGGTCGCTGCCAGCGAGAGCTCGCAGCCCTGCAAGATGCGGCGATAGTCGTCCCCCTGCTCGGAACTGCTATAATGACCTGCAATCAGACGGTAACGCAGGCCGCTGCGAGCGAGTAGACGCTGTAGCACAGGCGTAGGAGTCGCCGAAAGAAAGAGGTACTTGCGCCGCTCGTTGGGCTTATCGCGGTAATTGGCATTCAGGTAGCCAAGCATATTGACCACAGAGACGCCCTGGGGGACGCCGAACGTGTGGAACTCATCGAACAGGAAATAGTCGAACTGCGCGCCGGTGAGCGTGGGCAGCTCCTTGCGCATAAAGTCCCATCCATACTGGTGGCTCATAATCAGGTGCACCAAGTCGGGATTGGTCAATAAGATCTCGTTGCGCTTGATCAGCTTCTTGACCTCTTCCAGGCGCGTCTTCTCTCCGTGCGCGCTCATCAATTGCGTGATGCGCTCGCCGAACATCATATCGTACTTGAGCGGACGTAATCCGAGCGTCTCGCAGTAACGCTGAAGCGAGAAGTGCTGGTCGCGAATCAGCTCATTGGTGGGATACATCGCGATGATCGGCTGTTCCTGTAGAAACGCCGGCAGATAGCCCGCGAGGCTCTTGCCATCGCCCGTCATGGCCGTGTTGATAATGACATCGACATCCAGGTCATTAAATGCCTCTAACGTCTCGACCTGGTGCCTCAACAGGCGCTGGCCGCCTATATTGTCTGGATGATACTCGGAGTAGACGGGCAAGATGCGTAGATGAAAGGGGGTCATAACCTTTTCCTCCTGAACCAACTATCCTCTATTTGCAAAACCATATTCAAAATTATCTATCGTCTCTTCGACGTTCTTCTTTAATAAGCATACCCACCCACAGAGACACTCAATGTCTCAAAATGGCGTTTTATCAGGTCAATGCCTGACCTTATTGGCTGTTGTAGAGATTGTGCAGGCGATCCACTTCCCGTCGCATCTTCTCGCGCAGGTCGGGTGGGTCGATCAGTTCCACCTTGCTGCCGTATTTGAGGAGCTGCTGGATGATGCGGAAATCGCTGTAGGCCTGCGCTCGTATCAGGAGGCGATGCACGGGCCGCCCATTTTCGATCGTGACCTCCTCCCGCTCAGTCGTCTGTGACAGCCAGCGCTGGCTCGGACCGCTCTTTGCCAGGCTCGCGTCGAGCCAGAAGCGAAACTCGATTGGTTTGCGCTGGCGCGTACCGTCGATCATCTGCGGCAGGATAGTGATGCTCTCTGTCACGATGCGATCGATGCGGAACTCGAAAAACTTGTTCAGATTGGTGCTGAACGGGTTGTGGCTGTAGCCAATGAGATAGAGATGGCCCTCCTGACGCGTGATATAGTAGGGATCAACGTGTTTGTGGGGGGTAACATCGAACGGTCGATGCATAGGGGCATAGTCGAAGCTGATCTGCTGGCGCTGCGAGATCGCGCGGATAAGCTTATCGATCGTCGCGCGATGGGGCAGGTAATCCGTCACGATATCGAGATTCAAATAGACATACGGCTTGCGAATCCAGGTATCGAAGGTCCGCTTTTGCTTTGGTGGCAGGGTAGCGATCAGGCGTTCGATAAGCGCAAGGATCTCCTCCGCAAAGGGATTCTGTGGTGGCGGTGCTGGTAGTGGGAACTCTGGCGCGGATGGCGTATATTTCGTGGGGTCCGCAAAAAGGGTATGCAGCAGGGCCAGCGCCTCAAGTTCGCGCTGACTGAAAAGAAACTGCGGGAAAGGACCGGATGAGAGGCGATAGAATATAGCATTTCCCTGCCGGCGCTTCTCAACCTGGTACCCCACACGTTCCAGGAAATGGAGGTCCCGCAGCAGCATCTTGCCCGCTCTTTGCGAAGAGAGACCCGCAGCCTGATCGTCGCCCCCCTTGATCCGATAGTAGTCTCCCATGCGCTCAAAGATGTCCTGGCGCGTAAGCTTATTGGCGCTCAGCAGCTGGAAGAGACGGAACCTTCTTTCCAAGGGGTCACGCCTGAACACGGATGCTCGCTCTGGCTCATCCTCTGCAAGCTCTGGTTCGTTGTCCTCGTCAATCTCATCGGGTATTTCGTCAGGATGGTCGGAGTCAGTGCCATTATATCTATTAACCAAGCGGTGTACTCCTCGGGATGTGTACGTTTATAAATAAATATACATCTATCAATAGATGCTATTATAGCATGAATACATTTTATGGGGGATAGATACAAGATTTGTATGAGTACTTTTGTCTTATCAAAGGCATGTAGGGGCGCGATTTATAAGCCCGCCGCGCTCCCCAGGCCGATCCACGGGCGACGGCGGCCTGGTGAACCGCGCCCCTACAACGGTGGTTCTGGGGTTGAGAGGGTTGCAGATTCGGTGCAAAAACCTGACGCTTATCTTTTAAACCCTTGCCTCTTCTCGCTCCGGCGGCCCCGCCACCGTCCTCACTTTGCCACGCGTATTGACGATCAGTACGCCGACGATGACAACCATGCCGCCCGCGATCTCCAGCACGGTGGGGATCTCGTGCAGCCAGAGCCAGGAGATAAGCAGGGCCAGCAGGGGCGAGAGGTTCAGGAAGCTGGTCGCGGTCGATGCCGGGATGCGCGATAAGGCGTACGACCAGGTGACGTAAGAGATGGCCGCCGGGAAGATGCCGAGATAGACGATGGCGAGCGTCGAGGCTAGCGGAGCAGTGGGGAGCTCGCGCAGCATCTCGGGCAAGAAGACGAGCATAAATATCGTGCCGGCCCACATCATATAGGTCGCGAGTTGCAGGCCGGTGTACCTGGGCATGTAGCGCTTCTGCATGATAAAGGCGAAGCTTTCGGAGAGCGAGGCCAGTACCACGAGCAGCGCGCCGGGCGTGAAGGTGAAGCCGCTGCTGCCACCGAAGGAGATAATGGTCACGCCAAGAAAACTCACGATAATGCCCACGACTCCCAGCCGGCTCAGGCGCTCCCGGAGAAAGAAGAAGGCCAGCAGGGCCGTGAAGCAGGGCACGGTGGCGACCAGGAAGCTGGCGGTACCGGCGGAGACGCTCTGCTCGCCGAAGGTCAGGAAGACCTGGTAGACGGTGATGCCGGCAAAGCCGAGCAGGAACATCGCGGGCAGGTCGCGCAGGGCAGGCAGACGCATACGCGTCACGGCGGCGTAGACGATCAGTCCGGCGCATGCTATAAGGAAGCGAAATAGGACGAGGGCTCCCGGTGAGAAGCCCTCTAATCCCGCTCGAATGCCTGCGAAGGCCGAGGCCCACGGCAGCAGCGTAACGACGAGCGCCACGGCTGCCGGTGTATCGATCGGAGACGAGTTACCGGGCCCCGACTTCTTTGACCTCATTACTGTACTCTTTCAACAACTTGCGCACCTTCGGATCGATTATGAGCCTGCAATAAGGCTGGTAGCGATTGTTATCGTAGTAATCCTGGTGGTAGTCCTCGGCGACATAGAAATTGGTGAATGGAACGATCTCAGTCACGGCAGGATTTTTGTAGGCATGGGACTGGTCCAGCGCTGCCTTCGAAGCCTCGGCGCTGCGCCTCTGCTCCTCGCTGGTATAGTAGATGCCGGAGCGGTACTGTGTGCCAACGTCATTCCCCTGGCGGTTGAGCGTTGTTGGGTCGTGCAGGTGCCAGAAGATCTCCAGCAATTTCTCGTAAGAGATGATGGCGGGATCATACGTGACCTGGATGGCCTCGGCGGCGCCCGTCCTGCCCGAGCAGACCTGCTGATATCCAGGGTTCGCGACGTTGGATGCCGTGTAGCCGGAGGCGACGGAGACGACGCCCTTGAGCCGCTTGAAGACTGCCTCTATACACCAGAAACATCCGCCTGCCAGCGTTACGGTCTCATACTGTGCCATATTTTTACCTTTCCTGATCTGAAGCATTGTGTCATTTCTATAAGTTTATCATGATTAGCGATGACGTTTTAAGTTGATGGGGGTGGTTGTTGCTCTTAAGAGCTGGCCTTTGAGTCCTTTCACCTGTATCAACACGCGGGCGGTTCATTTTGTTCCTGCTGAACTTGCCTGTGCTGTAACCCCGGAGCGTACTCTATTTCAGTGAAACCGACAGCACTCCTGTTGAGATCTCTAGCCTGCTCAGTTCGTCTGATGAGCCTACGAACTGAGCGCAATTTCATCAACTTTCAACCTCCGCTAAAATTGACAGGTGTCCGAGAGCAGACATACAATGGACAAAGATACGATAATACATCATGCCTCAACTGCATCTTTCGGCCTGCTTTGTCGTCGGGCGCTCTGGCCGGGACCTGACGCCAGAGCAGGCCAGAGAGCACCTGTTCGGCGTGATGATCTTCAACGACTTCAGCGCGCGCGACATCCAGGTCAGTGAGATGCAGGGTATGCTGGGACCGGCGAAAGGCAAGGACTTCGCGACCGCGCTGGGTCCCTGGATCACGACGGCTGACTTCGCTCGCTTGAAGGTAGAGCAAAGGAGCAATTTATGAGCGCATGGCAGTACACAAAGGGGCTGCACGAGCTGGGCAACTCCGTCTATGCCTACCTGCAGCCGGACGGGTCCTGGGGCTGGAGCAACGCGGGCCTGATCACAGACGGCGAAGCCTCGCTACTCGTCGATACCCTCTTCGACCTGCAGTTGACGCAGGAGATGCTGGATACGATGCGCCGCTCGGTGCGCGCCGCGTCGCACATCGATATGGTGGTGAACACGCACGCCAACGGCGATCACTGCTACGGCAATCAACTGGTCGCCGACGCGCAGATCATCGCCTCGCAGAAGACCGCCGACGAAATGATCGAGGGACTGCAACCTGGACAGATGGCGATGCTGGTCAAGCAGGCACCGTCGTTGGGGCAGATCGGCGCATATGTCATCCACGCCTTCGGTCCCTTCAACTTTGACAACATCACGTTGACGCCGCCCGGTAAGACGTTCGAGGGCGAGATGACGGTGCAGGTCGGCGGCAAGACCGTCCAGCTTATCGAGGTCGGACCGGCGCACACGCGGGGCGATACGTTGGCCTATCTACCCGACGAGCGCGTGGTCTTCACCGGCGATATCCTCTTCATCGGCGGCCACCCTATCATGTGGGCTGGTCCGGCGAGCAACTGGCTGCGCGCCTGCGATCGCATCCTGGCGCTGGACGTGGAGATCGTTGTGCCCGGTCACGGCCCGATCACCGACAAGAAGGGCGTCGCCGATGTCAGGGGCTATCTCCAATACGTCTACGACGAGGCGCGCAAACGTTACGATGCCGGTATGCCTGCTTTCGAAGCGGCCAAAGATATCCCGATGGACCACTACGCCGCCTGGTCGGACGGAGAACGCATCGTCGTCAACGTCGCGACAATCTATCGCGAACTGAGCGAGGACCAATCGCCGCCCGATATGGTCAGTCTGTTCGCGCAGATGGCCCCGCTGGCGCGTTTGTGAGTTGTCGGGAGCCAGAAACCCGTGCGCGTCGTCCCAACCCCCAGAGGGTGCGTTGCATTATTGCCAATTATGGCCTCTCATGCTATAGTTGAGTCACCGAAAAAGGGAAGTGGCACACTTTAGAGGGGATGTTATAACCAGCATATGAGGATCTTAGTCATACACGGACCCAACCTGAACATGCTCGGCAAGCGAGATCCGGCGAAGTACGGGACGCTCACGATGGCTGATATCGATAGTCAGTTGCAGAGGCTCGCCGCCGAACAGGGCTGTGAACTCACCTTCTTTCAATCCAATCACGAGGGCGCGCTCATCGACTTTCTGCAGTTGGAGACATCGCGGCAGGCCGACGGCGTGATTATCAACCCCGGCGCGCTCGTCCGCTATGGCTACAGCCTCAGGCAGGCGTTTGTCGACCTGGGCAAGCCCGTCATCGAGGTCCACATGTCCGACATTCATAAGACCGGCGTCAACACGGCGGTCAACGTCCTCGACGGCGTGCGCATCAAGCAGATAGTCGGATTGAAAGAGCACAGTTACTACGAGGCGCTCACAGCCCTGATCAACCATTTAAGGACACAATGACACTATGCAGCAGACATTTCTAAAAGTAAGGCGCAGCCGCGACCTGCGCGGCGAGGTCCACATGCCACGCAGCAAGACGCACTCTTTCCGCGCGCTTATCCTGGCCGCGCTCGCCGACGGCGTCTCCTACGTCAGAAATCCGAAGCTCAGCAGCGACTGGCACGAGGCGGTCAGGGCGATGAGGATGTACGGCGCGCGGATCGAAGAGGTCGAGAAGGGCATCTTCCGCGTCGAAGGCGTCGCGGGGACCTTGCAGACGCCCGCCGACATCATCAACGTCAACAATTCGGGGACCATGCTCTTCTTCGTCACGGGCGTCGCAGCCGCGTGTCCCGGCTGGTCGATCATCACCGGCGACGAATCGATACGCACGCTGAGAAAGATCTCGAAAAACCTGTTCGAGCCATTGCGGGAGCTGGGCGCCGAGATCATCTCGACAAAAAACGACGGTATGGCCCCGCTCGTCATCAAGGGCAAGGTCGACGGCGGCATCGCCCATATGGACGGCATCGGCTGCCAGCCGGTCTTCAGCGTGCTCATCGCCTCCGCTTTCTCCGCGCGGCCCGTGGAGATCCTGGTAAGAAATCCTGGCGAGAAGGCTTATATCGAGCTGCTCCTGTACTGGTTCCGCAAGGTGGGCATACAATGCGAAAACGTCGATGATAAATACGAGCGCTACCTGTTTCCAGGCAACCGACCGCCGCAGGCATTTGATGCCGAGATCCCTTTCGAGTGGTCGGCGCCGGCGTATCCCCTGCTCGCGGCGGTCCTCACGCCCAATTCGCGGATAACGGTAAAAGGCATGGACTGGGATGATCCCTACGGCGACAGGCAGGTCGTCGCCATTCTACAGAATATGGGGGCCGATATCACTATTGATGGAACCACCTTAACCGCCAGAACGAGCGAACTGCACGGCATCGAGGTAGACATGAACGATCTGCCGGACCAGGTGCCGACGATCGCCATCGCAGCCTGCTTCGCGCGGGGGAAGACGACGATCAAAAACGCGCTCACCGCGCGCTGGAAGGAGTGCGACCGCCTCGCCGCCGTGACCAGTGAACTGACCAAAATGGGCGCGCAGGTCGTCGAAAAGGAGGATGGACTGGTCATCGACCAGGACGGTACCTGGAAGCTGCATGCCGCGCAGGTCGATGGCTACTACGATCACCGCATGATCCTCTCCTTCGCGCTGGCAGGCATGCAGTTGGAGGGCGAGACGCTGATCTCGGATGCGCAGATGGTCGAGAAATCCTTCGAACGCTTCATTCCTGATATGGTCGAGGTTGGCGCGAACTTCGAGATTGTGAAAGAACTGCAATGAGGATCATTTTCATCGGCATGAAGGGCTGCGGCAAGACAACGCTCGGGACGCGGCTGGCGGAGCGCCTGCATATCCCGTTCATCGACTCCGATGCTGAGATCGAGCGGACGCACAGGCAGGAGCGAGACGAGACGCTTACCTTTCGCCAGATCTTCGCGCGCTATGGGGCTGCGTATTTCCGCGCTCTGGACATGAGGATGCTGCAGCGCATCGCCAGCGAGTATGGACGCGGGGACTTTGTCCTTTCCTGCGGAGGGCAGACACCTCTACAGAAAGAGAATCAGGCCGTGCTCGCGCGCCTGGGAACTGTCGTGTACTTACAGGTCGCGAGGGACGTACTTTTGCAGCGTATTCTTACAGGAGGAGTTCCGGCGTCGTTTCCATATCCAGATGACCCGGCACGGTCGCTCGATGTACTATTAGCGGAACGACTGCCCATCTATACAAAATTAGCGGATATCACGCTCGATGCCAGCAGCAGACGGGCGGACGAGCTCGTCTCTACTCTCATAACGGAACTGCAAGATTATGACAAAGATTAACGGCGAGACGCATATCATCGGCTTCTTCGGCGCGACTTATAGAACAAGCAAAATGTACGCCATGTATAATGCCGCTTTTGAAGCGTTGGGGCTAAACTACATCTACATTCCGTTCATAGTGCAGGACCTTGCAAAAGCGGTCGAGGGCGTGCGTAACCTGGGAGTGCAGGCGCTTGGCGTAACCATTCCCTATAAGATCGAGATCCTGCCCTACCTCGACGAACTGGATAGCGACGCGCAGAGAATCGGTGCTGTCAACGCGGTCATCAACTCTGGTGGCAGGCTGATCGGCGCCAATACGGACGGCAAGGGCGCGGTGAGAGCTTTACAGGAGGCCACGTCTATCGCAGGTAAGAAGGTCGTCCTACTCGGTGCCGGTGGGGCTGCCCGCGCCCTCGCATTCGCCCTCGCCGACGCGGGCGGGAGCCTGGTGATCGTCAACCGAACGATCGAGGCGGCGCGAACTCTAGCGGAGGCGGTCGGGTGCCGCTACGCAGGCGTGGAGCGGCTCGCGGAGGTGATCGGGGCTGCGCATATCGTCGTCAACGCCGCCTCGGTCGGCATGGCGCCGGGCGCAGACATCTCACCGGTGAGCAAGGAACTCCTGGCTCCTGAGCTCACCGTCATGGACCTCGTCTCTAACCCGCGCGAAACGAAACTACTCAGCTACGCGCGGGAGCGAGGTTGCAAGGTCGTTTATGGCGACCGTATGCTCTTCTGGCAGGGCGTGCTGAAGTTCCAGCTCTATGCCGGAGCAGAGCCGCCGCTTGCCGTGATGGAGGCGGCGCTACTCCAGGGGTAGCGCCATAAAGAAGGTCGTCCCTTCACCCTCCGTTGACTCGAACCACAGCCGTCCTCCGTGCTGTTCGACCAGCGAGTGGCTGAGGTAGAGTCCCAGCCCGGTCCCGGAGATGGCAGCCGCCCGCGCATTATCGGCACGCATGAAGCGTCCGAAGATCCGCGCCTGCTGGTGAAGCGGAATACCCATGCCGAAGTCCTGCACGCTGATCTGCACCGCCTGCTTGTCAGTATCGACCGTCAGCGCAACGACGATCTGGCCGCCCCAGGGACTATACTTGATCGCGTTGGTAAGCAGGTTGACCAGCACCTGTTCGATGCGCCTGGCATCGATAAGGGCTTCGAGCCGTCCCTGCTCCGTGAGCAGCTCCAGGTCGTGGCGCGTCGTCGTCTGCTGCAAGCGCTCTACGGCGTGTCGCAGCAGTAAAACGAGGTCGGTAGGCAAGCGTTGTAAGAAGAACTGGCCTGCCTGCAGACGCGTGACGTCCAGCAGGTTCTCGGTCAGGTCGGTGAGGCGATCGGTCGCCAGTTCCAGTTCCTGCAGCATCTCGTGCTGCCAGTCGGCCAGTTGAGGGCCGCGCCCGAGCGCCGTCTGCACTGCCAATGTGCTCACAGCTCCCTTCAGCACGGCGAGCGGCGCGCGCAACTCGTGGGCCGCGATGCCAATGAACTCGTCCTTCAGGTACTCTGCCTCTTTGAGCGTCCTTACATCCTGGTGGACCACCAGCGCCAGCGGCTCGTGCTCGTCGCCATCCTGCTGCTCCTGCGTATCCAGGCTGCGCCAGTGGGGCGAGGACAGCGGTACCGCGTTGACCAGGACGGGCAGACTATCGCCGGTGGGGCGACTGACTACCTCCTGATGGTGCAACACCGTCTCCGCTTGCAGCGCACGCATCGTCGCCCAGGTTTCTGGCGAGGAGACACGCCCCTGGCCGTCGAGGAGCTGAATGTCGTGCAGTTCCAGAAACTCGCGCATCGGCTGGCCAGGAGGCCAGACCGCGCCCCAGATACTTGCCGCCCGGCGATTGGCGATCAACAAGCGAGCGTCGTATCCATGCACTACGTAGATGCTGCCGGGTATGGCGTCGAGCATCTGCTGCAAGAAGGCCCGTTGCGCCAGCGACTCGGCATAGGTTGTGTTTTTCACCTCTTCTAATCGTCGTCGCTCGGTGATGTCGCGGTTGATCTCTAAGACGGTGGTCGGATTCCCCTGTTCATCGCGCACCAGCACCTGGCGGCTCTCGACCACAGCCATGCAACCGTCGCGCCGCGTGTGCACCAGTTCGCCCTCCCAGTGGCCCTCTTGCCTGAGCGCCGCGTCCACGGCAGCCTGGGTTTTGGGGAAGCGCGTCTTGAGGAGAACATGCGCCACCCGTCCGAGAGCCTCCTGAGCGGACCAGCCGTAGAGTTCCTCCGCGCCCCGGTTCCACGAGAGCACGCGGTCAATGGAGTCGCGCACGAAGATTGCGTCATGGGCCAGGTTGATGAGCGCCATTTGTTGCAGCAGGCGCTCAGCCTGCTGCGTTCGCTCGCGTTCCAACTGCCGTTGAGCGGTCATATCGCGGATCGCCCCGACGATATGTAGCGTCTGCTCGACCAGGATGGGTCGCAGACTGATATCGATCGGAAACTCAGTGCCGTCCTTGTGCCTGCCGACCAGATCGAGACCCACGCCCATCGGTCGTTGTCGCGGAGCGGCGGCGTAGTGCGTGCGGTGCGCAATATGTACTTCACGCAATCTTTCGGGTAGCAATGTCTCCATGGACTGCCCGATCAGTTCTGTTTGAGTGTATCCAAATAAAGTTGCAGCTTGCTCATTGACCAGAACTATCGTACCTGCCAGATCGATGGCAATCAACGCATCGGGCGAAATATTGAGTAGCGTCGTTACCTCCGCTATGCTGACGGCGGGAGGTGCCGTCTCTGTTGTCCCGGTTGGTTGTCTGTCAGACATCGCCTGATTCTCTAGCTCGTCGTTGTAACTTCCTTGCAGCTCCTTCAAGGATAACCTCCTCTTCTTCCCTGTTATCAGGAGGTAATGATCAAATAGCTACGATGCTTGCTTCCGTTCCAACATTCTACCTTTGACACCCTTACAATTCTGCTTTTAAAGTATACCAGAATTCTGGCAAACATGCGAACTTTGTAAAGAGGCAGGGCGCACCCTTGTGACAGATTTGCGACACAATGACGATTGCAATGGAGTACGCATTATTTTTTTGCAGCTTGAACCAGAGGGACGGCCCCTACGGATGGCCGGTCCGGGCAGGGCAGGCCGCTATGGCTGCTTATTCGTCTGCCGGCCCAGGTTCTGTATCTGTTGGGTCGCCTTCTGGAACTGCTCGAGGCCCTGGAGGGTGAGCGCTTCGGCTGCCTCCAACGTCTGTTGATAGTAGGTAAGTGGCGAGCGCAGGAATTCGACGTAGCTCTCCACGGTGACGTGGGCGAGTGCCTGAAGTGCCTCCTGCTGCCTCTTTATCTGGCGTTCCAGTTCCTGCATCAATGTGCGGACGCTCTCCGCCTGGCGTTCGAGGATCTGCGTACCATCCGAAAAGAAGCGTTGGGCGTACTTCACATTGCCTTCCTGCGCGGAGACGAGGCTCTGGGCGGCCTCTTGATTTGCCTTAAGGATCTCCATGCCATCGGTAAAGAAGCGTTGCGCCAGCTCCCTACTGCGCTCCTGGGCCGTCACCAGCTTCTCAGCGGCCTCCTGATTTGCCTTGAGCACCGCCAGTCCATCGGTAAAGAAGCTCTGCGCGAGATTCCTGTTACGCTCCTGGGAGGCTACAAAGCTCTCCGCGATGGCCTGGTTCGTCTCCTGAAAGGACTGAATCAATGTCCAGATAGCTTCATGTGCTGTCTTCTCTGCCATAACCTCTTCCTTTTTACTAAAATAGTGAACGCCCGTTGGTGGACTCTGTAAACTATAGATAAGTATAACATCTCTTGTTATGGATGGGATAGAAAATGCTCAATCTTGCGCACAGAAACTTTAAAGGTTTAACTCTAATTATAGGCATTGTTGTCGGTATCTTTCTCGTATCCTCCAGTTTGAATCTTACGAGCCGGGCACAACAGCGCCACAATCCACCGAAAGTGGTACAGACGACCGTCACCAATGGAGCCAATCAATGGGATGGGGATGCAACCATCACGGCACCGGAAGCCACGTTCTCATCGCCAACCCCTCAGATCGCGGTCTCCGCGCTTTTCAAACCGTATTATCAGCGTCATGCAAATGGCCTGGGCAAGCCAGTAACTGACGCATTTCCTATCGATCAGGGATGGATACAGTTCTTTGCGTCCAGCGCGCTACTCCTGCCGGGAGCGAATACGCACCCGCCAGCCACGAGTGCACAGCTCCATAGCCAGGATGGCGAAGACCCCCTGACGAAACTGGTTGCCAGCGGTACAAAGGATCTGGCGACCGGCGTTGTCGTTCTGTCGCCGCTCCAGACGCTGCTGACACTGGGGAGCCAGGTGCCAATCGGAGGTGCGGGAGGCAGCATCACGTATGTCGATCTGCGTAAGGCCGTCGCGCCCGATCTCATGCGGCCTGCGCCGGGAAAGTTACAGAGTATAGCGGCTATTGAGAACCAGAGCGTCTTCGTGAAAGGGGGAACGCGCGCGGGGAAGGATGTCGGACATTCCATTCCATTACCGTTCTGGAACTATATCAATCGACCTGATGTCTCGTCTTATGGTCGGCAGAATGATATGGGCGCTCCACTGACCGAGGCGCTGCCATTTACTATAACCACGAATGGTCATAGCCGGCATATGCTCGTCCAGGCGTTCGCGCATAGCGCGTTGATGCTCAACCTGGATATGCTCAACACTTCGGGCCGCTTCACGGTGCAACCGCTGGCGACCGGCGTAGATTATCTGCGCACCGTTGGTCTCCCGACCGTCGCAGTGCAAGCACTGCAACCGGTCTGGTCGCCAGGAGCTGCGGTCGTGCTCGACGCGCCGGGCTCCGCTCAGGTGATCGCCCACCTCGGACAACATTTCCCGCTCACACTGCTTGGGGATACCAGTTGGGTGAACGGAACGCTCTGGTATCACGTCCAGTGGTCGCTGCCCAAAAGTAGCCTCAGCGGATGGATAGCGGCCAGCGCTATTACCTTCACCTCGCCGGGGAACGTCCCGGCACAGGCTGCGCTGGATGCTCTTTCGCCCCAACTGGCGGCATATCTCGCGGCATCCGGGCCCAATGCCGGCATGGTGCTCTATGACGTTACCCACCAGCGCTATTACACATACAACAGCACCACGCAGTTCCTCGTCGCCAGCTCCATCAAAGTGCCGATCATGCTGGCGCTTTTCACCATGACCGAGCGGCAGAGGCGTGAGCCGAATGCAAACGAGGTGGGCTTGCTCACTACCATGATCGAGAACTCGAATAACGACTCCGCCTCAATGCTCTATAACGAGATCGGTGGGGCCGCCGGCATGGCGAGCTTCATGCAATCGGCCGGAGTAAGCGGGCTGAGTCCAGTGGATGGCTCCTGGGGCTATAGCGTCATCACGCCGCAGGCAATGATGGATCTGCTCACCCTGCTGAATGAGGGGAAAGTGTTGACGAGCGCCGATCGCGCAACGGCGCTTCAACTTATGGAGAACATCGAGTCCGATCAGCAGGTTGGCGTTGGAGATACCGCGCCCGCCGGCTTCACCGTAGCCATGAAAGATGGGTGGGTGTCTGGTCCCGATGGCCTGTGGGCAATGAATACATCGGGAATCGTCACGGCGGGGAACGGGACCTATATAATCTCCGTGTACACGCAGGAACAGCCATCGCTGGCCGCCGGACAGGCGATCGTCACGACTGCCTGCAGCACGGTTGCCTCGTTGCTCACCTGATCATATCTCTTCAGACCCCTCTTCCCGGACTCCTCGCCGCTCTGCGGCTCGCACCATTGCTCATGAGTCATCCCGAATGTTTCGAACCGGCGTTCGATGTCCATCTATCCGCTTCTCAGGCGGGATTGCAAAGGGCGGCCAGCCCTTTGCCGGGGCGCGGGGTGTCCCGCCGCCTTTTCTCTCCTCTCGCGCCGCCGCAGGCGGCGCGCAAAAGGGGGAAAAAGAGTATTTCGGGGACACCCCGAACCCCGGCAGGGGGCGTAGCCCCTGCACCCCCGTTTTTGTGAACTTTTGTTTCAAAAGTTTGGAATGACTCATGCAAACCGCTTGCGAAGCGCTTTTGGCGCTGAGGAGTCAGGAGGCCACCTGAACAGTTACATGAAAGAGAAAGTGTGAAACATAAGATCGGCATTATTTTTGCAGCATGATCCAAAACCTCATGTACTGAAAAAGGTTTTGTGCATCGTATTCTTAGAGAAAGTGACCGTGTTGATACTACTACTGAGCATACTGCACCGGCAAGAGAGTTGGTCATGTCTGAATACATTTCCTCCCTACCAGCTCAGCTTACCCCCTTCTTTGGGCGTGAGCAGGAGATAGCAATAGTGTGTACGTGGCTGAGACGGCCAGAGGTGCGCCTGCTGACGCTCACAGGACCAGGGGGCGTTGGCAAAACGCGTCTAAGTTTGCAGGTCGTCACGCGCTTGCTTCATGACTTTGCCGATGGGGTTCGCTTCGTTTCGTTGATGGAGATCAGCGATCCCGGCCTGGTAATTCCAACCGTTGCCAGAGCCGTTGGACTGCGAGAGATTGGAGGCCAACCGCTCTTCGACCTCTTGAAGGCGTTTCTCCGCGAGAAGCACCTCCTGCTCCTGCTGGATAATTTCGAACAGGTGGTGGCGGCAGCCTCGCGGCTGGCGGACCTTCTCGCGCTCTGTCCTGGCCTTAAGATCCTGGTGACGAGTCGTGCGGTACTACACATCTCTGGGGAATATGAAGTTGCTGTGTTACCGCTGCCGCTGCCGGACCTCACGCAGCTTCCAGCGAAGGAAGAGCTTTTGCACTATCCAGCGATCGCCCTCTTCCTGCAAGGTGCGAAGAGGGCGGTGCCCGACTTTCAAATGACCGCTGCCAATGCCCGGACCATTGCTGAGATCTGTACGCACCTGGATGGATTACCACTCGCGCTTGAACTGGCTCCGCCCTGGTTGAAGCTGCTTTCGCCACCCCAACTCCTCGCGCGCCTTGAGCATTGCCTTCAAATACTCACAAAGGGACCACAGGACGTCCCGATGAGGCAGCAGACCCTGCGCAACACGCTGGAGTGGAGCTACTGTCTCTTAGACACAAAGGAGAAGCAGCTCTTCCGCTATCTCGCCGTCTTTGTCAATGGCTGTACACTAGGGGCTATTGAGGCCCTCAGGGCCGCCCTCAGCGAGAGCGACCAGACGGACCAGGTGTTGGAAGGGGTGGTCTCTCTGCTTGACAAGAGTATGCTACAGCGTACTGCAAGAGAAGGGGAAGAGCCGCGCTTTGTCATGCTGAAAACGATTCGCGAGTACGGTTGGGTATGCCTGACGACGAACCAGGAGCTCGAGAGTACCCGGCGGGCTCATGCCATGTACTACTTAACTCTCGTCGAAGAGGCCGAACAGCAGCTTCGTGGTCCACACCAGGCTGTGTGGCTCGATCGTCTGGAGCGAGAACACGACAACGTGCGAGCGGCACTTCGCTGGGCAATTGAGCAGGGAGAGATGGGGGAAAGTATGGAGGTCGCCTTACGATTGGGGAAAGCCCTGGAGCGGTTCTGGATCACGCGGGGTCATATTCTTGAGGGAGTGAACTTCCTCAAGCAGGCGCTGGCAGCAGACCGGATAGTCGCCGCAGCCACGCGGGGCAATGCTCTTGTGGCCGCTGCTGTTTTAGCTTATCACCAGAACGACTATCCCTCTGCTGCCATACTGTATGAAGAGAGCTTGTTTGTCTTTCGGGAGCAAGGGGATCAGCAGGGGATCGCGCGTTCCCTGAATGGACAAGGGCTTCTTGCCTGGATGAGGGGGGACTACGCAGCGGCCCGTACTCTGCATGAGAAGAGTCTGACCATTTCCAGAAAGGAGGCTCATCAGCCCCTTATGGCTGAGGCGCTCTACCATCTCGCCTTTACGGCCTTCCTGCAAGGGGATCATGCGACCGCACAGACCTTGATCGAAGAAGCCTTGCAGCTCTACAAGAGGATAGGGGACCAGCGCAGCATCGCCTATGCGCTGGGCCTCCAGGGGCTGGTATCCCTCCATCTGGGTAACGCGCAGGCGGCTCGTTTCTTCCAGGAAGAGACCCTGGCAATCTTCAGGAGGATAGGCGATCAGCGCGGCATCGCCTACGCGCTCACAGCTTTCGGGCATATCGTCTTTGTGCAGGGCGATCTGGCGTTCGCGCGTACACTCTACAAGGAGAGCCTGACCATAACCCTACAGTTAGGGGACAGTTGGATGACCGCCGTCTCTCTGGAAGGATCAGGAAGAGTCGTCATGGCTCAGGGGCAGCCCGCCTGGGCAACGCGGCTGTGGAGCGCGGGACAGGTTCTGCGTGAAGCCATCGGAGCAGCACGGTCTCCCCTTGAACAGGCCCTTCACGAACAGGGCCTGGCTACTGCACGTGCCGGGTTAAAGGAGGAGGTGTTCGCAGCCTTATGGGATGAGGGACGCTCGCTGACACCAGGGCAGATCCTTGCCTCGCTGGAAGCGGCCACATGCTCTGAGCCTCCATCGGCACTGTCATCAGCGCCAGCCACCGGCACTCATGCGACCAGGGCTTCCACCTCTCCTGATGGTCTGACAGCCCGCGAGATGGACGTGCTGCGTCTGCTCACACAAGGATTGACCAGTGCCCAGATTGCCAGACTGCTCGTTATCGGGGTCGTCACCGTCAATTTCCATGTGCGCTCGATCTATGGCAAGCTAGCAGTGAAATCCAGGGCCGCGGCGACCCGGTACGCCATGGAACATCATCTGGTGTGAGACATCCTTCAAGTGTGTTCCCTGGCATAGGGGTGTCCAGTCTACCCCTCAAAACTGAGGGGATAACCAGAGCCTCTCTTTTCCCACCCCCCTCATAAGAATCCCTCAATTCTTACGGCGCGAACTCAGCCACACTACGCTAGACTTGTGAGCAGATAGGAAGTGGAGCGTCATCACACTCTGCTTCTCAACATGTATCGCAAAGGAGATAACACTATGACAGATCAGAACTCCAGGCCGCGCGTGGCGCTTCCTGATAGCGAGCGCTCCCCTCTTGAGGGTTCTCAGGCGGTTGGCCCGGTTGATCCTGATGAGCGTATCAAGGTGAGCGTCTATCTACGCGCACCTGCCGGCAGCGACCTTGCTACGGATATGAACGAGCGTGCCGTGCGCCAGCAGAAGCCGCTGTCGCGCGAGGAGTATGCCAACAAATATAGTGCAAGCGCGGAAGATATTGCGCAGATCGAACAGTTCGCACGCGAACATCATCTGGACATCGAAGAGACGAGTGCCGCACGTCGGGTCGTGGTCCTGTCCGGCACAGTAAATGCCATCGGCGCGGCCTTTGGCGTTCAGCTTCAGCAGCATGTGTACCAGGGGACCACATACAGGGCCCGTACAGGTGTGCTCTCGGTCCCGGCGGAACTTGCCTCGCTCATCACGGGCGTCTTTGGCATCGATAATCGTCCTCAGGCTCGCCCGCACATCCAGCCCAGGGCAAATAAGCCGCAGACCATATCCTATACGCCGCCGCAACTGGCGCAGATTTATGACTTCCCACAGAACAGCGATGGATCTGGTCAGACAGTCGGCATCATCGAACTGGGCGGAGGGTACCGCGCCGATGATCTCACAAAGTACTTTGGGGAGCTTGGCATCGCCGTTCCAGAGGTCGTGAGTGTCTCGGTCGATGGTGGACAAAACGCGCCATCAACGCCAGATAGTGACGATGGAGAAGTCTGCCTCGATATTGAGGTCATCGGTGGCGTCGCACCAGGCGCGAAGATAGTCGTCTACTTTGCCCCAAACAGCGACGCAGGGTTTCTCGATGCGATCACCACAGCCATTCATGATACCGTCAATGCCCCCTCGGTGATCTCGATTAGCTGGGGACAGGCAGAGGCACGCTGGACGAAGCAGGCGATTCAGAACATGGACCAGGCATTTCAGGCGGCAGCGGCGCTCGGCGTGACGGTCTGTGCTGCAGCGGGCGACAGAGGCTCAGGTGACGGTGTACAGGGTGGCCGGGCCCATGTCGATTTTCCTGCTTCTGACCCCTACGTCCTGGGTTGTGGTGGTACCAGTCTCCAGAGTTCTAATGGGAAGATTACGAGCGAGGAAGTCTGGAACGATGATCCCAACTCTTCGGCAACCGGTGGTGGTGTCAGTGACAGGTTTGGTCTGCCGGACTGGCAGACAACAGCCGGTGTGCCTCGATCTGTCAATCCGAGAGGTCACATCGGGCGCGGCGTCCCTGACGTTGCCGGTGACGCTGATCCCAACACGGGCTATGTGGTGCTTGTCGATGGGCAATCTCTAGTCTTTGGTGGAACCAGCGCGGTTGCACCGCTCTGGGCCGGGCTGATTGCCCGCGCCAACCAGTTGTTGGGCAGACATGTAGGCTACCTGAATCCCACTTTTTACCGATTAGGACACCAATCGCCAGCCTTCCATAACATCACCCTTGGCAATAATGGTGCCTACTCAGCCGGGACAGGCTGGAATGCCTGCACAGGCTTTGGATCACCAGACGGCGTGCAGGTGCTCGCGGCGCTTGCGCCCGTGGCTGCTACTGGCGACTAGCCTCAGCAGGACTACGCTGGCATCTCCCTGCGCGGGGAGTGAAGAGACGTGTTGCAGATCAGATGCGCCGGTTTTTTCTCTCCCCGCGGCTCTCTACCTTGACAGCTAGCTGGCAGAGCATGGCGCTTAGCGAGGCGTTGACTCATCTGGGGTAAAGGGAGCACCATGACCAGGCACGATCAGGCTTGCCACCCGCAATACCCGCTCTCGATTACGACGCAATGCGGCCATATCGCTGGCGAATGGGTCATCAGCAGGCCCGGAAGCAGTCCACCAGAGGTGAGTGAACGCAATCACACCATCAGGCGTTCCAACCAGCGTCGTAATATCTTGCGGACTATGTCCGGGCGTCTCGATCAGTCGAATGGAAGAAGACAAATCAAACTTTTCCGCAGGGCGACTCTGCCAACTATCGCCCTGGTAGAAGGCCCAAAAGTCGTGAAAACGCGCATTGGGGAACCAGGCAGCATTGAGGGTATGGTCGGGATGATGATGGGAGAAGATCACATCAGTGATGGTAGCAGGTGATTCGCCCAATGTAACCAGTGGCTCAAGCACGACCTTGGGATCAGGCACCATACCGGGATCAATAATCACACGCACATCACCCTCTCGCACGAATGCGACCGTTGATGCAACAACGTGCACATTTGGGGTAGTATTTAAGTTCACATACCCGTTAAAGAGAATATGCACTTCAGCGGATGAGGTCCCTGGTCGATCATCATTTGTTGCCATATTTCACCTTTCCTTACACGTGGTTGTTACAAGATACCTCCGAGAGTTTAGTATACTCTCTTCCCCTACGGTGTTACAATATTCAACGGCCCTTCACTTTTCAGCACAAACGACCACAGTTCTTGTGAGCGAGTAATCAGTTTGCCCCCGTTTTGGAATGGTCCAGTAGCTCTGGGCTGTTTAGTAACAAATCGTTCAATCGATACCCCACATGTGGTTCAGTAATGATGTACTGCGGATGGGCAGGATCGGATTCCAGTTTTGCCCGCAGGCGCCATACAACCACCTTTACATAGTCGGATCTGTTAGTATATTGAAGGCCCCACACCCGCTGCAAGAGTAACTGAGTGGTCAATACTTTGCCCACATCCACTGCCAGTTCAGCTAGTAGTGCATACTCGATCGGTGTCAGGCAGATGACACGGCCTGCGACAGTGACTCTGTGCTTCTCCGTGTCAATCTCCAGAGCGCCACAGACAACCCTGGTTGCTGGAAGCTTGCCCACGCGACGCAGCACAGCTCGCACACGGGCGAGGAGTTCGGCCATGCGGAAAGGCTTGACTACGTAGTCATCAACACCTAGATCGAGTAAAGATACAACATCAGCCTCGCTCCCTTTGATACTCATCACAATGATCGGTATTTTAGAGTGTTTACGGATGTACCGAACGACTTCTACGCCATCGTATCCGGGTACCATCAGCTCCAGCAGAATCAGTTCAGGTGGCTTATGCTCGAATGCATCTAAGGCCTCTATGCCATTGGTGACCGTCGTCACCTCATACTCCTGGGCAGTCAGTGCTTGTCCCACCGCTGCAAGGATCCCAGGATCGTCATCCACCAGGAGTATGGACCGTTGGGTAGAACTCATAGCGCCATCTCCTTTCTATTCTTCATTATACAAAATAATATTATACAAAATAACTTTTTACACGAGCTAGAGGAGCTTGTATGACAATTTTTCTTGTCTGATAAAATGATGTCACGCCGATAGTTGTATAACGATATATTGTATCAAAGAGATATTTTTACCATCTTTTTACCAGAGATCGTCTCTACTGTTACGTCCCATTCACCGATCTCACAGTATATTTTGAGAGGGTGAGATAGCCCTTCTGAAGTGCTTTCTCGTTCTCGGATCATTGCTACAGTCGTATTGTGAATTTTGTGTTGTGTTTTTACTGAACTTTGCCGTGTGACTGATCGATAGGGGCGGAAGAAGACAGAGTAGTCTACGAATATCCAGCTATTAGAAAGGAATGAACCATGGCAGTATCCGATACACTGGTTCAACGTACACCGCAAGTCAACCAGTTTCTCTCCATTCCAAGAAAAATGCTCATTGGCGGCCAGTGGGTAGAGGCCGCTTCGGGAAAGACCTGGCCCGTCTATGATCCAGCGACTGGTCAGGTGATCGCTCACGTCGCGGCAGGGGAAAAAGAGGACGTCAACCGGGCCGTTCAGGCCGCACGTCGCGCCTTCGAGTCCGGTCCCTGGCGTTCGATGTCCCCCTCTGCGCGTGGTCGCCTCATGACGAAGCTGGCCGACCTCATGGAGGAGCACGCCGAGGAGTTTGCTCAGCTCGAAACCCTTGACAATGGCAAGCCCATTACTGTCGCCCGCGCGGCAGACGTTCCGCTTTCTATCGATCTGTTCCGCTATATGGCAGGCTGGACCAACAAGATTGAAGGCAATACAATTCCTCTTTCTCTTTACACTCCCCAGACCTATTTTGCCTATACCCTGCGCGAGCCAGTTGGCGTTGTCGCCCAAATCATTCCCTGGAACTTCCCGCTGCTGATGGCCGCCTGGAAACTGGGGCCTGCACTGGCTGCTGGCTGTACCATCATCCTCAAGCCTGCGGTGGAAACGTCCCTGTCAGCCCTGCTGCTAGGGGATATGATTCAGGAAGCGGGCTTCCCTGCAGGAGTGATCAATATCCTCACCGGGAATGGTCCGCAAGCGGGCGGTCCACTGGCTGCCCATCCCGATGTCGATAAGGTAGCTTTCACCGGCTCGACTGAAGTGGGCAAGATGATCGTGCAGGCGGCGATTGGCAACCTGAAGAAAGTTTCGCTCGAATTAGGTGGCAAGTCCCCCAATGTCGTGCTCGCGGATGCTGATCCGGAACTGGCCATCAAGGGGGCCGCTCATGCGATCTTCTTCAATCATGGTCAATGTTGCTGCGCTGGCTCTCGCCTCTACGTCGAAGACAAGGCCTTTGACAAGATCGTTTCGGGCGTGGCTGATGAAGCCAAGAAGATCAAGCTGGGGTCTGGCATGGATG
>WNGD01000936.1_pt1 | contig 36245 bp, 31 predicted proteins | sample 5400671 | NCBI WGS metagenome assembly WNGD01 (sample SAMN13153369, study PRJNA577476) | soil metagenome | isolation source: 40 cm soil or saprolite under grassland replicate 2 | place: USA:California | collected 2016-06-15 | reverse complement strand
TTGGTCAACTACCTGCGCGACTGGCTCCATGCCAGGATCACACAAACAGACGATGCCTTTCCTACGAACCAGTACCTGCGCTTTGAAAAGGGAGAACTCATCCTGCGTCCCATGGAAAAACAAGTAGATCCAGAGGGACTCTCAGCCCTGGAGCAATTCCTGGCAGAACGCCTGAAGCCCATCTCTTTGCTGGACGTCCTCACTCAAACCGAGCAATGGCTCAACTGGTCGCGGTTTTTCGGCCCACTCTCCGGGCATGCCACCAAGCTAGAAGATGCTGTTGCACGCTATGTTGCCCTCACGTTTTGTTATGGCTGTAATCTCGGCCCATCTCAAACCGCACGGTCATTGACCGGAGTAGAACGTCGCGATCTTTCCTGGGTCAATCAGCATCATATTACCGAAGAGAAACTGGACGAGGCGATCCGCTGCGTCACGGAGGCATATAATCGGTTCCATTTGCCCAAGTATTGGGGGACAGGAAAACGAGCCTCGGCTGATGGAACCAAGTGGGAAATGTATGAGCAGAACTTGCTGGCAGAATATCACATAAGATACGGGGGATACGGTGGTATTGGGTATTACCATGTTTCAGATACGTATATCGCACTTTTCAGTCGATTCATTCCATATGGCGTGCATGATGGGGCGTACATTCTCGATATGTTTGAAAAAGAGCAAGCGTCCATTCGGCCAGAGACGGTGCATGGTGATACGCACGCACAAAGTACAACGATCTTTGGCCTGGCTCACTTGCTGGGAATCTCACTCATGCCAAGAATTAAGAACTGGAAAGATCTGACACTCTTTCGTCCCGACCCAGATGTCCACTACACCCATCTCGATAGTCTCTTCACTGACACCATTGATTGGGACCTTATTGCTACACATTTGCCCGATATGATTCGGGTCGCGCTGTCCATCAAGGCCGGAAAGATCGCCCCCTCAACAATTTTACGCAAATTAGGGGCCTATAGCCGGAAAAACAAACTCTATCAAGCCTTTCAGGAATTGGGACGAGTGATCCGCACGCACTTTTTGATGCAGTATCTTGCTGACCCCGAGTTGCGCTCAACCATTCAATCAGCCACCAACAAGAGCGAGGCGTTTAATGGTTTCGCCAAGTGGGCTTTTTTTGGAGGAGAGGGCGTCATTACGCATAACCGCCGGATAGAGCAAAGAAAGTGTGTCAAATTCAATCACCTGGTAGCCAATTGCCTGATATTCTACAATGTCCATGTAATCAGCGAGGCATTGCAGAAGCTGAATCAAGAAGGGGCAGAACTGGGCGAAGCAGTAGTAGCAGCTCTCTCTCCTTATGTTCGGCAGCACATTAATCGTTTTGGCCGCTACCAGCTTGACTTGACGCAACCACCACCGCCTCTCAATTATGATATCCGGGTCATCACCTCAAAAAAGAAATCGGCTGGTTTTGTGGCCTCCGAAGCCCAGAAAAAGGCGAAGGCAAAGCAGAAAAAGAGAAAATCGGCTCGTCAAATGAAGCTCTTCTCGTAGGTAATGGTAGAGATAGGATGTAAAAGCGGTTTCTGTAACTTGAGCGGCTCATATGGCTGTCCTGGGAAGGAATCCTTGCCATATCCCGCATATGCCTCACCTAGCCCACGCCCGCTGCCCGTCACGACCGCTACCTGATCATCAAAACGAATCATACAGGCATTCCCCTTCTTCACAGAGAATTCATCAAGCCGTTTTCATACGACAAGCTCGGTATAGGGCAGAAATAGGTATCCGCCTAATATACAACTGATAGTATACTGAGCGTTTCTCAACTTATGAAAATCAGTTTTGCCTTCTTTTCATGGTTAGAAAATGCTCTCGATGAATATCAATGCTAGAGGTATCATTGCATATGAGTATAGCATATTCAACAAGAGCATTCCAAAGCGGGTACCCTCAATGCAGACATTTGGAGAGAAGACTTCCCGTGAGCGGACTTGAGTGGGGTGCGAGCTGTCATCCTGAGCGCAGCGAAGGATCTCTGCCGACGGCGAGCCAGATCCTTCGCTGCGCTCAGGATGACAGGCATTCTCTCCAAACGTCTGCCCTCAATGTGAAGATAGGGGATCTGATTGTTTCTGAGCAGGACCAGCAAAAGCGTGTTTCCTACAACCATCCGGTGGCACGAAGCCTCTTGAGCGCGAGGGCTACTCCGTCCTGATCATTGGTGTTCGTCACCCAATCGGCTGCTGCCTGGACAGCAGGAGGGGCATGCCCCATGGTAATGCCGACGGCGACTACCTTCAGCATCGTGATGTCATTGGCCCCATCACCAATCGCCACCATTGCTGTTGGGGGGATGCCAAGCTGCTGCCCCAGGGCCAGGAGTGCTGTCGCTTTATCCACCCCCTGATGCGTAATCTCCAGGTAGGTTGGATGCGAGAACTCACCTAGACAGTCCGAAGGAAGTGTCCTCGCCTCCTGCTGCAAGGAAGTCAACTGTTCTGCTGTACCAGCGATACAGAGCACCTTATGGGGAGCTTCGGTGAAATGAGCGAGATCGGGAGCCACTATGGGAACAACACCGGTGATCGCACTTTCGCGACGTATAGCTGCATCCCAAGCAGGAATGTACCAGTGGTCTCCAGTGAACCAACTCACGCTGATTCCCAGATCGAGCATACGCCTCAGGATGGCATGTGCCGAGGAAAGGTGCATGCGCCGTTCGGTCACCACCTCAATTGAAAGATGAGAGTCGGGACTCAGCCGACAGGTGAGTGCCCCCGTATAGGCGATGGCCAGACCACTGATCCCCAGTTCCGCCAGAATGGGGCGCAGGCCGCTGGGGCTACGAGCCGAAGCCAGCACTACCTGCACTCCCCGAGCGGTTACCTCTTGCACGGCTGCACGAGTGGCAGCCGTGATGTGGTAGTCAGTGGTGAGCAGTGTTCCGTCAACGTCTAAGACCAATAAGCGGATTCGTGGTGTCTGCGCCTCCGGCTGCAGGCGTAGTTGGTGGTAGAACGGAACTGGGCTACTCTGATTAAGAGCGATATACGAGTCTGCCATGCTGTTCATCCTCTCTGGTAAGTACTAAGATCATTCATCTACTTTAGCATACTCTCTCAGCCCTTTATCTCCCTGGCAGGGCTCTATACCCAGCTTCAGATCGCGCTGGGAGCCGCCGAGCGTCTCTTCGAGCTGCTTGACCAGCCCAACACCATCAGTGATGAGCCAGGGGCGCTTCCCCTGCCACCTGTGCAGGGCCATGTGCGCTTCGAGCAGGTGGACTTCAGCTACGATGGCAAGACGCAGGTGCTTCATGGAGTCACCTTCGAGGCTGAGCGCGGCAAGGTCGTTGCGCTCGTGGGACCGAGCGGGGCTGGGAAAACCACCATCGCGAACGTGATTCCTCGCTTCTTCGATGTGCAGGGCGGGCGTATCACTATTGACGGCTGGGATATCCGGCATGTCCAACTGAAAAGCTGGCGCGAACAGATCGGCATCGTGCTCCAGGAGCCGATCCTCTTCAGCACTACTATTCGCGAAAATATTGCCTACGGGCGACTGACTGCGACGCAGGAAGAGATAGAAGCAGTCGCACGGGCAGCAAATGCGAGCGAATTTATCGAGCACTTGCCCCAGGGTTACGACACGTTGGTCGGAGAGTGCGGAGTGAAGCTTTCGGGTGGGCAGCGTCAACGCATTGCCATCGCACGAGCACTCCTGCGCAATCCACGCCTGCTGATCCTCGACGAAGCGACCAGTTCGCTCGACAATGAAAGCGAGCACCTGGTGCAGCAAGCGCTCGAACGATTGATGAAAGATCGCACCACGATTGTGATCGCCCATCGCCTGAGTACAATCCAGAATGCGGACAAGATCGTGGTCATTGAGAAGGGTCGCATCATTGAAGAGGGCAAGCATGAGGAACTCCTGGCACGAGAAGGCGCCTATCATCGCCTGTACATGCGCGCCTTCCAGATGCAGGTCGAAGGGCAACAAGCATGAGAAGCAACGGCTTTCCCCGGCAGGAGTTCTGTTGCCGCAGGACCACCTGGGCAAGGCAGACGCTCTTTGTAGGGTCTCAGGCCATTCCCCTTCCCCACATGATCCAGTGGATCACGGATATCAAGCGCCAGATGGGAAACGCCATCACCCTGCATCCAGCAATCTACGTCTGACCACCTCCACAAACTCACCCGTACTCGCATTCCCGTCCTGATCCACCGTCAAAACCTTCCCATCATGATAAACCTGCCCTATCGCCTCCTCCAATCGCCGCGCCTGCTCTCCATAGCCAAGATACCTGAGCATCATTGCTCCTGACAAAAGCATAGCGGTAGGATTGATCTTATCTTGACCGGCTAGATCGGGGGCAGAGCCATGGACGGGCTCGAAGTAGGCATAGTGTTCGCCGTAACAGGCACTGGGCGACAATCCCAGGCCGCCAATAGTACCACTGGCGACATCGGCAAGGATATCGCCGTGCTCGTTAGAAAGCACGACGACGTCCAGGGTCTCTGGTGCGGCTACTAGCCGTCTCGCCAGATCATCGACGAGAAATTCCTGATAACTCAGGCTCTTGTATGTACGCACAGTCTCCTGGACTATCGCCCGGAAACGACCGTCGGTGCGCGGCTGGATCGAGTACTTTGCACCCAGGGTTACACGCCCAGGATACCCGCTGGCTTGTCGGTTCACAGCCAGTTCGCAGGCGGCAATCGCTACCCTGCGCATCTGCTCATCGGTGCAGACGCGCAAGGCATAGGCTCCCTGCTTTTCCACCGGGGCCGCTTGCCACCATGTGCGACTGCTTGCCAAGGCTGTTAGCTCGCTAATATCGCCTTCACGTGGCGGGTACATGCCTTCCAGGTTATCTCGCACAATCACGTAGTCGATCCGTTCGGGATGCTGCATGGGACTGCGGTAGCCAGGATACCAGCGGACCGGGCGAATATTGACAAAGGTGTCTTTGCCCCAACGTAGATACCATAGTACTGGTCGGCTCGGTCCACCACTGGCTCCGAAGAGCGTGCAATCTGCGGCGTCAATAGCTGCGCGAGTCTCAGCAGGAAAAGCTTCACCATAGTGTGCTACGGCCTCGCGTCCACTTGGGGCCTCTACAAAGTGAATATCCGGAGCCAGCAAGCGTAGTAGCTCTACCGTGGGGCGCATCACTTCGGGAGCAGCATCATCTCCGGCCACGACGCCAACAGTTGGTGGAGAGTGAAAAGTGCGAGCTATCAACGCAAGGTCCCTTCCTGGCGAATGTAATTAATGATGCCTCCTGCGGCCACAATACGGGCCACGAACGGGTTCAGCGGTTCGGCCTGAAAGGTGAGCTCCAGTGTGCGGTTGGTGATCACACCGGTTGTCAGGTCTACCGTTATTTGCTGTCCATCATCACTGGCAAGTACGGCTTCTTCACAAACCAGCACCGGCAGACCGATATTGACGGCATTGCGGTAAAAAATGCGGGCAAAGCTGCGTGCTACCACGGCATGTACGCCACAGGCCAGTATGGCGGCAGGCGCATGTTCGCGTGAAGAGCCACAACCGAAATTATGACCTGCCATCACCACGTCGCCTACCTGCACATTTTGCGCAAATTCAGGCAACACTTCACACAAACAGTAACGTGCCAGTTGCGCCGGATCGGTCGTCACATTGTAACGCCCAGGAATAATTACATCGGTATTAACGTTGTCGCCAAGCTTCCAAATACGACCCATGATAGTTGGTTCCCTTCTCTGTGCTAAATTTACAAGAAATTGCGTGGATCGGTGATATGTCCGGTCAAGGCCGTAGCGGCAACGGTTGCGGGACTACCGAGGTAAATTTCGGCAGTGGGGTCACCCATGCGTCCGGTGAAGTTGCGGTTCATGGTTGTGAGCGCCCGTTCGCCTGGGGCCAGCACGCCCTGATGCCGTCCAATACAGGGCCCGCAGCCAGGATTTTCGACTGAGGCACCAGCCTGGACAAAGGTTTCCAGGTAGCCACGCCTCATGGCTTCAAGATAGACTTCACGCGAAGCTGGTACCACCACCATGCGCGTTTGGGGATGCAGCGTCTTTCCTTGCATAATTCCGGCTGCAATGGCCAGATCATCGAGCCGCCCATTGGTGCAGGTCCCAAGAAACACCTGATCAATCTGGACATCTTCGACTTGTGCCACCGGTACAACGTTATTGACATCCGGTGGGCAGGCGATCATTGGTTCTAGCCTTGAGGCATCAATCGTGACCACTTGCTTGTATTGCGGATTGCGAGGCGCAAGCATGGGATAGGTGCGATCAGTACGTCCTCGCAGCCATTCCTGGGTGGTCGCATCAGGAGTAACTAGACCAGCCTTGCCACCCATTTCAATGGCCATATTACACAAAGTGAAGCGTTGGCTCACCGAAAACTGCTCAACCAGCTCTCCGCTATACTCAAGGGCGCAGTAGTTGGCTCCATCAACACCGATGCGGCGTACCATCTCAAAGGTAACATCTTTGGCATAGACGCCGTGCGGCAGCGTTCCCGTGATGCGTACATTGATCGTTTCAGGGACCCGGAACCATGTGCGTCCGGTAGCATACGCGACGCCAATATCGGTTGAACCCATGCCTGTTGCGAATGCTCCCAATGCCCCATAGGTACAGGTGTGGCTGTCGGCACCCACAATAATGTCACCGGGAACAACAAAGCCCCGTTCGGGCATCACCTGATGACAGATACCTTCCTGCAAGATGGTAATGTCTTGCTCGCGTGCGAAGGTGCGAATATCGCGTTGCAGCGTTGCCGCCGCCACTGTTGCGGCAGGGATGATATGATCAAACACAATATGTGAGCGTTTTGAGTTGAAGACGCGCCCACCCGTCTGTGGAGCCAGCTTACGAAAAGCCTGGATCGCTAGAGGAGTGGTGGTATCATGGCTCATCACATGATCCACCTCTACTATGACAGTCTCCCCTTGGGTGACTGTACGGCCCAGTTTGTGACTAAAGATTTCTTCGATTAACGTTCCCATACGTTCCTTTCAGGCGTCTGACCGAAGGTAGACGCGAAAGCGGCGTTGACGCCTGCCTTTCAATAATCGCAGACGTTCCTTTCAGGCGTCTGACCGAAGGTAGACGCGCTAGCGGCGTTGACGCCTGCCTTTCAATAATCGCAGACGTTCCTTTCAGGCGTCTGACCGAAGGTAGACGCGCTAGCGGCGTTGACGCCTGCCTTTCAATAATCGCAAAGGAGACTCCTTTGCTCTTGATACCATTGACGAATAAATACATCAACCTCTTCCTGGTTCAGCGCACCGTCCTCGGCACGTTCACGCAAGGCAGTCGTCAGTTGACAAACTTCTTCCGCAGAGAGAGACAGACCCAGGGCAGTAGCACGGTTTCCTACGGCATGTCGACCGGTGAAACGTGATCCAAGATCAACGTGACGTGGCAGCCCAAAATCGGCTGGGTCAAGCACCTCATAGGAGCGGGGATTATGCAGGACCGCTTTGGTGTGGATACCGGCCCGGTGGGTGAATGCTCCTGGAGCCGTGATCGGCATATTAAAAGGAATAGTGAGATTAAGATAGCGTGCCACTAGTTGATCGAGGGAGGCTAGTTGTCTCAGATCGTAGCCTGCCAGCAGGTGGGGATAATTGATATACAGTTGGGCCATCAGTCCACTCAACGAGGTAATGCCGTTGCGCTCTCCTATACCCATTACCGTCACATCCAGGCAATCTGCACCACCTTCCAGGGCAGCGACTGAGTTAGCGATGGCGCAGCCGCCATCATTATGTCCATGAAACTCAATACCAACATGGGGATAGCGTTCGGCGCAGAGCCGTATCAGCCGTTCAACCTGGCGTGGTGTGGCAATGCCCACTGTATCGGGCAAGCCAATACGCTGCACACCGGCCTCAACCACGGCGTCAAAAATGGTCAGAAGGTCCACAAGGTCGCTGCGAAAGGCGTCCTCGGCGGAGAAGCGTACGTAGCGTCCCGCCGCTCGAATACGTCGAATCAGTGGAACGGCATCCGCTAGTATCTGCTCAATGCGACGGCCATGACTAAAGGTTTGTAACTGCGTTGAGGTGCCATAGAAGAGATTCAGCCCATAGATAGGTGTATCCAGGGCGGTCTGTACATCCGCTTCAACACAGCGCACATGGGCAATGATACGAGCCCGCAGATCCAGCTCACACAAAGCCTGCACAGCCGTGCGCGTCTCCCGCGAGACAATGGGTGAAGGCACTTCTATGAAGGTCACACCCAGCGCATCCAATTGGAGGGCAATCTCCAACCGTTGCTCAAGGCTGAAAAAGGATCCGGCGAATTGCTCACCTTCGCGCAGCGTCGAATCGAGAATGGCCAGTGGTCTATTCGTACTCATAATGCTCTTCCCCTTTGCAACATGTAGGGGCAACACTCGTGGTCGCCCTCAGTACAGCTTCCAATACATCAATGGCTTGAGTATACTCGGCAATACTGATATGTTCGTGCGGCGTATGATCGAGACGAGAATCGCCGGGTCCATAAGCTACAATGTTCTGTCCCCAGACTGGTCCTACCACATTCATATCAGAGGTCCCCGTTTTATACTTAAAGGTTGGCTGTCCACCTGTGCTACGAATGGCTTGAATGAAGGCTCGTGCTAGTGGCGTAGTACGATTTGTCTGGAAGGCCACTTCTTCACCCGCAAAGCTGAGATGTGCTTCATCTGCTTCGGCCCAACGTTGCAACTGGGTGCGCAAGCCCGCTATATCATACTCAGGCGGTAAGCGGTAGCCAATAAGCAGCTTTGTCCATTCTTCCAGGCCATTCTGCTCGCTGTTGATACTGCGCAGCGAAGGATTGAGTGAAACAAAACTGGAGCTTCCCGCGTGCTGCGAGTTCCAGGCGTCGGCTGTAGTGCGTATCCGTTCCCAGAAAGCCACTGCCGCTTCGCTGCTGTTTTGCTGGGGGCCAGCACTGTGACTGAGCGGACGAGCAAGCTCATACTCCACCAGCAATCTGCCTTTGTAGCCAATAGTCACGCATTGACTGCCGCTCGGTTCGCCAATGATACAGGCATGGGGCTGGTAACGATTGATCACTGCACGTGCGCCACGCGAGGTGGCGGCCTCCTCTTCGACGGCTCCTATGACCACAATAGGACGCTGCAAGTGATCGCTCTGTGTCAGACGTGCCGCAGCACAGAGGAAGGCGGCTAACGGCCCCTTGGCATCGACGGCCCCGCGACCGTAGAGCAGTCCATCCTGTATCCTGACAGGAATAAAGCCGCGTACCGTATCCATGTGGCCGAGTAGCACCACAGGTTGTTGCTCACTACCCACAGATGTATGCTGATGCAGCGATGTACTGGCAATGAAATTTCCGACCTCGTCTACATAAGCAGTCAGTCCCAATTGCCGGGCCTGCTCAACCAGGTATGAGGCCAGCGCACCCTCTTGCCCTGAATAGCTGGGAATGGCCAGCATATTAGCGAGCAGCGAAACTTCCGGGCTGGTCTGAGTGGCGGATATCGTGTGAGGTTCATGATTTTGCAAAGCGGGCTCAGATGGAGTGACCCCCCTTGTGGGGGTCAGGCCGCCAACCTGCCCCCCCCTTGTGGGGGTCACTCCATCCTGCCCAGGGAGAGCGGGCTCAGATGGAGTGACCCCCCTTGTGGGGGTCAGGCCTACTGTCAGCACCTCCGTCACTACATCGATCACCTGTTGCAGTTGTGCCTCTGTAATTACAAGTGGTGGAAGGAGGCGAAGTACGTTCGAACCTGCTGGTAGGGCCAGGACACCTCGCTCTAAGAGAGTCTCAAGATAGGGTTGTACGCGCCTGCGCAGTTCGAGCCCGATCAATAAGCCCCTGCCGCGCACCTCACGTATCAGCGAGGTAGAAGTCCGTAACGCTTGCAATTGCTCCAATGCCCACGTTCCCAGAGCGTTAGCACGTGCCGGTAAGTCTTCACGCTCAAGTATGTCGAGCGTTGTCAGGGCAGCGGCACAGGCTAAGGGATTGCCGCCGAAGGTACTGCCATGCACGCCCCGCGTAATACGTCCGCTCTCCATCACTCGCGGCCCCAGGCAAATTGCGCCCATTGGTACGCCGCCTGCCAGGGACTTTGCCAGGCAAAGGATGTCAGGTTGCAGGTTATAATGGTTACAGGCAAAGAGTTGACCTGTACGCCCGAAGCCTGTTTGCACCTCATCAACAATCAGTAAAGCCTCTCGTTCGCGACACAAAGCGGCCAAGCCAGCCACGTATTCCTGTGAGGCAACATGCACACCACCTTCTCCCTGTACCAGTTCAATGATGACGGCAGCAGTCTCCTCGTTGATGGCATCCTCCATAGCTGCCAGATCGTTGTAACGAACGTGCCGTACATCTGGCATCAGCGGAGCAAATGGCTCGCGATAATGTGGCTCCCACGTTGTGGCCAGCGCACCCATGGTGCGACCATGAAAACTGCGTAGGGTGGCGATGATACCTGTGCGTCCCGTCGCCAGACGAGCAAACTTGAGGGCTCCTTCAACCGCCTCGCTGCCACTGTTACAGAGAAAGATGTGATCCAGCCCTTGCGGCGTAAGACGTGCCAGACGTTCCAACAAAGCGGCACGCACATCGTTGTAGACAATTTCGGGACAGGTGATCAAGCGTTGGGCTTGTTGTGCCAGGGCTGCCGAGATCTCTGGTCGTGCATGACCGATATTTGCGACTCCATGACCTGCCGTGCAGTCGATGTACTCGCGTCCTTCGTCATCCCACAACAAAGCACCACTGCCGCGTACCATCGCTACAGGCCGTTTGCTGTACACACCACTGCTATAGGTGTTTTCACGTTCAATGGTGTTCATACCTAGTTCCTTTCTCCTGCTAGGGCGGGTACAGCAATCATCGTTCCATCTCCCGCAAGCACCCCCTTCAATGACCCGCTTCCGATATAAACGTGTGGCACTCCACCACGGATGGCCTCCTGGGCTCCCAGCAACTTCTTGCGCATACGGCCCTGTGCGTAGTGCATATAGTGTTCCAGATGCTCTGCCGCGATGGTGTGAACGAGGGTGGTGTTTTGTTGCGGATCCGCTAACAAACCTGGTACGTTGGTCATGATGACCAGTGCTTCGGCCTGGAGCGATACAGCAATGGCGGCAGCAACACGATCTCCATCAACGTTCAAACGCTCTCCTTCAAAACTCAAGGCCAGGGGAGCAATCACGGGTGTGTAACCGGTACGCAGCAGTTGCTGTAGCAGCCCATTATTGACCTGCTCAATAGTGCCTGTATAGTCGTCACGCAGTATCTGCACACGCCCCTCCGGTGTAACCGAGCGTACAGCAGCTTTGCGCCGTGCCAGCAGCAATCGTCCGTCGACTCCGGTCAGGCCAAGGGCATTGACTCCTCGCTGTTGCAAGGAGGCCACCAGTTCGGTATTGATCTGACCGGCCACCGCCATGGCGTAAATACGCAGTGTCTCGCTATCGGTGTAGCGGCTCACCATACCCGTTGGTGAGGTAATCATGCGTACGGGATGCCCTAAACGCTCAGCCATTGTATTGGTGAGGTCTGAGCCACCATGCACCAGCACCAGACGCTGTCTCCCAGCAAAAGAGCAGGCTATCTCTTCCACAATGTTTGCGGTGGCGACACCGGCACCGCCCCCAATCTTGACGACAATGGTCATGTTATCTCTCCTATACTGGATGCAGTCCTGGAAAACTCAGGCCAAGCGTTTCATCCCAACCATACATGCAGTTGAGGGCCTGCACCGTATTGCCAGCTGCACCTTTCATCAAGTTATCCAGTGCCGCCATCACTACGACTCGCTGCTGGTCGGCGTCAAGCTCAAAACCCACATCGCAGTAGTTGCTGCCAGCAAGAATCTTCGGTTCGGGATAGCGGTACGTGCCACTGCGCTCCTTGACAATGCGTATGAACGGCTCGTTCTGGTAGCTGTGACGATAAAGCCGCCACAGTGCTCGTTCGTCCAACGGCTCTTTGACAAAGACATGGGCCGTGACCAGTATGCCGCGCACCAGTTCAATGGCTGTTGCCGAGAAGGCGATACGCTGCTCTAGTTCTCCCCCGGCTAGTGTTCCCAATTCCTGTATAAGCTCGGCAGTGTGACGATGGCCGGTTGGTTGAAATGAACGGACGGCTCCACTGCGGTCAGGATGATGACTTCCTGCCCCAGGTGTGGCTCCGGCGGCGGATGAACCAAGTTTGGCCTCCAAGACTAATGGTATTGAACTATCTACCAGACCGGCGCGATAGAAGGGAGCCAGACCCAGGATGGCAGCTGTTGCCATACAACCGGTACCACTCACCAGTGCTGCGTCACGCAGTTGGGCACGGTGCAATTCAGGTAGACCATAGACCGCCTCTTCCAGCAGGTGTGGCAGAGGATGTGCTTGACCATACCAGTGCTCATAGAGCGCAGCCGAGCGCAGGCGCAGATCTGCGGAGAGATCAATAATACGCGGTGCAATGCTCCGATAACTTTCAATACTCTGCATGGATGCGCCGTGGGGCAGGCATAAAAACAATATGTCGCATGATGTCAGATCATCAGGATGACAAAAACGCAACGTCGTACATTTACGTAGATTCGGATGGGTACTGTGGACGTATTGTCCGGCATGACTGCTGGATATCACCTGCGTCAATTCAATCATGGGATGAAAGAGCAACAGGCGCATCAGTTCACCGGCAGTGTAGCCGGAGCCGCCCACAATTGCAGCTCGTAGTCGAATCATCGCATTACTCCTTGCGCTACGCTATCTAGAACGTAGTCAATCATCGCATCAGGAATGTTCACTCCAGTAGGTGCAATGCTATTGCGAAACTCCATAGTCGCGTTGATCTCGTTTACTAACAGTCCGCGTTGCGGATCTTCCAGCAGATCAATGGCCAGGATACCGCCGCCAACCGCCTGGGCAGCGCGTACACACAGGATATCCAGTTCCTCTGTGACCGGGCAATTCGTGGTAACGGCACCACGAGCGGTATTGGTGACCCAATGTTCGCTGGTGCGATAGATAGCGCAGACTGTGCGTTCACCGACCACGAAGGCTCGAATATCGCGCTGGGGCTTGGCGATGTGTTCCTGGATATAGTGAATATGATGTTGATATGAGCCAAGCGTCTCCTGATGTTCAAGCACCGCCTCAGCGGCGTCCCGATCATTGATGCGTGCCAGTAAACGGCCCCAGGAGCCGATGGTTGGCTTGAGCACCGCCGGGTAGCCCAGCCTCTCAATGCCTTCAAGTGCTGTGGGAGCTGCAAAGGCCAGCAGTGTGCGCGGTGTGGGAATACCTGCCCGTAATAAGGCCAGCGTGGTCAACAGTTTATCATTGCAGGTAGCAGTCACCGCTGCCGAGTTAAAGACGGGTATGCCCCAGTACTCTAACACAGCCGCTACCGCCAAGCCTTGCGATTGGCTCACACTCCGGCAAAGGACGGCATCATATGTGCGCCACCGCTCATCCGGGCAGGCAAGCTCTAATAACAGGCTATTGTCGTCGATAATATCGAAGGTAATCGCACGTTGCCTCAATGCCTCTATCAAGAGCTTCTCTTCTACGCGGATACGTGAAGTCAGAAGAGCTACATGCATGGTCTTACTCTCCCCAGTCTTCTTCGATTTCGGGTGCCAGGGCTACGCGGGGCTCTTCTACACTCAGTACCTCTAATTCCGCGCCACAATCACTGCAATAAATAATTTCCCCTACCATGAGTCCCTGTAAAGAAACTGCTGCTTCGCATTCTGGACACTGTGCCATGATCGGTTTCTCCTTTTATCTTGTCTGGATAGCTAACCTCGTACAAAAATACTACCTTTCGACCCAACTGACCGTAGGTAGACACGATAGTGTCGTTGTTGGGTCGCATTTCAAGAATTTAGACAAACAAAAAAGCCCTTCATCCTCCAAAGGACGAAGAGCATTCATGCAACTTCCGTGGTACCACCTTCATTTGCCGACACCTTACGATGTCAAGCCTCTTCGAGTACTAACATACTCTAGCCCTATCACGGTGGCATCCGGCAAGGTCTAATTTCCTCTGTAGAGCTCCCTTGCTCCACAGCGATTTCTTCTTGCAGCTCAGGGTTCTTATTCGCGACCATTTACCATGGACTTTCCACCAGCCGTCCATTCTCTGTGTGTAAACTAGAATCGTTACTTGTCCCATCAACGCTTTTACGGTATTAACTTTTCGTTAGTATAGTTGTAACATTTAAGAGATGAATTTGTCAAGGGGTAAAAAACTGTGAAGGGGTAAGTATCCCCGCAAGTATTGTGTTTTACCCGCTCTAGTCATGGGCTCCGTTTGCGTGCAAAATGGTTAATGTCTCTTCCTCGCGACCAGGGGCTTTGACCGCCACGATGATGCGCCCAATGTGGTACTCATTCTCATAGTGGTCTATCTCATCATCAGTGAGACCCAGCTCCTCGAGTTCCTTGGCAAGGGGGTCGTGAGGAGTTCTCTTTCCATGAAGGAAGAATCGTTTGATTCCTTGCCAAAAATCAGTGAGGTGGCTTTCCGCGTGGCCTTCAGCAGGACCGGAATAGTAAACCTGGTCGGAACTGAATCCTGCGTTTTGGAGTTCGTCTACCGCCGTGTCTGCCAAACCTCGATCATTAAATACGCCGATAACTGTACCCTGTGCTTTGATTGCCATGTCTGTTCTCCTTTTCGTAAAGTTACTTACCTTCATTACGCTGGAGATGGTGAATGGGATACACTTGCAGTGCCTTCGTTTTCACCATAGAATAATTGATATAGTTAGTCCTCTTGCAAATATATTACGTTTCTCTATTAGCATAAGGCAAGGTTCAAATGAACTTGACAGTGTTGGGTCTAGGCGACCAATGGGAAATTTTGTCCGGACAAGAGAACAAGGAGAAAAACGCATCTCTTGGAGGAGTATACCCACGGGGTGCGCAACGAGATGTCTACTAGGCTTCCAAGCGAAGTGGCTCTGGACCGTTCTTCGTCGCATTCATGGTTTCTGCACTGAGACGGAACTTCTTCAACATCGTCAGCAAACAAGCGATGGGACCAAGATTGCTTGTGAAGCCGTTTCGTACTATACCGCCTGCTTGCTGTAATCTCGTTGCGCATCCCGTGGGTACAGGCCTGCTCTGCCTCGGTGAAGCCGTCTCCTAAAACAACAAGGTCATGTTTTGCGCCAGGTGGTCCGGATATTACTGATCTCGGCACAAGTTGCTAAACTTTTCATCCGGTGAACGGATATGATGCGGACTTAGGAGGCGCATCATTAACTATAGGGAAGTTTAGATTTCTACGCCGAGATCAGTAAGAGCGGTGTCATACTATCGGGCATTCTAAAGCTCCTTCATTCTTTCGTTTACGAAAAACGAGCATTTTTCGCTTGTCCTCAAAGTAGGTGGGCTTGATTGGATCACCTAGCTGTAGGGGATTTCTTAGGGCTCTGCTGTTTTTATGCGCATATATCTGATGGATAAGGATATCATTCCCCGATACATCCTTCTTGGAAAATTACAAGACTATTTTCTCTAAAAAGAGATGAAATGTCAAGAGCTCTATCACATTGACAAACAAGAAATTACGGAAATCATTCAAGGTTGGGCGTGGAGAGATCTAGGATTGTAGGAAAAGTTACGAACGACGTTTCATCCTTTGCTTGCGCTTGGTTTGCAAGCGTGTTGACAAGTTGTAGAGTTTTTGTCCCCAGAAGAAGACTCCGCCACACAGAATAACTAGAGCGATCACAGCGGCGATCCAGTACCAGGGTGTGAACAAGTCAAAGATATTTGTTGAAGTAGGACGAAAAAAGGCTGAGATAGCATGGGGAATGCTTTGGTTCTGGGATGGAACGGTGAATGTTGTCGTGAAGTTGAGTGTATGATGATGCTCATAGCTCAGATTGAGCATGGCCGTATACGTTCCAGGGGAAAGCGACTTGTGTTGAATATAGAGCGGATAGTCAATGGATGTTTGTGGGATAAATGTATCAAGCTTCAACGACCAATCCTGAAGAAGGTGTCCAGATGTATCATGCACTTGGAGGCTACCAAAGGGATGGAGTAGTTGGGTACCCGTATTGTTCATTCGAATAAGGAGCCGTTGGTAGCTGCTTGAGATATCGTACTGCACGCTTGTGGCTTCCAGCTTTTCCGTGGTTGGACCAGGGAGATTGACGAGGACGCCTAACGCGAGGACATGCTGGATGTCAATGCTGGGGTGCTGTGATGCGCCATTTGAGGTCACTGGCTGAGGAATCTCCTCAGCGATAATCCCACCCGCATGTTGTCCGGGACGGACATGGTCGGGAATCGTCAGTTGAAAGGGGATATCTTGGCTTTGACCTGGATTGAGGGTGATCTGGTGGCTGTTCAGGGTTAACCAGGCTCCGACATCATGCCGAGGAGCGGTATGTGAGAGAAAAACGGTTCCACTCTTCCGTCCTCAGAAGAGGACGCCTCCCACAATTGGCAACATTGTGGGAGGCGTCTATGGTACATCTCTTTCCGTCAGTTTCGCACGGACAGGCCACTACAACTCATGAGCGCGGGCAAGCCATTTCTCTCTACAGCACAGCTTGACTCGAGTCAACAAACTACCGGTAGAGCGTAAGCCCAACCTGGCTCACAGCCTGTCTTCTCCAACACTTCAGCTCAATGAGCGTCACAGTTCAAGTTCGGCACTCACCAACTGCTCTTCTGGCAAATACTCGAGGTGGAAGCCGAGCTTCTTACAAACCTCTTGCATGCCCTGGTTTTCCACAAGGACGGTACCGGTGAGGCGCTGGAGTTTTTCGTCGTGGCCGACCTGGATCAGCCGACGCATCAATTCGGTCCCCAACCCCCTTCGCTGGAACTGGTCGGTGACGAGAACGGCAAACTCGGCGCTATTGTCGCTATGGGCTTTGATTAAACGGCTTACGCCAATAATCTCGTTCTGCCCGGTCTGCGGGTTTTTGTATTCGGCGACGAGCGCCATCTCCCGCTCGTAGTCAATGAAACACATGCGGATCAACTGCTCGTGGGCGATCCGCTCGCTCAGTTGCAGCATGTGCAGCCAGCGGAAATAGACGCTGCGCTCTGAAAGCGTTTCGTGGAGCTTGACCATGAGCGGCTCGTCCTCCGGGCGGATGGGGCGAACCGTGATCGGGGTGCCGTCGGGCAGCATCGTGCGTTGCACGTACTGCTGTGGATAAGGGCGAATGGCAGGTTTGGGCAGCTCATCCTCGCTGATCTTCGGCTCGTACAGTACCACCCGTGCATCGAGGGCGACTAGCCGTTGCGGAGAGGCGAGTAGCGGGTTAATGTCGATCTCCTTAATCCGGCGCTGCTCTACGACAAGGTAACTGAAGCGCACCAAGAGTTGCTCAAGTGCGGCAAGATCAACGGGCAGGCGTCCGCGTACCCCTTGCAGGGCGGTAAAGACGAGGGTGTGTTCCATCATTCGCCGCGCCAGGGTGGTGTTGAGTGGCGGGAGTGCTAAGGCGCGATCGCGGTAGACTTCCACGAGTTGCCCGCCCGAACCGAAGAGGAGAACCGGGCCGAACTGCGGGTCGATGCTGCTGCCCAGGATAAGTTCGTAGCCGTTAAGCGGGATCATAGGCTGGACAGTCACCCCCAGGAAATGCTCAGCCCCGACTTTCTCGCGCACCGCCGTTTCAATAGCCTGGTAGGCCGTGCGCACGTCGTCGGCCCCAAGCAGATTTAACTGCACGCCGCCCACATCGGTCTTGTGGGTAATCGTTTCTGAAAATATCTTGAGTACGACCGGGTAGCCAATTTCCTCCGCCCACTTGACGGCCTCGGCTTCACTGGTGGCGACCCGCGTCTCGACAATTGGGATGCCATAGGCGGCCAGAAGCTGCTTGGATTCAAACTCGGTGAGAATAGTCCGGCCTGACTGGCTGGCGGTTTCAATAATCTTCGCCGCCAAGGCTTGATCTGGCCCGTCTTTGTCGAGTGTCAGGGTAGGTTGTGGGGTTTCGTATAAGCTGCGCAGGTTGAAGCTGTAGCGCCACATGTAATCAAAAACCTGGGCAGCGGAGTCTGGATAGGGGAAAGTGGGGATACCGGACCGATCCAAAATCATAGCGCCGCTGGCCACCTCCGCCCCGCCCATCCAACTGGCGAGGATCGGTTTGCCGGTAGTCGTGGCGTGGGGCTTCAACTGCTCGGCGGTTAGGGTTGGCTCGGTCATCGCCTGGGGGGTTAGGATAACCAGCAAGCCGTCGCTGTTGGGGTCTTGCGCCGCAATCTCAAGCGCTTTGGCGTAGCGTTCAGGCTCGGCATCGCCCAGAATGTCCACCGGGTTGCTGTGGCTCCAGTGCGCCGGGAGTATCTGGTTGAGCGCGGCGAGGGTTTGGGGTGCCAATTCAGCCAATGCGCCCCCGCCGCCAATCAAGGCATCGGTGGCGAGTACCCCTGGGCCGCCCGCGTTGGTCAAGATGGTGAGGCGAGGCCCCTGGGGGCGCGGCTGCTTGGCAAGCACATCAGCCATATAGAAAAGCTCGTCGATGCGGTTGACGGAGAGCACGCCGCTGCGGCGGCAGGCCTCGTTGAAGACTTCGTGGCTGCCGGTTAAGGTGCCCGTGTGCGAGGCGGCGGCCTGGGCCGCGGCTTGAGTGCGGCCAGCTTTAATAATGATAATGGGCTTGGTAAAGGCTACTTCCCTGGCAGCGGAGAGGAACGAGCGGGCATCTCCGATGGTCTCCATGTAGATGACGATGCACGAGGTCTGCGGGTCGTCACCCAGGTAATCAATCAGGTCTCCCCAGCCTACGTCGGCCATCGAGCCAATGGAGATAAAGGCACTGAAACCAACGTTTGCGCTCAGGCTCCAATCCAGCACGGCGGTGCAAAGGGCCCCGCTCTGGCTGATGAAGCCGACCTTGCCGGGCCGGGCCATGGTGCTGGCAAAGGTAGCGTTGAGGCCGGTCAGCGGGCTCATCACGCCAAGACAGTTGGGTCCGATGATGCGCAGATTCCCCCGGCGTGCCTGCTCCAGGATTTGCTGCTCCCTCTTGGCACCCTCTGCCCCGCTTTCCTTGAAACCGGCCGAAATGATAATCGCCCCTTTGACGCCAGCCTCGACACACTCAGCAATAATACCTGGTACGGTCGGTGCGGGCGTGACAATGACAGCGAGATCGACTGGCTCGGGCAAGGCGGCCAGGTTGGGGTAAGCTTTGATGCCCAGGATGCTAGCGCGCTTGGAATTGATGGGAAAAACGGTTCCCCCAAATGGACTGCTGATCAGGTTCCACAGGATAGTACGTCCGACGCTGCCCACTTTTTCCGTCGCCCCAACTACCGCGACGTTCTTCGGCTCGAAGATGGCATCGAGGGGATGGCTCGGCTTGTAGCGAAAAACAGTGGTGGGGGCGGGGGTAGGATTCGTGGATGATCCTCTAGCTTTACGTGTCTCCATAAGCTTCTAGGTCCGGTCCTTTCATTGAACTAACCCGACGTGCATGTTGATGACAAACGACTGGCTTAGAGCGTTTCCTCTCCTCAGAACAAAGTTGCAATTGCTGAGGAGGAGTGCTATGAATCCAGATGATCTTATTATCGCACGTTTCTGTCTCTCTGTCTCTCTGTGTATTAGTGGCACAGGGCGATTGAAAAGTCCACACGAGGCGGAAACGACGGCATGGCTCCCGCCCCGCCACATGACGACCGCAAGGGTCGTCACTACTATACTCCGTCTCATGCCCGTTGTACCCACCGTCTATAGTAGTGGCGATCCCTTGCGGTCGCCATGTGGGGGACTTTTCAATCGCCCTGTTAGTGGCATGATACAATGCAACATGTAAGACAGTAGCACCACCTTTCAGGAGTATACTGGCGATGACTGACCTCATCTAACAAGAAGGAGAAGGGAGATGTCTGCTCACGTGTTTCAAGAATTGAAGATACGCGCCAAATTCGACCCTGTTTGGCGTCGGAAGCTGGTCGCCTACCCACTCCAGTTTTTAGCCAACTTTGACCTGAGCTTTGATGAGAAGCGGCAGCTCGTTTTACCCCGCTTTAGCTGGATCATGGAAGAGAAGCTTGCGGCTATGCCGTTTCCTTCCACAGAAGACGCCTATGTGATATTACAACAACTCGGTATACACGTGATCCTCAACCTTAGCGGATATGTTGACGACGCGCCTCTTCTTTCCCCTTTTCAGGTGTACCACATCCCCATTGCCAACCCTTCACCAGATGCATCAGGCTATCTCCATTCTTCAAGCCTCTTTGAAGAGCCGTCAGCCTGTTGTCGTTCACTGTGAAGCGGGCCTAGGGCGCACCGGGACGATCATCGCAGGCTGTCTCACCACCTGTGGACTTTCCGCCCAAGAGGCGATCGACACTGTGAGGAAGTTACGCCCCGGCTCCGTTGAAACCGAAGAGCAAGAAGCAGTCATCTACGAATACGAACGCAGCTACATATAAATTGACGCTCCCAGGATAGGCTCAGTGTTTTCCTGACCTTGTAGCGAGATGGTCAGCAAGTCTTCCTGTCGCTGCTTGTTCATCTCGCCCTCGGCCATCAAACACTACGTTTCCTCAGAAAAAAACGAGGAAAGGATGCCGAGTTGGCCCTTTTGCGCGACTCGTTTGACAAATGCCATGTCCCAAAACGTGGTCTGATCCAGGTAGTAGGGAGGTGTGGTTCCATCATCCCCCTGGAGATGTGGATGCTGCGTCATTTGCCTTACCAATTGTGGATCTGTCTCATCGTAGACCCAGTAGATGGGCTTGCTCTCCTGGTTTTTCTCAATTGTGTAATATTGCTTGCTTATGGCTGTCTTCCTTTCGCTCGGCTAGCTCTAGAGATGTTGGAGGGTGCTGCACGCCCAGGTCCCCGTGACCTGGACGATTCGCCTGGTCTGCTAGTTCTGAAGCAGGTCAGTTTTGCTCTCAGAGTTGACAGCGTTGGCGAATCCAGCTGAAAACGGTTCTTGTCTACACTTCCTCTCTAGAGCCAGGCTGTCCGGCTCTTGCGTAGGCTTGCTTTGCTTCGTCTGGCCTTTCCAGCGAGGTCAACACGTCGCCGATGTGACGCCAGATACTTGCATTATTGGGTTCGAGGCGGCTGGCTTCTTCATAGGCGGCCAGTGCCTCTTCGTCGCGAGCAAGGTTCGAGAGCATATTGCCCTTAGACACATAGGCGAAAGCGTGCTTGGGTTCGAGACGAATGGCTTCTTCATAGGCAGCGAGGGCTTCCTCGTCGCGACAGCGTGAAGCCAGGAGAGTACCACTGTTCAGATTGGCCAACCAGGAGTAGAAAGGGTCGCCCTCAAGACGAAGGACTTGCGCATAAGCGGCCAGGGCTTCCTCATCTCGTTGGAGGAATGTCAGTGAGCTTGCCTTGCCGTCAGAGGCCTCAATGGAGGTGGGGTCGAGGTGCAGTGCCTGTTCATAGGCGGCCAGAGCCTCTTCATACCGCTTGAGTGCAAAGAGTGTGTCGCCCTTGCCGCTATGGGCTTCCGCGTCAGTAGCGTCGAGGACAATGGCCTGCTCATAGGCGGCGAGCGCCTCCTCGTTCCTTCTGAGAGCGCGTAGGGCCATGCCCTTCATGCGGTAGGTCAGGCCGTCGTTGGGGTCGAGTCGAAGAGCCTGTTCAAAAGCGGCGAGCGCTTCCTCATAACGGATGGGGGCATAGAACATGAGGACTTTGCCCTCCTCTAGCCATTGTTCTTTCGTCTTCTGTGTTGCAGGAGGAAGCCCAACGGCTTCGCTCCCAGGGTTGTTTTCCTCTGTCATACACTTTTCCTTCTCCAAGAACACCAGTGTTGAGATCACTTGGCAGCGTTCTTGACAAAATAAAGAGTAAGATATTTTAATCAATATTATAATGATATCCTATCAATAGGCACCGGTAAAGATTGATAGCGAAGAGCCCAAAGGATGTTAGAGAAGGATTCGCGCATGGAGAAGTTACTTGACCTCACTGGCAAAGTTATCCTGATTACGGGAGGCTGTGGTGCCATTGGGAGGGTGGTTGTGCAGGTGTTGGCTCAACATGGAGCAACGGTCATCGCAAACGATATCGTGCCCGACGACGAAGCTGTCCAGATGCTCGCCAGCGCAGGGGCGCAAAGCCCCAATATTGGCTATTGCAGGGCCGATGCAACGCAACCAGATACCGTACATAGCATGTTTCAACAGGTAGAGCAGAAGTATGGGTTACCCAACATTGTGTGCTGTCATGCTGGCATGGCCGGATCATATCCGATTGAGCAGTATCCAGTGGAAGGCTTTGATTCGCTCTTCAAGCTGAATGTGCGATCTGCATTTCTTGTAGCCCAGACTGCGGCCCAACGGTGGCTCCAACACAATATACCAGGTCACCTCATTTTCACCACCTCTTGGGTTCAGGATGTGCCCTGGCCTGAAATCACCCCGTACACTGCCACCAAGGCAGCGCTGAAAGCCATGATGCGTGGCTTTGCTCGCGAGCTTGCACCTCATGGCATCCGTGCTAACGCCATCGCTCCTGGCATTGTGGCAGTGGGGATGGCCAAGCATCAATGGGATACTGAGCCTGCCTATCGCGCTCGCGCTGAAAAGGCCATTCCGCTCGGCTATATGCAACCTCCAGAGACAGTAGCACACGCTTTCCTTTTTCTGTGTTCTGACATGGCAAGCTATATGACCGGGGCGGTATTACTCGTCGATGGCGGTTGTAGTCTTTATCCTATGGATAAAGCGCAGGGAGAATGATGGGTTCTGTTGCAAAAAATACAAGAGGAGAATAGTGATGTCTCTCAGTAATGTTGGTGACACTGGTATCATCATTCGAGATAGATGAGTATATCTCTTATATTAAAATATCAGATTTTTTATATATTTGACAAATATTAAATAATTGTGCTATAATATAATTAAGAAAAAGAGCAAACACGTGTCTCTTTCTTCCGACAGGAACAGCTTCGGTATTTCCCTGCTTCTGTATCTTCCCAGTAATGCCACTGAACATCCCCTCTGTCGATTTGACGAGGAGCCAGGCTTACGACAACGGTGCTCTGCCAGTGCAGAGACCGTACCGCACGAACAACCCTGACTTACCACACCGAAAGGGAATATTTACATGTTAACCGAAGTAAACAAGTCAACTGAAGCAAACCAGGCCAGTGTCCGCCGTTTCTACGATGAAGTGTTCAACAAGAAGAATAGGGCTGCCATCGACGAATTCATCGCCCCCAATCAGGTCGATCACGCTGCCCCTCCCGGTACGCCGAGTGGTATCGAGGGTGCCAAACAAACCCTCACTATGTACCTGACAGCTTTCCCTGATCTGCACTTCACGGTTGAAGACCTAATTGCTGAAGGGGACAAGGTTGTGGCCCGTCTGACTGTGCGTGGAACACAGCAAGGTGCGTTTATGGGCATTCCCCCAACCGGCAAGCAAGTGAGGGTCACGGCAATCGACATCAACCGCATCGTGGGCGGTAAGGGCGTCGAACACTGGCTCGAAATGGACACGCTGGGCCTGTTGCAACAACTCGGCGTGATCCCCGCGCCAGGACAATAGGCCTGACGGCCACAAGCGGTGTCACTCCCTGTCACAGCACATCAGCGCGACAGAGGGTGACACCAACACAAAGCAGTGGAACCGGTAAGACCCAAGAGGGGGAATCTCCGCCGGGTTTCACGCGCCTCTACGAGTGATTTGTCTTCATGGTTTGCCAGATTGATTCAATGATGCACCAGCGGCAAACCTTTGCGCCAATTGAGAAGAATAGTGCGAATGGCTTTATGATAGATTTCCTGCACGAACATAGTTATGAGACGGAGTGAATTCTGATGATTACTCAAGTAGACAGTACGGAACAGCAGGCATATGCTCCTGGGTTCCACATGGCCGAACATTATGTGTTCAAGTCCGAGCGGGGACTGAGCAAGAAGGTCGTCGAGCAGATCTCCGAGATGAAAGGCGAGCCCAGTTGGATGCGGCAGTTCCGTCTTAAAAGCCTGGCCCTCTTCGAGAAACGCCCCATGCCAACGTGGGGCGCGGACCTCTCGGGGATTGACTTCGACAATATCTACTACTATATCAAGCCAGTTGCGCAGCAGGGGAAAACCTGGGACGACATCCCATCAGACATTAAGGACACCTTTGATCGACTGGGTATTCCGCAGGCTGAGCAGAAGTACCTGGCAGGAGTGACGGCACAGTACGAGAGTGAAGCGGTGTACCACAAGGTGCGCGAAGATCTTGAGAAGCTGGGCGTGATCTTCACCGACATGGATACCGCGCTGCGCCTGTATCCCGACATCATCAAAGAGCACTTCGGCACCGTTATTCCGCCGTCTGATAATAAATTCGCCTCGCTCAACAGCGCGGTGTGGAGTGGTGGCAGCTTTGTCTATGTGCCAGAGAATGTGCGAGTAGAAATTCCCTTGCAGGCCTACTTCCGTATCAATGCCCAGAATATGGGTCAGTTCGAGCGCACGTTGATTCTCGCCGCTCCTGGCTCCTATGTCCACTATGTGGAGGGCTGTACCGCCCCGACCTATGCAAGCGACAGCCTGCACAGTGCCGTCGTCGAGATCAAGGTGATGGAAGGTGCCCGCGTACGCTACACGACCATCCAGAACTGGTCCAAGAACGTCTACAACCTCGTCACCAAACGTGCCGCCGCATACCGAGACGCAACGATGGAATGGGTCGATGGGAACCTCGGCTCGAAGGTGACGATGAAGTATCCGGCGGTTCTGTTGATGGAGCCAGGCGCTCGTGGTGATATCCTCTCAGTGGCATTCGCCAGTGATGGGATGCAGCTGGATGCTGGAGCCAAGGTCACGCACCTTGCTCCGCACACAACTTCCCAGATTCTCTCGAAGTCGGTCTCCAAGGGGAATGGTCGAGCCACATATCGCGGCCTGGTCCGCATCAACCGGGGTGCGCACCATACCAAGTCCCATGTCCGCTGTGACGCGCTTTTGCTCGATGAGCATGCTCGCACCGATACCTATCCAACCATTCGCGTCGAAGAGAACCAGACCGAGGTCGGCCACGAGGCGACCGTCTCGAAGGTCGGTGACGACCAACTCTTCTACCTGATGAGTCGCGGTCTGGATGAGTCCGAGGCCTACTCACTGATCGTCAACGGCTTCATTGAGCCGATCACCAAGGAACTCCCCATGGAGTACGCGGTTGAGCTGAACCGCCTGATCCAGTTGGAGATGACTGGCAGTGTGGGCTAAACGACAGACTCTATCGTAACAATCAGGGGCCACCAAATGGTATTGTCAACTTAGCAGTCAACATGAAGATTAATGATGAGCTATGATGGGGAAAGATGTTGGAGAGCAACGGGAAATCTGGATCAAGTTGACAATACCCTCTAGAACCCTTCCCATTCCTACGTGTGGCGTTCCTCCAATTGATGAATACGCTCGATCTGCTGGCGGTTCCACTCATCGTCAGAATAGGGCGTGGCGAACCAGGCTTCCAGGATTTCTTTGGCCAGGGCCTCTGAGGTGGCACGCAAGCTGAGGGCGAGGATGTTGGCATGGTTCCAAATGCGTGCGCCACGTGCGGTTTCGCCATCATGGCAGAGTGCCGCCCGGATACCAGCTACCTTGTTGGCCGCTATCGAGGCTCCTGTTCCTGTCCAACAGAACACAATGCCTTCGTCGGCTTGCCCCGTTGCTACCGCCTCTGCGGTCTTGCTGCTGGTGAACGGCCAATCGCTGTCGGGGTCATTCTCGGCCAGGGGACCAAACAGCACGAGGTCATGCCCGCGTTTCCTGAGCTCTTCGACCACCGTGTCGGTAAGGTGGGTGCGTTCGTCGCTGCCAACAGCTATTTTCATGTCAGAACCTCCCTGCTCGTTGTGCGTGCGAGCTTTCTTCGTGACTGTATTGGTTAAGCTCCCAATGAAAGTATAGAAGCAAAGAGAAGAGCATGTCAATCCCTTTCAATCTTCCAGGGGTGTATGGCCTTCTTGCACTCTTTTGCCTTTATCTGGTGATACCGTGGTAAGGACCTGTTCCAGCGACATAGTCCTTCCCTCGGCCCACCTATCGGCAAATGCCGCCTCCCCAAGTTGGGTGCGTGCAGCAGCCACCGAGCTTTCATAGGAAGCGCGTGCGCCAGGGGTCATAGGCACACCGATAGCTTCGCGCAGAGCCTCTGCTGCACCCCACAGTCGTGCTGCCCATGCTGGCTCTCCCTGTGCTGCACCCACGCCTGCTAATCCTTCCAAACTGGTGGCTACGCTTTTTTTATAGCCCCCCTCTTTCGATATCGTCAGGCTCTCCTCGTAGAAGGCATATGCTGCCGTATAGTCACCTTGGACGGCAACCACACCCGCTAAAAGGGAAAGCAACTGGGCAACATACTGCCGATGCCCCAACTTCCTGAAAAGCGCCAGGCTCTCCTCGAACCGCGAACGTGCCTGGGCAGTGTCACCCTGACTGAGAGCTAACTGCCCCAAGAGGCGGAGCGCGTAGGCAATACCCCACTTGTTACCCACCTCCCTCAAGAGTGCCAGACCCTCTTGCAGGAGTGAAGATGCTCTCGCATAGTCTCTTCGATTTGTGACCATCCCTGCCAGGTAGAGGAGCAGCCAGGCCACATTTTCCTTATCACCTAATTCTCTGAAAAGCGTCAGGCTCTCCTCGAGCAGCCCGTGCGATCTGGCTTCCTCACCTTGGGAAAGGGCCAGGCGCGACAGGGTCGCGAACATGAAGGCGACACCCCATTTGTCTCCTATCTTCCTGTGCCCTGCCAAGGACTCCTCGAACAGGGACCGTGCCGTTGCATAATTGCGTCTCACCATGGCTACCGCTCCTAGCCTACCGAGGGAGTAAGCGATACCTTGTTGGTCTCCAAGCTCCCGGTACAACGCCAGACTTTCCCCACAGAGAGCTTCTGCCTGGTCATAGTCGCCTTGATACCAGGCCAGCAATCCAGCAGCATAAACTGCCTTTGCCCTCAAGGACAGTTCGACCTCTGCGCTTTCAGAGAGCGCCCTCTCCAAAAAGCTCCGTCCTTCTCTCAGATGGCCACGGGCCCACCAAAATCGCCAGAGTGCTCCACCCAGCCGCAAAGCCGTCTCTCTCTCTTCGCGCACGCGCTCCATCGACCACCGTATCACAGCCCGAAGGTTGTCATGTTCCTGCTCCAATCGCTCTAACCATACTGCCTGCTCTGGACCGGTCAGATTCAATGCTGCCTCTTCTGCCAGCGCGAGGTAGTATGCAGCATGAACTCGTTGGGTAGCTTCCAGCTCTGCGCTCACAGTCAAGCACTCCAGCCCATACTCCCGGATGGTCTCCAGCATCATAATGCGTGGCTCATCTCCCTTCTGCTCCGCCTGTTGCAGGAGGTTCTTGTCGATGAGCGATCCTATACCATCTAACAAGGTGATGCTATCACCTCCACCACATACTGCCTCTGCTGCTTCCAGGGTACAGCCACCAACGAAGACGGAGAGCCGACGGAAGAGCAGCTGCTCTTGTGCATCTAACAGATGATAACTCCACGCAATCGTATCCCGCAGTGTCTGCTGTCGTGCTGGCGCATCCCGTGGTCCGCCCGTCAACATCTGCAACCGACGCTCGAGCCGCACGAGCAGTGCCTGGGGTGGGAGTAACTTGCTACGCGCTGCCGCCAGTTCGATCGCCAACGGCAGTCCATCCAGTCGAGTGCATATCTCTGCGATAGCAGCGGCGTTGGCATCGCTCACGCGGAAGTCTGGCTTGACGGCCTGGGCTCGCTGCGTGAACAGGGCCACCGCTGCATACTGCGAGAGCGCCTCGCTCTCAGGGAATTGCTCCCGGTCTGGCAATGCCAGGGGTGGGACCGGAAACTCATGTTCGCCTGTAAGATGCAGCACTGCCCGACTCGTCACCAACATCTTCAGGTGTGGGCAGGCCGTCAGCAGCTCTGTCAGCCGAGGAGCTGCTGCCACTATCTGCTCAAAGTTGTCCAGCAGCAGCAGGAGGGGTTTCTCTTGCAGGTACTCCTTCAAGATGCTAAATAGTGGCTGGCTACCTACCTCGGCAAGTCCGAGTGTCTTGGCGATAGTGGGTACTACCAGGTCTGGATCGCTGATGGGAGCCAGGGGCACGAAGCAGACCTCATCGGCAAACTCATCCTTCAGATCAATTACCACCTGCAAGCCCAGGCGCGTTTTGCCAATGCCACCTGGACCAGTGAGGGTCACTAACCGGACCTCGGGACGTCGTAGCAAGGTACATACCTCCGCTACTTCGCGTTCGCGCCCAATCAACGGATTCAGTTGAGCAGGCAGACTGGGAGGCCGCGCTTTCACGGCATACCCAGTTTTGGCTGCCTGCCCCAAAGAGAGGGCGAAGAGGGTTTCCTCTCCAGAGTCCAGGTCGGGGTTTGACTGGCTCACTTGTTCCAGGGCAGAGGCAAAATCAAGGACGGTAGGATACCGCTGGCCTGGTTCTTTGGCGAGTGCCTTCAGTATCACCGCCTCTACCGCAGGCCTAATCTCGGGCACCTTCTCATGCAAGGAGGGAGGGGCAGTGAGTGTGTGCTTGACAGCGATCTCAGGAAAGGCCCCATGAAATGGTCGCTCCCCGCTCAGCCATTCATAGACGGCGACTGCAAGCGCATACTGGTCGCTGGCTGGCATCGGCTTTCCCTGGAATTGCTCAGGAGCCATGTAGGGCATCGTCCCTACCATCTCTTGTACGCTCACCATCTCCTGTGTGCTCAACGAGTCCTCTTCTTCTGAGTTCTGACTGACCATGGCCATGCCAAAGTCGCTCAGCAAGATCTCCTGGTTGCGTCCCACTAGCATATTCGATGGCTTGATATCTCGGTGGATCAGCCCAGTCTCATGCGCATAGTGCAAAGCAGAAGCGACCTGTTTGACATACGTTACGACTGTACTGAGCGAAACGCACGTCCCTTTCGGGTGACGCGAGCGCAGACTGCCATGAGGAGCGTAAGTCATGACGAGAAAAGGGGTACTTTCCTCTAACCCAAACTCCAGCACCCGCACAATGTGAGGATGCTCTAAGCGGGCAAGCGTGCGTGCCTCGTGGCGAAACTTTTCGACTTCGGCATCGTTCAGTTTTGTAGTGCGCACTTTGATGGCTGCCCGGGTGCCAAGGTGAATATGTTCCCCAAGATAGACTTCAGCAAAACCTCCTCGCCCCAGCAATTGGATCAGGCGATAGTTGCCAAGCTGTTGACCTACACGGTCGGCCATCCTTGAATCTCCTTTGCAAGAAGTACGGTTAAGTGCTTTGACGAACTGATACACGAGGCGTTCCAGGCACAAGAAGAACACCACTTATGAAAAGTGGTTTCTGCCTAAAGTATTATATCTCATCGTACTTGGAAGAGAAGCCAGCTCAGACGTACCAATCAGCACGAGTCAGCGGCAAGCGGCTATCACCGTGGTTAGGTTTCGCCAACAGTGCCTGGTAGAGACTAATTCGACCACTCTGGAATGCATAGATTGCTACAGCGTGGTGCAAGCGACAAATGCGGTAGCTCACATCACTGATAAGACGACGTGCCTCGTCGGCATGTGCATCCAGTCGGCGTAGCCAGTGTCGAAGTGTGAGGGGATAGTGTTCACGGAGACTCTCCACATCGCGTATTTCGAAGCCATTCTCCTCGGCAAATCGGAGCAGGCTACTGATTAGTACCATTTCAGTGTCAGGGAAAAAGTAATGGTTGGAGAAAGACGTTCTCCATGGTACTTGTAGAGAAGTACTCTTTGTGATTCCATGGCAGAGAAAGACGCCACCATGACGAAGCACGTGCCACGCTTGTTTAAAGTAGGTGGGTAGCAACGCTTCACCCACGTGTTCAAACATGCTGATACTGGCGACCTTATCAAAGCTGCCCAGCTCAGCCAGGTCTCGATAATCACGGACCTCTACATGACAGCGCTCCGTCAACCCAGCCTCCTGGATGCGCTTCTGTGCAAACTCAGCTTGCCACTGACTGAGAGTGATCCCGTGCGCTTCTACTCCATAGTGCTGTGCTGCATAGAGAATCAACGAACCCCAACCACAACCGATATCCAACAGGCGCTCACCAGGACGCAGACGCAACTTGCGGCAAACATAATCGAGCTTACGTTCCTGGGCAGTGTCAAGGTCATCATCAGGAGTAGCAAAGTAGGCGCAGGAATAGGCCATGCGCTGGCCCAGCCAGAGGGCAAAGAACTCGCTGGAGCGGTTGTAGTGAAAGGCGATGGCCTGTCGATCACGCTCTCTTGAATGGCGTGGGCCGCGCAATTTTGCTGCCGCATCACTTGAGCGTGGTTGACCAGTATTCGGCAAACTCAGCAGACGTTTCCCATAGCGCAACTGTTCCACCTTTCCCAAGCCGCCCTCAATGATTTGATCTGCTAGTGGAAAGACCGCCTCGATATCTCCTTCAATGTCGAAGTCATTGTAGATGTAAGCCTCGCCCAGGTTCAGGTCGCTGGGTGGCAGGAACATCCTGCGCAGTGCGCCAGGGTGTTGCAGTACCAATGTGAGGCGCGTCGGCTCAGCCGGTTCGGGTTTCCAGGTGGTGCCATCCCAGAGCTGTACAGCAAAGTTGCGCTGCTCAGAGGAACCGAATAGGTCTTGTAACAACGATAAGGTGGTTTGAACGGCTGAATCGGGGGCCTTGATCGCTTGCGTCGCCATAGTTCGTTCCTTTCTTTTCTTAATCGCAGATCGCTCACATGTGGTTACTAACTGGATCAGGCATGCTGGATCCAGCACCCAATTTGCTCGAAGCTCGCCGTTCTAGCAGGGTAGGCGGGATGCGATACACATCATATACCAGACCGAGGCGCTCGAGAGCCTGGATGATATAGCCGGAGAGATCGAACTGCCACCAGTGAAGCCCATGGAACGCTGAGCGGGGGAAGGCATGATGATTATTGTGCCAACCATCACCGAAAGCCAGCAGCCCCACAATCCACTCATTGCGGCTCCGGTCATTTGTCTCGAACTCGCGCTTGCCAAACATGTGGCAGATGGAGTTGACACTCCAGGTGGTATGATGCACGAGGAAAAGCCGCACAAGCCCACCCCAAAGGAAACCCGTCCAGCCACCGAGCGCGAATGGGATTACAAATCCAAGGACAACCCAGAGCCAGAATGTCCGGCTGACAAAGACGGCGACACGATCCTTTAGCAGGTGTGGGCAGTAGACCTTGGCATCGACAACGCTTACACCACCCAGGAAGAGCCAGCCAAGGTGTGCATGTAGGAACCCCTCGAGGGGACTGTGTGGATCGCCCTCACGATCTGCCAGCGCGTGGTGCTTGACGTGTGTGGCTGCCCACTCAATTGCATTCCCCTGCAACGACATGGAGCCGAGGGCGAGCAGGACAAACTTGACAACAGGTTGAGCACGGAAACTTCGATGTGACAACATGCGATGGTAGCCAAGCCCTACACCAAGTGTAGTAAGAGCGTACATCGTTGCGAATAGTGCTAGGTCAGGCCAGTGAACAGCATGCTGCCAGAGCAATCGTATGGCGAGAGCAGTAGCGACTAGAGGGGCGACCACGACTACGAGGACAATGGCTTTGAAGACAAGAGGGTTGTAAGGCAGGGATCTCATAAAACCTCCGTAGTTAGCACTCCACCGTAAAAGTGAGAGATTTCTAAAGACTTCATACCTGTTCTGCTTTTTTCATAGGCCCATTATACTTCCAGGCTTTGAAAACCACAACGCTACAACCACATTAACTGGTGAACGTGCTCATCAGTAGGGCATTTATGGTCACCCGATCCAGATCGAACAAGATTTGAAGTTCACTGAGATTAATAGATCGCCTTTTAAGCTAATCGCCTTTTCCGCATAATCTATGCCTGCCTATAACTTGTGCGCCTAAGCGTGCCCATGAGAGCGTATCCAAACCAAAGTGGCATTGCACGTGTAAGAGTTTCTTCCCGACCACATCCCCCACTTCCCCACGTTCAAGTGGATGGAGCTTTATCATTCCCTCCTTTTTGTCGACCTGCTTGATCCTCTCGCTTTGGAGCTTCCCGTGGCAGGTCCTTAAGTGAGATGTATTGCCCCTTGTGGGGGTCAGGCTCACCCACCTGCGCTCTGTGCAAAAAAGTGAACTGCACCCGCAAAAGCCTCAACTCTTGACAAGCCCTGCCAGTGATGATAGGCTTGCATCACTAAAGCCACACGAAAGCTTAAATATTTCAATTTGGAAGGTGTGAGGTTGTCGCGTGCTACCACAAGATTATGATCTCTCCCGTGAAGATGTACAACTCCTAGCCAGTCGAGATGCTCTCGCCGCCTTTTTCGCCAAACTCGGCTACGATACCAACGTCCGGCTCGTGCAGAATGTTAACGCCATGGGCATCACCGGCGAAACTCTGCGAGCCTCCATCAAACATATCGAGCGGCTCGCCAACCGCGAAGCCCTAGGTCTGCTCTTTGAAGTCTACCTCTTTGAACTCAAATCAGTCACCGTCGCCGTCACTCAAGCCATTGCCAGAGGCTTCCGTGACCGCTCCGGCGATTACCTGCTCGTACTCACCAGCGATTACCAGGAACTGGACTTTGTGCTGGTACAACGCTACATCAACATTCCATCTCAGGAAGCATCCGACGCCAGCATCTTGCCTTCAAAACCGCCGACTGTCAGTGTGCAGCCACGTATCTTAACGCTCAATCGCCTCAAACCGGAGCAGGTGACCCTACGCGTCCTGCGCCGCTTCAGCTATACCGAACCATACCCCTTCCAGCAATACGACAAGCTCCTCAGTGCCTACGAAGTCGCCGAATGGAGCGAGCCCTTCTTCAATAACCGCGCCCTCTTCTCAGACTACTACCTCACCAAACGTCTGCCCGAAGAGAGCCTCTGGAATGACCGCAATGAAGCCACCACCATGACCGCAGCCTTTAAGCAACTGCGCCAACTCTACGCCGACGTCCGCGAGACCTTTCAGAATCAACCCGAAAGCGTCATCCGCACCACACTGTTTGAACCCATCTTTACCACCCTCGGTTTTGCTGCCAGACCGATCAAGCCCAGTTCCAGCAGCGAACTGCAACCAGACTACCAGCTCTACGCCAGGGTAGAGGCAAGCTCTACCCCTACAGAGCCGTTGGCCCTGTGCCTGACCTACACCTGGGGGCGCAACCTGGATGGCAGAGACGACCAGCGCGACAGCGAGACCTCCGAAGAGAATCCCGGTGCGGTCGTTGTCACCCTGCTCGATGAGGGCCAGGCCGATTGGGCCATTGTCACCAACGGCAAAATCTGGCGTCTCTACTCGGCCAAAGCCCACAGCCGCGCCACCAACTACTACGAAATCGACCTGGAAGAGACGCTGGCTCTACCTGCCGCCAATCTGGAATACGCCTTCCGCTATTTCTGGCTCTTCTTCCGCGCCGCCGCCTTCATTCCTGGATTTCAGCCTGACCCCCACAAGGGGGGCCACTACATGTCGTCGCGTTCGGCGGAAAATGTAGTGACCCCCCTTGTGGGGGTCAGGCCAGATACATCTCCTGTGGGGGTCAGGCCAGATACGTCTCCTGTGGGGATCAGGCCAGATATGCCCTCTTTCCTCGACACCCTGATCAGCGAGAGCGAACGCTATGCCCGTGAACTGGGAGAACGCCTCAAAGAACGTATCTTCTTTGAAATCTTTCCCCACTTTGCCGAGGGCTTCATCCTCCACGCCCGCCAGACCGGACAAATTGAGGTCGGCCTGGAGAGCATGGACGCCGAACAGCGCAATCGCCTGCTCGAACCCTATTTCAGTGGCACGCTCACCTTTCTCTACCGCCTGCTCTTCCTGCTCTACGCCGAGAGCCGTGACCTGCTACCCGTGCGTGAGCAGCATGGCTACTATCCTCATAGTCTGGAGCATCTCAAACGCGAGATTGCTAAAAGTGCTGGCAACATCGAGGATCAAGCCCCCGCCAAAATCAAAGCCGCTTACCACGACCTCAGTACCACCTTCTATGATAGACTGCAAGCCTTGTTCCACGTCATAGACAAGGGCGATACCAGTCTCAACGTTCCTGTCTACAACGGTGGCCTCTTCGTCACTTCACCCGACCCGCACGATCCCTCACCGGAGGCAGAGGTAGCTCGTTTCCTGGCCACCCACAAGATACCCGACCGTCACCTTGCCCTCGGCCTCGACCGCATGGCTCGTGACATTGACACCAAGCGTCACGACCTTGCTTTCATCGACTACAAAAGCCTCGGCGTGCGCCAGCTCGGCAGTATCTACGAGGGACTCTTAGAATTTAAGCTGCGGATTGCCCCCGAAGAGATGGCCGTCGTCAAAGGCAAAAAGACTGAAGAGGTCGTCCCGTATGCCGAGGCTCGCCAGAAAAAGTTCACTCTTGTCCGCGAGGGTCGAGGCAAAGAGGCCCGTGACAAAACCTACGTACGGAGCACGGTCTATCTTGCCAACGACCGCAGCGAGCGCAAGGCTACCGGCAGCTACTACACGCCCGACTACATCGTCAAATACATCGTCGAACACACCGTTGGCCCCGTGCTGCAAGAGAAACTGGACGCGCTCCGTCCCCTCTTCCGCGAAGCCGAACAGACCCTCAAAGCCAAAAGAGATCGCGCCAAAGCTCTGCGCAAACAGTCGCTGCTCACCAAAGGCGATAGCCCCGAAAACGAGACCTACAACAAATATCGGGATACGCTCAACCTCGCCTTCTTCGACCTCAAAGTGCTCGACCCCGCTATGGGTAGCGGTCATTTCCTAGTCGAGGCTGTCGACTACATCACCGACCAGATGGCCAAGTTCCTCACCTCCTTCAGATGGAACCCCATCATCCACGAACTGGCCGAAACCCGTCGCGACATTCAGACCGAGATGGAACGCCAGAGTGTCACCGTCGATATGAGCAAGCTCACCGACATCAACCTCCTCAAACGCCAGGTGCTCAAACGCTGCATCTACGGCGTTGATCTCAACCTCATGGCCGTCGAACTCGCCAAAGTCAGCCTCTGGCTCGACTGTTTCACCCTCGGCGCACCCCTCTCCTTCCTCGACCACCACATGAAGGTCGGCAACTCCCTCATCGGCGGCAGCGTCCAGGAGGTGCAGAAAGCCCTCAGCGGCAACATCTGGGGCAACCAGTTCACCTATCTCCTCAACGCCACCGAACTCATGCGCCGCGTCGGCTCCCTCTCCGACATCACTGCCCAGGAAGTCGCCGAATCCCGCAAAGCCTACCAGGGAGCTTACGACGCTCTCGCCCCCTTCAAACGCCTCCTCGACGTCTGGACGAGCGAATACTTCGGCAACAAAGGTGCCAAGCACACCACCCAACAATGTGCCAGTGCGATAGTCGATGAAGACTACAGCAGGGTGAATAAGGTAGATATAGACGCTATCGCAACTGCTCAGGAGCTTGCTAAGACAAAACACTTCTTCCACTGGGAACTAGAGTTCCCCGAAGTGTTTTATGATGCCGAGAAACGCAAGGAGAATGGGGGATTTGATGCAGTGGTGGGGAATCCACCGTATGGGAGTGTGTTGGATACGCTTGGAAAATCATTTATTACGGCGAATTATCATGCAGTTAAGACAGCAATAGACTTATTTGCCTTATTCATGGAAAAAGCTTCTCAAGTTATAAGGATAGGTGCTGAAATCGGGTTTATTGTGCCTAGTGGCTGGCTCACTTCGCCGCAGCATGAACCCTTGCGATACTACCTCCTTGAGTTAGTTGCTTTCCAATATATTGTGCATCTACCCTATGACGTGTTTCCAGACGCTTATATTGATACCATTGTGTGCATTGGGGAAAAGAAGGCTATTTATACTCGGAGCTATAATTATGTTACCGGAAAGGTAAAAACGAAAAGATTCGGTATACACGATAATTCTGAACAGATATTTGCTAGTGGATTTGATTACCAAGAGGTAGATACATCTATATGGATTCAAGATAATTCTAGACGCTTGCTTACAGAGGTTTCGACACCAAAGACGCTTTTACAACAGAAAGTCAAGATGGCTTCTGTAGAAGGCTCCAAAATTTTGGACGTAGATAGAGGAATAACTCCCATTATCCCTTTATCCAGTGATTCTTACCCTAACACTGCAAAAGCTTTTGTTGGTGACTTTGAGCGTTACGTTTTTTCAGATTTAACTCTCAGTGTTAAGTATGATAAAACTCTTGCGGAATATACACCGCCAAATTATTTTCAAGAAACAGGTATTATCATGGCTCATGGCCGACTTTGGTGAAGCAGGAACTGCTGAGATTTGAGAAAGCTGGTCTTGAACCTCATCCAAAACGACTCTTGCAGGATCAACCCATCATTTTGCCAACAAAGGTATAAGTGGAAAGGTCAGAATGAAG
>WNGD01000691.1_pt1 | contig 36286 bp, 31 predicted proteins | sample 5400671 | NCBI WGS metagenome assembly WNGD01 (sample SAMN13153369, study PRJNA577476) | soil metagenome | isolation source: 40 cm soil or saprolite under grassland replicate 2 | place: USA:California | collected 2016-06-15 | reverse complement strand
GCAGGGTCTGTGAATTATTGCTGGGGGGACGCTCTGGCAAGCAGGAGGTGAAAAGCAGCGCGCGGATGAGACGAGAAGGAGCGAGCGCGTTGCAGCAAGGTGAGAAGAGAAAGACGCGGTGAATAAGGGGAATGGCCAGGTTGCGGCAGGCGGCGAGAAGCGCCAGGGGCATGAGAAGTCGCGGATGCAAGAGCGATCTGAAGCTCTGGTGACATCGCGCACAGAGTGGAAGCTGTTTTCGATCCCCCCATGCCCACGACAGAGGATCAGGAGCGATTGCGGTGCATCTGAGCCGGAGGGGAGGATGGCGAGAAGAGAGGCGACGCGCAATGGTGGTCTTGTCCTTTTCCGTCCGGGTGCGCGTGAGTGGGGCAACATGGCTCACCCCAGGCCAATCCGCGAGGCCGATAGCCACACAGTTCCTGACTCACCGGGATCACCCGGTGCTCGAGGCGTCCACGATGCCGATCAAACGTCTCGGCCTGCTGGAACGCTGCATGCGGATCAGCAAAATAGGGAGCCAGATCGCTTTGCAGGGTGGGCTCGTTGCCTTTGATCACCCAGAGGGGATACGCCTGCTTTGAGCGCGAGGCGGGAGCCAGAGCTGACGGTGCGAGTGCCGTGCCTCAAAGGTACAGACGCGCCCGAAAATCGGGCAGAGTGGGAAGCAGCTTGCGAGCTTCGGGGATCTCGTTGGTTTTTTCGCCCACCGCGAGCTGAGCCCAGACGCGCTTTACGTCTTTCGGGTGAAGCAGGAAAGCAGGTGGGGGGCAACGCCTTCGCTTGTCCTGGCTCCTCGCACGGTTTTGCCATCGACAGCGAGGGGATCTGTAGCAGAGGCGCAACTGGTGGCCCTGATCCAGGTTGAGAAGACCTGCTCCACGGCCTCGATATCGAGGAGAGGAAGGAGCCAGCGATACAAGGAGCCGCTCGGGGTGAGAAACGCGCGGGGACCAAAGAGGTCTTCAAGCAGGTCGAGGTGTTCGTAGCACGCACTCTCTCAGCGCTTCTGTCCTCTGGCAATTGCACAACAGGGCCGCGATCAAACAGGTGAGCAGATCGGGCAGATCATAGCGTAAGCCATGTTTGCCTCGCGGATCGGGGATGGCCTCCAGCATCTCGACCAGGGTGTGCAGGTGAGCTTGGGTCAGCAGGGGCTGGCGGTCTTCTTCTGTGAGAGGCGAAAGGACACGACGTGATGCGATACAATACATCTGGGAAGGCTCCTTTTGGAAAAGATTGGGATTTGGTTTTTTCTCTCTTCTCCTTTTTTGGAGCCTTTGTCTCTCCGCAATAATTCACAGGCCCTGAGCTGCAAAGCTGCTACCGTAGTACCAATGGTGTAACATGGGGCGAGGTGTAACATGAGGCGCTACATGCGAATGAGAAATTCAGATCACATGAGGGCGAGGCGACGCTGCAAAAGTCGCCCCCATAATGGTACAATATGTTTTCAGATTGCATGCAGGAGTATTTTTCATGCCTTTATTGGTTGCGATCATAGGAGCAGGGAGCAGTGGGTTGGCGGCGGCTCATGTTCTACGCGACATGGGTTCCACTGTGACGATCTTCGAGAAGAGTCGCGGCGTAAGTGGTCGGGCGGCGACACGCAGCCGCGAGGGCTTTATTTACGATTATGGCGCAAACTATATCAAGCAGGGCGGTCCAGCCAGTACAACATTGATCACCGAACGCTTCTACTCGCCCGAGTTGATCGACATCAGCAAACCCGTGTGGACCTTCGATGGCGCAGGACATATCCAGGAGGGCGATGCGCAGCAGAACGCGGAGGCCAAATGGAACTATCGCTACGGACTCGATACGCTGGCAAAGCGCATGGCGCAGGGCCTGGCTATACGCCTGGAAACACAGATCACACGCGTACAGTTGAATACGCACGGCTGGACACTCTTTACAGACAGCGAACAGGCGGCGTTCGGCACGTTCGACAGATTGCTCATCACAATCCCCGCCACGCAGGCCATCGAGCTGATCGCAGCAAGCGAGTTCGACAGCGATCTGGGCGTAGCCATTAGCGCGCATCTTGAGGGCGCTCGCTACAACGCGTTGATCTCCGTACTACTGGGGTATCGGCCCAGACCTCGATCCAGGCCCTACTACGCCCTCGTCAATACCGACAGGGCGCATGCGATCTCGTGGCTTGCATGGGAGCACGAGAAGGCACCGGAACGCACGCCCGACGACGCGGGGCTGCTGATGGCGCAGATGGGACCACAGTATAGCCAGGATCACTGGCAGACGGCGGACGAAGAGATCTATCGCGATGTCGCGCCACGGGTCGCTGCACTGATCAACGAGCCGCTTCCGCCTCCGTACTTTACCGATATCCAGCGCTGGCGCTATGCCTTGCCGGCACAGAAGGCCGACGCGGAGGCGCTCAACAGGCTGACACTGCCAGCAGGGCTGGCATTTTGCGGCGATGGCTTTGTCGGCGGGCGCGTCCACCTCGCGCTTGAGCACGGTATGCAAGTCGCGCAGCAGCTCATCAACGGGTATCTCTAACGAAACTCGCTATGAATGGAGTAGTATAGATCATGATTCCTACCCTTCCGCGGAGCACGCAGGACGAGTTGGCGCAGTTAGCGAAGCGCTTCGGCCAGCCGCTGGTGCGTACCGTTGACCTCGGCGAAACGCGCCAGTTCGATCCGCTCAATAAGAATGACCGCTATGGCGAAGTGTGCATGGTCGTGCGGCGCAAGAATGGTCGTTTGCTGACGATGAAGAAGACGTTCTACCCGGTGAACGCGTACCGACTGCCGACCGGCGGCATCGACCACGGCGAGTCCATCTTTGCCGCCCTCCTGCGCGAGACAAACGAGGAGACAGGACTGGAAGTGGAGACGCGACGCTTCCTCGTCGCTGCACCCTATACCACCACCAGCACGGGCGAGCGGTCCGTCTTCTACACCTTCGCCTTCTTGCTCGACGAGATTGGCGGCACGTTAGGCGTCCTCGACGAGGAAGAGCGGATCGAGGCATTTCGCGAGATTGAGCCTGAGCAGTTGCCGGAGCTGGCCGAGGTTTTAGAGCAGAGCGGAGGGCCCCCCTACAGCGAAGAGATCGATGGGAGCTGGCAAGACTGGGGACGCTTCCGGGCCGCTATTCACCGCCTCGTATGGGAAGCCCTACAGTAGGGGCCTGCCTTGCGCGGGCCCTGGGAGCCACTCCAGTCCGAGGTGAAGTGATGACCAGGGCCCGCTACGGTTCAAGAGCTCTGGGCCGGGTAGCCATAGTATGCTATACTATAAACAACAGGGAACGGCACACCCTTCCAAACAATCTGAAGGACTTTATCCATGAACAAGAAATTAACAAGTACTATTTTGCTATTTGCAGTCTTCATCGGCTTCCTCTGGTGGGGCATCTCCATGCTGGTCTCTTCGCTAACGGCCCCCGTCAAAGACGGTGAAAGCATCGTTTATGCCGTGCTCATCCTCGGCTGTGCGGGATACGCGATGTTCTCGCTGCTCATGCTGCCACGCAGAAATAGTTAATGCTGATAGTCTCCTTTAGAAAGAACATATATGATTGATGAGCAGCCAACAAAGGCGTTGGCGATTCGTCTCGCCACCCCCGAGGACATCGCACTAATCGAGGAACTCGATCGTCTCAGCACATCGCCCACGCGCGACATACACCGGGATATGGAAAAATACTTTGGCTCCGTCGATCCCTCCACACACGAGCACACTTTCATCTTTCTCGCAGAGATAGCAGGCGCACTGGCAGGCAAAGCAGAACTGATGCTGCCACCCACCGAAGACACGCAGGCCGTCGGCTATATAAAGCGCGTCGTTGTGCACCCGAACTTTCGCGGTCGTGGGCTGGCGCAGCAACTGATGCTACACATCATCCACTTCGCGCGCAACGAACATCACCTGAAAGCGCTCGACTTGCACGTCTGGGAAAAGAATCACGCGGCCATCCATCTCTACGAAACGCTCGGCTTCGACCTGCAGCACCGCGAACTGTATTATCGCCTCCCACTGGACTGAAGAGTCATGAACCGCCAGGGTTGGAAACCCTGCGGCTTGTAGATCATCCTTAACCGGCACGGCGATTATTCCGACGAACCTCAGATGCCACAATAGGCACCATGACCGATGCCCTTGAGATATTGATGGCGGCGTTCCGATCAGCGTTATCGGTATGACCGCAGTTCTGGCAGACGAAGGAGGCTTGACTCTTGCGATTGGCTTTCTCACAGTGCTTACACACGTGGCACGTACGCGAGGTATTGCGCGGGTCAACCGTATGCAACGGGACGGAAGCCTGAGCGGCCTTGTAGGAAAGGAATTGACGGAGTTGCCCAAAGGACCAGGAAGTATGCCTCGCTCGCTGAGACCGTCTTACCGTGCTCTCGGTGCGGGACCGAATGTGTCTAAGGTCTTCGATGGCTATTGCTTGCCCGTTGGCTTTGGCCTTCTGGACAATCCGTTTGGAGATCACATGATTGGTGTTGCGTTTGAAACGGGCTTCACGCCCAGAGAGTTTCTTGAGGTGGCGCTTTGCCGACTTCGTGCCGCGCATTTGCAGGCGTTGTCTGAGGGAGTGCATCTGTTGTCGATTGTGTTCAACGGCCTGTCCGCTAAACGTCTCACCTGTGCTATCGGTGGCAAGGTTGATAATGCCCAAGTCAACGCCGAGGGTATCCGTCGTCTCTTGTGGCGATGGTGTGGGAACATCCAGCGTCACGGCAAGGGAGAAAGTCCCACCACGATAGAGCAAATCGGCTTGTCCTTTGATCTGATCAATGCGGGACTCTTGATAGCCACCCATACGGAACGGGACCAGGACACGACCCTGCAAGGTCAAGAGGGAGACTTCACCGAGTCCCTTAAAGGACATCAGGCGCTCATCATAGGTGATAGCACCCTCGCGGCGGAAGGACGGTTTGATGCTCTTATCACGCTTGTAGACCTCTGTGGTTTTGCTGATCGCACGAATAGTCATCTGAGACGAGAGAGTGTACTGCTTGCGGATATCGCCATACACCAGCTTTTGCAACTTGAACTTATTGGCAAGTTGCAGATCAAAGGCCACCTGTGCAATCGAGTTACACGCATCGTTAAAGGCGTGCATAGTCTCAAGAAGCGCGACATGTTGTTCTGGCGATGGTGCCAGTTTCAAGAGCATCGTTTGTTTCATACAAGAAGCATAGTATGTTAGAGCGATATTGTCAATATCGTACTAAGAGCGGTTGCGACTGCCTTTCATTCCTCCCCTGGCTGAAGCCGTAGAGCTTCCTGAAAGGAAATCGTGTGAAACGGCGCACCCTCCTGTATTGCACTCAATAGCCATGCGAATATCCTTCAGGGTAACAGTTGTGACGCAACTGTTACCCTCTTCGTTTTAAAACTTGGACCGGAAAACCTTCCAGGAGCGCAGGTTACGTGTATTACTATAAGAAATAGGGGTTTTCAGGTACTATGTGGAGGTAAAACGCCCGGCCCTATGTCTCTGTCTCCCTGTATGGCTATCCCTCAATAAGATGACATATGTTTGATAGGATGTAGAGCTAAGCGGACGCAAAAATGGCGCAGCGAGTTGTAATTGAGCAATCTATTCAAACGGAAACAAAACATACATGGTTTCATTGTCGATGGATGCGATACTTTTTTTCAGAAGACACAGCGGTAGATAATCGTCCCATCCTCGACCTCCAACGGCGCGCCGTCTGGATCGCTATCGCTTTCATTTTTCAGGCCCTCAACGAGATCGACCACGACTGGTATATGCCTTATCTGGCGCCCTTCGGATCGCTAATCCCCCTGACATTGATGCTGGGGAGTTTCTTCGCCGTGTGGATGGCGCTGCGCCCGGTAAATGCGCGGACAAAAGACAAGCAGAGGGAACAGAAGCAGCCCCGGCTCTGGCAGCGCATTGTCTTACTTATAACATTAATTCTCTCTATTTTCGGCTTTATTATGCTGGGTTGGAGCGTTGTGCTCAGCTTCTCGGCGCCGCGCTTCACAAACGATGGAACATCTCTTGATACAAATGCAGCGATTCTACTGCTCGAAGGGCGCAACCCGTACACCGACTCGAATATGTTGGACCTGGCACGGAAGTTTCCCATTCAGCCCGACTGGACCACACCACTACGCAGCGGGCAATTGGCGGGCCGCCTGGAATATCCCACGATAGCCGAACTACAAAGCGTACTCGACACAGACTTGAAGGCGGGGACGGCCCCTGAGTTTGAATCGAGGGTCAGTTATCCCGCGCTCTCGTTCCTGACACTTATCCCCTTCGCCATATTCAAAAACTACAATGTGCTCCCCTTCTACGTGCTGAGCTACCTGGTACTGATCGCGGTCGCATGGAAGGTGGTGCGACCGGAGCTGCGTCCCTGGGTACTTCTGCTATCCATAGCCAATATTCCTATGTGGTCGTCGACCAGTGGCGGCAATCTCGACGTCTTTTGCATCTTGCTTATCGTCATGGTCTGGCTGATGCGCGAGAAACGCTGGGCGTCGTCGATCTTCCTGGGCCTGGCGCTGGCAAGCAAACAGACCACATGGTTCTTCGTTCCCTTCTACGCCATCATGATCTATCGTCAATATGGTCTTAAAGAGGCGCTTTACCGGCTGGCAATCGGTGGAGGAATCGGGCTGGTCATCAACCTTCCGTTCATCGTGTGGAATGCACACGGATGGATGGCGGGCGTTCTTGCGCCGGTGGCCGATCCTATGTTTCCACTAGGCGTCGGCATCATCAATCTAAGTATCACCCATCTGCTGCCCTTCTTCCCATCCTGGGTCTATACAGCACTCGAAGGCGGCTCTATGGTGGTCTCGCTCGTCTGGTATTGGCGCGTCAGTCGCGAGCGACCGGAGGCGGCGCTGCTCTTCGCCGTGATGCCGCTGCTCTTCGCCTGGCGCAGCCTGCCATCCTACTTCTACTGCGCGGCCTATCCGATCTTTATCCTGATGAGCTCGAAGGGCACGCCAAAATGGTTCCCCGCGCGCTCGCATTCGCGGTCAGCGATAAAAGTCAGTCAGCCAACGAGGAAACTGCGTCTTTCGCCCACACCACTAGGATTGTGACATGCATCCTTTTATAAACGCGTCTACACAGGCTCGCGCCGGGCGATTCAAATGCCGCTTTCTACCTCATGTTGGCCCGCGCGCGGGTCGATTAATCACATTTTATTGTTGAGGTTGTGGCGAGCGCTGCTCGCCACAACCTCAACAATAAAAATCCTCTGCGAGCGCCGGAGGCGCGAGCAAGAAAGGCAAAAGACGACGTTTGAATAGCCAGGCGCGAGCCTGATCCTCTCGACTCTTCGTCCTCTTCGTGGTACAATCACGTGCGAGATGACGCCATTGCAAGGGGAGAAGAGAAAAACATTATGGCACGTAAAAGAGAACCGATTCCGCTTCTTTCGCAGGAAGATAACGCGCAGATACAAAACCTGCTCGCAAACTATCATCAGATCGCACAATATATACAGCAGAGCACCAACCAGTCACAGGTCGAGAGCGCCCTGACCCCTATTAGCGCTCTGGCAGAGAATGCACAGCTCGCTTTCTTGAAAGCTCTTGTCAAAGAGAACACCATCGATGCGGCAGACATCCTGGTCGCGGTCAACGCATTCAGTCCACATAAAGAGGTCCGTAAGGAGGCGCGTCGCGCGCTGATTCGCTTAGAGGGGGCAAAAATCTATCCACAATGGTCCGCGCCGATCGTCCAGACGCCCGCTATACAGGTAAACGTAGCAAATCCACCGCGCTTCTGGAAAGGCTACGTCACACAGTCGCGAGAAGAGGGCGAGGTTCAACTACTGTTGAGCTGGGAGCAGGGCTACGACTACACCGAAGCGCGCATGTTTATCTTTTTGCTTGATTTCTGGGAGGATGGCGTACGCGACATTATCGTCGAGACGGGCAGCAAACGACACGTCGATGAACATATCGATGATATGCGCACAAAGCTCACGGAGACGATACTCGCGGATTGCACGCTGGCCGAAGGCAAGCGCCTGCTTGAAGAGGCACTCTCCGTCAACGCCTGGCGCGGCACGACACCTCCTAAAGAGTATCTTCACCGCCAGTCATCGATCAACAGCTTGATTCTGGAGGCGAGCGACCCAGGCGAAGACCGTGGTCGCACATTCATCAATCCAGAGCTGACCGAGCAAGAGACGGCGATCAACTTCCTCGGCGCCTGGACCATGGGCGACTACGCGCTGGCATACGACCTGCTCACCGATGGCAGCGATCTGCGCGACGGGCTGACGCGCGACGAGTGGATTGCACGGCATCGTGCATGGTTCGACGAAGCGCAGCCCACGCGCCTGGAACTGGGCTTCGTCCACGAGCGCGCACAGGCACAGAGCGCCCTCTGGCTGCCAACCTCTATCACCAGTACACGTGGGGGCACGCGCAAAGAGATCGAGATTGGCTGGTCGCTCGAACTGGCCGACACACCACTGAGCGGCACACTCAAGGAGATGCCACTGGGGACCGCCGTCAACAAGGAGACACGGCGACACTGGTTCTGGACCAGCTACACCCTGGTGAAAGAGAGAGACGGCTGGCGCATCCAGGCAGGGAAAGACGAAGGGGCGGCGCTCCAGGGTCTGTCTATCGCGGAGCTACAGAAGCGCATCAAAGAGTACGAGGGGGCCATACAGGAGGCGCTCAATAAGCGCGAGACCAACAATCCTCAGGAGGTCATCGAAGAGCTCTCCTGGCGACTTACGCAGCTCCTGCACTTCTACGATGCACTCATCGCGCGCCTGCCGCTCGATCGCCAGATCTGCGAAGACGCCTATGGGCGCTCCATTGCTACAGGCAATCCCGAACGCAGCCTGGTCTACCTCGAACGCCTGGTGCAGCGTTTCCCGGAGAAGCGCGGCGAAACACTGCGTACGCTTGGTGCAACACTGTTGACACAGGCATATAACGATATGAGTCGCGGCCTATCCGAGCGCGCAGGGCAGTTTCTTGAGCGATCGGAGCAGGCCTTGCGTCAGGCAGTGAGCGTCGATAACAGCGCGCTCAGCCACCTGCTGCTCGCAGAGATGCTGCTCAGCCAGGGACGCAACGACGAGGCCGAGGCGGAGTACCAGCAGGCCAGAACTATGCCCATGAATCCACAGGAGGAGGCGGCTACCGAAGCCGGTCTGGGCAATATCGCGATGCGGCGTGAGCAGGTAGAGGAGGCACTTTCTCACTACCAGCGCGTGACGGAAATCAACCCCGACTATACCGGGGTCTGGTTCAACGCCGGCTTTGCGCAGCGCCTGCTCGGACACATAGAAGAGGCACTGGAGGCATACAGGCGCGCGATCCGGCAAGAACCAGAGGATATACGTCCGTACGCCGAAATGATGGCCATCTACATGAACAACAACGAGATCCAACAGGGGCGCGCGATCGCGGAACAGGGCGTGAGCGCCAATCCAGCATCGGCAGAGTTGCATGCACTCCTCGCCTCGGTCCTCGCCGAAATGGGGGATCAGCGCAATGCACAGCGTGAGCTTGCCTCCGCCGAGGCGATCAACCCCGATCTGGAGATCGTTGCGAAGGTACGCGAACAGTTGCAGGCAACAAAGAAAAGATAGTTAGCTACCGTTCAGTTGTGTGAGTGAAAGCGCCTGAGCAGTGGCAGGCATCCCAAGAAAGAGACCACTGTCCACAGCGATGACGCGGTGCTTTCACTTCCTTACGGCTGACTGAGGCTTCCGCTCGGTCGGTTGACGCGAAGCGTAGGAGCGACAGCTCCGTTACCGACCGAATACGTATCGGTGAGAAGCGTAGACGCGACCGCGTCGTTGCCAGCCGAATAAGAAGCTTTACTAGCTGCGACTGAGCAGCGTTCACAACTGCATTGTAATAATATGCCAGCAGGGAAGGATGGAGAGTAGACCATGCCCAGGCAGAAACCCGGTAATAATCCGAAGAAGCAGAGCGCAGCCTCTATCTCACAGGAGGAGCACGCGCTGGTACAGCAGCAACTTGCCAGCTACAGGCAGATCGCTGCGGCCCTTGTGCGCAGCCAGGAACCAGCGCAGGCCGAGCAAGCGCTGGAGCCGATTACCAACCTGACGGAGAGCGCCCAGATCGTCTTGCTCAAGGAACTTGCCAGGGAAAATACGACGGAGGCAGCCGATGTGCTCCTTGCCATCAACACATATGCGCCACTGAAAGAGGCACGCAAGGAGGCGCGCCGCTCATTAATACGCCTGGAAGCGACCAGGCACTACCCGCAGTGGACACCCCCAAAAATGCCTGAACCAGTGGTTAGCGAGGAGACTGACGGCCCCATCCGCTTCTGGAAGGGCCAGTATACCGATAGCCGGGCGATGGGCGAGGTCCAGCTCATGCTCTTCTGGGAACAGGGCGAGGGCTATAAAGAGGTACGCACGTTTGGCTTCCTGCTCGAATTCTGGCACAGCGGCGTTAAAGACTTTTTTACAGAGGTCTCCAGCAAACGCCAGATCGAGAAGCGCCTCGATAATATGCGCAGCCAGGTCGGTGACATTAAGCTGGTCAACTGTGATTTAGAGGAAGGGCGGGAACTCGTTGAGGAGGCGCTCACCGTCAACAAAGCGCATGGGACCCGCCCACATCCCGACTACACGCGCAACCTGCCACTTATACGCAAGCTACTGCTGGACGCGACAGAGCCATCTCAGAGAAGCGCGGACGCTGGGAAGCACAGCAGCCTGCTATCGCCTTTTCAGTCGTTAGATCAGGGCAAAAGCTTCTTCCAGCAGTTGATGGATTTAATACTGAACCCGGAAGAGACCGTCGCGGGCTTCCTGGATAGATGGTTACAGGGTGATTACGAGGCGGCCTATAGCGCGCTGGCGAGCGATAGCCCTCTGCTCGAGGGACTATCGAGTGAGGAGTGGGTGGCGCGCCGGCGCGCCTGGGCGGAGCAGGCGCAGCCCTCGCAGGGCAAATCTGAGATCGCCTACAAGCTCGAAGAAGACGAGGAGGACGAGGAAGAGGACGACGACGAGCAGGAAAATGTCGTCCCCTCGGAACCTGTAGAAGCTACGGCACCAGAAGAGGTCGAGGCATTCTGGTCGCTCGTGCTGACCGATAGCGAGGCCGACAGCGCGTTGAAAGAGCTCCCACACGCCACCGCCGTCTACAAAGGAACTGGCAGGCACTGGTTCTGGACAAAATATTCCCTGGTGCGCGAGGGGAACGAGTGGCGCATTCATAGCATGATCGACGCCGGCGCCGAGGCCTTTCAATTGCCGCCTGAGGAGCTCCAGGAGCAGTTGACGGAGGTCGCCATGCTGGCAGCCGAACGGTTAAATATGGTAGAAGCGGAGCTCAACGACGAGGAGATCGAAGATCTGGATGAAGAGGATGAGGAGGAGACGGAGGAGGTCGACGACAACGAGGAGGAGGTCGACGACGACGACGACGAGGAGGTCGACGAGGATCTTGATGACCTGGAATTCGACGAACTGGCAGAGCGCTTCGAGGAGATGATGTGGATCACGACGCGCGCGATGCACTATACCGACGCGCTCATCGCACAATCGCCCGAAGACCCCACGCTCTACGAGATGGGTTACGATCAGGCATCGGCGATTCAAGAAAACGAGCGCGCCGCCGCCTACATCGAGCTTCAGGCCGAGCGTTTCCCCGAGCAGCGCGGCGAGGCTTTGCGTAAACTGGCGATCGCGCAGATCAATATCGCCAGGACATATGAAGAGAACAACGACGCAGAGCGCGCAATGCAATTTATCGCAGAGGCGGAAAAGATGCTGCGCGACTCCCTCACCATCGATGACGCTCCCATGAGCAAGATCCTGCTGGCCGAGACGCTCCTCATTCAGGAGAAAGAGCTTGCCGAGGCCGAGCAGCTCCTGCAAGAGGTCCTACAGCAAGAGAACATCGATGAGAAAGAGATCACGCTTGCCGAGGCCGCGCTGGGCAAGCTTGTGCAGGGAAAGCACGATTACGCAAGCGCCTTGAAGCACTACCAGCGGGCCGCTGAGATCAGCCCGGACTTTCCCGGCATCTGGTTCAGCGTCGGCTTTATGCAGCGCCAGCTTGGTCAAATCGAGGAAGCGGAGGAGAGCTACGAGCGTAGCATCGACGAAAGTCCCGCCGAGACAGGAGCTTATGTCGAACTGGCGGCGATCTACTCCGATCGCGGCGAATATACCGAGGCCGAGGAGCTTCTGGAGGAGGGTCTGGAGGTCAATCCAGAGGCCCCCGATCTCCTGGCGGCGATGGCGCTGGTTTTCATCAATAAGGGCGAGATGCGGCAGGCGAAAGAATATCTGGACGAGGCCGAAGATATCGACGATCAGCAGGAGCTTGTGCAGGTTGTGCGCCAGTTCTACGATGCGACCCAGGCACGGCTGAAAGAGGAACGTCAATCATTCAGGCAACAGCAGAGGAAGAAGTCACGCAAATCGAAGCGAAAATGATCAAAGAGGAACAACAAGAACGTAGCATCACCTACCACACCGTCGTGCTTGGCGCGCTGACGCGCGAAGGGGATGCACAGGCAGAGATCTTTGAGGCCGGGACGCCAGTGCATCTGCGTGTGCCCGCCGGTCTGCCAGGCGAACGCGTCACCATCGCCGTCGAAGCGCCACCGGAGCCTCGTCCTGGACGGCATCGGCGGCGCTGGAAGCCACGTCCATCGCGCGTGTGGATTACCGAGCTGCACGAGATCTCGCCACTGCGTGTCGAGGCGCGCTGCCCGGTCTTCGGCACCTGCGGCGGTTGCCAGCTTCAACATATGCGCTACGAGGCTCAACTTACGTGGAAACGAGCCGTCGTGCAGCAACTCCTGCACGACATAGGTGGCTTCAGCGCTGCGCCGCTGCTGGATACCGTTCCCTGCGCTGTGCCGTGGAACTATCGCAACCACATGCGCTTCTCGGTCAATCGCAGCGGACAGCCCGGCCTGACGGCTCGCGGCAGCCACCGTGTCCTTCCGCTCACACACTGCCCAATCGCGCAGGAGAAGATCAATCGGGCGCTGAACGTGCTCGGTGCGCATGAAAACGCGCGGCCCCAGGTCTTGATACGCTGTGGCGCGACCAGCAATCAGGTGATGATTCAGCCAACGCCCGCGCCCGCTATGGCCCGGCAGCTTGCCGACGCCGGACTCGACCTGCGCAGCGAGACGATGGAGGAGGAGCTGTCAGGCGAAACGTTCCGCATCCGTCCCAGCTCGTTCTTCCAGACGAACACGGTGCAGGCGGAGCAAATGGCGCGCATGGTGCTCGACGGCCTGCTGCATTCAGCTACCGATGAGCCACAGGAGAAACTGACCGTTGTCGATGCCTATTGCGGCGTCGGAACGTTTGCGCGCCTGCTGGCAGGACACGTCGGCAAGGTTATCGCCATAGAAGAATCGGCCAGCGCCATCAAGGACGCGCAGTGGAATCTGCGCAACGTGGAGAATGTCGAGATTCTCAAGGGTAAGGTGGAAGATCTGCTGCCGAATCTGGCAGCGCGCATCGATGGACTGGTGATCGATCCACCGCGCGCGGGCTGCCAGCAGGTCGTACTCGACGCGCTCGTGGATAATCCCGTGACGCGCATCGTCTATGTCTCGTGCGAGCCCTCAACGCTGGCGCGCGATCTTAATATACTCTGTCATCTTCATCCCGTCTACCGACTGCGCTCGGTACAACCACTTGATATGTTTCCACAGACGGCGCATATCGAATGCGTAGCAGTTCTGGAGCGTGCATCTTGACGACACAACCATTCCCATTGCTGTTGGCCTCCGCCTCGCCACGACGGCGGCAGCTTATCAGTCTGCTCGGACTCCCCTACACCGTTGCCATCGCACCCGCTGACGAAGACGCCTTGCAGGCAACCTATCGAGGTCCTGTTACAGGACTGGCGCGCTGGACCGCCGAACAAAAAGCGCTGGCAACCCACTCTCTGCCGGAAGCAGCCAACCACGTGGTCATCACCGCCGACACGACCGTGCTGCTGGACGACGAGGTACTGGGCAAGCCATGCGATGAGGTGCACGCGCGCCGGTTGCTGCTCTCCCTGCGCGGTCGCTGGCACCACGTCGTTACCGGCGTCGTGGTCAGCGCGATGGTCGATGACCAACTGGAGATGCGCGCCGCCAGCCGCGACACGCCGGTCCTGATGCGCCAATATAGTGAAGAGGAGATCGCGGCGTATATTGCCACCGGCGATCCGATGGACAAGGCGGGCGCGTACGGCATCCAGCATCCCCAGTTTCAACCAACGGAGCGCATCGATGGCTGTTACCTGAACGTCGTCGGCCTGCCCGTGTGCACTCTGGTGAAGCTGCTTGCGAAGTTCGGCGTCTTTCCTGCAACGAGGGAACATAAAGAAGGGTTGTGTCCGTGGTCAGAGCGATGCAAAGTCTCGCATACAGCGAGCATGCAGGTCGCCAGATAAGACCGTAACGATTTTGAAACGAATATATGTTACCAATTATGACAACGCAACCGGTACGCGGTCGCTATGCACCCAGTCCGAGCGGGGATCTGCACCTGGGAAATCTGCGTACGGCGCTGCTCGCCTGGCTCTTTGCACGCGTCGCCGGGGGACAATTTGTGCTGCGCGTCGAAGATCTGGATCAGCCGCGCGTGCGAGCGGGCGCGGCCCAACGTATGCTCGACGATCTGCGCTGGCTGGGCCTGGACTGGGATGAAGGACCCGAGCGCGGCGGTCCCTACGCGCCCTACGTCCAGAGCGAACGCACTGCAATCTACCAGGACTACCTGCAACGTCTGCGCGCCGCCGATCTCGTCTATCCCTGCTACTGCAGTCGTGCTGAGATTGCTCAGGCCGCGCGCATCGCCAGCGCCCCACAGCAGGGCGCAGAGGAGGGTCCGCGCTATCCCGGCACCTGTCGCCACCTCACGAAGCGGCAACATGCGGCCTATGAAGCTGCGGGTCGGCGTCCGGCACTGCGCTTGCGGGTCGACGGTGAGCGGATCGTAGCATTCAACGACCTCGTAGCGGGCCCGGTCACGCAGCATGTGCAGCGCACAGTTGGCGACTTCATTGTCTGCCGTGCGGACGGCATTTTCGCGTATCAATTCGCCGTCGTCGTCGACGACGGACTTATGCGTATCAACCAGGTCGTGCGCGGGTCCGATCTGCTCTCCTCGACTGCGCGGCAGATTCTGCTCTTCGAGGCTCTGGGCTTCCCGATACCAACCTTCGCCCACGTCCCCCTGCTGCTTGACGAACAGGGGAAGCGCCTCGCCAAGCGCGTGCAGAGCGCAGGGATCGAGCCACTGCGCGCCGCCGGAGCCACGCCAGCACAGATTGCGGGACGGCTCGCCGCGAGCTGCGGACTGGTCGAACAGGGGATAGCCATTAGCCCATATGTGCTTATACGTCAGTATGCTCAGCCTGGATATGATATAATGCGCGCAATATCAAAAAAATGATAATGTATTCTTCTAGAGAGCTGAGTTTTAATAACTATTATGATTTTTACATTAAGCACCATCTTTTCATTTCAGGTAATAGGCACCGTGTTGGCTACACCACTACGCATTGTCCTGATAGGACTCATTTTTATCATCGCGCTCGTCATCGGCCTACTCTTGAGGCGCAGGCTGGTCGATCGCCTGAAAAAGAACACAGACCTCGACGCCTGGCTGGTACAGACGCTCGGCGTCCTCGTCGTGCTGCCCTTACCGCTCATAGCGGCGCTGACTTCGCCCATCATCTACCTGTGGAGCGTCGACACGCTGCCGCAACTGGTGAGAGACGTCATAGGGCTGCCACTGGTAGGCCAGATCGTCTCTATCGTGGGAGAGGTTGGCGGCTCCGTGCTGCTGATCGCGCTTGGTCTGGGCGTCGCGCGCACCATGCGCAATGTCACCATGCGCGGACTGGAAACCAATCGTATAGACATCAATATTCGTACTTTGATCGGGCGCATCACTTTTATTACTGTGCTCCTATTGACCGCTTTCTGGCTGCTCTCGCTCTGGCACATCCCACTGGAGTTCCCTGTGGCGGCGATTAGCATCATCACCGTCCTGATCACCGTCTCAATACAGGATATCCTGAAAGACCTGGTCGCGGGCTTCTATATTCTTGTAGAGCGGCCCTTTTATATCGGCCAACTCATCAGCACAGCGACCTACACGGGCAAGGTTGAAGATGTCCAGTTGCGTGCAACCAAGCTACGACTCGTCAGCGGCGAAGAGATCACGATCCCCAATTCGCTCGTCTTCGGCGGTATCGTCGTCAATAACTCTTTTTATCGCGAGAGGCGGGCCAGCGTCGATGTCACACTACCCCAGGAAAAGTTTGTCAAGGGAGAGACAAAGCAGCAGATTCTGGGAGCGGTGCGAGAGGTTGAGCACGTCATGGATAAGCCAGAACCGGACGTCGTCTTCAGCACCTATGTAGAACAAAAAATCACCCTCACCCTGCATTTCTGGATCGCGACCGAGCAGCCGGAGACGGTTACAGACGTCATGTACACGCTACGCACGGCCCTGCCCGACGCAGACCTGGCGGTGAAAGAGTTTGCCGGCAATATATGATGAGATCAAGTACCATAGTGTTGCTTAAAGGAGTCGCGGTACGTTGGAAGAGTATAGACCAGAGAAACGACGCATTGGTCTGCTAGGGGGGACCTTTGATCCTATTCACTACGCGCACCTGGTGATCGCGGAGGAGGTGCGCACTACCCTTGATCTCGCAGAGATGATCTTCATTCCCGCCAGGCAGCCGCCGCATAAAATGAAGCGCACGACAACTCCGGCGCAGCATCGCCTGGCTATGCTTGAATTAGCGCTCGCATCGAATCCGCACTTCAGCATCTCGCTCGTCGAGGTGGATCGATCGGGACCGTCGTACCTGGTCGATACGCTGCATATTCTGCGCACGCAGTTGGGAATGAACGTAGAGCTTTCATTTGTTATCGGTTGGGATAGCCTGGAGGAGTTATACACGTGGTACGATCCGTTGGGCATCCTGGCACAACTGGATCACCTGGTCGCGGTGGCGCGGCCCGGATATAGCGAATCCATAGATGAGGATAGGTACAATAGCCTCCTGGAGGCTCGTCTGCCCGGCATTTTGCAGCGGCTGCTCGTTGTTCAGGCACCGCTCCTCGATATCTCCTCTACCGACCTGCGCCAGCGGGTCGCGCAGGGGCGACCGATCAAGTATCAGACGCCGGAAGCAGTAGAGCAGTATATCTCCGAGCATGGTTTATACTTATCGGTAGATAGCAAGGAGTGGAGAACAGGGTAGTTATGCAACCGATGCATTTTGAGTTAGGGGACCGCTTGCGCCTGCGCAAGCAACATCCCTGTGGGAATACGGATTGGGAGGTGGTGCGCCTGGGCGCCGATATCGGCCTGCGCTGTGAGAAGTGTGGCCGACGCGTCCTGTTGCCACGCTCTGAAGTCGAACGGCGCATCAAACAGGTCTTGCCGCGCGCAGTCAAGACCGAGAGTGATCCCTTCGCGGATGAGGAATAGTCTTTCTCCGTGAAGGGAGCATAGCGCAAGAGGCGGTATCTGCGCAGAGACGCGTAGCGGGTTGGCAGGGATTGCTAGCTACGATACAAAAAGGAGACGGATAATGACGGTCAATCGCAGCGGGGGATTTCTCACGCTATTGAAAAAGAGAAACTTTCTGCGTATCTGGCTGGCTCAGCTCATCTCCATGACCATGCTCAATGCGTCGAACTACGCACTGCTCATCCTGATAGAGACCGCGACACATTCGACGACGCTGGTCGGCCTCGCGATTATCTGCTTCAGCGTTCCCGCCGTGATCCTGGGCGGCCCCGCCGGCGTCTTCGTAGACCATATGAACAAGCGCCGCGTACTGTGGGCCAGCAACTGCCTGCGCGCCATCGCAACGCTTATTTTTATGGGCGTGCTGCTCATCAACCACAATCTCCTGCTGCCTGCTTACCTGCTGACCTTCCTGATCTCGTCGATCGGACAGTTTTTTACACCCGCCGAGGGGTCCGCCATTCCGTTGCTGGTCAGTGAAGAAGAATTGATGCCCGCACTCTCGTTGTTCAATATCACTTTTATGCTCTCGCAGGCGTTGGGCTTTATTCTCTTCGCGCCCATTCTGCTGAGTTTCCTGCCCACGTTCCACATCTCTATTCTGGTCTTCGACCCTATCGTACAGTTGTACGGACTCATCGCCGTGTTCTATCTCGTCTGTGCGCTGCTGATCGTGCAGATACCGAAAACCAGCTTCAGAGAACAAGCGAAGCGCAGGACTGCAACGCTCACGACCGAGACCATGGGCATTCTCAACAACGTATGGACCGAGATGTACCAGGGCTGGAGTTTCGTGCGCCGCAACAAAGCGCTCTTCCTGGCAGTCGTCCAGCTCTCATTCGCGGGCATATTGATGCTCGTCATTAGCCAGCTCGCCACGCCGATCGTCACACAACTGCTCGGACTGCCGGCTACCGCGATGGCGTTTATCTTCGCGCCAGCAGGGATTGGACTCGTTGCCGGATCGGTCCTGATGCCGCACATCACACGCCGTACGGGGAAATCGCGCGCCATCCTGATTGGCGTGATCATGCTGACGGTCGCAACGATGCTACTGCCTCTGGTCACGCTGCTGGCCCACGCCTTGCAGCCGCAGGGCTGGAACGGTAATCCAGTTCTCCTGATCGTTGTTGCGCTGATCATGTGCGCGGCTGGTTTTGCGCTCGACTTCATCAACATCCCGGCCCTGACCGCCGTCCAGGAACTGACACCGGAATGGATCAAGGGGCGCGTGCTGGCCCTGCAACTGGTGCTCTATAACGCCTGCTCGATCCCCATCATCCTGTTCATCGGCGTTTTCGCAGACATCTTCGGGCTCGACCGCGTGCTCTACCTGATGTCCGTCTGCGAGATCGCTTTTGGCGCATGGGGCATCTATTACCATCGCAAGCACAAACAACAGATTAGCGGTGACGAGGAGGCCGCAGACGAGCAGAAAGAGCTGGAAAAAATCGCGCCTTGAAGAGTTTATATAATGTGAACCACGCGACGGCGTGCAAGGCGATGGCAAGAATCGCCCTGAAGATAGTAAAGTTAGATATTGACTGAACTGCTTGTAGCGTCTACAATATCTAGAGAGACAAAAAACCAATGGTGAGAGCAGGAATATGACACCCGATAGCAGACTTACGCAACAATTAGCGCCTTATCTGCCATGGATGATCATTATGGCGGTGTTTGTGCTCTTCATATTATTGCGCATCACCCGTAAGGGATTGCGCCAACGTGTGGAAGAGATCGGTTACCGGCTCTTTGGGAGCAAAGGACTACTCGTCTGGTTCTGGCTCAATGCGCCGGGCGTCATTCTGCACGAGACGAGCCACGCGATCGCTGTTCTGCTGTTCAGCCCCTTCGGTTTTCGCATCACCAGCGTGACCTTCTTTCGCATCAAGCCAACGGCACAGCGCGATGGGCGCGGACACGTCATACGCAGCGGGAATCGTCAATCGCTGCAACTGGGTGAGGTGCAGTACGTCCGGCCCGAGGGACGCTTTATGAGCTACATCGGCGATGGATTGAGTGGCGTCGCCCCGCTCTTCGGCGGCATCGCGGCGTTCACGTTCCTCTACTGGGTGGCGACGGGCTATAGCCTATGGGATTTTCCGCTCGATGTCCATCAACATCTCCAGCTCCTGCGTCCCGGCTGGCCGCTATGGACGCTGATCTTCGCCCCCTACCTGATCCTTACCGTCACTTCGGAGCTCTGGCCGAGCTCGCAGGACTGGAAGGGCGCGCGCCGCTTCGTCGCTGGCCTCGCGGCCATTCTCATCCTGGCCCTGCTGGCCTTCTGGTACTTCCACCACATCAATCAGACGGAGCTGCTGACCGTCGGCGCGTTCGTTGCCTCGCGCATCAACTTTGCGCTGCTGGTCCTGCTCGGACTCGATACCGTCTTCCTGATCGTCGCCGAGGTACTGGTGCGGGCGCTACGGCGCTGACCGCTATCTCCACCTGCTGACGGAATAGATAGACGAACTTCGTTTGAAATTCTACTTCTTCTATGCTACTATGCCACTATAGAAATGAGTAAGGAGGAGGAAGAGCGCTTCATGAGTTCCACCATGGAAAGCAGGGCAGCTATGAGTACGACCCCATCATTTGTCACCGCCGCCGATCATGTCGCAGGACCAGGACAGGGCAACTGGACGTATGAGGACTATGCCGCTATTCCAGATGACGGGAAGCGCTACGAAGTTGTGGATGGAGTGCTTTTTATGACGCCCGCCCCCGATATAGAGCACCAGGAGATAGTTGGCGAGATCTTCGCCCACCTGCGTGATTACATAAAACTCACAGGTATGGGAAAGGTGTTTGTGGCTCCGGTCGATGTCAGGCTCAATGCCAGAACGATCGTTCAGCCCGATGTACTGGTGATCCTTAACGCACATCTTGAGAGGATCGCGGAGAAGCGCATTGTCGGCGCGCCGGATCTCGTGGTTGAAGTCGCCTCACCAGCAACGAAAGAGCACGATCGCGATAAGAAAAGGGCAGCTTACGCGCTTGCAGGTGTCCCCGAGTACTGGATAGTCGATCCAGCGGAACGAAACGTTGAAGTATTCGTTCTGGAAGCTGGAATGTACCACTCGGTCGGTATCTTCCATGGACGGCAGAACATCTCCTCGAAGATTGCGGCGGGCCTTCCAGCATTCGTCGAGCAGTTTTTTCCGTGAAGAACCTTTCTTTTCATTATTAATTAAGCACACACATAAGTCCTTCACCAGAGGCACACAAAGCATAGCGCAAAGATGAGATAGCGATTATTCTTAGTATAAGAGGTTATTGCTGACCTTCACTACTATAGCAAGGAGAGCATGCTCCATTGAAAACTATTTTAAAATACTGGCTCCTGGTCGCTATCATTATCACTGGACTATGTGGGATTAGCTACGCGGCAATTCAGCAAGTGATCAGGCAATCCGCCAATGATCCACAGATTCAGATGGCCGAGGATGCGGCGTCAAAGCTGGCGGACGGACAACCAGTGCAGCTCGTTGTGCCTGCTGAGGAGGTCGATATAGCTAACAGCCTGGCTCCCTACCTGATCGTATTCGATGCGCATGGAAAACCTATCGCCGCCTCCGCGCAGTTGGACGGCCAGACGCCAACGATCCCCGCTGGCATCTTCGACTATGTGAAACAGAACGGCGAAGACCGCTTGACGTGGCAGCCGCAGACAGGGATACGCAGCGCGATTGTCGTGACGCAATTCAAGGGGACAACTTCAGGTTTTGTGCTCGCGGGCCGCTCCCTGCGCGAGGTTGAGAAGCGCGAGGATAGCCTTGAGCAGATTCTCGGACTCGGCAGCATCGTTCTGCTCGTCGTGACCTTCCTGGCAACGGTCTTGTTCTTCGGAAAACTACCGCTATACAAACCAGACATGCCGGGAAGAGACTGACGCCCTCGCAGGGTCAGTAGGGATGGGGCTTGCGCTCAATACCATTGACTTCACGATGTCGGCAGGAGGGACAAGGGGTGGCGGCGCGGCAGGGAGGGGGCCTTGCGCTTGTCCTCTCGCCAGCCCCTGAACTCATGAAGTGAAATGTATTGTGCCTTGCGCTACCAATCAAATTTGTCGATTAAGAAGGTGCGACTGTAGTGCAGCAGCACGGGGCTGCCGTGCGGACAGACGGCGGGTGCGGAGACAGAGGCCAGAGCTTTGAGCAGCGTTGTCTGCTCGCCTGCACTTAGTTCGCGACCACGGCGCAATGCTGAACGGCAGGCGAGGCCGATCAAGAGGTGATCTTCCCAGTCGGGACTATCCTCGGCGGCGATGCCTGCCAGCTCATGCAGGTGCGCCGCCAGTTGCTCGTTGCCTTCGCCGGCGGGAACCGAGCGTATCAGGAAGCTGCGCCCGCCGAACCGTTCGCATTCCAGGCCAAGGCCGCGCAGCATGGGCAGGCGCTGCTCCAGCAGATCGGCCTGGTAGCGCTTCATCTCGACGATGACGGGTTCCAGCAAGAGATGAGCGTCGACAGCCTCTGCGCCGCCTGCATAGGTGCGACGCAGGTGTTCGTAGATGACGCGCTCGTGTGCTCTGTGCTGGTCGACCAGGTAGAGGCCACCATCGGGCGCCTCAGCCAGGATGACGGCCTGCTGCAATTGGGCGAGCGGACGCAGATGGGCAATGATCTCCGCTGTTCCCGGCGATGCCTGGCCGGCCCTGTACCCTTCCGCTGACTCGGCAATGTGCAAGCCGCGCCGACGCGGACCAGGGAGACGGCGCTGATTCGCCAGCATAGGACCGGGAAAGTCCACCGCTTCAGGCAGCGCTGGACTACGCTCCAACACCGCGCGCACCGTCTGCGTTAGCGCCGCCACCACCAGCTCCTCGTGTTCGAGCTGCACCTCTGTTTTGGTGGGATGGACGTTGGCATCCAGTTCGCCCGGCGGCAGGTCAATGTAGAGGACCAGCAGCGGGTGTTTTCCTTTGGGCAGCAGGCCACGATAGCCCTGCTCCAGCGCCTCCTGCAAAGGCTTCGATTGTACCCAGCGACCATTCACAAAGAGCGTGACATACTGGCGAGTGCCCTGCGCCAGGACGCGATTGCCGATGTAGCCGCGTATGGCGTAGTGCGCACCATCGCTGACATCTACGGGATGGAGCATCTCGTGCAGCGGGAGATGATAGAGCTCGGCCAGGGCCACGGCCAGATCGCCTGAGCCGCCAGTCTGCAGCGCAGTATGCTCGTCGATAGTTAGATTGAAACGCACGGATGGATAGCCCACGGCATAGCGACGCAACAACTGCACAACGTGGCCATTCTCCGTACGCGCGCCACGCATAAACTTGAGGCGCGCAGGCACATTATAGAAGAGATCGCGCACCGTCACCGTCGTACCGTGCAGGCGCGCGCGGCGTCCGCGCTGGATGATCTCGCCGCCGCGCAGGGTCAGTTGCAGGGCCGGGTGCTCCTGACCATCCGTCTCGGTCTCGATGGCGCGACTGACCAGGACCACTTCGGAGACCGCCGCGATGCTGGCGAGCGCCTCGCCGCGAAAACCGAGCGTATGCAGACGGCCCAGATCCTCAACGGCACGAATCTTGCTGGTAGTGTGGCGTTGGGAAACACGTTCCAGTTCGTCCTCTGGAATGCCGTACCCATCGTCGGTGACACGAACAAGGTGCAGGCCGCCGCCGCGCAGTTCGACGCGGATATCCCGCGCCCCGGCGTCCAGGGCGTTCTCCACCAGTTCTTTGACCACCGACGCGGGACGCTCGATCACCTCACCAGCCGCTATCCGTTCCGCGACCTCCTGCGGCAACGCCAGTAGCGGCGTCCTCTGTAACTCTGTACCTGAAAGCATGGAAGAACTCATTAGCCAGCTCACCTCTTCACGCGCTGCTTTTGCAGCAGAAACAACAGGTTAAGTGCGTCCAGCGGAGTGATGGCGCAGAGGTCGATCGCGTTCAGGTCAGGTTCGGCGCATTGTTCCAGCGTCGAAGCGACCATACGGGCCTCGTCGCTCTGCCATTGATAGCGTCCGTTCGCCTCGGTCACCGCGACGCCATCGCCGTTATGACTACGGAGCGTATATTCACCGATGGTCAGATCCTGGCCCATGCGCGCAAAGATATTTTGCCTCTCTTCGCCCTGCCGTCCATGCTCCAGATGGCGCAGGACCTCTTCCGCGCGCTGCACAATACTGGGAGGCATGCCAGCGAGCTTCGCTACGTGCACGCCGTAGCTGCGCCCGATGCTGCCCGGCACCACGCGATGCAGGAAGACAACGTTCTCCTGCTCATCGTCGCTGATCGACATCGTACTGACGCTGAGACGTGGCAATTCGTCGGCCATCGAGGCCAGCTCGTGATAGTGGGTCGCGAAGAGCGTACGGGCGCCCGTTTCATCGTGCAGGTATTCGACGACCGAGCGCGCAATAGCGAGGCCATCGTAGGTGCTGGTGCCGCGCCCGATCTCGTCGAGGATAATCAGGCTATGCTTCGTCGCGTGAAGCAGGATCGTCGCCGTCTCCTCCATCTCGACCATAAAAGTGCTCTTGCCCGATGCGATATCGTCTTCCGCGCCCACCCGTGTAAAGATGCGATCGACCAGGCCGATACGCGCCTTGCGAGCCGGTACGAAGCTGCCGATCTGCGCCAACAGGGCGATCAGTGCAACCTGGCGCAGGTAGGTCGATTTCCCCGCCATATTCGGTCCCGTGAGCAACATAACGCGCGTCCCCTCGTCGGCCTCAAGCAGCGCGTCGTTGGGGATAAAGGCGTCGCCGTCGAGGCTATACTCGACCACCGGATGGCGTCCGCCGACGATATCGAGCGCGCTGCCATGCTCCAACGTCGGACGCACGTAGCCCTGATGTGCGGCGACCCCGGCAAAGCTCAGGAGCACATCGATACGCGCAACGGCGGTCGCGGTGCGCACCAGTTGTGGATAGAAGACACTCAACTGGCGTAGCAGATCGACATAGAGGCTGCGCTCCATCTCCTCGATACGCTCGACAGCGCTGAGGATGCGCGCCTCGTGTTCCTTCAGTTCGGGCGTGATGAAGCGCTCGGCGTTGACCAGCGTCTGCTTGCGCATATAATCGGAAGGGACCAGCCTGACGTTGGCGTTAGTGACCTCGATATAGTAGCCAAAGACCTTGTTGAAGCCGACCTTGAGCGTCTTGATGCCGGTACGCTCGCGTTCGCGGGCCTCCAGCGAGACCATCCAGCGACGCGAGTCGCGGATGGAGGCAAAGAGTTCGTCAAGCTCGGCGTGGAAACCGGGACGGATCACACGGCCATCGTCGCCCTCCTCGTCTTCTTCGCCCTGACGCATCAATGCCCGGCGGACCAGATCCGTCGCCTCGGAACAGGGATCAAGCTCCTCCGCAAGCCCATGGAGCAGACGGGCGTCACAGCCAAGTAGAAGGTTACGCAGTTGGGGCATCCCGTCCAGGTAGTCGCACAGGCCCAGCACCTCGCTGCGGACGGCGCTTCCCTGGCGGATGCGACCCGCGATTCGCTCCAGATCGCCCAGCCCCTGCAGACACATCGTAAAGCGGCTGCGCAGGGCGGGACTCTCGTAGAGCTCTTCGACGCCGGCCAGCCGCGCATCGAGTTCGCTCAGGTCCAGCAACGGCTGCGTGATCGTCTTACGCAGGTTGCGCGCACCCATCGGCGTGAGCGTGCGGTCTAGCACACTCAGCAGGCTCCCCTGAACGGAAGCGTTACGCGTCCCCTGCAATAGTTCGAGGTTGCGCTGGGTGTGCGCGTCGAGGACCATATAGCTATTCGTACGGTAGGAGCGCAGGCCCGTCAGGAGCGAGAGCAGCGCAACATTCATCTTCTCCAGATACGCAATGATCGCACCCGCCGCTGCAATGGCTTGAGGAGCATGTGAGCAGCCATATGCCTCCAACGATTGCACACCGAATTGCTGATACAGGCGCTGCTGGGCGGCCTCGTGTTGGAAGAAATAAGCGGGGCAGGGCGTCAGCGTGATCGTTTTGGAAGGGAATTGATAGGCGTCCTGGTGGCTGCCTTCGGGCAGAAGGCATTCAACCGGGGCGAGGCGCTGCAGCTCGGCGTCCAGGGCGACCGGCAGTTCGTCGGGTGTAAACCAGGTTACGGTAAACTCGCCCGTGCTCACATCGACGGCGGCCAGGCCGGTCTGCGCGCGACCCGGTGCGATTGCGACCAGGTAGTTGTTCTGGCGTACGGGTAGCAGATTGGGTTCCGAGAGCGTACCAGCCGTCAGGATGCGCGTCACGGCGCGATCGACGACGCCCTTTCCGGTCTCCCCAACCTGTTCACAGATCGCAACTTTGTAACCACGATGCACTAGTTTGCCCACGTAGTTATCGAGGGCATGCAGTGGGATGCCCGCCAATGGGATACGCTCGCCTGTATTGGCACCGCTGCCACGACTGGTCAGCACGATCTGCAGTTCGCGGGCAGTGACGCGCGCATCCTCGTCGAACGTCTCGTAAAAATCCCCCATCTGGTATAAAAGTATAGCGTCCGGATATTGACTTTTGATCTGCAAGTACTGTCTACGTGCGGGCGTCGACATGGGCCATTCCGTTCTCTAAACTATAGACATTTGGGACAGCGCCCAAACCTCGCCTTTAGTTCCTACTTCAACGAGAGCAGTTTCACCTGTCCCATTGGACAAGCCAGCGCTTCTCTCTCCATAGGCGTTTTGAGTGTCGATGGAACTCATCGCCACCTTCTTTATGTTTTGCGCGGCATTGTAGTCACGATCGGTGACCGCGCCGCAATCCTGGCAGACGAACACCCGATCCGCCAGAGTAAGTGTCTCATTCCTCCACTCACAATGACTACAGAGTTGAGATGAGGGAGAGAAGCGATCGATCACGACAAGATGGACGCCATACCAGTTTGCCTTGTACTCAAGCTGCCGCCTGATCTCGCCAAAGTTGCTATCACTGATAGCTTGCGCTAAGCAATGGTTCTTGAGCATGCCAGCTACATGGAGATCTTCAATCGCTATCAGGCTGTGGTTTTTAACCAGATAGCTCGTCAGTTTGTGGCTGGCATCCTTGCGAATGTTGGCAATACGGGCATGTGTTTTCGCAATCTGCTTACAGCTCTTAGATCGGTTCTTACTGCCTTTCTTGCGTCGTGACTTCTGCTTTTCTAGCCGCCTCAATTTCTTCAAGGAATGTTTCAAGGCGCGCGGGTTCTCAAAGGTTGTCCCATCCGAACAAGTCGCAAGCGTCTTAATGCCCAGGTCTACGCCGATAGCCGTTGTCGCGGTCTTCTGATCCGCCAGCCTGAGCCGAAGGCTAGAAGCGGCAGCTTCGTTGGCTGGCGGAATAAGGGTGGGTGCTGGTTTCTCCTGTTCCTCTTCGACCTGAATACTGACAAACCAGCGACCCGCCTGCTCACTGACAGTAGCACTCAGTACCTTCGCGTCAGTGGGAATGTACTGTTTCTCATACAAGCGCACAATGCCCAGACGCGGCAATTGGACGCTGTTCTCAAAGACCTTGATGAAGCCTGTCAAGCGAAATGATCCGATCCCCTTGCTCTTCTTCTTGAAGGTCGGAAATCCCAGCTTGCCTTTCCATTTGCCCAGGCGTTTGAGTTTGCACCTCTGGTAGAAGTTCTTATACGCCTTTTCCAGGTCTCGAAGTGCCTCTTGGGGAGCGCACTTACTTACCTCATACATCCAGGGGTAGTCTGTTTGTTTGAGCTTGTTCAAGTCCCGATGCAGATCAATAGCGGTCGGGCGTTTGCCAGTAGCACGATAGACCTCAACGGACTGGGCAATTCCCCAATTATAGGCGAAACGGGCTACTCCTGCATGCTTCAAACAGGCCGTGCGTTGCTCGTTATTCACGTCCAGTTCGGTCTTGTAGCCGCGTACTACCTTCATTCTGCATCCTCTTTCTGTTTCATGACCTACTCCACACACTGTTTGATCTTTTCTGCACGCCGTTTTGACGTTCTCCGTCCGCAGGTAAATACGGCCTGCCAGCTTTCCACCACCAGAAAGCTGTCTTGTAGCTGACGCCCATGTATTTTGCGTAATGACTTCATCTCATGAGGATAAAATAGCATATAAGTCACGAAACGTGAACACTTTGTTTAGCTATGTAATTCCCTCTATCGTCTCAAACTTTACATGCCGGAATTGAACACCTGTACTTTACTCTACACTCTCTGTTTTCCGGTTGGCTTCTCAGGCGGCTTCACTGGTTATTTTGCGCGCTGTGCTTGTAGTATTCAGTTCTTTTTCCTGTCTGCATTTCCGGTATTCTACAGGAATAAAACCAGGAGTTTTGTACAGGTGTTCAAGGGCATTTCTGTTCTATTATAGCAGATAGCTTCTCGTGTGGCTACTGAACTAGAGCTCGGTTCGTGTTGGAATTCCTGTCTTCTTCTTTTTCTTTTTGTTCTCTGAGTGCTTCCTTGTATCTTGTGAATAACGGGTTGCCTGTGTCTTTTACTTCTAGTTTGAAGAGCCTTTTTCCTGGTACTGGTGTTGGTAACTCGGGGATGCCCATTTTTCTTAGGAGTCTGATCCCGTCTGGTTTGTGGCTTCTTGCTGTTATGGTCTCTATTTTCACTCCCTTCTCTCCTAGCTGTGTTAAGAGTGTTATGAGTCCGCTTACTAGTCTTGATCCGTAGAAGTGCTTTTCGTTGATGTTGTGTCTAGGGTCTACTCCTACCGCTATGATGTAGAGGTGGATGGGTTCTTCGCTGTTTATGTCTTTGATGTCTTCTGCTCTTATGTCGTCGGATGATATCTGACTGTGTATGATTTCATCTATTTTTTCTGGACTGAGTGCGGCTATGGAAGCGTACCCTATGACTGTGTTTTCTGACTTGAGGACATACATAGTGTACGGGTGTCTTTCTAGCCACTTCGAGCGCGTTTCTACGTAGATTTTGTACTCTTCTGGTGGGCTGTTTGGTGGGTCGAATATTGCTCTGCTTATGCGGGCTATTTCTGGTATCTCTTCTTTTGTTGCCTCTGTAAACTCGGTTGGCTTGGTTTTTCTGTGCAGCATGAATGCTCCTAGCTCCCTTGCTAGTTGATCTACGTCTTTTGCCTTGTAGTGTGCTTGTCTCCTGCCCTTGGGTATTTTGGCTTCTATGTTCCCTGCGTCTACTTGGTTTCGTAGTGCGCTATAGGTCATTCCTAGTATCTCCTGGGCTTTTGATGCTGCATAGTATGGTTCCCTGTTAATGAGGACTGTTAGTTGTCTATTCCTGCTTGCCATTTTTTCCTCCCTTGGATTTGTAGAGGCTTGTGTCTGATCCGTATTTGTATTTTACCATCTTTATGTATTCTACGCAACTTTCGTTGTTTTGCTATTGACAACTGTTGGGTAGTGGTTTATAATTTGGATAAGAATAACTTACGTAACTTAGGTAGTAAGCGTTACATAGTTCAAGCGGTTCTATGAGGGAGGTCTATGCGAGATGTGTTTGATACCTATTGTCACTGGTGCCGTAACCGCGCCTTGTGTTCTGCGGTGGTGACGCGCGATGGTCAAGGGAAGTTGCGGGTGCATCTGCTCTGTGACCTCTGTAAACGGCTGTGGGGGTTCTCGTAGGGTGAAAAGATGCTGGCTAGTGGTTGGCGCCACTAGTCCAGCGGAGAGAAGTAGTTTTGCTTTGTGGGGCTTCGCTAGGTTCTCTAGACTCAGTATGCAGGAGAGAGCCTGGCGTGTCAATGAGAGACATGAGAGGTGATCTATGCAAACAATCACTCCTGTCAACGCTGATCAGCGTTATGAGGATGTTCCAGGGATGTCGTATCTGGCGATTGACCAGTACCAACGTGAGCTCGCCTGGATGGAGCCACTTTCTGATGAGCAACAAGAAACACTTCTTGGCCGTGTGGCGCGTGCGAAGCGTTTCCCTGAGAATGCTCATTATGCGTTGTTGGCAAGAGATGCCCATGATTGTCTGGTCGGGCAGTACCAGCCGCTTGTGTTTAAGATGGCTCGGCGTTGGGCTCGTTTCTCGGAAGGGATGGACGCTCTTGATCTGGTCAACGAGGGCTCTATTGGCGTGATGGAGGCTATTGATCGCTATAGTCGGTATCCTGATTATCATGGGCGTTTTCCTCTCTTGGTGACGTTCTGTATTCGCAATGCCTTTGTTGAGGCTTGTGGTCATCACCGGTTGATCTCTCTTCCGGTGTCGGTCCAGAGACGGCTTTCCAAAATACGGAAGGCTTCCTCTCAATTTGAACGGGACTATGGAGTCTCTCCTTCCCCGGCTCAGTTGGCTTGTCTGCTCGGGATCTCGGAAGAGAAAGTGCTTGAGGCTCAGTATTTCGCCTCGCGTCAGGCGGTGCTGAGTTTGGAGGCGCTTGCCTATGAGGATGAACACGCCGAAGAGAGTCACGACTTTGTGAGCCTGTTTCAAGGGGCTTTTGTTGCGGAAAGTGCCCGTCAATTGGAACTGAAAGCGCTGTTTGAACAGGTGTTTGAGCATGCCTTGACTCCATGCGAGCGGCGCATTGTGCAGGCTCGCTATGGGATAGGGGATCGCGCTTGTGCAGAGACGCTGCGCGAAACCGCCGAAGAGCTTGCTATGAACCTGTCGACGGTTGACTCTTTGTATAGTCGTGCAGTAAACCGGTTGCGTGGAGTGCTTGAACCGTTGGTTGCGTCTTCGCAGGGGCCAGAAACCATTCGTGCTCAGTTTGGGGACTACTACAGTATCAATGAGGCTGCAGCCTGTTTGAGAGTGAGTCCTCAGACGATTAGAAACTACATAGCTCAAGGTCGCTTTCCTGCCGAGCAGGGGATCTCAAGGTCAGGCGGTTCTGCGCGGCGGTGGATGCTTCCCAAAGAGGCGGTAGATGCGTTGCGGGCTTCTCGCTTGAAGGACGGTGAAGAGGTGGCGGTATGACAGGCAGCGTATCGACGGAGCTGGCGGGTATCCTTGCGGTGAGAAGAAGACCCAACGAGGATGAACCAACCTCCCTGACATTACTTTCTTCTCTTCGATTGCTGGTGCTTTTTGCACGCCTGTACGCCAGCACGTCGTACGCCCAACAGGAGCCGAACCAGAGCACGATGCCTACACAACGACAAACAAGCGCCGATGTGATGACACTTCATTCCCTTCCAACCGTCCTGGTGGTGGGGTGGTGGTCTCCCTTCCCTTCTGGGCGCCAGACAAGTATACCGCGCCCTTATTTCTACATGCTTTTTGTGTCTCGTCTGGCTTCTCTGCTGTCTTCATGGGCATGTCATTTTTGCGTATTCTGTAGGATGTCTTTCCTGGTAGAAAGGATGGGTATGACCAAAAAGTATATTGTCAATCGTGGTGTGGATACTTTCGGCATGAATGCGTACTACACTGATGATGCCGGTCTGCCTTGCAAGCGTGATCTGCCTGACTCCTTCGCGTCTCGGCTTGACGCCTGGAAGCAGCAAGCACAGTCCACGCATGAGCCGTTTCCTACCTCGCTTGATTTTCGGAATGCGACCTTGCATATGCAGCCCAACGGCGCGGGCCGTGGTCAGTGGCAATGGATGCTGAAAACGGATGATATCACACTTTACATTTCGCGTGGTAAGTGGAACGGGGTTGCAAGTGTGCGTTTAAACAGCCGTTTTTTGTGGTCGTGTCCGACGCTCACCGATGCGATTGTCCAGGTGCATGAACTCCTGTACAACGCCTTTGAAGGGAATATGCTGCATCTGCAACCCTCGATGATCGATCTCTGCGCCGATGTGGCTGGTTGGCATGATGTCGAGCGTCTGAACAAGAAGCGAAACTTTGTCTCGCATTCGATCAAGCGCCGTGATCATAGTGAAGGTGAGCAGCTCCTTGAAATGAAATCAGATAGTTTCTCGTCCGGCTTGCATGATACGGGGTTTGATTTCGCGGTCAAGAAAAGTTCGGTGCGTGTCACGATCTACGACAAAACGCGTGAGATGCGTTCCTCTGGCAAACTGTGGTTTGTGCCGCTCTGGAAAGCGAATGGATGGGATGAGGAAAAGTCTCCTGTGATATGGAGGGTGGAAGCAAAGTTCAGTCGTGAAGCTATTCACACGATCAAGCAAGGGAATACTCTGCACGGGATCGAAGACGCCTACGAGATGGAGCAATACCTTCCGCTCCTGTGGGCCTATGCCGTTGGTCACGCTGCTGGTGGTGAGGATGGTCTACCGGATGGCTGGCTGCGCTGTGTGCGTCCCACGAAAGATACCAACCGTGCGCGCTGGCCGTCTCATCCGGTCTGGCCGGTGGTGCAAAACGCCTTTCAGGAGCCGAACCAGACGCCTGAGTACTTTGGAAAGATCATTCGTCAAGCCCATGAGCAGCGCAACATTGAGAAGGCACTAGAGGCGCTGGTGGGCTATGGTTCCTCGCTCTCTGCTTGGGTCGGCGGTTCCCTGGCATCTCCCGATACAGACTTCTCGCTCTTTCTGCACTGGCTTGCTGAAAATGTCCCTGATTTTCTGGAAGAGAAACACAAGGACTTCGCGCAAGAGGTGCAGCGCAAACTGGTCAAGCTTTATCGTCGTCCGTTAGTTGTTGATTGTGATATCGAGACTGCATAAGTAGGAGGTGGTCTATGGCTAAGAAGTCTCTGACGCTCGCTGCTACATTGGAGCGTTATATGCTGAGTCTGTCTACGGCTGGTAAGTCTCGCTATACGGTGCGTGGCTATCGTCAGCGGTTGGGTATGCTACTTCGTCTTTTAGAGACGGGATGTACTGAGAAGGTCGTTGATCTTAAACAGGTGACGACTGATCACTTGCGTCAGGTTATACATGTTCTTCAGACTCAGGAGATTGGTGTGTTTGCTGGTCGCAAGAACCTTTCTGGTCGTATCGCTCCTTCTACAGTGCGTTCGTATGTCCTGGTCTTTAAGTCCTTTTTCTCCTGGTGCTATCATGAGGGTTTAATCTCTTCTAATCCTGCGGATAGTCGTCTTGACTTGCCTAAAGTGCCGAAACCAGTACGTTCGTCTTTTTCTACTGAGGATATTCAGACAATGCTTGATGCGTGCGATCGCTCTACTGATGTAGGTTTTAGAGATTTTGCCTTGCTGCTGTTGCTGTTTGATACAGGTATACGCCTGGCTGAGATTGCTACTTTGAAGGTTGAAAATGTTCATCCTGAGTATGTGAAAGTTGAGGGCAAGGGGCGGAAAGAGCGTGAGATAGGTATACACTCTGCTACGTCAATTGTGATCTGGAAGTATATAGAGCTTCATCGCTCGCCTTCTAACTCTGATGAACCGTTTGTCTTCATTGGTAAGTATGGAGATGCTTTAAGCGAATCTGGTATTCACTCCATTATCAAGCGTACTCAGGATAGAGCGGGTTTAGATGATATTCGTGTATACGCTCACTTGTTCCGCCATACCTTCTCTAAGTTTTATATGGAGAATGGCGGTGACTTGTTTAGCCTTTCGCGTGAACTAGGGCATAGTGATATTCAGACGACGAAAATATATCTTGAGGGTTTTAACAGCACTCAAGCACGTAAGGTACATCAGAAGTTTTCTCCTGTATCCTTGATTGATGTCAAGGAGACGAGAAGGAGGCGCAAAAAGTAGCTTGTTTTCAGTATACTACAGGCACACGGGCGTTGTTTTGCTTGTAGTATATTGCTAAAAAGGTGGTAAATCTTCACCGTTGGGACTGGAAAAAGCTCAACGGTATTCGTGCTTCCTTTGGCTTCTGGTGCGGATTGGTGTATTTTTCAGTGGGTTGGTAAATTTTAGTGAAGGAGTATCTGTGCTTGGAGTATACTCTATTCTCAGCACATTGTCAAAAAGCGGTACTCGCGAAGGCAGGATTCCTCAAAAGTAGGGATGGGGCTTGCCTACATCCAGTGATTACCCATTATGGGTTGAGCAGCTTCACAGCAACGGGGAGAGAGATGCGAGACCAATCGCTCAGGTCGTCGCTAGTGCGCGGCGTGTACTTATCTGTAACAAGTTTGCGAGCGCGAGCATCCTCTTCTTCATATGCTTCGACTACGCGCGCCAGCCCATCGAACAGGGTCTCGCCGACCCTTACCCGTACTTGCGGAGAGCGTACTATGTTGCGCACCCAATCGGCTTTATCGCGTCCACCAGAAAGCATATAGAGCGTGCGCCCATCAAGGGAAAACCAGATCTCAATTGTATGTGGACGACCTGATATGCGTCCAGCTGTGGTCAGGTAGCAAAAATCCTCGGCGGCTAAGCTGTGCAGATTAAAGGTCATGTTTCATCCTCATTAGATTGATCACGCGTAGTAACATTATGGCACATTCGGTAGATAGCTCTTGTTGGGGAACTATTCGCAGTCATCAAACGTACACCCTATGATAATATAATAATGCAATAAATTTTATAACAAAGAGGTAAACGATGGTCGATCTTGAAGCGCCGATCAAAGATGTGACGGTATACTCCGACCGCGCCCTGGTAACGCGACACGGCACCATTCAACTGGAAGCAGGCGAGCACGAACTGCATATCAATAACCTCCCTCAATTTATCCGCGAATCTCTGCGCGCGGCGGGACAGGGGCCGGAGGGGACGCGCATCCTCAACGTCGATGTGACGACGGCCTTTTATAGCCGTCCGCCGGAGGAAGAGCTCCAGACATTGCAAAAAGAGCTGGAGCAACTCCAGCAGAACGAACAACTGGTGCAGGCGCGGCAGAACTCCCTGAGAGACCGGCGCAAATGGTTGGGGGCGCTGGGCGAGCAATCGCACGACTTCGCCAGGGGATTGGCGAAGGGGCAGATGAAGCCGGAGGATTGCGCGGAGTTCTTCAGTTTTATGGCAACCCAGGCGTTGCAGGATGCCGAAGCGGCGCAGGCTCTGGAGATAGAGCTGAAGCACGTGCAGCAGGACATCGCCGCCAAACAGCGCGAACTATGGCAGAAGCAGGGCAACCAGCAGCCGGACCGGCTGGCCGCGGTCATTAACGTAGAACTGGTCCAGGCGGGCGATCTTGAAGTCGAGGTCTCCTACCTGGTCCAAAACGCCTCCTGGCATCCACAGTATGATGTGCGCGTGCAGATGAACGAGGAACAGAGCGCAGGCGAGGTGGAATTGACGTATATAGGAACGGTCCAGCAGTTCACGGGCGAGAGTTGGGAGAACGTCAACCTCGCACTCTCCACCGCCAGGCCCAGCCTCGCGTCGATACTGCCCAGGCTCGATCCCTGGTACCTCAACGTGCCCACACCGCCGCCCGTGGCGCCTATGGCCGCCGCTCCGACAGGGGCAGCGTTCCACCGGGCTAAGGCTCAGTTCAGCATGGGAGCGGCCTCCGAGGGCAACGGCTTTGTCGCCGATGTTGAGATGGCGGAACCCGTCGCACCAGTAGCCGCTGGCGTCGCCACCGCGTCCGTCGAGCACACCGGGACCGCGCTCGTCTTCCACGTGGACCGCTCCGTAGATATCCCTTCGGACAACTCGCCGCATAAAACAACGATCGCGCGCGATAGTCTGCCGTGTGATTTCGATTATGTCAGCGCGCCTGCCATCGAGGAAGACGCCCACCTCCGCGCAACCATCACCAACACGACCGAGCGCATCCTGCTCAAGGGCGAGGCCAGCATATTCCTGAGCGGCGAGTATGTCGGCACCACGCAGGTCAAGATGACCGCGCCAACCGAAGAGTTCAAAATCTTCCTGGGTATCGACGATAGCATCAAGGTCAGGCGCGAACTGATCGAACGCGGCGTGGACAAGGGCAATCTCCTCCAGAACGATATCCGGCGCATCACCTATGCCTATCGCATCACTGTACATAACTACGCGCGCAACGCCAGGAAGATCGTACTGCGCGATCACCTGCCGGTCTCGCAGCACGAACACATCAAGATCAAGAACCAGTCGATCCAGCCACCGCCGGACGAGCGCTCGAAGCTGGAGATACTGATCTGGCGCTTCACCCTCCCCGCCGATGGCGAGCAGAAGATCGAGTATCGTTTCGTCATCGAGCACGCGCAGGGGCTGAAGATCATCGGCCTGCCATCGTGAGCACTACTTCACAGCGTGAATGCAGAGGTTGTATGTTTTCATAGCGTTGAGTATAGCATATCAAAATGTGAGCCTGTAAAGTTTTGCTTATCAGGAATATGGTTGACTTTCCTCTGCCTGTCCCATATGCTAACAGGCAGCAAGTTTGAGCTTCTAGCTAAAGAAAGCGAGGCACATTTTATGGGCGAACCACGCAATGCAATGGACATACGACCGGGGTACCGGGGGCGCGCATTCACCTCCGATCTGAGCGGACAAGAGTTCTGGCTCATCGTTGACAAGGGTTTCCAGCCAATGGGTCTGGTTGTCGGTAACTGCATCTACTCCATGGGCGCAGTACGCAACTGGCTCGTGGGCTTCAAAGGCAATTTCCAGGGCGAACTCAAAGAATATTCGGAGCTGATGTACCAGGCACGCGAGCTGGCGCTGAGCCGCATGCAGTTCGAGGCCGACCGGCTCGGCGCAGATGGCGTCATCGGCGTCGATATCAAGGTCGAGTTTATGCATAACAACGAGTGGATGGAGATCACTGCGATCGGCACGGCGATACGCTACGTCGGAGGCGGACCAAACATGCCACCCACGGGTCACGGGCGCGTCGTGATTCCAACCAGCTAGCAATAGGAAGTATTTCACCATTCCATTCTCTGCAACCTGGCTCATGCTGCGGAATGCAGAGAATTTCTATTCCCTCAATAAGATAAAATTCGGTAGTGACTCTTGAGAGAAGTGGTACAATACCGATCAGGAGGACTATCATGACAGTCCCATCAGCCCTACCAAACTGTCCCAATCCGCAATGTTCGCAGTCGCACGTCATTGGCAACGGCAGTAGCAAAGG